>VFQQ010004879.1_pt1 | contig 11487 bp, 10 predicted proteins | sample 3512341 | NCBI WGS metagenome assembly VFQQ01 (sample SAMN10412373, study PRJNA504923) | tailings metagenome | isolation source: Relicate 2 Philex TSF1 revegetated site | place: Philippines: Tuba, Benguet | collected 2017-08-29 | reverse complement strand
GGTGTGGCTGTCCAGCGAATCGATGTCGCGCAGGATCTGCCGCGCCTCCTCGAACTGCTCGGCGCCGAGCATGCGGCTGCGCATCATGAAGCTGAGCGCGCGGCGCGTGTCCATCACGTTGCGGCGGATGCGGCCGTTCAGGTCTTCCTCGCGCGCAATGGCGGCCAGCGCCTCGGCCGCGGCGGCGTCGTTCACGTCTTCCTTCAGCACACGCGCGCTCACGCGCTCGAGGTTGTCGTAGATGCCCTCGAGTGCGTCGGCGCTGTACTCGGCGTCGGCGTCATACAGCTTGAGCAGCACGTCCTTCGCGTCTTCGATCAGCGCCGGGATGCGCCGCGCGCGCAGGCGCAACAGGCGGAACACCGGCAGGTCCTCGGCGTGGATCGAGAACAGCACCTTGCGGTGCAGGATGAAGGCCACGCGCACGTTGCGCGCCGGCGCCCCGCCGGGGCCGTCGTCGGCGTCGATGAGGAAGTCGGAGCGGATGTGCAGCTCGCCGTTGTCTTCCTCGTAGAAGCGGGCGGATTCCTCGAGGTCGTCGCCCACCGCGTCCTTGGGGATCGTGAGCGCGAAGTGTTTCTCCACCCAGCGCTGCTCGTCCTCGCTCGGGTCTTCGAGGTCGACCCACACCGGCTGCACATGGGCCAGGGCTTCGAGGCTCTCGATCTCCTCCTGGAACAAGCGGCCGTTGGCCAGGGTGAAGACGTTGAGCATGGGGCGCAAATTATGCCGCCGGCCTTGGTCGGCTTTGCCCTGCTGGCAACGGCGTACCGGTGATTGCCGCTATCGTGCCGGGGCCATGCCCGACACTCCTCCCGCGCCCCGGCGCCACCCGATGCGGCGCCTGATCTGGCTGCTGCTCTCGCTGGTGCTGGTGCCGGCGCTGCTGGCGCTGGCTGCGCTGGCCGCCGCGCTGCAGAACGAGCCGCGCGTGGTGGTGGTGCAGGAGGTGTCGCAGCAGGATGTGGCACGCGCGCTCTCGCTGCTGCGCACGCACGATCCGCGGCGTGCGGTGCCGGGCCAGGTGAGCACGGCGCTGGTGCTGCCGCGTGATGTGGAGGTGCTCATCACACATGGCGCGCGGCGCTGGGTGCGCGCGGCCAGCCAGGTCTCGCTGCAGCGCGGCGCGGCCACGCTGGCGGTGAGCACGCCGGCACCGCCCAACCCCTTCGGCGCCTGGATCAACCTGGAACTGCAGGTGGTGGAAACCGGCGGCCTGCCGGTGCTGGACAGCGTGCGCGTGGGCGGCCTGCCGGTGCCGGCCTGGCTGGCCGAACGTGCGGTCCTGCACCTGGCGGCCCGCCTCGGCTTGGAGGCCGAACTGGTGCTGGCCGGCGACGTGGTGCGGCGCGTGCGCTTCAACCCCGAGCACGTGCTGGTCACCTACGCCTGGGGCCCCGACAGCGCCAACCGCCTGCTGGCGGGCCTGGTGCCGCCGGCGGAACTGGAGCGGCTGCGCGCCTACAGCGACCGCCTCGCGCAGGTCACGCAACGCGAGCCGCACTGGCAGGTGCCGATGGTCGCGCTGCTGCCACCGCTTTTCGAGCTGGCACAGGCGCGCACGCAGGCCGGCGGTGACGCAGCCGCCGAGAACCGCGCCGCGCTGGCGGTGCTGACACTGTTCGCGAACAACCGCCACGTCGGCAGCGTGGCGCCGGTGGCGCGCAGCTGGCCCCGAGCGCGGCCGCTGCGCCTGACGCTTGCCGGCCGGCCCGACTTCCCGCTGCACTTCCTGGTGTCGGCGGCCCTGGCCACCGAAAGCACCGGCGTGCTGTCGCAGGCGCTGGGCCTGTACAAGGAAGTCACCGACGCCAGGAGCGGCAGCGGCTTCAGCTTCAACGACATGGCCGCCAACCGCGCCGGCACCCGTTTTGGCGAACGCCTGGTGCGCGAACCTGCGCTGATGCAGCAGCGGCTGGCGGGCACGGTGGCCGAGCTCGACCTGATCCCGTCCGTGAGCGACCTGCCGGAGTTCATGCCCGAGGCCGAGTTCCTGCGCCGCTTCGGCGGCGTGGGTGCGCCGGCCTATGAAACGCTGATGGCCGACATCGAAAGGCGTGTGAGCGCGCTACCCGTTCTTCGCTGACCCGGCCACCATGTCGAAGCGGAACAGCCGGCACTCGATATTGCCGTTGTAAAGCGGCACGCGGCGCGATTCCTTCAGCCGCATCAGCGAAGGCAGCTTCATGTCGGGGCTGAGCAGCCAGGCCGTCCAGCCGGCGTACTGGCGCTTCCAGTGGCTGGCCAGGCCGCCGAAGAACTCGGCAGAACTGCCGCCACCTTCAAAACCTTCGCGTGCGGTGACGTTGCCCTGGCCCTTGGGGGCGATGCGCTCGCCGTAAGGCGGGTTCATGACGATCACGCCGCGTTCGGCCGGTGGCGGGCGCTGCAGCGCGTCGGCAGTCTTGAACTCGATGGCCCGCGCCACGCCCGCGCGTTCGGCGTTGCGCGTGGCGAAATCGGTCATGCGGAAGCTCACGTCGCCCGCGAACACCGGCACCGCGGGTGCATGCACACGCGCCTTGGCTTCGCGCTGCAGGTCGCGCCAGGCGGCGGCCAGCGGCTTGAACGGCAGCAGGCGTTCGAAAGCGAAGTGGCGCAGCGCACCCGGCGCGATGCCGCAGGCGATCTGTGCGGCCTCGATGGCGATGGTGCCGGCACCGCAGCAGGGGTCGAGCAGCGGGCCGTCCTCGGCGCGGCCCTGCCAGCCGGCGGCGGCCAGCATCGCGGCGGCGAGTGTCTCCTTCAGCGGCGCTTCGCCCTTGTCTTCGCGCCAGCCGCGCTTGAAGAGCGCCTCGCCCGAGGTGTCGACGTACAGCGTGGCGTGATCGGGGCCGGCAAAGAGAGCGACAGGGAGGTCGGGCCGCTGCGTGTCCACGCTCGGCCGCGCGCCGCGCGTTTCGCGCAGCGCGTCGCACACGGCGTCCTTGATGCGCAGCGCGGCGAAGTTCAGGCTCTGCAGCGGGCTGCGCATGGCCGCCACGTCCACGCGCAGCGTCTGCTCCGGCGTGATCCAGCGCTCCCAGGCCACCTTGCGCGCCAGGGCGTAGAGCTCGTGTTCGTCGCGGTAGGGGCCGTCGATCAGCGGCCACAGCACGCGCGTGGCCAGGCGTGATTCGAGGTTGAGCTGCATCGCGGTGCGCTCGTCGCCCCTCACCCACACGCCGCCGCGGCCGGTTTCCGCGGCGCGGCCGGTGATGCGGCGCACTTCCTCGGCCAGCAGCGCCTCGACGCCGCCGGCACAAGGCAGGAACAAGGTGTTCACAAGGCCTTTCGCAAGCCCGCCGGCGCGATCTTCAGCGCCTCGCGGTACTTGGCCACCGTGCGGCGCGCCACCTGGATGCCCTGCTCCTCGAGCATCGAGCTGATCTGGTTGTCCGACAGCGGCTTGGCCGCGTCCTCGGCCGTCACGAACTGCTGGATCAGCGCACGCACCGCGGTGCTGCTGGCGTTGCCGCCGGCCTCGGTGTTGAGGCTGGAGCCGAAGAAGTACTTGAGCTCGAAGGTGCCCTGCGGCGTGGCCATGTACTTGGCGGTGGTCACGCGCGAGATGGTGCTTTCGTGCAGGCCCAGTTCGTCGGCGATCTCGCGCAGCACCAGCGGCTTCATCGCGATGGCGCCATGCGTGAAGAAGCCCTTCTGGCGCTCGACGATGGCCTTGCTCACGCGCAGGATGGTGTCGAAGCGCTGCTGGATGTTCTTCACGAACCAGCGCGCTTCCTGCAGACGGCCGCTCAGGCCCGGGTTGGCGGCGCTGCCACGTTGGCCGCGTGCCGCCTGCGCGTAGAGGTCGTTGATGCGCAGCTTGGGCATCACATCGGGGTTGAGCGTCACGCTCACGCCGCGGCCGGTCTTCTTCACGATGACGTCGGGCACCACGATGTTGGCCTCGGCGTTGGCAAAAGGCCGGCCGGGCTTGGGCTCGCAGCGGCGGATGAGTTCCTGCGCCTGGCGCACCACGTCTTCCTCGGCGCCGGTGAGCGCCATCAGGCGGCGCAGGTCGCGCTTGGCCAGCAGCTCGAGGTACTGGTCGCAGATGCGCAGCGCCACCGCCCGCGCCGGGCAGCGCGGTGTGGCCTTGAGTTGCAGCGCCAGGCATTCCTTCAGCGTGCGGGCGCCGATGCCGGTGGGCTCCAGGCTGTGCAGCCAGCGCAAAGCGCATTGCAGGCGCTCGGTGATGTGCTCGCGCGCTTCGGCGGTGTCGGCGCCCACCATCTCGGCCAGGCGTTCGGCGATCTCCTCCAGCGGGTCGGCGAGGTAGCCGTCGCCGTCGAGCGATTCGATCAGCACTTCCAGCGCTGCGCGGTCGTCGTCCGTCAGGCGCATGCCCACCAGCTGCTGGCGGAGGTGGTCCTGCAGCGAGGTGCTGCTGCCACGGCGTTCGTGCGCCTCGCTGTCGTCGTCGGGGGCGGCGCCACTGGCGCTGCCGGGGGTTTCGCGGATGCCGTCGAAGTCGTCGCCTTCGGTGCCGTTCTCCCAGTCCTCGCGCTCGGCGGTGCCGAACTCCTCGGCGCGCAGCTCCGAGGCTGCTTCACCGGCGTCGGGCGTATCGGGCGTATCGACCTCGGCCACGCGGTCCACGCTCTGGCGCTCCGGCGGGGTCTCGAAGGGGCTCGCCGGTGAATCCTCTTCCATCTCGAGGAAGGGGTTCTGGTCGAGCATCTGGCCCACTTCGAGGTGCAGCTCCAGCGTGCTGAGCTGCAGCAGGCGGATCGACTGCTGCAGCTGGGGCGTGAGCGCCAGGTGCTGGGAGAGGCGTACCTGCAGGGAGGGCTTCATCGTCGCCGGCCCTACATGCGGAAGTGTTCGCCCAGGTACACCTTGCGCACCTGCTCGTTGCCGACGATCTCGTGCGGCGTGCCTTCGGCCAGCACGCTGCCCTCGCTGATGATGTAGGCGCGGTCACAGATGCCCAGCGTCTCGCGCACGTTGTGGTCGGTGATCAGCACACCGATGCCGCGCGCGCGCAGGAAGCCGATGATCTTCTGGATCTCGATGACGGCGATCGGGTCGACGCCCGCGAAGGGTTCGTCGAGCAGGATGAAGCGCGGCTGCGTGGCGAGGGCCCGCGCGATCTCCACGCGGCGGCGTTCGCCGCCCGACAGCGCCGGCGCTGGTGAATCGCGCAGCTTGTCGATGGACAGTTCGGCCAGCAGCTTGTCCAGCAGTTCCTCGATCACCACCGCCTTCAGTGGCCGGCCTTCGGCGTCACGCTGCAGCTCCAGCACGGCGCGGATGTTCTCGGCCACCGTGAGCTTCCTGAAGATGCTCGCTTCCTGCGGCAGGTAACTCAGGCCCAGGCGTGAGCGGCGGTGGATGGGCAGGCCCTGCACCTCGGCGCCATCGATGCGGATCTGGCCGTCGTCGGGGCGCACCAGGCCCACGACCATGTAGAAGGTGGTGGTCTTGCCGGCGCCGTTGGGGCCGAGCAGGCCCACCACCTCACCCGCGCCCACGGCCAGGTGCACGTCCTTCACCACCGTGCGCGGGCCGTAGCTCTTGCGCAGCTGTTGGGCTTCGAGCCGGCTGGTGGGGGAGACCGCTGCGGGCTGCATCAGCGCTTGTCCCCGAGTGAGCGCGAGGGCGTCAGCGGCGCGGTCGGCACCGGCGCCGAGGCCGCCGGCTCCACACGCGGGCTCAGCACCGCGCGCACGCGGCCGCCCGGGTTGGTGGTGGTGCTGACCCCGCCCTCCACCTTGAAGACCTCGGCCACGTTGTCCCACAGGATCTGCGCGCCGGTGATCTCGTCGGCGACGCTGCCGTTGCGCAGGCGGCGCACGGCGCCGTTGCCGATGAAACGCAGCGTGTCGGCGCGGCCGTCGAACTCGATGCGGTCGGCCGTGCCTTCCACGGTTTCGTCCACCCCGTCTCTGCGCTGGCGCCAGGTGGCGGGCTTGCCGGGCTGGCCCAAGGCGCTGGCGGCGCGGTAGCCGTCGGGCATCTCGCGCATCTCCACACGTTCGGCGCGCAGCACCATCGTGCCCTGCGTGATGACGACGTTGCCGCTGTAGACCAGCACCTGGCGTTGCAGATCGACGACGCCGTCGCGGTCGGCCTCCACCACCCAGGGCTTGCTGCGGTCGGCCCTCTCGGCCAGTGCCGAGCCCGCCGCAGCCCACAAAGCCAGGGCAAACACCGATGCAGCAAGGCTGCGAACTGGGGGGAAGTACATCAACACGGCACGAAAGTTGCAGTGCAGTATAGCTACAACTTTCGTGCCTGCTCACGGCCAGCGCCGTGAATTGCTGCCCGCCAGGCTGCGGGCTCAAGCGGCGGTCAGGCCTTCTGACGCGACAGCTGGATCAGGAAATCCGCCACCGCCACCGCGCGCTCATGGCCGCCGGCCAGCGAAGCCGCAGTGTAGAAGCGGCCGTTGATGCCGAGCGCGGGCACGCCGTCGATCTTGTAGGCATCCGCCAACTGCTTGGCACGCGAGGCCTTGGTGCTGACACCGAAACCCTTCATCGCGTCGGCCACCTTGGCGCCGTCGCCGCCGCTGGCGCCGATGAAGTCCCGGATCTCTGCCTCGCTGGCCAGGCGCTTGTTCTGCTGGTGGATGGCGTTGAAGACCTTGCGGTGCATGGCCGCCAGCTGGCCGGTTTCCTCCAGTGCGTAGAACAGCTTCTGGTGCAGCTGGTGCGGCGCCATGAAGCCCACGGGCACCTGGCGGAAGGCCACGTCACCCGGCAGCTTCTTGACCCAGCCTTCCAGGACGGGTTCGAAGGCGTAGCAGTGCGGGCAGCCGTACCAGAAGAACTCCACCACCTCGATCTTCTTGTCGGGCGAAGGCAGCGTCACCGGCGCCGGGCTCGAGAGCCGCACGTAGTGCGTGCCTTCCTTGGGCGCCCCCTGCGCTTGCGCGTGGCCGGCCAGCGCAAGGCCGCCGAAGGCCAGTGCGGAGCCGGTCAGTTGCTGGGTGAATTGGCGCCGTTGCATGAGGGAGATCCTTTCTGGAGAGATTCGTTGACCGGGGTGGAGTGTGCCGGTGGCGCGGAGTTCCCGCCGCGCGAGGACATCGGATCAGGGCTGCTTTTCCACCCGCACGATCTGCGCCTCGATGCCTTCGGCCTGCAGCCGCTGCTGCAGTTCGTCGGCGCCGGCACGGCCCGGGTACGGCCCGAGGCGCACGCGGTAAACCGTGCGGCCGGCCTGTTCGCGTTCGGTGATCTTGGCCTGCAGCCCACCCATGGCGAGCTTGGCGCGCTGCTGTTCTGCATCTTCGTTGCGGGTGAAGGCGCCGGCTTGCACGAAGTACACAAACGGTTCAGCGGCCGGCGCGGTGGACCTGCCGTCGGGCACCGGCGCGCCGGAGAGGATGGCGCCGGGGTCGCGCCAGGGCGGCGTGGGCTTGGTGGCCGCGGCGCTGGCGGCCGGTGCTGCGGCCACCGCGGGCGCGGGTGCCGAAGCCGCCGGGGCGGCCACGGCGGGCGCCGAGCCCGCCGCCGTCGCGGCGGCGGCACTGGCAGCACGTGCCGCCGCCTTGGAGCCCAAGGCGGCATTCGGGTCCCAGTTCCTGTTGCGTTCGGCCTCGGCGTTGTCCTGCTCGGCCGTGCGCTGCGGCACCTTGTTGATGAAGGGCACCGGCGCCTTCGTGATGTACAGCGCCACACCCAGCGCCAGCGCCAGGCCGATCAGCAGGCCGGCCACCAGGCCCATGGCAAATCCGCCGCGTTGTTTCATGCGCTGGCCTCCACGGCTTCGGCCGGGTTTTCGCGGTTCATCGAAGTGGGTGCCGAGACGCCCAGCACCGCCAGCGCGTTCTTCAGCACCTGCGCGGTGGCCGCCAGCAGCGCCATGCGCGCGCGCGCCAGCGTGGCGTCATCGACGAGGAAACGCTCGGCGGCGTAGTAGCTGTGGAAGGCCGCGGCCAGGTCGCGCAGGTAGAAGGCCACGTCGTGCGGCGCGAACTCGGCGGCGGCGCGCGTGAGCATCTCGGGGTAGTCAGCCAGCTTGAGCATCAGCGCGGCTTCGGTCGGCGCAGTCAGCAGCGAGAGATCGGCCGCCGCGAAGCCGCGCTCGCCGGTGTACTGCGCCAGCACCGAGCAGATGCGCGCATGCGCGTACTGCACGTAGAAGACCGGGTTCTCGTCATTGGCCTTCAGCGCCAGGTCGACATCGAAGGTGAACTCGGTGTCGCTCTTGCGGCTGATGAGGAAGAAGCGCACGGCGTCGCGGCTGGTCCAGTCGATGAGGTCGCGCACGCTCACCGAGGTGCCGGCGCGTTTGCTCATCTTCACTTCCTGGCCGCCCTTCATCACGGCGATCATCTTGTACAGCACGTAATCGGGGTAACCGGGCGGGATGCCCAGGCCGACGGCCTGCAAGCCCGCGCGCACGCGCGCCACGGTGCCGTGGTGGTCGGTGCCCTGCACGTTGATGACCTTCGTGTAGCCCCGCTCGAACTTGTTCACGTGGTAGGCCACGTCGGGCACGAAGTAGGTGTAGCTGCCGTCCTGCTTGCGCATGACGCGGTCCTTGTCGTCACCGTAGTCGGTGGTGCGCAGCCAGAGGGCCCCGCCTTCTTCGTAGGTCTTGCCGGCGGCCACCAGGCGCTTGACGGTGTCTTCGACGCGGCCGCTGGTGTAGAGGCTGCTTTCGAGGAAGTAATGGTCGAAGTGCACGCCGAAGGCCTGCAGGTCCAGGTCCTGCTCGTGGCGCAGGAAGGCCACCGCGAACTGCGTCATGCCGGCAAGGTCGTCCGCATCACCGCTGGCGGTGAAGCTGCGGTCGTCGGCATGCACGGTCTTCCTGGCGGCGAAGTCGGCGGCGATGTCCGCGATGTACTCGCCGTTGTAGGCCTGCTCGGGCCATGCGGCATCACCCGGCTTGAAGCCACGCAGGCGTGCCTGCACCGACAGGCCCAGGTTGTTGATCTGCACGCCGGCGTCGTTGTAGTAGAACTCACGCAGCACCTCGGCACCCTGGCTCTGCAGCAGGTTGCAGATGCAGTCGCCCAGCGCCGCGTTGCGGCCGTGGCCCACGTGCAGCGGGCCGGTCGGGTTGGCGGAGACGAACTCCACCATCACCTTCTGGCCGCTCGCAGGCTTGAGACCAAAACGATCCGCCGCCCCCAGCACCTCGGCCACGATGGCCTGCTTGGCCGCCGGCGCCAGGCGCAGGTTGATGAAGCCGGGGCCGGCGATCTCGAGGCCCGCCACCCAGCGCTGCACGGCCGGCTGGGCCTGCAACAACTCCACCAGGCGCCCGGCCAGTTCACGCGGGTTCTTCTTGAGCGGCCGCGCCAGCTGCATGGCGGCGGTGACGGCGAGGTCACCGTGGCTGGCCTGCTTGGGGCTTTCGAACACGGCGTCCGGCGTGGGCGCACCGGCTTCGCCGGCCAGCTGCGCCAGCGCCTGCTGCAGCGCCTGACGCAGCGCCTGTTTGGCTTCAATCATGGGAAGGAATTCTACTTTTCGGCCTTCCGTGGCCTCGGTGTCCACCCTTCATTGCCCTCGCGGACGGCCGATATGCCAGGGGATTTCCCCGCAATTCCCCATGACCCTGCCCACCCTGGCCAGCAGCCCGGTCGCATCAGCGCCGGGCACGATCGCAGCACTGCAGCAGGCCCTGGCCGGCCCGGCGCTGCCCGAGCGCATCGGCAAGTACACCGTCAAGACCAAGATCGGCGAAGGCGCCACGAGCGAGGTCTTCCTCGCACGCGACCCCTTCAAGAACCAGGACGTGGCCATCAAGCGCGTGCGCGTGGGCCTGCTGCCCAGCGCGCGCGAGCAGCAGTTCCAGCAGCGATTCTTCGCCGCCGAGGCGGCGCTCGTGGGCCACCTGGAGCACCCGAACGTGGTGCAGATCCTCGACGCGGTGTCCGACCCCGAGGCGCCGTACCTCGTGATGGAGTACGTGCCCGGCGTGACGCTGCGCCGCTTCTGCCGCGCCGACAAGCTGCTGCCGCTGACGCAGATCCTGGAGATCGGCTTCAAGTGCGCGATGGCGCTGGGCTACTGCTTCCGCCAAGGCATCATCCACCGCGACGTGAAGCCGGCCAACCTGCTGGTGACGATGGACGGCGACCGCGTCGGCGACGTCAAGGTCACCGATTTCGGCAGCAGCTTCAACCTCGGCAGCGAACACACGCAGGTGTACCGCGTGGGCAGCCTCGCCTACATGTCGCCCGAGCAGCTGGACGGTGACCTGCTCGACTGCCGCGCCGACATCTACTCGCTGGCCGCCGTGCTGTACCACCTGATCAGCGGCCGCCCGCCGTTCGACGCGCTGGAGCAGCCGGCGCTGATGCACCAGATCTACCACGGCACCGTGCCGCCCTTGTCGCGGCTGCGCGAAGGTGTGCCCGAGGCGCTGCAGGCGCTGATCGAACGCTGCCTGGCCAAGGAGCGCGAGCTGCGGCCGGCGCACTGGGAAGAGTTTGCGCAGGCCCTGTCGGCCGTGAGCGCGCAAAGCCCTCACCTGCGCGGCCCGCTGCAGGAGGTGCTGGACTCCGAGCGCTTCACGCTGCTGCGCAGCCTGGAGTTCTTTGCCGACTTCGGCGACGTGGAGCTGTGGGAGGTGGTGCACCGCGCAAAGTGGAACCGCCACGGCTACGGCGACGCGCTGTACCGCAAGGGCGAAGAAGGCAACAGCTTCCACCTCGTCACACAAGGCCAGGTGCAGGTGGTGCGCGACGGCCGCTGCGTGGCCACCCTCGGCGCCGGCAGTTCGGTGGGCGAGATGGCCTACCTGGCACCGAACCCCGACCTGCGTGTGCACACGGTGGACATCCTCGTCTCGCAGCCCGCCACCACGGTGAGCTTCACGCCGGAAAGCCTGGAGCGGCTGTCGCTGTCCACGCGCCACCGCTTCGACAAGGCCTTCATCCAGGTGCTGGTGAAGAAGCTGCACGCGGCGCAGGAGCTGGCGATCACAAGTCATCGCCGCTGAGGGCTGGTGCGTTCACGGGTAGCCGTGGGTCTTGGTGTCTGGTGCAATGACCGCGGCAACCCCGCCGACAGCACCAGACCAAAGTACGAGGAGAACCCATGAAGACCCTGATCAGCATCGCCCTCACCAGCCTGGCCCTGCTGGCCACCCCCGCCTTCGCCGCCGGCGACTGTGAAGCCAAGGCCGTCGGCAAGGACGGCAAGCCGCTGGCCGGCGCCGCCAAGGCCAGCTTCATGAAGAAGTGCGAGGCCGATGGCGCAGCCGCCCCGAGCGCCGCCTGCGAAAAGAGCGCCGCCGACAAGAAGCTGGCCGGCGCCGCCAAGACCAGCCACCTGCGCAAGTGCGCCGCGGACGAAGCGGCGAAAAAGAAGTAGGCCCACCCCCGTAGCGGCTTCGCCGCTCCCCCTCAAGGGGGCAACGCGAGCGGCCCGGCAAAGCCGGTTCCGCCGCGTTTGCTCGGTTGTGTCAGGCCGGCTGGCTGCCCGACCAGTACTTCGGGTCGCCGTAGCTGTGCTTGATGAAGTCGATCCACAGCCGCACGCGCAGCGGCAGGTGCTTGCGCTGCGGGAACACGGCGTAGATGCCGTTGGGCGGCGC
>VFQQ010004877.1_pt1 | contig 11491 bp, 17 predicted proteins | sample 3512341 | NCBI WGS metagenome assembly VFQQ01 (sample SAMN10412373, study PRJNA504923) | tailings metagenome | isolation source: Relicate 2 Philex TSF1 revegetated site | place: Philippines: Tuba, Benguet | collected 2017-08-29 | reverse complement strand
AGAAGGACACAGACAAGAAGGACAAGGCGTAGTGCGTAGATGTAGAGTACACCAGAGTATGAACGTTCTCATTCATAGACTAGACCTGTAACAATCAGACATGATATATCCAACCTTGCTGCTGTCTTTTGCAGCTATCCTCAGGCTAGGCAAGCAGCACAGGTGACGCAAGGTGCGGCAGGCGATGCACCAGACTGTCGCAGAAACGCTTTCCGCTCTGCCGCAAGAACGTGAAAGGCCAGGCAGCCTTCACCTGCAGCCACCTTCTTGCGTTTGCCAGCCGTCATGGCACGTGTACTATGGCTAGCTCTTCTGGTGTTGGCAGCTCTCAGCGCAGCAAGCGTCCGTGCACAGGACGAGGGCGCATCTCTGGACACCTATGGTCCCTGGATCAATGGACGAGCGACGTACTATGGCGGGCCTACAGAGAACTGGTCAGTGCAGATGCGAATGCAGCAAGGAGCAGAGGCAGGCACGGAGCAGCACGGGAGTGTCAGACTGGACGTTCAGTGTCCGCGCAGGGTTTTGCTCAATGGAGGGTGCAACTACGGCTACATTGACCCCCGAGAGCCATTGGGGTACGTACATAGGATACATAGCAGTGCTGCAGAGCCCGGTGCAGCACAGGGCAGCCCAGGGCAGACCATGACAGCAGTGCGTGATCAATTCAAATGCATGTGCAGCCAGGGCCACACCTCTCCCTGTGCCCACACCTGCGCTGTTGCGCTGTGCTCATGCTGTTTGTAGGTGGCAGATCACAGCTATGTCAGACGTGGACGGCCTTTACACGCGGGGCGTTTGTGGTGCGTGTGCCTGGATGCGCCTACTCGGCGCACCGCAACTCGCAGCATCACAGGGCCCCTGCCACAGCAACCAGCATTGGCGCAACCTCAGGATGAGCGCATTGTGAGTCTGTGCTCGGTTCTTGCGGACCCTGCAGGCTTCTGCCTTGAAGTGCGCTGCGCGCCGTCCACATTCTCAGACAACTATGGCGCAGTGCTGGACAGGCGCTCTGCCTGCTACAACACATCGCGGAGCATGGTTGTCCGCATCACGGACACATGTGAGTGAGCACGCACATCCCCCGAGTGCAGCGCAGCGGACAGCTCGCGGGCGCGTGACCTCTGTCCAGTGACCACCTAACGCAAGCAAGGAAGCGTGTGTGTGTCTGTGTGTGTGTGTGTGTGTGCGTGTGTTCGGACGCAGGCCCTTGTACCTTTGCTCCCAACGCCTACTCTAACAAGCGGTGGTGCTGCGGTACGTACATAACACACGATATCATAACACTAGCATAACATTGACAGCACTGTCCCAGCGTCCGTGCAGCCTTTTCATCCCTGTCGAGCCGTGTCCGTGTCCTCGCCCTTGCTCCTGCCTACACAGGTGACATGCCACATCTTGACCTGAGCTACATTGCTTTCATCGCCTTGGCCGAAGAGCGCTGGGGCGTCATTGGACTGCAGTACAGGTAGGGTACACACATTCTGTGGTCACATGGCTGAGACTGGCATGCAGAGCAATGCGCAGTGACCATGCATATCAATGCACATCCTCAATTGATATGTGTGTGACGCATTGTCCTGCAGGCAAGTCCCCTGCAGTCACAAGCCTACAGTGCCCGCCATCCCCGCTGACTACACCAGATTTGACACACGCTACAGTGAGTCAAGCACAGCTGCATAAACAGTACTCCAGCAAACCTACTCTCCAACTCCATTGTACAAGTCCGTGAGCCACTACCATGACATTGGCCAACGCATGTGTGTGTGTGTGTGTGTGTGTGTGTGTGTGCGCAGACCCCACAGCACCTCTGCCCCTACGCGGCTGGCCTGAGTACTCACGCGGTGCACCCCCCACAGCACTCGCGTGGAGCAACCAGGGTTATGGACCTGGATGGGTAGAGGCGAGCTGGTGAGGCACACATACACACACACACACACAGACACACACACACACACACACACACACCTTCAAACACGCAGCCTTGCATGCACCTACATGCAGTGACGTGAAATCGCATGGTCAAGGTACTGTGTTCGTTTCGCCATGCATTGCACCCGTGCAGGAAGAGCAACGTGCTGCCATGGGCACAAACCGCCACCGCTGGCATGGGCGGCACGCCTGCGTACTGCGGCAGTGTGGGTGTAACGGGCGCCATGGCGCTTTTCTCAACCAACCCCAACATGTTCGTTGGACGCACGCGCCTGTCATTCTGGATGTACGTCGGCGTGACTGGGTAAGTGTGCGAAGTCACCAGTGCACAGATTACACATGGTGCTTTAGCGAGGCGCGCTTTATGTGTGCAAGCATAGCTGGGTGTCTGTGTGCGTGTGAGTGAACATGCGTACGTGTGTGTATGTGTGTGTGTGTGTGTGTAGGTACAACGGTCTTGAGGCTAAGGTGGCGGACATCACTCTACAGCTCTCTGGCACCCAGGTAAGGCATGCACGTGCAAGTGCTCGGTGTCACACACAGACTCCATCTGGCACCCCGGCCCTTCACAACCTTTGATCTGGCACATGCAATGCTCCATGACTAGCGGGCCATCTTTTCAATATTGCTGACTGTTTCGTGTGCATGTGTGTGTGCAGGGAGACTGCAGCATCGTGCGCATCTGGGCAGTGCGTCCTCAGCTCTTCGCACCGAGGTGCACATATTGCACAGACTACTGGTGGTGAGTACAACCCGCGCACTGTGTCTTACCAACGTCTTGTCTTGCCATGAGCTGCGCAGCACATGTGCAGTACACACAGCACACACATGCACATCCATGCAAGACTTGTGCAGCCTGAACATCGCGGCTACCAAACAACCGCTTGGATCGGTAAAGTGCCCACAAGCTCGATAAGTCTTAACATGCTGTGCTATGTGTGTACGGTACATCGCTGCCCTATAGGCGCTGGGAGTTCTTTTTGGGTGGGTTCAACGGCGGCGACCCCAACACACCCATGCGACCAGGTACGCGCTCACAATGCACATACAAGCGCACATGCATCCACACGTGTGCTTCGTTGGTCCATTAACCGCATACTAGCCCCATTTGCGTGCGACATTTAAGCTTCGCCATACCGGAGGGTCTTCATGGCTCTGCGCTTCTCTGTATGAACCGTGTGTGTGTGTGTGTGTGTGTGTGTGTGTGTGTGTGTCTCACAGGCACGTTCACTGGCTGCGGTGGCAACTCGCCTCGTGAGCTCAACAAGATCAGTTTCCGCAATGATGGCTACGGAGGCTGGGACTACAAGTACTTTTGCCTGGACGGCATCCAGCTCTCGTAGCTGGTGTGGCAGGCTCGTGACTGCACCCGTGATCTTCTTATCCTTAGCTTCTATTCTCATTTGTTTCGTGCGCGCGTGGGCGTAGTATCATCTGTATGTGTGCTGTTTTCCCTACCTATTGTTTTTGCGATCTCACGTGAATGCCGATGGGCATGTCGGATCAGTTGACAGGTAACAGGCCGTGCTGACATGGCTGTTATCCCAGGCACGGCTATAGTCCCTGCGAGAAGCACTAGACTGCTGCGGGAAGGTCTGTTGGGCCATCAGTGACGTCTGAAACGTGCTGTAAGGGCCTTCTGCCTGCCTGTACTGCTCTATGAAGCGCTTGTCATATCTGTGCCTTGGTAGATAAGCCGCTCATTACATGCATTGGCGGCTTCAGGCTTCCACTCCATGCCCAGAGATATCCGACAACCCTGCTGTGCAATATGCAACGCACCGCAAATGCCTGCACAGTTCAAGAACACAACGTGCGACGGTGACACCGAAAATTGTGTGCTAGTCAGCCGACCATGCCCAACACATGAAAGCCTACAACGGGCAAACGCCACAGCTTCCGCGCCGAGCCCTCATAATCCGCCATTCATACATACTGCATGCGCCCATAGACACCCTTCCCAGCTTCTCGACATACTCCCTGGCTGGTCTGATGAGGCTCGAAAGCCTGTTCTACCATGACTGAATGGCAAGTACAAGATGGCAAGTCAAAGTGCAACTCAAGACAAAGGGTGCATTAACGCAGATAAAACATGACACACTTCTGCACCGATAGAAGGCATTTGACAAGGACATAGTAAGACGCATTAGGACGTGTTTCTGAGATGAACCAAGTCAGCACCTCTACAGCTTTGGCCTACGCACAGGAACATATCTGAAAGGGAAAGATGTGCGCGAGTTCGCTGCCTCGATACCTGTGTCAAATGCTTCATGAGTGGGCACAACGTAAGCATGTGCGCTAGATAAGTAAAAGCCACTTTGGGAGACAGGCCAGATAGGGCGAGGCAGGCCTGACCGGGCTTGTGCCAGCTTATGAAATAACGGAAACCAAGTCGGCGACAGCAGACAGGTAGTAGCATTTGTACCTCTTGAGCTGCCGAGACAAGAAGGCGCGAGAGAAGGTAGTAGATGCGAGTAGCAAGTAAGTGGGCGCGCTTTGGAGCGCCGCGAAGCTTTTGGCAACACTGTGAGCCCATGTTTGTGTGGGGAGGAACGCGACTGAGCAAACGTGCTTCCGGTCGACTGGGTGAGGTGGGAAAAGCCTGAGACAATGTATGTGTGTCTGTCTGTGTATTGGACGGGTAAAGTAGATGGGTGTGTACCGAGCTCTGTTGCGATCAGCGGTGTGCGCAAGGGTGTGGGCATCGAGCTATGTGTGCAAGTTCGTTCCAATCGAAACCACCTCAATTCGTACGGGGCCGCAAAACCGCACTCTGCATAACACTCACTGCTTATACCATTGGGCAGCGCAAAGACAAACTGTCAGAAAAGCTTGGACATGAAAAGATATTCTCCTACGTTTGACTAGAGTCGCTTGCTCTCTTCCCCTCTCTCCACTTTCCAAAGGCTCTGCGACAGGCTGTTATCAGCTCAGCGTTCCTATGTCATCTGTGTATTTCGGTCGCATAGGCTGGTAATGAGCATTTGCACATGTGCCCAATTTTGCTATCGCTCCATTTCTAGCTCTTCGGCGTTGTTCGCTGTGCCCCACTTCCACATCACTTGTGATGTGGACCTGACTTGCATGTTGACAGAGCGCACTGAGCTCAGAGTGCCCCCACCTTGCCGGCACGTATGCTGAATGACATGCCTTTGTCTTTGTGTGGTGCAGGGCTCTGTGGCGCTGTCGTGGCGGTGGTGGTGCCTAAGGTCGGATCTTTGTAGCGTAGCGCCACAGATACCATGCCCTCGACATCGATGTCAGCGGGCAACTGCACACACACACACATACAAACACACACACGGACAGATAAGGCATGGCCAGCAGCCCTGTGGCGTGTACTTCTGTAGACAAACACGTGCCTTCAACTCGCTGATGTATGCGGCTTGGTACCTGCTCATAGATCTGTGTGTATGAGTCTGGGGCGCGAGCCTCTGTCCACACGCAGACGCCAGTATGGTTCTGTGTATGTTTATGGGCTTGATATGGGTTGTCGAGGCTTTGTATGCGTACTTACATGTGAGAGCAGCTCGGCAACTCTGCGGCGCTCGTTGGCGATCCTTCGAATGGTGGGTAGGAGAATCACGAAGATAAAAGCCGCGCCCATGCAGAAGCATATGGCCAGGGCCACGATATGCAGTGTGAGTGCCTGCTGATACACTTCTTGCACCTGCAGAGCGTGATAGCGCATACATGCGCCAGATATCCATGTGCCTGCGCAGGGCACTGGCTGTTGCCAGTGCTTCAGCATGCCTAAGCCGCAGCAGTGCAAGCACGCGTACCCACATGGTTGAGGTAAACGTCAGTGCGTGCGTGCGTGCATCAAGCCATCGCGCACATGCGCTGGAGACCAGGATGCGTATGCCTGCCGTGTTGAGGGGGGTAAAAGTAGGGTTAATTACTACCAACGTGTTCTCTACGTTACTACTACGTGGTGAGGGGTAAAAGTAGGGTTACTACCTACATGGTTTGAGTAGACATCAATCAGTTTTTCCAAAGAGCCGATGAGCTGCCTGTTTCCAACCTGCACGCATGGAAGCACAGCTCGTGCAACATTCGGCTCTGCACACTACAAAGCCGTCTGTGCAGTCCTATACAAAAAGGCACGCGCAAACTGCAAAGTATATGTTCTCTAGGAGTGTGCGCACGCAGGGACCTCGATGCCGCTGTAAGCATGCAATCGTTTAGCGTCTCATAGATTGGCGCATTTGTTTGAGGTCTCTTACCTCGTAGACATAGTCAAAGGGCGTGTTGTTGGCGCGCTGCATGTACAGTCACAACGCAGGACAGCATGCATGAGCCGTTGCAATAGTACAGGGGGGTGCATGCCATGTGGTGGGCGCTACTTGATGTACAAGATGTATGAGATGCAATCAAGTGCATAGTGTCACTATGGTGTGTGTAGCATGAATGAAACGCACCACTTGGTCATTGGGTAGTAGGATGAGAGCCTCGACAGAAACGTACATCTGTTTTAGGGCCTGCGCGTAAGGCACAACAACTCCCGTCTTGGCAAAGGGCAGGCCACACGGCCATTGAGAACACGGCTGACCCCAAGGCCCAGTGCACCCGTGTGTACTTAATAATAGATAATAATATAATCCTCTCTGCATGGTCGTCGTCATGATGGTGCACATGCACACACACGCACCTTGTCCAGCCCAGCGCTCACGTCTGCATGGCACATACGGGAGGATAATACGACACACATAAGCACACACGCATCTTACTTCAGCGAGAAGTGATAGCATGGTTCAAGCACGAATGTGTGCCAGCCTCAGACATGCATCGCTTGAAGCCCCTATAGCGCTTACATGGATAGAATATGTTATCGGACGTCAGACAGTCAGTTGAATTCTCTGCCAGGCAATCTGTGCTCTCAAAGATGTAGCTGGCGTCCTGCGAACAAAGTCAGTGCAGACAGCGCACCACACCCGCTAGCCTACCACAAAAGCAGCTTGAGCCCTGGGTGTATCCTAGAATGGGGCTTGCTGCAGACTGCGCATATATGCATGCAAAGGTACTTGAGCGCGGAGGCATGCTGTGATGCAAGGTAACTGGCCGTGTAGAGGTGACCATACATCTGTACACGCCCATGCAGGGGTGCCTGGGCGTGCGTGCACATGCGCTTACCTCGTCATAAAGGATACCATGCGTTGCCAGTTGGAAGTGGGGTGACGTGTCATTCTGTACCCTGTCAGCCTTGTTGCCGTACCTGCATTTGCGTTTGAGAGCATTGCAGGCGGCTCTTGTCATACATGTAGAGCAGAAGAGTCTGTGGCGCATGGGTGCGCACCTTCTGTGCAGAGGCATGTGGTCTAGTGTGTGTGTGTGTGTGTGTGTGTGCGTGTGTGTGAGCGTGCGTGTGTGTGTCGCACTCACAGCATGGCGTCGTACTCCTTGAGCAAGAGTTGGTACTGCAATAATAATGAAGCACAAAAACACAGGCCTAAACACAAGTGCTGTCGCTATGCCATGTGTGCTATATGACTGCTTGTGTATGCAATGCATCTGACTGTGTAAGGTGTGGGATCGGGTGAGTATGGACACATGGACACACCTACCTCATCGCTAATCAGATTACGATAGTAATCCTTCAATCTGTCGACCTCTGGATTGCCGGGTGTGTCAGGCTCGCTGACGAAGCCAATCTGCAGACCACGTACGGCTGCTTATTCTTATTAAGCAGACAAGCCATCACAGTGCAAACCTGGCTGCTAAGCAGGCGCTAAGCCTCATCATACATGTGACGCAAGCGTGGCAAAGGTGTCTTTGTGTGTTTGTATGTATGTGTGCGCTCGGTACACACACGTACAGACCTGAGACGCGCACACCTGACACCAGACATGAACCTACCTTTCCGTTCAGGTACATTTCTCCAGAAAACCGTTGACACCAGAACACGACCTTCGACAAGAGCAGAAAGACAAGGCCTTAAAGAGGCTCAAAAGAGAGACACCGGCTAGTGTCAAGAATGCTGACATCAGCGCCTTCCAGCAGTGCACAATGCGACTCGCACCTTATTGAGCCTGATTGACACAAACTGCACAATGTTGGAGATTGCAATAGGCTCACTGATTTTGGCCAGACTCTGCCGGCCAAGCGCGTTGATCAGGATGACAACAAATGCCCTGCATGGTGAGTTATACATTGCAATGTGGCACCCCGATAAGCGCCTGCTAGGATATACTATACATAAACACATGAAAGTCTTATGTGCGTGTCTGAATAAGCTCCAAGTGCAACATGTATGTATGCGGGCGGAGTCTTGCAATGCACGGGGCTTACCAGAAGAGGAAGGGCCAGGCCAGCTTGATCCTTGCGAAGCGCGAGTGCGTCAAACGCCGTTTCTCCCCTTCGCCGTTGGTGCTGCCTCGCATGCTGGAAAGAAAGGTGATGGCTCGCTTGAGGAGTCCTTGCTTTTTGAGTGGCGGGGTGGGCTCTGCAGTACGCATGTACATGGCCATGTGGCAAGCCATGGCCATTGCATGCATGCATGGTGTGCAAGACAAAAGCTGATGTAAGGCTTGCAGAATGGGGCTGGTGGGCTAAAGTGCAAGTGTGCGTCGCATGCTTCTACCTCTCTCGACTCCAAAACTCTCAACATTGGGCGCCATGCGCACACCGACAGGCTGGCACTTAGGCATGGACCCCTCAAGGTCTATAGTGTTTGGCATGAGACCGCTAATATCCAGTCTGTCCCCGCCCTGCACGCGCACCACACCACACCACACCACACATGCAAAGGCCAACGCTTGTACCAATGCACTGTACCGGTTGACAGTGATCATGGTACTACTGCATTTCATGCGCACACATACACAAACACACACACCTCTCCCTCTTCCTCCTCTTCGTCTCCTCCCTCCACCAGGGTCTGAGCGCGTGTAGCCTCAGACTTGATAATACCCTGAGGTACCTGCAATAGGCAGTACGGGTAAGCATGTAGGGTTCATGAGCAGGTGACTGGAGCTTGCGAGCTGGGTAGGTAGGCAATACGCGCATGCAACACTTTTGCGCCGTACCATGAGCTGCCTGTTACCTGGAGGTATCTGCTTGGCACCTGTGCGGCTGCTGTGCTGGCTAGTGGCTGTATGTACACACCTTGAGAAAGATACTGAAGACCCGGTAGCGCTGACGGAGCATCTGCGTGACACACACACACACACACACACACACACACACGCAGCACAATGAGTGCGCCAATGTGTGAATTCCATGCACTTAGCGAAGACCGGTGAAACAGAGCACTGTGCTGCAAGGGGGCACACACGCACATACCCTGTTCATCGCGTAGGCAACTGCTAGAAACGCCATGAGGGAAACCGCCACTCCCTCCACCCCTGTGATGATCAATTGAATGCTGTTCACAGCAGCTGCATCGTCAACTGCCACTTGCATGAGACCATCCAAGGTACTTGAGTACGCACCAACGAGAAAACGAGGACCGTTGTACAGCTGCACGCAAGATACACATGCATTCAGCGCAAAATCCTGCTTCACGAGCTGGCTTGGCAGGGCATGGCAGGGCATGGCAGGGCATGATAGTGTATTTATGCATGCATGACACGTGCATGTGATGCCTCCTTACCAAATAGAGGAGATTTGTATCGTTGGAGAAGTCATAGCGCTTCAAGCTGTCGAGAGGGTACTGACTGATTACATTCTGGGCGACCCAGCGCTGCAGTGCACACACAGTCACACACGCACACACACACACGCATACACTCGCCAGCCCACATGAAATCAGGCAGGCACACAAGCAAGCGAATGGAAACTCAGTTCAGCAGCAGGAAACAAGATCTTATTGATGCGCGTGGGCTGCGTGGGCTTCACTCTAAGCAGGCAGGATCACTTGGTGGCATTGGCCGTCCCTTACCGCGCTCTGTGTGTACTGACTGCCAATAGTCCACAGCGACGCATTGTCCTGCTTTGACATAACCGTGCCGTTATCAAGACGATGAAACCTACAGGGAGCAAGGAACAGCAGCAGCGCCGAGTCATTTTGCCTGGACTGCATGATGGGAGTATACCCCATGTGCGCTGGAGGCTGACGGCTACTGCAGGGCTCGTGCTTGTTGGCCAGTGCTGCACTCACGTTAGGGAGGGTACAGTTGGCGAGTTCCTGCGCAGCAGCACAACATACGTTACACCAGTCAGAGCCATGGGCCGCCATGCCATGACAAGTGCCATGCATGATACTGTCATCATGTTTCATCATGTCATGTCATGTCATGACTGACCACCATGTTTGTTTATGTTTGATTTACTTTCACACGTCCGCCTAGCTGAGGCCAGTAGGGTTAGCCATATTACCATGCGATACATACAAGGGACTATACAAGGGACATAACGTACCATAGGTCCCTTAGCCCTTAGAGGGATAGCCACCATGACCACTATGCCACGACAAGTGCACTGTAACACTGCCGCCAACACCGCCGCCATGGCATGAAGTGCAGGTAATGCATGATACAAGGGACCTCACGTACCATAGGTCTCTCAGGCCGTATGCCTCAGGTAGCTCGCGTGGCTTGCCGAAGCCTCTGTAGATGCCTCGGTGAAGAGACTGCATGGGCACATAGCAACGGTGAGAGGTGTGAAGAGCCTGCGCTGCTTCATGCACAGGTTCACTGACCATGTATTGCATGCAATGCATGGTTGAGTTCTGGGCACCCGTGATGCTGCTTGTGCTGCTTGACAGCCCATGCAATGTTGAGCTTGCGCAAGCATTAGTATTAGCCTTTACACTGTGACACAACTCACATCAAGGTCGGCGATCCGTGTTGTCATCAGATCAATGTTTGCCTGTGGATACAGACATAGCAACACACATACGTTTCACTGTAAGCGCCATGCCGGTTTCTGTGTGTCCCTGCAGCAGGTGATCACACACATACACACACACACACACACACCTGGATGTCTTCTTCTGGCTTGCCCATACCCATGTACTTCATGTTTGGGTCTGGAGTGGACCGGGAAGACACGAGGAACTGAATGGTACTGCGCACAGCAAAGCGCAACACACAGCGATATGCTTGCAGGCATGAATGGTACTGCCCACAACAAAGCATAGCAGAGATCACCCTCATTTCATGTGCTACACACACCCATGGCCGGGAACAGCGCACAGCAACCTCGTTGCATCCTCTTTGTATACTGGACGAGGCTTAAGGAGGGCTGCTGTGTGCTGCTTCGTGGCATGATAAGGGTACTTACGTGCCCAGCTGCACAATCTGCATGACTCTGCTCCCCGCCCTGGCAGCCTGCAAGGCACAAGGCAAACATGCATTGCTCAGCAGAGCTTGTAGGATGACGAGGTCTGCAGGGTTGACCCTCGGCGGCATCACAAGCACACGTACCTGACGCAGGTCCGCGACCTGCTGCATCTGCTTGTTGACCAACTGAAGGAAGATGAGAAAAAACGTCTGCAGGGAAGCACATGAGCAGTGTAGGAAAGCCCAATGAGGTTTAAAACACGTCGCTCCCCAAGAAGTAGTAGTAGTAGTAGTAGTGATTTTACATCGGAGACCACCAGTGTGGCTATGGATGTTCA
>VFQQ010004876.1_pt1 | contig 11491 bp, 8 predicted proteins | sample 3512341 | NCBI WGS metagenome assembly VFQQ01 (sample SAMN10412373, study PRJNA504923) | tailings metagenome | isolation source: Relicate 2 Philex TSF1 revegetated site | place: Philippines: Tuba, Benguet | collected 2017-08-29 | reverse complement strand
AAGAATCCTGTGTTCCAGCTCGCCAATGCCCCCGATGGACAACCGCAAAGTGTCGCCCCTCTCCAGTAGGCGACCATTCTCGATTCCGCATCCGCCAGGAAGCGTGCCGGTGCCGATCAGCTCCCCAGGATAAAGCGGCTCGGAGCTGGACAGGAACGCCAGCAGCTCTCCCAGCGAATAACGCATGTTCGCGGTGGAGGTTTCCGAGACCAGCTCACCGTTCAGGTGCACGGTCGCGGTAAGCGAGCCTATCCGCTGAAGCACCTCATCCGCGGTTGTCAGGGCCTGCGAAATGGAGGAAAGGAAATGCTTGCACTTCTGCGGGCCGAAGCCGGACCGCATCTCCGATCGTTGAATATCCCGTGCGGAAAAGTCATTCAGGACGACGAAACCACCAATGGCATCCAGGGCCTCATCGGGCGTGGCGTTGAACAGCGGCTTTGCCAGCACGATGCCAAGCTCGAGTTCGTAGTCGAATGCTTGGGTGTGGCTTGGATACTGCACGGGCGTGTCGCCGGGGATGATCGTGAGATGGTTACTGAAGTAGTAGATCGGTTGGCGCTTCCACAGCGCCGGAGGCCGGAAGGCGGGAAAAGGTGATCGGGCCAGGTGCTCGTAGAGCTGGGTGATTCTGAAAGTGGTTGGCATGAAGCGTCTGACAAACCCACGCGACGCCTGGATCCAGTGTTGCTCGAACAACATGCAGTCACGGAACGAACGCGGCTGAAAAGGCAGCACCGCCCCTCCCTCGCCCGGGGCTATAGGCGCCAGCTCATGCAGCCACGCCGGAACTACCGCATCGGGAGCTCCCGCCACCATTTCAAGCCGCGATCCTTGAGGAGCATTGGCGTCGCATATGCGTCGGACTTTCATGGACAAGCCTCATTGTTGTTCGTTTTAATATCCAACTGGCTACAAGGTAGCCAACTGGATACTTGACGTCAACGGAGCACTTCATGCGCAGGGCATCGCCATCCATTCCGCCCGAAGGCAAACGGCTTCTACTGTCTGCGGCGGCCAAGCTGTCCGTGCTGCAGGGCAGCCCACACACCCTGGTATTGCGCGAGGTCGCCCGCGAGGCCGGCTTGAACCACAACACCTTCTATCGCCACTTCGACGACATGGAGTCGATGATGAGGGTGATGGCCGAAGACTTCGCGGCCCAGATCAGGCAAGGCGTGCGCGAGGCGCGTGCCAATGTGCGGCCGGGAACGCCTTTTTCAGACGCAGTGGTTGGTTGGCTGTTTGACGTGGCCCTTCAGAACGCCGACATCTTTACCGTGTCGCTGCGCGAGCTGCACGGCCCCGCCGGGCCTCTGCGCGATGTGGTGCGCCAATCCCTTGCAGACTTGGCAACGGACATGTGCGAAGACCTGCAGCAGCTACCCGAGCTTCGAGCGGCAAAGCCGGAGATTCTGCGCAACGCGGTTGATCTGCTGATCCGCAACACAGCCTGGCTTTGCCTGGACTACCTGCAGCAACCCGAGCAGCGCCAGGTTCTGCTCGATAACGCACATGAGGCGTTCAGCTCCGCCATGGCCGGAGTCATAGCGCGTAGCAACCGCGCGCAATAGTTTTTCTTCTCCGGCCGAAAGCCGTACTTGCCTCACCCTCGATGCAGCGCCCGTTAGTGACTGGGCGCCATGCTGCGCCGCCAATTCATCGAGGTCGGCCGCACGTCGATGCGGCGCATATCGGGCTTGCCCAGCAGGTGCAGGAAGTCGTAGCGCAGGAAAAAAGGGGACTGATTTATTTAGGGGGATCGCCGTTCGCTTCTGGCCGCTAGCTGCCTGTCACCCATGACCGCTACCGGCCAGAAACGCAGGGTCAGCCCTTATTCGAACAGCGCAGTCGCAAACTCTTCCGGCGTCGGGCTCTCCGGCCATTGGGCCACGCCCGCTGGCAGGGTGATCCAGGACTGCCGGCGCTTGGTCCAGATATGAGCTTGCGGGGTCCACTGCACCGCTCCCTCCAGCACACCAGCTCGGACTATGCGCATGCCCTCGGCAGCGGTCGTCTCGTTAAACAGCCGGGTAAAGCAGACTTCGCAAGCGTACTGAGTCGAGACGTGCCCGTGATGTTCATAGCGGTATTCGCGGACAGGGCCAGAGACTTCTACCGCCTGCGCGGCGCACAGCAGATGCAAACCGAATGCACTGCCACTCCATTGCTGACAATTGAGACAGTGGCAGGCATACAGCGGTGGTCGAACTTCGGCACGCAAACTGATGCGGACTTTTCCGCATCGACACTGGCCTGTGAATTCCATCGGGTCACTCCCTACAATGGCGCGCTTTCTATGTTCAGGGGGTGCATGATCAACCCTTCCCGCGCGGGACTGAAGAGAGCAAGTCGCCCAACCGCTGGTAGAAAATGTATGAACGGAATTGAGTGGGAAAGCCAGCGGGTGTTCCTCGCGGTACTTCGATCGGGAAGCCTGTCCGGTGCCTCGCGGCTCCTGGGCATAGCCCAATCCACGGCCCGCCGGCGACTAGAGAGCCTCGAGGGCTCGCTCGGACTTAGCCTGTTCACTCGTACTTCAACCGGCCTGACGCCCACTGCCTCTGCACGCCGACTCATTCATCACGTGGAGTCGATGGATATCGCAGCACAGGCGTTCAATCGCATGGCCAGCTCGGAGACGGAGGTTTCCCGAGGCACCATCAGAATAACGAGCAGTGACCTGTTGGGGGTCGAGGTAATGCCACGGCTGTTGCGTGACTTCCACCATGACCATCCTGACCTGAACCTCCAGCTGAGCATCAACGATCAGATGGAAGATCTTGCCCGGCAGGAGTCGGACATCGCGGTGCGCCTGGTGCGCCCCAGCGAAGCTGGCGTTGTCGTCCGTCGAACCGGTGCCTTACGTGTTGGGCTTTATGCCAGCGCCGAGTGCCTGGCGCGCTACGAGCTGCCTGCCAGTCTCGCCGTCTTGAGGCAGGCTCCGCTGATCGGCCCTGATCGACGCACTGCCGATCTGCGTCGACTGGTCGAGCTAGGTTTTTGCGAAGCAGACCAGCGCTTTGCAATCGCCACCGACAACCATCTCGCACAGCTCGCAGCAATCCGTGCCGGTCTGGGCTTTGGCCTGTGCCCGGTCACTATCGCCGAGAACTACCAATTGATCCGGGTTCTGCCGGAAAGCTTCGGCTTCGAGATAGACGTATGGATTGCCATGCATTCCGACCTTCGCAGGATCAGTCGCATTTCGCGAGCCTTCGAGGCTCTCGGCCACGCCTTGCATATGGCGCTGACCAAATAGACGCTGGTGACCTTCCTGAAACGTCGGGCGGATGAAAGTGGCTGGCGCCCGCCCTGCTTCAGCAAGCCACGGCGGTATCGCGCGCCGGCGGCAGGCCGAACAGGCGGCGATATTCGCGGCTGAACTGCGACACGCTTTCATAGCCGACGCTGAATGCAGCGCTGCTGGCGGAGGCTCCTTCGCCGAGCATCAGGCGACGCGCCTCGATCAACCTCAGCTGCTTCTGAAACTGCAGCGGCGTCAGGGAGGTCTGCTTGCGAAAATGCTGATGGAACGAGGAAACGCTCATGCCCGCCACGCCAGCCAGGCGCTCCACCGGCAATGGGCGATGGAATTCGGTACGCAGCACGGTCACCGCCCTGGCAATGCGCTGCGCATGACCGTCAGGCCAGCCCAGGCGGCTGATGGCCGGGCCGTGGCGGCCAGCCAGCAGCCAGTAATGCAGTTCGCGCATGAGCGATGCATGCAGCACGGCAGCCGATGCCGGCCGCCCCAGCAGGCGCATCAGACGTAGCACGGCTTCGGCCACCTCGGTATCGGTCGGCTCGATCCTGATCGGTGCGGCGTCGGTGACCGGGACGGCTTTCATCTCCTCCATCAGCTCGGTCAGCAGGGCCGGATCCAGGTCGATCACCAGAGAGATGTACGGCGCCTCGCCACTGGCCTCGGTGATCTGGCTGACGGTGGGTACGTCCGCGGTGATCAGCAGGGAATCACCGGCACCGAAAGTGAATATGTCAGTGCCCATCATCACCCGTTTGCGGCCCTGCAGCACCAGGCATACCAGCGGTCGGGTAATGGCGTGGTCCAACCCGCTGGGCTGCAGCGCGCGGATGATGGTCAGGCCGGCAATGGGTGCGAGCGCCATGCCGTCCGCGGCGGTGCGACTGTCGATATAGCCGCGGACGACATCAAGCAAGGTATCGGTCATGGTGCGCTCCCCAGGCAGCTCGTGGCCATGAGACTCACTGTTGTAGAAATAGGCAAAAAGCGTCGAGGTTTCGGTAAGGACGGTGCCGGTGGGGGATCGGAGAATGAAATCCCACTCACCAGACAGAGGTTTTTACCATGACCAAGATCGCCATCGTAACCGGGTCCAGCCGTGGCCTCGGGCGTAATACCGCGCTGAACATCGCTCGCCAGGGCAGCGACGTCATCGTCACCTACCACAGCCAGGCCGATGCCGCCCTGGCTCTGGTCGCCGAGATCGAGGCGCTGGGGCGCAAGGCCGTGGCGCTGCAGCTCGATGTGGGCGACGTGTCCACCTTCGCCGCCTTCGCCGAGACGCTGCGAGGCGTGCTCGCACAGACCTGGCAGCGCGACCGCTTCGATCACCTCGTCAACAACGCCGGGCATGGCGATATGGCGACCATTGCCGAAACCACCGAAGCCCAGTTCGACGCTCTGGTGAACGTGCACTTCAAGGGTGTGTTCTTCCTCACCCAGGCGCTGCTGCCGCTGATTGCCGACGGCGGCCGGATCGTCAACCTTTCCACGGGTCTGACCCGCTTCGCCTCGCCTGGTTTCTCCGCCTACGCCGCGGCCAAGGGCGCGGTCGAGGTGCTGAGCGTGTACATGGCCAAGGAACTGGGCAGCCGCGGCATCGCCGTGAACACGGTGGCGCCGGGGGCGATCGAGACCGATTTTCTGGGCGGTGCGGTGCGCGACACGCCGGATCTGAATCAGGTTTTCGCGCAGATGACGGCGCTCGGCCGCGTGGGCGTGCCCGACGATATCGGCCCGATGATCGCCGGCCTGCTCGGCGAGCAGAATCGCTGGGTCAACGCCCAGCGTATCGAGGTCTCGGGCGGCCAGGCGATCTGACGCCCAGACGCGCGCCAAAACTGGGACGGGCGCCCGCGTGGCGCCCTGCTCCAGGCCGCGGCATGCGCGCGGAGCACGGCACCGCTCGGCATCGAGGTCGAACCATCGCCACTTGGCGACGGTCGACTGATTGAACGAGAGCGTCGGCCACAAGGGCCGAGGGAGGCCAACATGACCATTCGTTGCTTGCTCGCCGGGTGTTGCTGGTCAGACGGCGTGACCATGCTGATGGGCAGGGAAACCTTTTTGTGTCAGTGCTGCAGCCGCTGCGGCAGCCACCGCTACACACCGCAAACCTGAACGGCAGGAGGCGACACACAGCATGCCCCGAGCCATATGGAAAGGCGCCATCAGCTTCGGCCTGGTGCACATCCCGGTCGCGCTGAACTCGGCCACCCGCTCCCAGGGGGTGGACTTCGACTGGCTGGACAAACGCAGCATGGAGCCGGTGGGCTACAAGCGGGTGAACAAGGTCACCGGCAAGGAAGTCGGCAAGGAGAACATCGTCAAGGGCGTGGCCTACGAGAAGGGCCGCTATGTGGTGCTCAGCGAGGAAGAGATTCGCGCCGCGCACCCGGAATCGACCCAGACCATCGACATCTTCGCCTTCGTCGACAGCGAACAGATCCCCTTGCAGCACATCGATACGCCCTATTACCTGGCCCCCGATCGCCGCGGCGAGAAGGTCTATGCGCTGCTGCGCGAGGCGCTGAGCAGTACCGACAAGGTGGCCCTGGCCCATGTGGTGCTGCACACCCGCCAGCATCTGGCGGCGCTGATGCCGGTGGAGTCGGCGCTGGTGCTGGTGATGCTGCGCTGGCCCAGCGAGGTACGTGGCCTGGATTCGCTGGAGCTGGGGTCGGCGGTGACCCAGCCCAAGCTGGCCAAGAGCGAGCTGGACATGGCCAAGCGCCTGATCAAGGACATGAGCGATGACTGGCGCCCCGAGGACTATCAGGACAGCTTCCAGGAACGCATCCTCGATCTGGTGGCGCGCAAGGCCAAGGCCGGCAAGATCGAGAACGTTGAACGGGCCGAGGGCGAAGAGCAGCGCCGCAGCGCCGATGTCGTCGACCTGACCGAACTGCTCAAGCGCAGCCTCGGCGGCAAGCCGAAACCCTCGGCGAGCAAGGGTTCCAGCACGCGCAAGCCGGCCAAGACGGCGCGCAAGTAAGCCAGGAGCACGAGCATGGCCAAGGCGCAGAGCGAATACAGCCGCAAACGCAATTTCGAACGCACCAGCGAGCCGGCCGAGCGCACCGGCAAGCGGCGCAGCAAGGCCGGCGCGCTGCGTTTCGTGGTGCAGAAGCACGACGCCAGGCGCCTGCATTACGACTTCCGCCTGGAGCTGGATGGCACCCTGAAGAGCTGGGCGGTGCCCAAGGGGCCGAGCCTGGACCCGCGCGACAAGCGCCTGGCCGTGCACGTCGAGGATCACCCGCTGGAGTACGCCAGCTTCGAGGGCAGCATTGCCGAGGGCAACTACGGCGCCGGCGACGTCATCGTCTGGGACCAGGGCATCTGGCAACCCCAGGGCGATCCGGCCGCTGCCTATGCGGCGGGCAAGCTCAAGTTCAGCCTGGTCGGCGAGAAACTGTCCGGCGACTGGACGCTGGTACGCACCCGCCTGCGCGGCAGCGGCGACAAGGAGCAGTGGCTGCTGATCAAGGAGCGCGACGACATCGCCCGCCCCAGCGACGAGTACGACATCGTCGAGGCGCAGCCGCAGAGCGTGATCAGCGGCGCGCTGGTGGGGGGGCCGAGCGGCAAGGCCAAGGGCAAGACGCCGAGCAAGGCCAAGACCCCGAAACCGGCCGCCGCCTTTCCCGAGAGCCTGGCGCCACAGCTGGCAACCCTGTCCGACCGCCCACCTGAGGGCGATTGGCTGTACGAGGTGAAGTTCGACGGTTACCGCATTCTCGCGCGCATCCGCGACGGCGAGGTGCGCCTGTTCACCCGCAACGGCCACGACTGGACGCAGCGTCTGCCGCTGCAGGCCAAGGCCCTGGCCAAGCTGGGCCTGCACGACAGCTGGCTGGACGGTGAGGTGGTGGCGCTCAACGAACAGGGCCTGCCCGACTTTCAGCAACTGCAGAACGCCTTCGATATCGGTCGCAGCCACGACCTCGTCTACTACCTGTTCGATGCACCGTTCATCAACGGCGAGGACCTGCGCCAGACCCCACTGGAGCAGCGACGGGCACAGCTCAAGCTGCTGCTGGGCAACACGCGCAACGGCCCGCTGCGCTTCTCTGCCGCATTCACCGCGCACCACCGCGACATCGTGGAAAGCGCCTGCGCCATGTCCCTGGAGGGGGTGATCGGCAAGCGCGCCGGCAGCCTCTACGTGTCGCGCCGCAGTGCCGACTGGATCAAGCTCAAGTGCCGCCTGCGCCAGGAATTCGTCATCGTTGGCCATACCCAGCCGCAAGGCAGCCGCAGCGGTTTTGGGGCATTGCTGCTGGCGGTCAATGAGGACGACGGCCTGCGCTACGCCGGACGCGTCGGTACGGGGTTCGGCGAAGCGGCGCTGAAGGCGCTGCATCAGCGTCTGCAAGAGCTGGCACGCGAGGATTCGCCGCTGGCGCACAAGCTGACCGCGGCGCAGGCCCGCGGCGTCAGCTGGGTCGAGCCGCAGCTGGTCGGCGAAGTGGAATTCGCCGAATGGACGCGCGAGGGCATCGTGCGCCAGGCCAGCTTCGTCGCCCTGCGCAGCGACAAGCCGGCGGCGCAGATCGTCCGCGAGCGGCCCGGTGCGCCGCAATCGCCGCCACCGCGCAAGCCGGCTGCCAAGGCAGGCGGCAAGCCGGTGGTCGCCGGCGTGGCGATCAGCAATGCGCAGCGGGTGATCGACCCCGACAGTGGCACCAGCAAACTGCAGCTGGCGCAGTTCTACGAAAGCATCGCCGACTGGCTGCTGCCGTACCTGAACAATCGCCCGGTATCGCTGCTGCGCGCACCGGAGGGCATCGGCGGCGAGCAGTTCTTCCAGAAGCATGCCGAGCGCCTGGCCATTCCCAACATCAAGCACCTCGACCCCGAGCTCGACCCCGGCCATGCCCGGCTGATGGAGATCGACAGCGTCGCCGCGCTGGTTGGCGCGGCGCAGATGGGCTGCATCGAACTGCACACCTGGGGCGCCACCAGCGACCGCATCGAGACGCCGGACCTGTTCGTGCTCGACCTCGACCCGGACCCCGCGCTGCCCTGGCGCAGCATGCTCGAGGCCACCCGCCTGACCCTGACGGTGCTCGACGAACTGGGCCTGCAGGCCTTTCTCAAGACCAGCGGCGGCAAGGGCATCCATATCATCGTGCCGCTGGCCCGACGCGCCGGTTGGGACGAGGTCAAGGCCTTCGCCAAGGCCATCGCCCAGTTCATGACCAGCCAGCTGCCGGAGCGCTTCACCGCCACCTCCGGGCCGAAGAACCGGGTCGGCAAGATCTTCATCGACTACCTGCGCAACAGCCGCGGCGCCAGCACCGTGGCCGCCTATTCGGTCCGTGCGCGGCCAGGGCTGCCAGTGTCGGTGCCGATCAGCCGCGACGAGCTGGATGGCCTACGCAGCGCCCAGCAATGGACGGTCGGCAATCTGCAGCAGCGTCTGGATGGGCTGAAACAGGATCCCTGGCAGGGCTACAGCAACCGCCAGCGCCTGACACGCGCCATGTGGGACAGGCTCGGCGCCAAGCCCCCCTCGTAGGGTGCGCCATGCGCACCGGATCTCAGGGCGGCGATGCACATCGATCTGGTGCGCGTGGCGCACCCTACACGAGCCGGCCGCAGGGTGCGCCATGCACGCCGATCTTCCAGGCGGCGGTGCGCGTCGCCCCGGTGCGCGCGGCGCACCCGACGAGCCGCGCTCACTGCGGGTGGAACGGACCGGCCGCCGTTACAGACGAAAGCGCGAGATATTCTCCCGTAGCGCCTCGCTGGTGCGCGCCAGGCTTTCGCTTTCCTGCTGCGCGCTCTGAAAGGCGCAAGCGGATTGCTCGGTGCTGTCGCGCACCGAGACGATGCCCCGGCTGATCTGCTCGGCCACTGCGCTCTGTTGCTCCGAAGCGGTGGCGATCTGCTGGTTCATGCCGTTGATGCGCTCGATCATGGCGACGATGCGCGCTACCGCCTCCCCGGCCTCGGACACGCCGGATACCGACTGGGCACTGGAGCTCTGGCAGCGCTGCATGTAGGCCGAGGTTTCGTCGGCGATCCTCTGCAGGCTGGCGATCAGCCCCTCGATTTCGGTCGTGGCCTCCTGGGTCCGCCGCGCCAGGCTGCGCACCTCGTCCGCCACCACGGCGAACCCACGCCCGGCCTCGCCGGCCCGCGCCGCTTCGATGGCCGCATTGAGCGCCAGCAGGTTGGTCTGATCGGCCACCGACTTGATGACGTCGAGCACGCTGCCGATGTTGCTGCTCTCGGTCTTCAAGCGCCCCATGGCTTCGCTGGAGTTGTCGATCACCTCGGCCAGCTCGCCGATCAGGCTCACCGCATGGCCGGCCTTGCGCTGACTGTGCAGGGCAGCCTCATCCGCTTCGCTGGCGGCCTGCGCGGCGGACTCCGCACTGCGCGCCACGTCCTGCACCGTCGCCGCCATCTCGTGCACGGCGGTAACGATCTGCTCCACCTCCCGCTGGGCGTTGGCGACACTGGCAGCGTTGCGCAGGCTCGACTCGCTCAGCTCCTGACTGGAGTGCGCCACGGTGCGCGACGAATTGTCGATATCCTGGGTGACCTGGCGCAGGTTCTGCTGCATGCGCTGCAGTGCGGCGAGCACACTGTTCTCGGCGATGTCCACGGCCTTTTCCATGGTGCGCAGATCGCCTTCGGCGACGCGCTGGGCGATGCGGTTGAGGTCGCTCGGCTCGGCGCCCAGGGCCTTGAGCAGATGGCGGCTGATCAGGTGCCCCAGCACGGCGGCCAGTGCGAACGTGAGCACGGTGATCATCACCAGCACGTTGCGCTGGCGGTGGTACTGGGTCTCGTTGTCGATGACGCGCTGGTCGGCCACGTCGGTGGTGTGTACCAGGTACTCGTTGATCACTCGCGTCAGCTCCTCGAGCAGTGGCGTGCACTGCTCGCTGACCATGCGCATGGCTTGCGCATCCTCGCCCTTGAACAGGTGCTCGGCGATGGTGCCGGCCACCGGGCTGTAACGCGCCTCGACCTGTTCGATACGGGCGAGCATCTCGCGTCCCGTCGCCGAAACGTCCTTGTGGGTGAGCATCGCCTCGCGCAGCCTGGCGAGGCTGTCCACCACGTTCTTTTCATGTGCGGCGATGGACGCTCGATACTGCCCTCGCGCTGCCGGCTCGGCGTTGAGCGCCAGATTGCGCAGGGCAATCGCCCTGTCCTTGACGGCCTCGCTGACCTGGCTGGCCAGACGCGCGCGCGCCTCCACACCGTTGATGTAGTCGGAAAACTCCCGATCGGCTGCCGCCAGGTTGTACAGGGAGACGCCGGCGATCAGCAGCATCAGGGCCAGCAGACAGGCATAGCTGGCGTAGAGCACCGCACGGGTGGAGAAGCGAGGGCTACGAGATTGCATGAATGGCTCCTGCCGAATAACGGGACGACGTGAAAGAACCTGTCAAGTGAGGCATGGCTGGCGGGGCGCTGACCCGTTTCCCTGTCCGCCTGACAATCGAGCCCCCAACCGGGTCGGTCGCCAGCAAACTCCTGGCCGACGACCACCCTGCCCGGTACCTGCCCCGCGCCGGACAGGTACCGGTCAATCCGCTACCGCAGCGGTGGCCTGGTCTGCCTGCCTGGTGCAGGCGCCGGGCTTCTGTCGACGCCCTGTGGCGTCGCGCTGCGTACCTTGTTTGTCCGAGCTTAGGTCAGATCACTGCCATGCGCCTCGCTGCGTTGCCCGCTAGTCGTCGGAGCGTCGCCGCCGACGGCCAGCCGAGCCTGCGTTGGCCGGAGCTGCAGGTTGACGTTAAGCTGCACCCCTTCCCCGGCAAAGGCGCGACATGGTGATGAAGATCGGCGAACTGGCGCAGCGCACGGGCCTTGCGGCCTCGCGCATCCGTTTCTACGAGAGCATCGGTCTGCTCAGGCTGGTGCAGCGTCAGGCCAATGGTTATCGCAGCTATCCGGAGGAAGCGGTGCTGGTGCTCAACCTGATCACCGCCGCGCAGCAGGCCGGTTTCAGCCTGGACGAACTGCGCACGCTGCTGCCGCAGGACCTGACGCAATGGCAGCACGGCAAGCTGCTCGATACCCTGCATGCCAAGGTGCGCGACATCGAGGCGCTGGAGCAGCGCCTGGCGCAGAGCAAGGGCCACCTGCTGGCGCTGATCGACGAGATCGAGAGCAAACCGGACGACCTCGACTGCGCCGCCAACGCCAAGCGTGTGTTGTCGAAGATGAACCTGGGCGAGACGAGCGAGGCGCCCAGAC
>VFQQ010004874.1_pt1 | contig 11493 bp, 18 predicted proteins | sample 3512341 | NCBI WGS metagenome assembly VFQQ01 (sample SAMN10412373, study PRJNA504923) | tailings metagenome | isolation source: Relicate 2 Philex TSF1 revegetated site | place: Philippines: Tuba, Benguet | collected 2017-08-29 | reverse complement strand
CCCAAGCCGCGCCTGCTCAGCATTGGGCCCGAGGTGGGTGGCAGCTGGGTGTGCGGAAGGGAAGCCACCGGCGCGCCAACATGCACACCAGCAAGGGCATGCCTGCTGTCCTTCCTCTGGCTTCCTGCACCCCTGCCCCTGCTGCAGCTGCGCCCCGGCACCATAATCAACTGCGGAGTGATGCTGTTCAACGTCAAGGCGGTGGGTGCAGCCGCATGCATCAGAGGCAGAGCACAGCAAGGCTTGCTTGGCATCCAATTTGACAATCAATGCCTTACCCCCTCCTCGAACACCCATTGCAGTATGCTGCCACGCTGCCAGCCATGCTCGAGTTTGCAGACAGCCGCAAGTGGTCACTTGTGCACGACCAGGCAAGCCAATGAAAGGAAGGGTCCTCATGGGTTTTGGCTGGTATTGTATGCATGCATCCCGGGTTATCATCAGCAAGCTGGGTTTGAGTGGTCGGTTCTGCCTGCTTGACGCAGGATTTGGTTGAGCAATTCTTCAAGACCAAAGCGGCCTCTGGTTTCCGCCAGCCTTGGCATCGCCTGACCGCCCTTCCCGATGCATACAACTACAAGGTGCCTGGGGAACCCGCGGTTGTGCATGCTGCCCCTGCTGTGCTGCTCACCACCCGTCTGCTGGGCCTTGTTAGTGGCATTGCAGCGCTGTGTCAGCAAGCAGCCCACTTGTTGCATTGGCAGCGCTCTGCAGGCGTGTTCACTCTTGGTGCCACTGCCCCTTCGTTGCAGGCATACTGGGGCGAGCCCGAGGCTGGGTGGATGTCCATGTTCACCCACCAGGTGGGGCTGCGGCAGGGGGCAGGTGCTGGGCATGGCGGGCCACGCGAGCGATGCAGGCAGCCATGCCTGATTGTGCAACCAGCAATGCCTGCTGCCCATCGCTTGCCATGCTATGCACAGTGGCTGCTGCTGCACATTGGCATGCAGGTGGGAGACGTGGCCATCGTGCACACCCACGGCCCCAAGCCCGAGCTCAGCCTGTGAGCACAACCTGCCGTTGTGCACCGCTCTGTGCTGGGTGGGAGCAGAGCCTGGAAGTGGCACGGCGTTGGCTGCAGAGGCGCCCTGCTGTTAAATCACAGCCCAGTGCATGCAGCGCCCAGCAAGCTCAATGCGGGGTCGACGGGTATGACGCACGTTACCAAATCCCAAAGGGAAGCTCTGCTTGCTTGCGCCATGCTTGAGCACATGCCCGCTTATGCTGGTGCAGGTGCGTCATCGAGTATCTGCAACGCAATGTGAAGAAGCGGCTGGGTTGGGAGCCCAAGCACGTGCTGCACCGCAAGAACGACATCGTGCAGGAGTGTGGTGTTCAGGTATGGCGGCACTGCTGTGACAAAGGCCGTAGGGCGTGTGTGCGTCGTTGGGATGGTGTTGCTTGCAGAGCGGCTGATCTGGTCAACACAGTGCCATAGTGCCAACGCGGTCCGCCAGCCTGTCAGTCAACCTGCTTCTCAAAAGCCCTGCTTGTGGGCATTCTCGCCTGGCTTTGCGCAGGTGGCAATGTACCTGGATGAGCTGCTGCAGATCATGGCGGGAGCCTTCAAGGTGAGGCGACTGCAAAGCACCCTCCCAGCTGCTGGCTGTGGCCTCCCTGCTCCTGCTCAGCTGTGCACGGCGTCGCTCTGACTGTCACGGCCCGCACGTGTTTACCTGCTGCAGGCGGACGAGGGCGCCATGTACCGCTGGGTGCTGCGCGAGCACAACCGGCTGTGCCCCGACACCTGCTGGCTACCTGGCAAGGGTGCCGACGAGCCTCAGTAACTGGCTGCGGCTCAGCCCCACCTTGTCTCCTTTTGCTTTTGCTGTTGCAGCTGTCTTTCCAATTGCTATTGCTTCTGCACAGCCTGTGGTATGTCTATGCTCCTTCCCGTCTTGCGCACTTTTCGTAATGACCTGCCCAGGCTTCTGGCCTTCCAGACATGCCTGGACTGTAAGCACCACCAACTGTGTAGGACACAGAACGGGTCCACAGCTGGCAGACTACCGCTACCAGGGCGCTACCAAGCATCCGGTGTTGCTGCGTTCCAGCAATGCAAAGTGTGGCTGCACACATCAACGGTCCGGTCCATCAGCTCTGTGCAGTTGGCGCGGCAGTGGTGCATGCATGTGCATGCGCACCGGTCTTGCATGGTGGGCGCTGCGGGCAAGCTCGTGAGGGTGCAACAGCACACGATGCAGATGCTATGCCATCACATGCAGCTGCTTATTCACTTCAGCCCTGGGGCTGCAACAATGCGGACATGAGAGCTGGGGGTCGGTGCCCGGGCACGTGCCGGCTGACGCAGCGGCTGTGCCGGCGGCGGCAGCCGCGGGTGTGCCCCTATCTCCCCCACCACAGATCAACGTAGCCTGTTCTCCGGACCGCAATTCAGCTCCACCCCACCTGTCTGCGGCTCAGCCCTCATTGCCTGCTATTGCTGTTTATGTTGCAGCTGTCTCTGTCCGATTTGCGCATGCCTGTGGTGCACCTGTGTTCCTTGCTTATCATCATCTGTTGAGGGTTCTGGCCTTGCAGAACTACGCAGTTGTAAGCATCACGCGGTGCGCAGGACACAGGACTGGTCACAGGACACAGGACTGGACACAGGACACAGGACGCAGGACAGGCTGGCTGGCTACCACAACATCCGGCTGCAATAGTCTGACCCTCGCTTGTGACAACTCTAAAGGCTGAGTTCTGGATGCCAGCAATCACAGCGGTGTGCCTCCAATGGTGCCACAGCCCTTCATCTGCTCTTTCACACAACCAGCATCAACATGTCCACATCTGCCAAACATCGTCAACCTGCCCTGGCCTTGGCTGGCAGCATATGCATTGACCCTGCTGGGCCCAGCCTCAGCAGGAAGGGTGCTGCCCTGTGTGAAGGTTAGCACATGAGCATCAGCTAGCGTTATAGCACCACTCAGCAGGGGATCAGCTGCCGCCGCCTGCCACAGCCCTCTGCCGCTGCGCTCGTTTAACGGCTGACCCAAACCCTTGGTTCCACCATCCCTCCCCGCTCAGCTGGTCGATCTTTCTGCGGTTCATGCCCCCCTTGCAGCACTGCGTTCGCTTCTTTCATCCATTGTCAGCATCACATCCAAGGTCAACAACGGAGGTCAGCATCACAGAAACAAAGGAAAGGCGGCAATCAGCGCGCATCAACAGGTAAAGCGTACCGCAGTGCATCAAGACAGTCGAGTGTGCTGAACGAGTCAATAAAAGCCAGCTGTTCGGGATTGTAGCGGCCCGTCTTGTGAATGCCACCCCCACGCTTCATCTTCGCTGCAAACTGCTCCTCGCTGCGCGTCCAGTAGTGGTTCAGGAAGATTTCATCCTTCACCACATGGCGAGACTGATCACGTGGCACTGAGACGCTGCGGCTATTGACTGTCTGTGTGCCGTCGCGCATGCGGAAGGTGTGGGGCCCCCACTTGCCAAAGGTGGGCAGCACGTAGTGCAGGTTGGCAATCGTCTTGTAGTACTCTCCCTGGCGGGCGAGTGAGTGGGTGCAAGTTCGCGAGGCGCAATTTTTGACGCCAGGCAACACGTCTTAGCGTGCCAGTGCGGGGCAATGCAAGCTGCAACCGTTTTGTTGGAACTGCTGCTTGTTTGTTGTGTTTTTTTTTCAGCACTGCCACCCACGTAACAGTCGAGCACACCCACGAGCACCAACACCAGCGACAGCTGGTCAAAGCGACACAGCTGAAGCGGCATACAGCCACAAGCAGCAAGCAGCGCAGCCTGCGACAGGCAACCAGCTGCACGGTTTTGTCGCACAGTGTCAGCCACTGCCTCCCAGGAGCCAAAGCATGGACTGAAACGGCGCACACCTTTGCGGGAGGTGCACACTTTGTGAAGCCTTGCCGGGTGCCCACAGCTGGCCGTGTCTTGTGCCCGCTGGTGCCGAAAGTTTTTGAGAAGAGCGCGAGGCCGCCATGGTGCTCATACCGCTGGAGCAGGGCGGGCAAGCTTGGGATATCGGCACGCAGAATGATGTATTCGTCCGCATCGATGAAACCTGCAAGTGCAGTGGTGACCAGGCGGGCGCAGGCGGGGGTGGGACGGGCCCTGTGTGGCGGCCGCAGCTGCCAACGGCTGCTGGGCTCTGAGCAGCGTGGCTGGCACACTTTGCAGGCAAAGCCTGCTGGCACCATTGCTGCCAGGCAGCAGCTTGTAAGCGGAGGCCCTCAGTCCTGCCGCCCCGCTCTCATGCATCACCTTGCAGCCCCCATGCCGCTGAGCGCACCCATCCATGTGTGGTCGTTGCGGTGGTGCTGCATGCACCAGTCGTATGCATAGAGTTGGAAGCGCTCGCCATTGGTGTAGTTGAAGCGCGGCTCCATCTCTTTAGGCACTGGCGCTGCCGCGCCGCCGCCAAGCTGCTCTGCCGCTGCTGGGGAGGGTGCAGCGATTGGCTCCGGCGGCTGCGGCACGCCTTCAAACCAGTGGTACTCAACAGCGCCGCTGGCAATGTAGGGTCCCAGCACGCTGCTCAATGGCGGCTGCGGGGCAAGCATGGCATGGGACGGACGTTCATTGACAGCTGCCCAAGGAAGTCAGATGGTGAAGGGGGCCCACAAGGACGGGTCCTAGCAGGAAGCAGCCGCTGGTGCACCTCGGGAGACCTTTGGGCTGCACCAGCATCCGGCGGCACTGCCACCCAAACGCATGCGGTGTGCACCAGCTGCGCCCCGGCAAAAATGTGCTTGCCTGTGAGCCATCGTCCATTATGTAAATTTTGCCCACTCCAACCTGCAGGTGGTGCTGCACCCACTCCGGCAGTTCCGCCCATTCGTCTGGCGGGGCAGGGGGCAGGGAGCATGCACAGGAGTGGGCAAGGATGCGGCGGGCGGGCGGGCTATGCGCATAAACCAACACAGATACATCAAGCACCACAACTTGACCCACAGGCAGCTGCGGCACAGCAGTTGCTGCACTCCAACGAACACCGCAATGGAACACGCAGTGCAAAATGCAAGGCGGCATAGGCGGCGGCGACGCGGCGGTGTAACACGAGTGCGGCTGGGCTTACGGCCCCGATCAGAGACTCACCCTTCACGCTCAGGCACAGGGCGACATAGGGATTTGGAGGTACCACCGGTGTGGCCGCCCAAGCCGGCTTTGGCGCAGAGAGCGCGAGCTGCCCGACAACATTCCTTTTCAGTAGACAGGTTGTGACGAGAACGCCGGCGCCAAAAGCCAGCAAGAGTAAGGCGACGCACTTCGCGCTCGCGGCCTTGCTCATCGGCCGACGGCCGCCTGCGGTAATCTTTATTTGTGGGGGGATCTCGTGGATCGATCGAGTCGGAAGCCGCCAGGAGCCCTGAATCTAGTTATACGTGACATCCACCCAGCCCCGCCGCGACGCACAGTTTGAAATTTGAATTGGTGGCAACCGAGCCCTGCCATGAATCCCCCTCCAGAGCCACATGCATCAGGCCCAGCTTCCAAAGCTTCTAAATTTTAGCATGCTTGCAGGCAATGCAACCAGGAAGCACACGTCAGCTGCGTCCCACCGTCTGCGTGGCAAGCCAGCCCTGTTGGTCCAGGATGTGGGGCTGGTTGCAGTGCCGCATCAGGACATTGTCGAAGTGAATCCCCAATTGGTCGCAACCTGCGCTCAGGAGGTGACACCCAGTCCAGGGAGCTTGTTAGCCCAGCCACTGCACGGCATGCCCCTCCACCTGCCAGTGCGCACGGCATGCCTCACCTTGTGTTGCCACCTCAGGCTCAAGGGTTGCAACACCAGCAGTTCAGCATGGTGGGCGCTGCAGGCAGGCTCGGACGAGGGAGCCATGTACCGCTGGGTGCTGCGCGAGCACAACCGGCTGTGCCCCGACACCTGCTGGCTACCTGGCAAGGGTGCCGACGAGCCTCAGTAACTGGCTGCGGCTCAGCCCCACCTTGTCTCCTTTTGCTTTTGCTGTTGCAGCTGTCTTTCCAATTGCTATTGCTTCTGCACAGCCTGTGGTATGTCTATGCTCCTTCCCGTCTTGCGCACTTTTCGTAATGACCTGCCCAGGCTTCTGGCCTTCACTGGGGGGACGGTAGGTCTGCCTGACGTCAGCGGCCCGCCTGGCCCAAAGCCTTTCTCCACCCAAACCCTTTCTTTCTTCGTCCTTGCACTTCTCTCATGCTAAACTATGTAAGCAACAAGAATGCATGTGGGGCACCGGAACAACAATTTCTAAGCAGCTGAAAAATTGCCGCTCCCAGACGTGCCGCTGACGTGCCGGACGTTGAGGCAAGCCAACAGGGGAAGTCATTTAGCCTGATTGTGTGATGCTGCCTGCGTGCCCCACGTGCTCCACTGTATTCACTCGTATTAGAGGAGGTTCCAGCACATTTTGACGCAGTTGGGTGAGAATGTTGATAGGCCCCTTGGGGACATGTGTCGGGAGGGCGGCACATCAGCAGATGTCATACGACGTCAGCAGAACTGGACTGACATTGACGTCAGGCGGACGTCAGCCGCCTGACGTTGCTTGAACGTCAGGCGGATGTATCAGTCCCCCAAGTGCTTCCAGACCCGCCTGGACTGCAAGCACCACCAACTGTGTAGGACACAGAACGGGTCCGCAGCAGGCTGGCGGACTAGCGCTGCCAGGATGCTACCAAGCATCCGGTGTTGCTGCGTTCCAGCAACGCAAAGTGTGGCTGCACACATCAACGGTCCTGTCCATCATCTCTGTGCAGTTGGCGCGGCAGTGGTGCATGCATGTGCATGCGCACCGGTCTTGCATGGTGGGCGCTGCGGGCAAGCTCGTGAGGGTGCAACAGCACACGATGCAGATGCTATGCCATCACATGCAGCTGCTTATTCACTTCAGCCCTGGGGCTGCAACAATGCGGACATGAGAGCTGGGGGCCGGTGCCCGGGCACGTGCCGGCTGACGCAGCGGCTGTGCCGGCGGCGGCAGCCACGGGTGTGCCTCTATCTCCCCCACCACAGATCAACGTAGCCTGTTCTCCGGACCGCAATTCAGCGCCCGGCATGCCGGCAGCAGGTGGGCTACCCCTTGCACAGGGTCAGCTTCCAGCTGCTGCCCAGCTGCCACCTGCTAAGCCGCTGGTCACGGTTGCAGCAGGGGTCAATCCCCCGCTCTGGGGGTCGCAGGCAACAATTTCGACGACCCACTCTCACCCATAAACAATTGACCGCCTGGTACCACAGCAATGAGACAGTCTGCGACACTGCTGCTGGCTGCCCTGGTCGCCTTGGCGGCTGCGGCGCTCCCAGCCCATGCTGGGTCGATGAACGTGCCCGCCGAGACGCTGACCGGCGTGGACTACTGCCTGGAAAGCGCTAAGCCAGCGGGCGCAACCAAACAGCTGTGCTACCTCTGCCACCCGACCCGCGCGTCCGCCTGGCGGGCGGATGGCACCGGCACTGTTTCGCAAGTGGGTATCGCTGCGCGCTCAACGAGCTGCCGCTCCTGCCTCCGGCGAGCGTTTTTGCCTGGACAGGTCTCTCGCCACCGGCAGCTGCTGCGCCCGCCCATGTGACGCGGGCTTAGGTCAACCCTGACCCATCCCCATTGACTGATAGCCATGCATAGTGTTGATGCACCTGCAGTGTTGGCGGGGTGGTGTGACCCGCTGGGCGCCGGGGTCTTGCTTTCCCTGCCTCAGAGCCGCTTGCCGCACTGTTCTTGTCTGCAGTGCCGTGCGGCAACAACCGGCACCACATGTACCAGTAAAAGCGGCGACCCAAACTGCGCCTACTGTGACGAGGTGACGACCTGTGTTTGCGGTGCAGTTGCGCCGTGCTCTGAAGCATGCCGCCCCGCTTACAGGTTTGTCCTGGCTCAACTCGCCCGCCCCTCTCCGGCCGCCGCTGGTTTCATGACCGGGAGCAACGGAATGCTTTTGCCGACCCCGAACTCCTGCAGATCTACTGCATCAAGTGCAAAACCGGCTTTGAATTCAACCCAAGCTTCAAGGCGAGCAGCCAGGGGCATTGGTAATATGGGGCCTCAATCTCAGCAAGTTTGCTGCGGCCGCCGGGCAACGCGCCAATCCTCACTCACAGCCACCCCTCCTGGCCCTCTTCGCCTGGTGCAGTGCCAGAGGATGCTGTGGAACACTGTTGCAGGCTGCCAAGCCCTGAGCAAGAACTCGCAGTGTCGCACTTGCACGCCCGGTACGACTGCGTGCCAGGCCAGCTGCTCTGGTCAGCAGTGCGCCTTGCCGAGCTGGTGGGCAGCAAAATCAAAGCGTACCATACAAGGTTGCCCTGGCCCTTCACGGTGCCCGTCACGCTGTCCAGCCCACCTGCAGATGGTGCCTGCACCCTCTGCTTGAACCAGTACCACGTCCTGGTGCCGTTGAACGCACTCTACATCAACGCGGCGGGGCAAGGAAGCACGGTGCGCACCAGGTTCAGAATACTTTGCCAGTGCAGATGCCCCTTCTTGCGCATCCCCCGTGCTGCGCTCTCCAAACTCAGCCAAGCTGCCTGCCCAACACCCTGTTCCCGATATGCGCTTGTCTGCAGTGCATGACCGCCGCCAAGGTGCAGAGCGAGGCGCTGGCAATCACCGGCAAGGCGGCCGTCCTGCCAAACGGCTGCCGGGAGGTGGACACAGAGTTCAAGTGCAACCGCTGCGCGGATGTGAGCGAGGCGCCTTGCTGCCCAGAGCCTGGGCTGGCTTGTTCTGGATGCGCTGCGTGTGGCCACACATCAGCAGACGAAACACCCTTCAACCGATTGTTGAACCCAACTGCAGACCTACAGCCTGACTGACGGCAAGTGCGTGCGTGGTGGCAACAAGTGCAAGTCGACGCTGTCTTATAACCAGTACTGTGAGTGGATGGTCAACTGAACTCATTGTGGGGTTTGTGGCCCAGCACAGCGCAGCGTGTTGCAACAGAGCACGTTGACGCGTTGGCCTGCATGCGCAGCTGCCTGTTCATGTTGCATCCCACTAACACATGTGTGACTAACGCGCCTGCACCCACCCTATCTCCCTGGCTCGACAGGTGCTAAATGTGACGCCACCGGCCTCAAGTGCCTGGCCTGCAACGGTTCGCGCTCCCCGCCCTATGGCGCGCCCGACAACCGGTGCACGTTCCCGTGCAAACAGCTGTATGGCATTGGATGTGAGTATTCCCTCGGGCGAAGCACAGCAAGAAAACGCTGAGTCAGTGAGGTGGCATGCGTTAGTACATAGCACAGCGCCTGGCGCATGTGTGCGCACCGGCTACCCAGCCTGCGCCTGCCATCCGCCTGCGCCTGCCACTCAACCCGTTGACAACCTTTCTTTCTCTCTCTCCCCACCTGTGTGTGCCAGGCCTCAAATGCAACCAGTGGAAGTGCTTGGTTACGGACACAAAGTATGCCAAAGGTGCGTGGATACAGACCAGCACAAGCGCAGCGCGCCTGGCTCAGCAGGGCGCTGTTGTTCGAGGAACTGGCATGCCTTGTTTTGGCGAACATCTGGGCATCAAATTGGCAGGTCCAGCCGGGTGGGTGGTGGTGTGTCTGCTGCTACCTGCAACTTGCGCAGTTCAGCTCCGCATCCAACATCATTTCCAGCTCCCTCCTGCACCCTGCGCAGGCCGTTGATCAGCGAACAAGAAATGAGAAGAAAGCAGCTCGAGCGGCATGCCACCGATGCCCGTTGCATGGTGCCGTGGATGCGGCCACTGCTATTGAGACCACGCCGACTTCCTTTGTGTATGGTGCACGACTGTCCGAATAAGCCCCCATTCCTTCACACGTCGGGCTGCTCAAACCTCTTGCCATTCTACATACCTTTTCATGTACCTCATCAACCTTTACTCACGATTTTCATTTAGAGGGCTGTGGCACGCCTCGCGGTCCCTGCCCTCTTGCCATCACATCACACTGCTCCACCCCTTGCCGCCATCACCTTTTCTGTGAGTATTGTTGGATTCAATCGTAACCCCGGTCATCCAAAAGAGCGAAACGCATCATCAGGCAGCTATGATGCCGTGTGCCGTTGCGGAGCTGCACGGGCGCTGATGCATGCAGCGCTGTTGGAACTCCCACCTTGAGCATGCTTCAGTCCCGGGAATGATGGATTTGATCGTTCTGATTAACACAAGGAACCGTGCATCCTCCATGGCTTATTGGCCGGGGCTGGGCCCCACCTGCCTAGTGCACTAGCGGTGCGCCCAGCTGAGGTGGCGGCCACCATGCACCCAGCACTCTTCATCGCGGGATGCCATTAGCCCTCGTCGCTGTTCACTTGCTCATCAAGCACACAATTAACGCCACCGCCCGAGCTCCCGCGTCGTTTAATTTAAGGCAGCAATTGAACTGAGCGAAAGCCCGCCAAGCCTGGCTTGTTGGCTTCCCTACTGCCGTGCGGTGTTCAAGCAACCGCTCATGACGGCAGCGGCAGGGACGCGCCAACCGCGTCGCAGGCTTCCCCCCAGCGCGCTGCCGCTCGTTGCCTTCGCCGCCATGGCAGCTTTTGTTCTGGCCCTCAATGCCAGGAAGGAGCAGCAAACGCAGCAACTAAGTGAGGGAATAACTGTATGTAATGACCCAGCCTGGCATTGCACAGCCCTGTCATCGCAAAAGCCCCTCCTGCTGCCCAGTTCCGCCGACTGTCGCTGCTTGCAGGCCTGCCCACACCGAACATCAATTACAAGGCCCATGAGGCGCCTGCAGAGCTGCAGGCCTTGGCAGCTTCATCCACGCACACAGCAGCAGCAGCAGCAGCAGCAGCGAATCCGCGAGCGGCAGCACGAGCCTCGCGTAAACGTCGAGCAGTGCCAACAGAGCGGACAGACGCTGCGCTACAGGCGGGTTCGGAGGGCAGCCAAGCAGCACAGCATCCCTCCGACCAGCTTGACGGAGAGGCAGCAGCCACAGCCAGCTCAGCGGCTGGTGAGGCAACAGAAGCAGCTGAGCAGGGGCATGCAGCAAGCGATGACACGCAGCAGCCAGCGGCCGCACAGGATGCGCCAGACATGGCCAATGCATCGGAGCAGTTTGAGTGCAAGCGCATGCTGTGGATGACGGGCCTGCAGGTTGGTGGCTTGACGGGGCGCTTGTCCGCAGCCGCGGCTGTGCCTTGTGCTTGCAACTGCATGCGTGCAGGGGCAGGCGGTGCATGGCCCCGCAGCACCCTGCCTGCTGCACCAGAGCTGATGCTGCCATGCAACTGCACGCCCATGTGCAGGCCAAGGCCGCCGACGGCAGCGAAGCGCACTACATCACCAGCAGCGCCAGCTACCTGCGCTACTATGCCTCTGCGCTGCGGTCAGCACGGGAGAACGCCCCCTCCCTGCTGCCCGTCCTGGTTGTGCTCAACAGCATGCCGCAGGAATTTGTGGACTGGGTCGAGGAGCAGGCACGTGGGCACGCGTGGGGGAGTGGCGCTGTTGCCGTCTTGGCTGCTGGAGCCCAGAGCGTTGCTGGATTGCTGCCTGCCTGCTTGCAGCCTCGCCTGAGCGCTCACGCACCTGCCCACTTCTGTCCTGTGGCAGGGCGCTCTGGTGATCCGCCAC
>VFQQ010004873.1_pt1 | contig 11498 bp, 11 predicted proteins | sample 3512341 | NCBI WGS metagenome assembly VFQQ01 (sample SAMN10412373, study PRJNA504923) | tailings metagenome | isolation source: Relicate 2 Philex TSF1 revegetated site | place: Philippines: Tuba, Benguet | collected 2017-08-29 | reverse complement strand
ATCATGGTCGATCAGCAGATCGAGATCATGCAGATGAAGGCGTGGCTGGAAAAGAAGGGCTTGGCTCCGGCGGAGTAGACCAGCTCACAGACGTAAGAGTTCAGGGGTGGCGAGTGATCGCCGCCCACGCCCATACGGTTGCTGACATAGGCGGCTGAATGTCGCAGCGCTCGTATCGTTGAGATTGCCGATATGATCCATCAGACAACAAATGTATCATCGGACATCGCTGGCCGGGCCGCCACCCTATGGGCCGGTGCCTTCCTCATGGGCGCCACGACAGGCATCGTGGCGTTGGCAGTTGTCCTTCACCATCGCGAACGCTGATGTCAGCTTAGGGCGACAAGCGGGCGCAGCGCAGCCAAACTTCGTGTCGCGCCAGAAGCGGACGTTTGCTCTTCAGTGTATATAAAGCGCGGGTCCGCAGAAGAGAGAGCTTCCCCTGCGGATTAGGACCAGAAAACAGGCTCAGTTGCGGAGAAGCTGGCTTCCCTTGGCCAGCCGGCTGTCGAGTAGGTCACCGGACTGTTGCAGGATGGGGTAGGCGACGCTGGCAAATAGCGAGTTGATCGTCTTCAGCGCCCGAACTGTTTCGAGATGAATATTGCTGGTCTCGACGCTCTGCGCCGTGCCCGAGCGCAGGCGGTTGAGGTGCTGGCCGTAGCTTTCACGTTCGGCGGTGCTCACGGCGGCCTTTTCCAACAGCAGCTGACGGGCGGACTCGCGATCCTTCGATACCAGTACGTTCAGCGCCAGCTGCATGTTGGCAAGTACGCGATGGTGCAGCTCGTTAAGTTCGCGCCAGCCTTCGGGTGAGAACTGTAGCTTCTGGTCGCGGCGCGTCTCGGCGAGTTTGAGCAGCGTCTTGGTGATGGCGTCGCCGACATATTCAAGATTGATGGCGAAGTTGGAGAGTTCGTGCCCACGCTGCGCCTCGGCCTCCCCGGTATAGTCGATCTTGGCGAGATAGAGTTTGATCTCCGACTGCGCCTGGTCGACTGCCTTCTCGAGCGTCCGAGCTTGGCGAATCTTCTCGGGGTCGCCGGTTTCGTAGAGCTCCATCAGCGGGGTCAGCATGCGCTCGATGATCTCGGCCATTCGGAGGAGTTCGCGGGTGGCGGAGGCCAGCGCCAGCGCCGGCATACCGATCACCGCCTGGTCGAGGCAACTGGGTGCTTCGGCCAGCGGATTGGCGAGTTCCTCGGGCGTGGGCTTCGGCTTGACCACCCGTCCGACCAGCGCCGTCACCGGCCCGGTCAGCGGCAGGCCGATGACCAGCACGGCGAGGTTGAACAGGATATGCACCGCGATCACTTCGGCCGCGACATTACCGCCAAAGACCGAGATGTCCACATCGAGCAGGTGATAGGCGAGCAGCGCGATGACGGAGCCCAGCGCCCGGAACAGCATCTGCCCCCAGGCGATGCGGCGCGCATCGACATTACTGGTTGCGAGCCCGAGCCCGATCAGCGTGCCGCCGAAATTGGCGCCCAGCACCAGCGACACCGCCAGTTCCACCGGTACCGAACCGCCGGCCGCCAGTGTCACGATCAGCAGCGTCGAAGCGACGCTCGAATGCACCAGCCAGGTGAAGGCCGCGCCGATCAGGAACGCCGAGACAAAATCCTCGCGCAGGTATCCCACAATAGTGGGCAGTGCGCCGAACTCGCGTAGCGGCGCGGTCGCCTCGCCGATCATGTCGAGCGACACCAGCGTCAAGGCGATGCCGATAAGGATGCGACCGAACTGCTTCCATTCGCGCGTGGTGCCCTTGAAGAAGGCCAGAGCTCCGGCGAGCAGCAGCACCGGCACCAGCAGGCTGAGGTCGACCGAGAGGATCAGCACTACCAGCGACGAACCGAAATAGGCGCCCAGCATCACCGCCATGCCGGTGGCCACCGGCATCAGATTGCCGGCAAAGCCCGACGTCAGCGCGGCGACGGCGGTCGAACTCTGCAGCAGCAGCGCCACCACCGCGCCGATACCGGCCGCGCGCAGCTTGCCGCCGCTCGACTGCTTCAGCGCCCGGCGCAACGCCACTTCCTGGCTGCGCTCCACACCCGTGCGCACCATCCTCACTGCCCAGAGCAGCAGGGCGATGGCGCCGGCGAGATGGAGAAGCAGCAGGTACGGACTCAAATCAATCATTCCAAAATCGACAAGAATAGAATGCTTATTCCGCCATCTTGTCCAGTCGATGGCGGAACAGGCGGTCGGGCCGGTCTACTCGCCCAGCACCTCGGAAATCAGCACCGGCCGCTTCTCGGCGATGCTCTTGAGCGTCGCCTCGATCATCGCCGTAACCACGAGGCCGTCATACCCGGTGGCTTCCGGCTCGATGCCGGCGACGACGCAGTCGATGAAGTATTTGATCGGCTCGTACTGGAAGCCCCATGCTTTGCCGTAGCGGGTCAACGCCTCGGACGAGAACGGCGTGTGGAAGCGGTCGGTGAAGGCCCAGAGATTGGGTTCGTTCCGCAGGTCGATGCCGCCCTCGGTGCCGTAAAGCGTCAGCCGCTGGTCGACAACGTTGGAATAGCTCGTGGGCAGGATCCAGGAACTCTCGAAGTTGAAGGTCACGTTGTCGTCGAACGTGATCATCGACTGCACCGTATCGTAGCAGTCGATGCCCTTGCCGCTGAGCACGCCGCGTGTGCCCTTGGCATAGACCTCGCGCGGCTCCATGCCGATGAGCCAGCGCACGATGTCCATCATATGCGGCATCAGGAACCATTCCGGCCCGGACCGGGCGCCCCAGCCCAGCATCTCGGTCGGCACCCAGATCGTGTCGCTGAGTCGCGCATAGCCCATCACCGGACGGCCGAGGCTGCCCTTTTCGGCATAGCTCTTGGCGCCCATGAACAGCGGGTGCCAGCGCGCATGAAAGTCGACCATCAGCTTGCCGCCGCCTTCTTCGGCCGCCGCCAGAATGGCTCTCGCATCGCCGACCGTGGTGGCGATCGGCTTTTCGATCAGCACGTGCTTGCCGGCTTCGAGTGCGGCGACGGCCGGGGCGCGATGCAGGTGATCGGGCGTCGCGATCGTGATCACTTCAACGTCGGATGCCAGCACCTCGTCGAGGCTGGTCGACCAGGCGCAGCCGAACCGCTCGGCAGCGGCGCGTGCGCGCTTCTCGTCGAGATCGCAGATGACCGACAGTTCGGCCGGGGCATGCGACTGGATCGCCAGCGCGTGGTTGGCGCCCCAGATGCCGGCGCCGACGACTGCGGTCTTGATGGGTTTGCTTTGGGCCATGATGAGGCTCCGCCTTTCTGTGATGGGAAGGTTCAGGGTTGCGCTGTCACCGGCAGGTGCTGCGGCACCTGGTCGAGACGCGTGATGATGGCCGCGGCGCCAGCCGCTTCGAGCATGCCGGCATGGCGGGGTGAGCAATGTGCACCCCCCACAAAGCCGAGCACCTTCATGCCGGCGCGGACGCCCGCGCGAACGCCGGCGACACTGTCTTCGACGACCACGGCGCGAGCGGGCGGGACGCCCATGCGCCCGGCGGCGAAGATGAAGAGGTCTGGCGCCGGCTTGCTCTGCGCCACGAGGGAGGCGCTGAAGATGTTAGGTTCGAACAGCGCCAGCAGGCCGGTGGTCTCGAGTCCGTGCCGAAGCTTGGGTGGCGCGCTGCTCGAGGCGACGCAGAACGGCATGCTCAGCGACTGCACCAGCTCGGCGACGCCTGCGATGGCGCGGAGCTCGCCACGATAAGCCGCCATCACCTCGCGCTCGATCCAGCCCTCGAGTTCATCGGGCGGCGAGAGCTGGTAATCGTCCCGCAGGATGCGACACATCTCGCGGTAGTTCACGCCGGTGAAGCGCTCGGTGATGACGGAGAGCGGGACCGGGCAATCGAACTGCGCCAGGCCTCTTTCGACGACCTTGCAGGCAACGATCTCGCTGTCGATCAGCACGCCGTCGCAGTCGAAAATGAGCAGACTCGTGGCGTCGTTCATCTCATGTGTCATTGAAATCTCTAGGAAATTTTAGGGAAGTACGCCGGGCGAGCGGGCGATGACCGGAGCGTCGTCCACCACGACGCGGTGCATGAAGACGCGGTCGTCCTCGACCGTCGCCACGTCGAACTGCGGCGCACGCTCGACGAAGGTGGCGGTGCGCCCGACGGGGTTGGGCAAGATGTGATGCGCCGTGCCGGCCGAGATGGTGAACGGCAGCCCCTGCCAGTGCCCGCTGGCCGAAACATGCGCGTGGCCGCAGAAGATGTGCCGAACACGACCATGCTCCAGAAGCAGCGGCAGGACGTCGCCTGGGTTGGAGAGCAGCATGCCGTCGAAATGCGGCACACCGAACGGCAGGAAGGGATAGTGCGTGAAAACGATCAAATCCCTGTCACGGCCGCTCGCCAGTGTATCGCGCAGCCAGTCGAGCCGTTCGGCGCAGAGCGTCCCCTCGGGCAGCCCGGGATTGAGCGTATCGAGATAGACGAGGCGGGTGTCGCCGATATCCTCGAAACTCTGCACGAAGTGCTTGCCCACGACGGGATCATCCTTGAACACGCCGAGGAAACTCGTCCGGTTGTCGTGGTTGCCCAACAGCAGCCGGACGGGGACCGGGAGAGACACAAGCCTCTCCCGGAGCCACTCGTAGGCGGCCGGATCACCGGTATCGGTGAGGTCCCCGGTCAGCACGCAAAGGTCCACGTCCCCGTAATCCGCTTCGATCCGCTGCAGGACGGCATCGAGCCGCGCATAGGTATCGAGGCCGAACAACAACTGCCCGGGAGGAGCAAGATGACAGTCGGTGACGTGAGCGATGCGCATGGTGACCTGCCGCTGCCGAGTTAGTGGAGAAGCTCGCGAGCTTCGGTGGCCATTTCCGCGAGCGTCGCTTCGGCGTCTGCACCCCCGGCGATGCGCGTCAGGCCATCGACGATGTTGCGGGCGATCTCGACGCCGTTCGGACCCGGCCAGGGCGCCCACTTGCGGGCGATCGCAATCTGACGCGAACTGGTTTCCCAGTTGCTATGCTCGGCAAAGAACTCGCCGAGATAGCCCCTGTCCAGCGCCAGGGTGTTGGCCGGCATGTAGCCGGTGGCCTTGGCGACGATCGTCTGGCCTTCGGGTCCCGTGGCGAAGCGGATGTAGTCGTAGGCGGCCTTCTGCTTGGCCGGATCGGCCGTGGTGATCACCGCCGCCATGCCGCCCGTGGGCAGGTTGGAAACGCCCGGCTTGGCCAGCGGCATGGTCGAGGTCTTCATCACGAACTTGCTGCCGATCTGTTCCTCGAACGTACGGATGATCGAGGGCGACGTGAAGTAGATGCCGAGCGTACCGGCAACGAACTGCTGCCGCGCCGCCCGCTGCTCGATGGCCTTCTGGCCGCCTTCGTCGAAGAAGCGCTTGAAGAGCTTGACCGCGGCCTTGCCCTCGTCGCCGTCGAAGGCGACATCGGTGCCATCGGCGGTCAGCAATTCGCCACCCTGGTTGAAGATCAGGTTCTGGAACATCCAGTCGTCGGTGCCGACATCATAGTACATGCCGTCATTGCCGCCACCGAGCGCCGTGATGGCGCCGGCCAGCGCGATGAGGCCGTCCCATTCCGTGGGCAGGTTATTCGGATCGCCACCGGCCTTCGCCACGAGATCGGTGTTGAAGAAGACGATCGGCGTCGAAGTGGCGTAGGCGAGGCCGTACTGCACGTCGCCGACCTGCCCGAGCGACAGCAGCCGCTCCGAATAGCCGGCGGCGGCAAGATCGCTCTCGGTCGCCAGCAGGTCCGTCATCGGCACGGCGATCTGCCGCTCGACGAGATCGGGCACCTTCTGCAGGCCCGACAGGACCACATCCGGAAGATCCTTGGAGATGGCCTGACGGATTACGGTCTGCAGCGACTCTTCATAGTCGGCGGCCGGAGCGCGGAAGGTGATCTTGACGTCCGGGTGGCCTGCCATGAAAGCAGCGGCAACCGCTTCGTGGAATGCCTGGTGCGACGGGTAGGCGTACTGCACCTGCAGCTCCGTCTGGGCGATCGCAGAACTGATCCCGAACGGCGCGGCAGCGGCAAAGGCGAGAAGGCTTAGATACTTCATGACTACGCTCTCCTGAGATTGAATCTTACTTCAGACCGGTGACGGTGAGTCCCCGGATGAACTGGGCCTGCGCGAACAGGAAGGCGACCACGAGCGGCGCCACCACGATGGTTCCGGCGGCCATCAGGGCGCCGACATTGCCGCCCGCCTGGCTCGATTGGCGGAACATCATGAGGCCGAGCGGCGGGGTCGCCAGGTCCGGGTCGGTGATGACGATGAGCGGCCAGTAAAGGTCGTTCCAGTGCGCCACGACCGAAAAGATCGAGAAGGCTGCGATGGCCGGCCAGGCCGACGGAACCACGACCTTCCAGACGATCCCGAGTTCGGAATAGCCGTCGAGACGGGCCGCCTCGATGATCTCGTGCGGGAAGGTCTTGAAGAACTGCCGCAGCAGGAAGATGCAGAACACCGAGATCGAGAACGGTGCGATGAGCGCCACATAGGTGTTGAGCAGGCCTAGATTGGCGAATGCCAGGTAGATGGGCAGCGCCGGCACCTGGATCGGGATCATCAGCCCGAGCAGCACCAGACTCATCAGGATGCCGCTGCCGCGGAACGGAATCTTGGCCAGCGCATAGGCGCAAGGCGCGGCGATCACCACCTGGATGACGAGGATCGCCAGCGACACCACCGCGCCGTTGAACATCAACCGGATCAACGGTGCTTCGGTGAAGGCGGCCACGAAATTGTCGAGGCCTGCCCACTGCCGCGGCAGGAGCGTCAGTTCGGCATTGAAGATATCGTCGGGCGTCTTGAGCGACGTCAGGACCATCCAGACGAACGGCATCAGCATGAAGGCGGCGCCGGCGAGCAGGATGCCATGGGCAATCAGCGTGGCGACAAGCGAATGACGGCGGACCATCAGTAGTGGATCCTTCTGTCGGAGACGCGCATCTGCAGGACGATCAGCGTCACTGTGGCGGCGAGGAAGATGACGGTCAGGGCCGAGGCGTAGCCGGTGTGGAAGTACTGGAAGGCCTCGACATAGATCGAATAGAGGATGACCGCGGTCGACTTGGTCGGCCCGCCTTGGGTGATGACTGCGACGGACTCGAACACCCGGATCGAGTTGATAGCGGTGGTGATCACCACGAACAGCGTCGTGGGACCAAGCAGCGGCCACGTAACGGTGAGAAACCGGTCGAGCCCTCCATCCGCACCATCGAGCGCGGCGGCTTCGTCGACTTCCTTGGGGATGGCGCCAAGGCCTGCCAGGAACAAGATCATGTTGAAGCCGACCGACTGCCAGATGCCGATCATGGCCAGCGAGATCATCGCCCAGTTGGGGTCGGCCAGAAACCGGATCGGCTCGATGCCGAGCATGCCCAGCACATGGTTGGCGAGGCCGATATTGGGGTGGAAGATGAACTCCCAGACCGTCGCCATGGCGACCAGCGTCGCCGTCACCGGCAGGAAGTACGCCACCTTGTAAAAGCGGGCCAGAAAGCTCCGCCGCTCCAGCAGCAAGGCGACAACCAGCGCGATCAGGATCGAACCCGGCACCACCAGCGCCACGTAGAGCGCGGTATTCCGTACCGAGATCCAGAACGTCCGATCCGTCACCATCTCGGTGTAGTTGTCGAGACCGACGAACTTTGCGCCTGCCATGCCCAGTTCGTAGTTGGTGAACGAGAGCAGCAGCACGATCGCCGACGGGATCAGCAGGAAGGCCAGCAGCAATATCGTCGCCGGCAGGCTGAGCGCCACGGCCGCGGATAGACCGCGCCGCATCACCGGCCGACCAGTGTCGATCGACCCGCTCACGGGGTCACGCGCCGGCGGGCGCCGGTCTCGTCGAAAACAAAGACCCGCGACGGGTCGAGCATGATGGCAGCCGGGCCGCCGATCCGCATGGCACTCGCCGCTGTCGGATCGACGCGGACCACCACAGTCTCGCCCGTGCCTTCGAGAACCACATGCACGAACGCCTCGGCGCCGAAGCGCTCGCAAAGGAGCACCTCGCCCCTGAAATCGGCGGTCGCGGCATCCATCGCCAGAGCGCATCCTTCCGGGCGGAAGCCGATGGTCCAGCGCGAGTCGATGCCGCTCGGACCGCCCAACCGCCGCGCCAGCTCGGCGCCGCGCGGGCTCCTCAGCATCGTCTGGTGCGCCAGCAGGTTGAGCGTGGGCGTCGAGATGAACTGCGCCACCTTGAGATGATCGGGGTCGTCGTAGACCGCGTCGGGCGAACCGAGCTGCACGATCTCACCGCCGAACATCACGGCGATCCGCGTCGACATGGTCATAGCTTCGGCCTGGTCGTGCGTGACATAGACCATGGTGACGCCGAGCCGCCGATGCAGCTGCACCAGTTCGCTGCGCATATGCACGCGCAGCTGGGCGTCGAGATTGGACAGCGGCTCATCGAGCAGGAACACCTTCGGCTTGCGCACGATGGCGCGCCCGAGCGCCACGCGCTGGCGCTGGCCGCCCGAGAGCTGCGCCGGCTTGCGATCGAGAAGCGCGTCGATGGCCAGCGACGTTGCCGCCATCCGCACGTCTTCCTCGATGGCGGCGAGCTTGCCCGCCGCGCCCGGCATCATCGAACCGATGAGCGGCAAACGCTGCAGCTGGTTGAGGCGCCGCATGCGCAGCGGCACCGCGATGTTCTGCTTGACCGTCAGGTGCGGATAGAGGGCGTAGTTCTGGAACACCATCGCCACGTCGCGTTCCTTGGGCGGCACGCTGGTGACCGGATTGCCGCCGATGGCGATGTCGCCGGCCGACGGTGTTTCGAGCCCGGCGATCAGTCGCAGCAGGGTGGATTTGCCACAGCCGGACGGCCCCACCAGGGTCAGGAATTCGCCCGGACGAACGCCCAGGTCGATGCTCTTGAGCACCGTGTGCGTGCCGAACCGCTTTTCCAGCCCGCGAAGCCGGATCGCCAGGTCGGCCGGGGAAACATCATGCATAGTCACGAAAGAACACTCCGCCACATCAAACGTTCGTCGACGAACTCCGCCCCCACCCTGAGTGCGCGCGGCTCGAAGCCATATTGCTCGAAGCCGGCGGCGAGGTAGAGCTGGTGCGCGGCCTTGTTGGTGGCCGAGACGCTGAGGCGCAACTCATCGACCCAGCCGCGGCACTCGGCGATGGCATGGTCGATCAGCGTGCGACCGAGGCCACTGCCCCGCGCCGTCTCACTGACGAACACGCCCCAGACCATGCCCTTATGGGCGTGCTTCTCGCCCGCCTGCCGCTTGACGGCTACGGTGCCAAGCAAGGCGCCTTCTGCCGAGAACGCGCCGGCGATCCTGTCCTCTGCCACCGTCCGCTCGAACCAGACGAGCGGCCTCGCACTCTCTTCGGCCAGGGAAGAGCCGAACGATGCGGGCGACACCTCGAGCGCCGAAAGCCGGAGACTTCGGAACGCTGCCGCATCCTCCGTCGTCAGCAATCTGATCCTGTAGTCCGCCACCCGTCACTCTCCCGTCATCGGACTGGAGCATCACTCCATCCCGTCAGTGACATACGGAATATCACTCCACTTCGACGCGAGTCAATGGAGTAATGTTCCATCACATCTCGAAAAGTGGAGTGCCGCTTCAGTGGCCGCGCGGCTTCTTGGGTGCGGCTGCGTCGGGATCGATAGAGGCGGCGGAAACCAGCACCTCGATGACAAAGAGGTGCGTGAAGGCCAGCGTCAGCGCGCCGCCCGTCAACGGTGATTCCACCGACGCGGCGAGCAGCACCACATCGGCCGACGCCACCAGCGGGCTCTCGGCACGGCTGGTGATCGCCGCCGTGAAGGCGCCGCTGGCCTGGGCACGTCGCAGGGCATTCACGGTTTCGGCGGTCAGGCCGCTCTCGGAAATCGCGATGGCCACCGAGCTGGAATCGAGCCCATGTGCCACCTCGGCGGCGAGCGTGGGGTCGCTGATGGCAAAAGCGAGGATGCCGAGGCGCAGCAACCGCGCCGCCAGCAGCGACGCCAGGATGCCGGAAACACCGGCGCCATAGATGTCGACCCGCCGCGCCCCGCGCAGCCGCTTGGCGACGACTTCTATGTCCGGGTAGTTGAGCAGCGCCTTGTTCTCATGCAGCGCGGCGATCAGATTCTCGCTCAGCTGATCGGAGAGCTTGGCGCTAACTTCGGCGGTCGCCGCCGAACGGATCGGCCTCGTTGCCAGTTCACCCGCCAGCGCAATCTTGAGGTCCTGGAAGCCATCAAAACCGATGGTGCGGCAAAAGCGGATGACGCTCGCCTGCCCGCTCTTGGAGAACGAAGCCACCTCCCCCGCCGATTGCTGCACGATGAGTTCGGGGTTGGCGATGATGTACTTGCCGATCCGCTTGAGAGCGACCGGCAGGTCCGGCATGTGCGCCTTGATCTTGGGCAGCACGCTTCGCACGTTGTTCATCCGCCACCTTTCCGCTGACCGTTTCCCTCTACAGCAAAGTTCATCCGACACGAAACGGGATCAATGTGCCAGTACCGCGCATCAGCCGCGCGGGCGGCTCGATCGGAAACGCACAGTCTTCCAGCGCGGACATAATCTTTTCAGACCGATCCAAGCCGAACGTTACATTTCCGTCTGGCGTGAAGCACCACATCGAAAGATCGTCAGCACGATCAGCGGCTTGCGCGAGAATGTAAGGAAATGCACAGAACCTTACATTTCCAGCTGTCCGCAGTACGGACATCACGCGGTGTCCGCTTTGCGCCAGAAGCGGTCACCCAAACAGCCTATTCGAAGTTTCGATGCAGAAGTCGCACGAGCAAATCATCGACATTGAATCTGGCGCTGGCTTCCTGGCGCCTTGAGATAGATGTAACCGTCCAGCGCCTCGCCCTCGTAGCCCTTAAATGGCCCCGAGGCGAACTCGATGCCGCCGTCGGAGTAGTAATCGAGCTGACCACGGGCGCCGGTACCGTCGGAATAGCTTGAGTCCGATCGGATGGTGATGTCGATCGACAGATACTCGCCGTTGCCATAGCACCGGTAGGTGCCTGTGTTGAGCGTGCGATCATCATCCTTGATAATGGCGCCGTCAGTTGCCGGCTTCAGCTGCCACGCCGCATAGGTGTAGTCCTGCAGCACACCATTATAGGTCCCGGTTACGGTGCAGGCACCGCCACTCACCTCAGTCACCGTCACCAGTGCACCGTTGGGGGCGTAGACCTGAGAGCCAACAACACACCGGTCCATGGCCCAGGCCGGGGCGGCGAGGAGCACGGTACCGACTAGAAACATCAGCAATCGCAGCATGTCTGGGCTTCCTTTGCACGCCGAAACAATGGCTGGTGGCTCGCGATGCCCACCAGCCGATCGAACCTAGAACTTCACCTTGAGTGACGCCGACAGAGCGTGCGCCAACGTGTCGGAGGTAATGGTGCGGCTGAAAGGCGGCGGGCCAACCGGATCGTTGAAGGTCAGCGTGTTGCGGCCGCCAATCATGGCGAAATAGTCGAGCCCGAGGGTGACATTCTCGGTCATGGCGT
>VFQQ010004872.1_pt1 | contig 11499 bp, 16 predicted proteins | sample 3512341 | NCBI WGS metagenome assembly VFQQ01 (sample SAMN10412373, study PRJNA504923) | tailings metagenome | isolation source: Relicate 2 Philex TSF1 revegetated site | place: Philippines: Tuba, Benguet | collected 2017-08-29 | reverse complement strand
CGCCTGGAGCGAGGGGACCAATCTGCATGGGGGCGTGATCTGCATGCAACACATGTGCGGCGCCGCTGGGCATGTGGCGCCAGTGCTGAAGCCTGCGCCTGTTTGCTCCTTTCCCGGCTTAAATCGCCTGAACATTACTTGCTTGTGGAGCAGCAGCTACGTGTAGGCAGCTGCTCGGGCCAGGAACCTCCTGCGGGCCGGCACTCGGCACTGGTGAGGCCAAAGCTTGGTCGGCTGCGCAGTGTAGCCTTACCCGCTCTGCTTGACCTCATAGCGACGCGCGGTCGTCACGAGCAACGCTCCTCCCCCCGCCGCCCGCCGCCACCGCCGCCTCTGCCGCCTTCCGCCCCCCGGCGTCTTGGACAGGCTGCCCATGCTTCCCTGTTACCGGAGTAAGCTGGCTGCTGGCTTCAGGCCGCAGTCCTCAACTCTGGCTTCCTCTTTCCACTTTCACCAGCAGGTCAACGCAGCAGCATGATGCCTCCTCCTTGGCAGCCCATGCCTCCGCCTGGCGAGTTGGCGCTCAGCTGGCGCCTGGACGATGCAGACCCTTATGGACTGAGCTTGCAGCTGCCAGGTGAGAGTCTCCGCTGGTGGCTGCCCTGCTTCCTTTCCTACACTGCTTGCCCCTGCCAGGCTGCAACAACTTCGCAGCAACCAGCTGGCTCTCAAGCTACTGCAGCCAAACCCCCTGGTCATGTATTCTGTCGGCTCGTAAGCTGATGCAACAGCCCCCCTGTCTGCTGTAGAGCGTTACTACAGGCGCCTCTTTCGGGGGCTGGCGCGCTCCGGCCTGCTGCCGGTTTTTGACAGCCTCACTGGCGAGTGGCTACAGTTCGACTATGAGGATGGGTGCATTCAGGTGAGCTGCCCGCCTCCCTCGACCTGTTGCATGCAAGGGTGCTGCCTGCCGGCCTGTTGGAGAGGCAGTGAGCGAAGCATCGTTCCTGATAATGGTGGCCTTGCTGCCTCCTGTCCTCTGCAGGGCTTCCAGTTTGAGGAGTGGTGCAGCCAGCAGGGCATGGCAGCCGGCGGCAAGATCCGCATCTGGGAGGATGAGGAGGCGTCACCCATGATTGCGTTTGTGCCACCCCAGCATCGCTCAGAGGCCCCCACAGCTAGGCAGCTGCTGGAGCTGGTGCAGCAGCAGGCCCGGCGGCTGCGGGCGCTTGAGGTGGTAGTGCTGGACCAGGAGGAACGGCTGCGCGCCCTTGAGCAGCAGGCCCGACAGCGACAGCAGCGGCGGCGGCGGCAGCAGCCACGCGAGCGCCAGCCTGGCGGCCCACCCCAGGCAGCACCCTTCCCGGCTGCAGCCATGCCAGCGTTTGGGGCAGGGCAGGGCGCGCTGCCACCAGCTTGGCGGCCCAGGGCAGCGGGCGCGGCAGCGGACGCGGCAGCAGCGACGGTGGAAGCGGCAATGCCCGCACCTGCCCACCTCCCATATGATGGCGGGCAGGAGGGTATCAGCACATACAGCGCAGGCGACCACCCTCAGCAGCTGCCTGCCCGCCCTATGGCAGCTGCCGCTGTGCCAGCGGAGAGCGCCACCGAGCGGCGGCGAGCGCTCTCTCAGCTGTCCAGCGTCGCTGCTGTTCCAGATGAGCAGATTGTGCACCATGCAGATCGGCCCCCAAAGCCGGCGGCTGGCTGTCTGTGCCCGCTGTGCGGCGATCCAGTGGAGAAGGCCAGGCAGTGGAGGTGGTGCCGCCTGGCTCCCTTTGCCAACCAATTTATTTGCAACAGCTGCAACACGCAGCTGTATGAGCAGAACCGGCGGCTGAGCTGCGGCGGGCAGCAGCTGCGCCCACAGCACCGCCAGCAGCGCTCACACCAAGCAGCTGCAGGCGCTCAGCAGCAGCTGCCGGCACAGCCCACGGTCAAGCGCCAGCGGCATCAGCCGACAGCTGTGCCGCAGCAGGTGCCGCAGGAGCCCGGCCCACAGCAGCAGCAGCAGCAGCAGCAGCAGCAGCAGCAGCAGCAGCACTGGCCGCTGTGGGCTGCTGCGGCGCGGCAGCAGTACCCAGCAGGTGGCCAATGGATGACGCAGCAGTCCTCGGTTGAAGTGGATCAGCCGTACTACCGGCACTAGATAACCCTATGTAGCTGATTTGATGATTGTGACAGCGTGCAGCAGCCGCAGTAGGGCAGCAGCAGCGGCAGCAGCAGAGCAGTGCGTGCGACGCCGTTGGTGCAGCCGGCCGCTGTAGCTGTGCCGCAGCAAGTGGCGCAACAGCCAGTGCCTGGGCACTGGCGGCAGCCGGCGGTGGCCGGCGGCAGCTGGCACAGCTGCATGCAGCCATCTTTCCAAGTTAACCAGACACAGCGCCATTTTAGCTTTTCAAGCCAGTTGAATATTCACAGAGCGCGCCCTTAGTGCCACTTCACCCACACATGATTGTTAAGCCAATGCGCTATACACCGGTAGCATCGACCAGCTTAGCTCACGTTCCTCTCCCTCCCAGTTAGAGCTCTGCTGTGGTTGGTGCAGTGCGGGAGCCCCGTGCTGGTCTTCACCTGCCTCTATGCTGCCTCAACTCCAAGCAACACCTGTGCCCACCTCAAGCCCTCACACTCTAATCTCCTGATTAGCTTGACACCCCTTCTGCCTCAAGAATGCACTCCATCCCTGCCCATCCTCCCTCGGAAATTGCTTTTTGTCGGGTATTATTGATCTCCTCGCCATCCGTTCTCCATTCTTCATGCCTGCGCCACAGCAATTAGGGTACTTTTGGGATGTCTGATGTTCTTTCAAACCTGGAACCATCCGGCGAATACCCAATGTAACATAATACTACATCGTCCACGCACACTGCTGCGGCGGCAGCACATCTGTCTCTCCTTGGCCGCCGCTAATGCCGGAAGCATGTGCTAGCACTGCTACGTGCACCAGCTGCAGCTGCGGGTGTCCTGCCATGGCATGAATAGAGGTGAGGTGCTTACAGTGAATCGAGCAAGCGGAATAGATGGTCAGTGTTAAGGCGGCAACTACAGCATGCAGTAAGGAGGCAGGGGCAGAGGCAGCAGAGTGCGCAATAAATACAAAACGCCGGGGCAGGCCCAATCATGCAATCATGCAGACTGAGGGGCGACTAGTGAAGCATGCGGCAAGCTTCCAAGCCAAACTAGGCGTGCTGGCTGGTGCAATATCACCTGCGGCTCGTTCGCTCGCGCCGCTTGCCTGCCCCTCGCTGCCTCACGCCGCCTTCTTGACCCACCAGTCCACAAACTCGCTCAGCGAAATGAGCTTGTCGTTGTTGGCATCCAGCATCTCCATCCCTGCCTTCACTTCCTCGGCTGAGAGGTCGGGCGCGTAGCGGGCGCTGCAGGGGGCACGGCAAGGGGTGGGCAAGAGGCAGGAGAGCATCTTTGGTGGAAAGTTCGGGCGCGTAGCGAGCGCTGTAGCGAGGAGGGGCAGCAGGGTGGAAATGCTGGAACTCATCAAGAGGCAAGCAGCCATTCTCGTCCGCGTCACAACCCTCTTCCCACGCACCTTTACTGCACCAGACAATCCAAGCCTCAGCATTGAGACCGTGCAAACAACTGGCCAATGCTCTTCAAAGCTTTCAAAGCTTAGACGCACCAGAGCTGCTGGAACTCGTCAAGCGACAGGTAGCCGTTCTCATCGCTGTCAAACGCCGAAAACACGGTGGCAATCTCCGCTGCCTGCGCATCCGTGATGCCGTGCTGCGCTGCCGAGAAGGAGTACAGCCGCTGCGGCAGTGCACGCAGAGAGGGGAGGGGTTGAGAGTCATCTTGAGCTTCAGCCATAGCTGTGCTGTGAATGTGTGCCGCCGCAACAGAGACGTGGGGTCGGCCAGAAGCAGGTTGTCAACTTCAGTCTAGGCGGCAGGTGCATCAGAAAGCTCGGCACACGGCCCATCTGCAGATCACCACCAACACGTTCCCACCTGCGCCTTCTCCAGTGTGAGGTACGCCGCCAGGTCCTTCAGCAGGCCGCTGGACGAGCCGCTGCCCGGCTTCTGCTCCTGCAGCAAAGCAGTGGCGGGCTAAATGTGCGCCTGTCAACGATTGAAGTGGGCGTGGCAGCCCAAACCTGCTCTGAGAGGGGAAGGCACTTTGCTGCTCAACGTGCAGTGCTGCAAGCTGCTGTTGCCCACTCCCTTCCTGCCTGCAAAGGCAAGGTATGGCAAGGTTCCGCTCTGCCAGGGCTGCTAGCTGATGCCACTGCCAAGCCCCCCTGCTTGCCTTCAGCAGATCAGCCATCTTGTTCAGGCCCGCGATGACCTTGAGCGTGTTCACCGCATCCACCGCCTTGTCAACAGTGCTGCACATAGCAAGGCGTGAGGCAGCAGCTTTCAGTTGCTGAAAACGACCTTGAGCGTGTTCGCCGCATCCACCGCCTTGTCGACCGTGCTGCAGCGCAGGATAAGGCCAGGTATGGCAGCACGTTTTGATGTGATACTGGAGATGCAGGTTGAAGTGTGTTGACAGCGCCAGCCGCCTTGTCTTGCAAGCTGATGCCGACCCGCCGTGCAACCAAGGCTAAGCCTGCCCATGTCTGCAACTGCTGACGAGAGACAAGCACCGCACCTGAGGCCGGTGTTGCCCGCCAGCTCCTGCACCGCTGTGAGGAAGGCAGCTGCATGGCACAGGGAGGAGTGGCGATGCGGGTTGGTCAGAGGCAGGCCAGCCTGCCGCATTGCGGCCCAGCAGGGAAGCAGTGCTGCGGCATAGGGGTGCCTCGGCGGCAGAGGCACGCGCCTCAGCTCCTCAAAGGCTGCCGCTGCAGCATGCAAATGCAGTCACAAGCAACGGCAAGCCGCCCGGAGCAGCTGTGATGAGAGCCAAGCAGCCAGAGCCAGCCAGAGCCTTCCCAGAGCACCCACCGCTGTTGACGTTGAACTGGTACGTGGCGGTCAGCACCATGCCCAGCTTGAAGAGGTCGAAGAAGGCTGCAGGCAGAGCAAACGGCAAGAAGACATTCCGTAAGGCTGGTGTTCTGGGGCATTTGCAACAACGTGCTGAGGCGCGGCTTAAGGCCAATGCATCGCAGCATGGCAAGCAGCCAAGGGCAAGGACGCTGGCATTGGACTGGCCAGGCCACAGCCAACCAAAGCTTCACAGTCAAGCAGACCCTCACCTCCCATTGCGTAGTAGCCGCTCAGGAAGTCTGCAGGGGATGGTGGGTGGCAGTGCTGCATGTTCAGCCATGCATGCCGCTTGCACAGCAGCCCAACCTAATGCAATGCATGCCAGCAAGCTGCCTCCCAAAAAGCCCTGTGGCACCCCACTTGCATGCAGCCGCACACGGCAGCACCATCAGCAGCCGCTTAACAATCACCAACCCAGGCTGCTGCTCTGCCGCCTGCGCTCACATGCCACTGCCTGCAGCGCCACCGCCGCGACGCCGTACTGCAGCGAGGCCTCGCCCAGGAAGTTGCCTGCAGCAGAGGGCAGCAGATCGGTCCTGCTTTATCATCTGAGCCTTTGAAAGACGTCCCACCGAGCAGGAATGCCGCCCTACCCAGGATGCTGCCTGCGCACTACAGCATACCTGCAACCCAGGCGCCGTAGGCTGCACCCAGGTCCAGGAAGATTTGGATGACCACCAGCATGGACAGCTTGCTGCCCTGCTTCACCAGCACCTGCGCATTGTTTAGGGTGGCAAGCCGCGAGCTTTGGCTCACAGTTGCCCACCGATCCCGCTGCAACAATCTCGCCCGTCCTCGACTTCCAAGTGACCAGAAGAGGCCACACAGCAACGAAGCAATCCTGCCCCTGCTCACCTTGCGCAGGTCTTCGGGCGTAATTTCCTTGCCATCTGCGCTCGCGGACTCACGCCACATCTTGAGCACCTGTGGTGTGCAGCAAGGGCAGCCAGATGCGCACACTCAGAGCCAGCTACCAGGGAGGCCGGGGCTGGGCGGCGGGGTGACGGGCTGTGCGATCTCGTCAGCACCTGTCAAGCACAAAAAGGGGCGAACATGGCCGCCGCAACATAGTGAGCTGTGAACAAACCAGCACCTTAAAATGGCAGGCAGCAGCTGCGGTGCCAGGCGCGGTGCGGCTGGGCATTGCCCCTGCTGCAGGCATCCCCACTGCTGCCGCCGGCTCGGCTCTGCAAACATTCCCTGCAGTACCTGCTGCGCCGCATCGCGATCAACGCCGCTCTTCTTCAGCGACTCCTCAAGGTCCAGGATCTTCTTCTTCTCCTCCTCATCTTGCTGCGGTCAGGCCGAGGGGGCGCAAGCGATCGGAGGGTGTCGCAGGCGGTAGCGGCGGCGCCGCCGCCGGCCCCGCCCAGCCACACCCCGTCCATCCCGGGAGCGGGCGAACGCACCTTGGTGGCCCGCACGATCACGGGGCGCCGGCAGGGCGCGGCAAACGGCCGCGCCAGGCCGCAGCGCCGGGCCTGCCGCGCTGGGCCGCGCTGGGCGGCCGCCAACACTGGCTGACTGCTCAAAGCCGCGATCATAGCCATGCAATGGGGTTGCAAGCAGCGGGGCTGCCCACGGGCTTTGGTACACAAGCGTCTCCGATGCGCGGGCTTAGGGCCAACGATCGCTGTCAGGAAGTGCAATTGGCTCGATCACTGACGTGGGTAGGCCGCCATCTCGACGGATTGAAGGTGCCGCCGCGCCGCCGCTGCCGCTGTGTCTGGCGCCTGCTGCAGCTCCCCGTGTGCGAGCCTGACCAGCGCAGCAACAGCAAGCACTCCTCTCTGCCATGGCTCGTCGACCTGCCACCCTTATTCAGGCCCAGTGCCACAGAAGTCCAGCTGGGTCAATGCGCACGCACCAGAAGTCGACAGGTGCTGGTGCCGGCCAGTCAATACGAGATCGCACAGCGAGTATCAAGGGTGGGTTAGCGCGAGCTGTTGCTCAGCGTCACTTCTTCGCAAAGGCGTAGTTGTACGCTGCAAACGCCGCCAGGCTGCTGTGCACCGCGATCTTGGCTGCTGCAAGCTTGGAGTGTGCCAGGATGCCCGCCTGCCACCAGGTGGCCAGCGACGCAGCGTGCGCCAGACCCACTATCATCAGGCCTGCACAAGGCGAAAGTGGAGGGATATTCGGTCGTCCAATGCCATGCAAGCTCCCGGTGAAGGGACCCAAGCGTGGGCAATGCGGCACACAGGCCGGGCCGCTGCGACACCCGGGTAGGGACTGGGCATTCAATCACGTGCACTGTTGGTGAAGTACAGCAACTGCAGGTGCATACATGCAGCAGCTCGCCTGCATTGAGGGACTTGAAGGTGCTCGCCCCCAGGCGACCTCGCCGCGCTGCATCTTTCTGCAGAGCAGGCGTGGCAGGGAAGCAGGGCAATGAGCGTTGCAAGGCTGGGCAGTTGGTCATGGAAGGCCTGCGGGCCGCAGCGCTGCAGGCTCCCTCCCTGCCACTCACAACCGCTGCCCAAGCAGCGCCACCAGCAGCAGAGCACTGTCTTCAGCAGCGGCCGCAGCAGCTATCCCACCAGCCCGCCAAACTTGCCTGCGTGAACAGCACCAGGGCTACGAGCAAGTAGCCCATGCCCAGGAGCGGCAGCAGCGAGGCACCCAGGCTCCCTAGCGGTGCCAGCAGCAGTCCGTCCTGCAAGGCAGACAGTTTTGAGTGTGCCTCATGTGAGCAGAGATAGCGAGTAACATGCCATGCAGCAGGGCTGCACAGCTGCAACGCAACGACATCCCTCGTGCAGGCAAGCTGACCCACAGCTGCAAGCAAGCCGTAATCCAAATTGCATTGCAATCTGCATCGCAATGTGCATCCCAAATTTGGCAGCCCGTGGCGCTCACAGTCATGAGGCGCATCTTTCCCTCCAGCAGGTGGGCAGCTGCTGCGGCGATCGTGGTCTTGGCGGCCAGCCCATACACATATAGGGAGACAATGGCGCTCTTGTCCGTGTTGCTGTACGAGCCTGCAGGCAGGCAGGGCAAGAGGAGGCAGGAGGAGGCCATTAATGTGAATGCAGGGAGGCGGCAGCCTTACATCGAGCAAAGGCAACCTGCCACACATCATTGCATCACCATCAACAGCCCGTGCCACCCCCGATGCCAAACGCCCTGGGAGGAACCAAGCCAAACAGTATTCCACGCACCTAGGTTGCCCAGCGACCGCAAGAACTGCTTGAACAGGTAGCCAGGCTTGAAGCCGTGCTCATCCGTCTCCTGCAGCAGGCAGCCAGTGAGGGAGCAGGGATGCCGCTCGCAGCCTGAACCAACACGAAGCTTGATGTCACGTGTGCGAAGACCAAACAAGCGGAGATCCTGCACCGGCAGACTTTTGTGGCCAACGACTCATCTGGCCGTGCCCACATAGCTGCTGCTGCCTACACACACACCTGGAATGTGAGCCCCGCATGCCATGCCGTGGCCAGCAGCAGCGCAGTCATCAGCCTGCAGCAGAGCAGCGACACAGACGTCAAATGCGTTTGCAGACAATGACGAGGTGTGAGCCTACCATAAAGGCTGCATCAGCAGCAGCCAGCGAAAGTTTGCGTGCCTGCAACAAAGGCCGGCCTTGCCGCCAGCGATAGCAGCAGCAGAGGGCCTCACCCCTGCCCCATGCGCAGCGGCTGCGCGGGCGCCAGCCAGAGCGCCACTGCACTGCCCAGGCCCCACCACAGCAGGCCCAGGTTCAGCCGCAGGTAGGTTTCGGACTGCATGCGTGCGTGCTCAGCTGCCTCCTGCGGCGGACAGGGCGGCAGGAAATGGAAGCATATTGGCAAGCGTGGAAGGCAGGGAATAGACTCACACAACCCATGGTGCATGCTACAGCACATTGGGTTATCCGACCGCCATCCACATCTGCCGCTGCAATATACAGCAGCCCGCCCAACCAGCAACTTATCCCCTTGCCTTGAGGCAGTGCGCGCAGATGGCCGCCAGCAGCAGCACGCCGCCAAAGTTGCGAGTGATGCCTGCTACTAGCACCGAAGGGGTGGCGGCCCACAAGAACTCCACGCAGCGCTGCGGCACGGCCAGCATGGCAAGGCCGGCTGCACCCAGCAGCACAGCCAGAGCGCCGTAGGCTAGGCCCCGCTCGTTCTGCCGCTCCACCTGCACCACTTTCTGTGAGGGGTGCATGCGTGTGGTGCTGAATGCTCATGCATACAGCGGTCCTGCTGCACCATTAGTCGCTACAGCTCCGGCGAGGGCTTTGAGCACAACGGGGGGTGCTGCTGGTCTCAAACACAGGTGCGAGCAGCAAGGTGCGGGCCGGCGATACCCAACCGAAAATTCTGGCACTGGCTCACCTCCAGGATTGGGTTGTCCCCTGCACTTGGCTGCTGCGCGCTGGGCTCATCTGCTGACGAAGCCGCAGCTGCAACTCGGCTCACAGGCCGCAGCACGGCAGGCCGCTGCGCCAAGCCGCGCGGTAGTGCTCGAATCACGGCCGGGCATCGGGCGGCGGCGAGCGGCGGTGCTGCCGGCAGGACGGCGGGCGCCACTGCAAGGACGGGGTCGCAGCTCACAACCACTGGTGAAGCTCCACAAGGCGGCAGCAGCTTCAGCGAGCGCGGGCGAAGCCCTGGTTGCTCACCAGCTGTCGCGCGCATCGCTGGCTGCTTTCCACGCTGCAGATCGAGGTTGAGGGTTGGCGGATCAGGTCGATCAAAGCCTGGTGATTCTTTTTGGCCGTGCATGGGCTGGAGGCGCAAGATGCGAGTGCCTGCATTGTCCGATCGCAGTTGCAAGCGGCCGAGCAGTGATCACGCAGCCACTTGACCTGGTCTCGGTTGGCAGGCTGAGCCGCCGGCGACCCCAGTTGCCATTCACCCGCATTTGAGCGACCACGCTGCTGCAAAGCGGCAGCCCAGCCGCCCAACAGTGCCGTGCAGACGTCTGCAGGCCATTTGAGCAGCCATCTGGAGTTCAGCCGAGCCAGCCGCCGGTGCCGCCGTCGGTCACGTTACCGTCGATCGGGCCGCGTCACGACCTGCCGCCTGAATGTTGCTAGGCGTGGTCTCCGTGTCATGCGATGCCATACTTTTCCAGACACCGGCGGAATCACCTGCACAGACAGCAGGCAAAGCCTGAGGTGTTGCCTGGTAACCAGCCGACCACAGCACATGGCAAAGCGGCAGCTCCTGCTGCACATCCGATGAGAGTCTCTTTGTGCATCCCCTATAAATCCTTCCGCCCTGGAGTTACGCGCAGCCTGGCATTGTGCATGTTTTGCGTTGGGTTGATTACAGATCCAGGAGTCTTGAGTGGTCTCGGTCATGCTGATAAGGCAAGGCAACAGCAATAGGAGGAAGAACGGAAGGCAACAGGGCAAGATAGACACGAGGGGATTGAAACAAGAGAAGCAGTGGTCATTGCACAGAGGGACAACAGGTGCTGACTGCCACAGGCACATGCTTGAGCAGCTGCATTGGTGGCGGTGCTGCTCGCACCAAGAGGAAACTAGACACAGTGTCAACATGCGGGAAGAAATCAGGGCTAGGAGCTTGGCAGTGCAATCGACTCGTGCTGATCGAAGCTTGAAGGCACACGTGGGCTGGAGAAAACAGAGGCTTGGGAGAAGTGAGAGCTCCAGCAGCTCAGGCTGCGAGCAGCATGCATCGTGTAGGGATATGCCATGCCACCCTGGGCGGCAAGCGAGTGGAATGCTGGTGTTTAACTAAGTTTAGGCAGAGGTGGAGAGTTGTAGACAGAGCAGTGTCCCCTCGCGGGGCAAAAACTAACCAGAACAGGACAATTAAAAAACTGGCGCCAGACCTGCACACAGCGTGCAGGTCGCCCCATCGCAGGGCGGACAGCGGCAAGGTATCTGAAGGGGCATGGTCATGCGTTTGAAACCTTGAGGGCTCTGTGGAAAACACAGAGAGAGGGTACATGCGTAAAGGACGTGGGCGGAAGGCTGGAAAAAAAGTGCGGCGCCAAAGGTTCGGCGCACCTCATCGGCGCTACCGCCACTGCATAGGTGCTTGGCAGGCTAGTTGGGCCATGGCCAAGGTTCATGGAGGCGCACCCTGACTCGGCTGCAGCCGGCTCAGGTGCAGTGGGCTGCTGGGCTCACGCCGCGACTCGGCCCAGGCGCTGCAGGCGAGGCTGGCAGCCGCAGGCAAGCAAGCGGCACGCCAGCAGCAGTACCGCTGCCGGCAGTGTGCGGGTGGCCGCCTGGCCGAAGCCTGCAAAACCCGGAAAGGATGGGCGGCAACGGCTGGCATCTGGAAGCTTCTCAACAAGGGCAGGAGCGCTGCCATGCGCAAGTTGCGACACAAGTGCCCACTTTTTGAGTGCCACCTGTGCTTGGGTGGCACACACAAAGAGACATCAGTGCGCAGGTTCCGCAACGCAGTCTGCTATGACCATCAGCAATTGCGAGTGCAGCATGTGTGCAAGTCACTCCCTCGCACCGTGAAGAAGCCGGACGCACAGGGCATCCAGCACTGCTCCCAGGCGCCAGTTGCCCCGCACATACACGGCCTGCGCGCACAGCAGGGCAGTTGTGCCGGCCCAGGAGCCCACAAGGCTCCACATGCTGGCTGGCTGGCTGGCTGTTACATGTCTGTCGTGCGAGGCGACTACACGCCCC
>VFQQ010004871.1_pt1 | contig 11501 bp, 10 predicted proteins | sample 3512341 | NCBI WGS metagenome assembly VFQQ01 (sample SAMN10412373, study PRJNA504923) | tailings metagenome | isolation source: Relicate 2 Philex TSF1 revegetated site | place: Philippines: Tuba, Benguet | collected 2017-08-29 | reverse complement strand
TTGAGCCTTGGCGCGCCATTTGGCGCGGGTAAATCGACGTTTCTTAAAATGTGGCGTAACAGCTTGGAGAACCGCCGTGAGGGAGATCCATCCTTGCCACACCCTGTGATGCTGAATGCATGGGAATCGGATTTCTGCGGTGATCCATTCCTAGCGGTCATTTCAGAGCTTGTTGCGGTAGTAGAGCGTATCGAAGGCATAGGGACTGACTCTAGCGACCGGTTTCGGAAAGCGGCGAAAGAGGCCGCATGGTTTAGTGTAGGACTGGCAAATTCATTCATCTCGAATGTAAGCGGTCTTGATCCCATCGCTGCGGGACAGTTTGCGGAAGAAAGGAGCACAAAAAAACCTGACATTCTTGCCGCTTACCGCGACCGAATGGACTCGCTTCAGCACATCCGTGCTGAACTCACACGCCATTTTGGACCGGGCACAACAGGTGCATTGATCATGGTTGATGAACTCGACCGATGCCGACCAGAGTATGCGATCGGATACTTAGAAACCATCAAACATGTTTTTGGCATCAAGGGGCTCATGTTCGTTCTGGCGGTCGATTCTCAACGGCTAGCAGCTTCAGCAGAAACCGTTTTCGGTCGATTGAACTTCGATGAATTCTACCGCAAATTTGTCCATCGTTCGGCGTCATTGCCTACGCCATCCGATCAAGGATGTTTAGAATTAACAAAAAGGTATCTAAGCAACTTCATAGAACAAGAGGGTCTCCGCGTCACGTTGGCTGATATCCAGCAGCAGCACGTGCAGGCTATTGCGAAGTTCATGCAGTCACTTCGCATGACCCCTCGCCAAGCACAGGAAGTTGTTCGCATCTGCGGTCACGTGTTTCAAGGAACGCCAGAGAATCGGAAGCGACTGCTCTGGTGCCTTACCACCGCCACGCTGTTTCTCACAATTCTCCGCGTCGGGGACTCACCAATGTTCGACCGACTAAAACGAAAGGCGGTTTCCTTGGAAGAACTAGGATCATACCTAGTGGGCCTGCTCGGACCCGAACGAGCCGGCTGGTGGTTTTCGTTACTGCTTAGCGGTTCAGATCAGATACCGCCGGATGATGAATTGATCGCCCTATACAAGAAAGTGGGGATTGCGGACGGCAGCGTGCGGGCTGGAGGGGCGCTCAGTCAGTTCATGCAAGGTTGGGGACACAAATCTGGTCGAGTTCACGAAATCATTACAATGATTGATGAGTTGCAGCGCTTCCATTGACCTAAGCAATCGGGCAACCCGACCGCAATCCGACGGCGCAATCCGACGGGGTTAGGCCGTAAATTGTAAATTAAGAACCGGTCAGGCCCGGAAAACGGTAGGTTTCTAGCGGATGTGGATAGGGCGAACGGTGAGTTCGGACAGCGGCGACGCGTGAGGCATCACGCACCGAACGCTCCGGATGAGCCGCGGCTCGTCGGGGACGACTCGCCCTGGCTTGTTCGGAGACACTTCAATTTATGCCGCTTCAGCGCCCGGCTCCTTTCTCCGCCTGTTCCGGGCCGCCAAAAGGGATCGGGTTTGCCGTTTGTCATGGCGAGGCGGAGGCGGGAATGCGCAGTCGACAGGTTTGATGGCACCACCCACTGGGTGGCCGGCTTTACCCGACAAACCCCGCCTCCGCATGAGCAATGAAACCTGGCATGACCTCGGCCCGGCCGAAGCGTTTAAACAACGCGGCTTGTGCGAAGCCGCGGTGGGAAGACTGAAGCTCGCGATCACGTGCAAGGATGGCGTGTTCGGCGCGGTATCCAATGTTTGCAACCACGCGGGTGGTCCGCTCGGCCAGGGCCGGCTCGATGGTGAATACCTCGTGTGCCCGTGGCACAACTGGAAGTTTCACCGCCGCACCGGACTCGGCCAGCCGGGCAACGAGGCCGCGGCCGTTCCGTCGCACGAAGTGAAGGTCGAGCACGGCCGTCTGCTGGTCCGCGCCGAGCCGGCCTCGCCCCGCAAGCAGGGCCCGCATGCGCCGCACCCGCTCGCGCGTCCGGTGGCCCGGGCCGGCGGACCTATCCGCGTGGCCGGCATCTCGACGACGGTGATGGATCGCGCCAACCCGCGTTACTCGACCTCGGAAGCGCTGCTCGAGGTCGCGCTCGCGTGCGCGCGCGACGAACTCGGTTGCGAAACGCAGCTCCTCCGCCTGTCGGACCTGAAGTTCGGCGCGTGCGAGGGCTATTACTCAAAAAGCGCGCAGGCGTGCACGTGGCCGTGCTCCATTACGCAGTTCGATCCCGCCGACGAACTCACCGCCGTCTACGAGGCGTTCGTGCACTGGGCGGACGTCGTGCTGGTGGCGACTCCGATCCGCTGGGGGCAGGCGAGCTCGCTCTACTTCAAGATGGCCGAGCGGATGAACTGCGTGCAGAACCAGATCACGATCCGCGACCGCGTGCTGATCCGTCACAAGGTCGCCGGCTTCATCATCACGGGCGGGCAGGACAACATCCAGGGCGTGGCGGGCCAGATGCTGGCGTTTTTCTCCGAGATTGGATTTCACCTGCCGCAGTTTCCGTTCGTCGCCCATTCGCGCGGCTGGACGGCCGAGGACATGGAGAAAAACGTGGCCGAGGTCAGGCAGAGCGAGGAGCTGCGCGAAGGTGCGCGCGACCTCGCGCGGCGCAGCGCCACGCTCGCGCGCATGCTCGTCGATCAGGCCACCGACGAGGCGAAGACCGCGCGCGGCGGACGCAAGGCGCACAAGCTCGAGGTCGAAAAAGCGCAACCCGACGGGGTCGGGCCGTAAATTGTGAATCAAGAGTTGGTCGAGTCCGGGCGCCGGCCGGTTGCAAATGAACGTTGTGCCGGTTCCGGCTTTGCCTCGCATCCGGTGGAAAACTCGCCAGGTTGCTTCCGCAGCGGGCGCAGCAACTGCTGCTCTGCAGCAGCGCCCCTTGCGGGCGCCTCTTTTCTTGGGCCATACCCATGATCACAACCCCTTCAACCCTCTCCCACCATATCCGGTTTCCGGCTGGCAAGCGGGTTGACAGGCTGTTCCGGGCGGGAGCCATCTGGCTGGTGCTGGCACTTTGCTCGCCAGGCGCATGGGCGGAATCGCGCCCGACCATCGACCGCGAGGGTTTGTCTGCCGCGATCCTGGCCGAGACCAACCGCGAGCGCACCTCGCGCGGGCTGCAACCGCTGAAGCCCGATCTGAGGCTCGCCCGGGCGGCCGACGGGCACACGAAGTTTCTCGTGCTGGCCGGTGCTCTCTGGCACCGCAGTTGGCTGCCGGGCCGGGAGACGTTGGAGGACCGCGTGCGCGCCGAGGGGTTGAGAGCGTCAGCCTTGAGCGAAAACCTCGCCTTTTTCACTGTCCGGCCGCCGGCCGTCCGCCGGGACGGCGAAGGGGAGCTGGTGGACGGAGAGGATGCGGACCTGCGGGTTGAAAAGCTCGCGGCGAAGTTTGTGCGCGCGTGGCTGGATTCGCCGAGGCACCGGGCAAACCTGCTCAGTCCAAATTTCACCCATCTCGGCAGCGCGGTGCAGACGGGTCTCGGCCCTGCAGCGGTCATGTATGTGTATTCGACCCAGGTTTTCGCGCGCCTGTGAGCGTCTTCGCCGACGGGGTCAGGCTGTAAATTGTTAATTAGGGGGCGATCCGAGGGAAGGCGGCGATATCAGCTCCGCATCCGCCTCGCGCCACGGGCCGTAAATGGGTCATGAGGTTTATCGTCGCCCTGCTCACGCTTGCTCTCAGTCCTGCGCTTATGGCCACCCCTTCCGCTTTCCCGCCCACGGCCCCGGGCGTCATCGCCATCAAAACCCTGCCGGCGGGCACACTGCTGAAGTCGGCCGCACAGGGGGATTATTTCGAGCAATCGGGCCGGCTGTTTGGACCGCTCTTTAGCTACATCTCAAAGCAGGACATCCGCATGACGGTTCCGGTCGAGGCCGAGCTCAATCCTTCGGCGATGTATTTCTGGGTCGCACCGGATGAGGTGGCCAAGGTCGCGGGCTCGACGGGCGAGGTGACGGTGGTGCAGGTCCCCGAACGTCGCGTGGCGGCGGCGGGCGGCAGGGGCGGCTACAACCGCCGCAACTTCGAGGCGGCGGAGGAGCGTCTGCGGGTGTGGCTCGCCGGCCGATCGGATTATGAAGCCTCCGGTCCCGCCTACGCGGTTTACTGGAACGGCCCCTTCACCCCGTGGTTTCTCCGCGAATACGAGGTGCACATTCCCGTGCAACCCAAGCACCAGTCCGGCGATTAAACTGCAATCCGACGGGGTCAGGCCGTAAATTGTTAATTAAGCTGTCGGTTGCCGCCCAAACCCGGCGGGCGTTAAACGGCAGTGTGGCCCGGCCGGCGCTTGCGTTCCGCGCTGGTCCGCGGGCTACAGACTTTGGCTCCGACGCCGGCGCGCGACCAAGATCGTGGCACCCGCGAGCAGACCGATGACGAGGGCGACGTTGGCCGGCTCCGGGACGGCGGCGGCCTGCGTGAGGCTGAAGTTGCTGATGCTGACCGACAGATTGCCGTATTTTCCGAAGGCGACGTAGTTGATATCGGGATTGCCGCCGGCGTAGGCCTGTTGGCGCAGGATGGTGTCCCCGGCGCGCCACGTCACCTGCCAGTCTGCCGCGGTCGTATCGAGCACGACGCTCAGGTAGAGGAAACCGCTGTCGGCACCGTGGTTTTGCGCCTGCGAAGTGTTCGGCCCGAGGAAGGTCTGGATGCCGTCGCCCAAGTTGGGCCGTCCGCCGCGCAACAGGAGCCAGGGGCCCGCGTCGAGTGCGATGGCGTAGAAGCCGTCCGTCGATGCGGTCGTGCTGAAGCCCAGCGCAAACCAAGTGTCGCCTGCGTCCAGCGGGTTGGCGTCAACCGAGAGGGTGTAGGTGTGGCCTGCGACGGGTGTGAAAGGCAGGAAAGCGTTTTGAAACGAACCGCCGGACGCGGAGCCGTCGGCCTTCCATGTCGTCGCGCCGGTGCCGGCCAGCCAAGTCTCGCTTCCCGGCCGGATGTCCGGCGCGGTGCCGTTCAGATCGGCCAAGCCCGAACCGGAGAAGTCGTCAAAATAGAGCGTCGTCTGCGCAGCTGCGCCTGCCATGCAGACGAGAAACAAAACAAGGCAACGGGTGGGCATGGCGTGAAGCGGGGCGAAACGAACCCCGCCGGGCAGCAAGTTAGCCTCTCCTGCACCTGTCGAGCCGCAAAGCTCCCTCCGACGGGTCGGACCGTAAATTCCAAATCAAGAGCCGCAATCCGGGGGGAGGCGGCGCCATGAGCTCCGCTCCCATTCACCCGCGCCCCCGCCAGGGGGTCATGAGGCTCATCGTCGCCTTTTTCCCTGCAAGTGCCCAGAACGGGCAGAACTCACGGTGCGGCGGCTGACTGCGGCACGCGGCGGAGCCGGCTGATGTCGTAACCCCAGGCCTGCAGGCGCTGCACGTGGCGGTCGTAGTCCGCCGCCGGAATCTCGGGCGTGCGGGCCATGATCCACACGTAGTCCCGGGCGTTGCGGGCGATGATGGTCTGCGTGTAGTCCGCGTCGAGGTAGGCGATGAGAAACTCCGCTTTCACCGGCCAGATGAACTGCATGCCCCAGGTGGCGTTGCTCACCGGGTCGCGCACAAATCCCCGGGGCGTGTAGCGCTTCAGCGGTCCGTCGGGGGCGCCGGTCCGGAAGGTGAAGGTGGTGGCGATGGTGCCGTCGGGCGCGAGCGTGTAGCTCTCCACCGCGTCGTGCGCCGTGCGCTCGATGAACGTGGGAATGTGCGCGATGACATGCCAGTCGCCCATGAAGCGCGGCAGATCCACCTGCGCCACCGTGGGAATCGGCGCGCGCGAGCCGGTGGCGCAGCCGGTGAGCAGCGCTACCAACGGCAGAAACGGGAGGAAATGTTTGGGCCACGTGATCACACCCCAAACTACGCGGCAACCGGCCCGGCGGATGCCTTCGGGAACGGGGTCAGGCCGTAAATTGTTAATTAAATACTGGTGGCGGGCGTGGTGCGGAGTCAGGATCGGCCCATGGCAAGGAAGCTGCGACTGGAGGAGGCGGGCGGGTTGTATCACGTGATCAACCGCGGGAATTATCGCCAGCCGGTGTTTGGCTCGGTGGGGGCGGCGCAGGCGTTTGAGACCGCCCTGCGGGAGACGGCGGAGCGGTTTGGGTGGAGGGTGCACGCCTACGTGCTGATGACGAATCACTATCACCTGGCGCTGGAGACGCCGCAGCCGAATTTGGTGGACGGGATGCACTGGCTGCAGAGCACGTTTGCCACGCGGTTCAACCGGTTTCGGGCGGAGCGCGGGCATCTGTTTCAGGGGCGCTATCAGGCGTTGCCGGTCGAGGATGTGGCGGCGCTGGCGCGGGTGGTGGACTACATCCATCTCAATCCGGTGCGCGCCGGGCTGGTGCCGGCGGAGCAGCTGGCGGGATTTCGCTGGAGCAGCCTGCGGAAGTTTCTCCGGGGCGAGCGGTGGCCCGGATTGACGGGCGCGCGGGTGATGCCGTTCCGGGGCCTGGCCGACGATGCGGCGGGCTGGGCGGATGACGAGGCGCGGCTGCGCGCATTGGCGGCCGATGAGGCGGAGCAGAAGCGCCGGGGATTTGACGAATTGAGCAAGGGCTGGGCGATCGGCACCGCCGGGTGGCGGTCGGCACTGGCGAAGGAATTGGCACAAAAGGACCTCGCCGGCATGAGCCGGGAAGAGGCGCGGGGTGTGCGCGAGGACCGGTGGCGGGCCGAGCTGGCGGCCGGGCTGGCGAAGCACGGCAAAACGCCGGCCGACCTGACGGCCCTCAGGCCCCGGCAGCGCGGCGAACCCTGGCGGCATGAGCTGGCGGTGCAATTGCGCCGCGCAGGCGCGCCCCATGGGTGGATCGCGCAAACGCTGGGCTATCCGAGCACCGGCAGCCTGCGCGTGCGGTTAAACGCCAAGGCTTGATTAACAATTTACGGACTGACCCCGTTCATGAAGGTATTTTCGGCAGGAGCCTGCTGGGTTTGGGGTGCCGGGGCGCGCGATGGGTATCACGACTACCGGCGGTTCCGGCAGGAGTTTGCGGCGCCGCGGGGCGGGGCGGTCCGGCTGCTGATCACGGCCGATGCGTATTATCAGGCGTGGCTCAACGGCGAGATGGTCGGGCATGGTCCGGCCAAGAGCGCGGCGGGGCGGCGTTCGGTGGATACCTACGGGGTGACGGGTCTGCTGCGCCCCGGGAAAAATGTCCTCGAGGTGCTCGTGCTCGGTCTGGGCATCGGCATCATGACGTATTGTTTGGGCGAGGCCGGGCTCATCTTTGAACTGCGGGCGGGAAAAAGAACGCTGGCCGCGAGCGGAGCGCGGACACGCGTCCGGCCGGAGGCGGCGCGGCAGCGGCCGACGGTGCGGCGCTGGATTTTGCCCGGAGTGGAGGCGGTGGACACGACGGCGAAAGCCGGGCCGTGGCGCGCGGCGACGATCGTGAAGTCGGCCGCGCAGCTCTACCCGCGGCGCGTGTCGTTGCCGGTGCGCGAGCCGGTTTACCCGTGCCGCCGCGTGGCGGAGGATCGCGTGGAGCTGCCGAATTTCCAGGCGGGCTTCCGGCTCAAACCCGCGCTCGTCCCGCCCGACGAAGCGTGGCGGCACGAGCAATTCACCGTCCCGGCCACGCTGCGGCTCACGCTGGTGTCGCCGGTAGCGCAGACGCTGCGCTTCACGCCCACGCTGGGCAACGTGAAGTGGCTGCACCGCGGCGTGGAGCTGTTTCCCGGCGCCTCCGGCCATCTCTTGTGGGACGAGCAGAAGGCGCGTGCCACGGTGCGGCTGAAAAAGGGCCGCAACGAGTTCACCGGCATCCACCTTCCCAACCATTTCGAGCACATCTCGCTCGCGGGGTTCGCCGCGAAGGCGCCGCCGCGCGTGGAGCCGCTGCAGGTGCTGAAGGACGGCGCCACGACACCGGTGGCGGTGGCGCCGCTGCTGTTTTCCAATCCGCAGGACCTTGCGCGGGGCGCGAAGGTGACGCCGGCCGGCGCGGTGCGGCGCACGATCTGGGATCTCGGTGCGGTGCAAAACGGCTGGATCGCCTTCGAGGCCGAGGGGCCGCCGGGCAGTGCGTTGCTCCTGTCGTGCTTCGAGGGCATGGAGGGCGCACGGATCCAGTGGCCCGACGGCTGCAACAACGCGCTGCAGCTCCGGCTGGCGGGCGGCCGGCAGCGTTTCGAAAGTTTCTTCCCCTACGGCGTGCGCTACCTCGCGGTGCACGAGATCGGCGGCGCGGTGCAGGTGCGGGATTTGCGTCTGCTCAAGGCGACCTGCAGCGGCGTGCGGCAGGGTTTCATCCAGACCGGCGACCCGCTGTTGGACAAAGTTTACGCGATCGCGGCGCAGAGCGTCGAGTCCGGGACCGACGACACGCAGACGGACTGCCCGACCTTCGAGCAGGTGAACTGGAATTTCGACAACCGTCTCTGCTCGCTCGCCGACCTGTTGATCCACGGCAACGCCGACATCACGCGCAACGCCATCGCGCTCTTCGCCGAGGAGCCGCGGCGGCGCGGGCTCGTGGATTCGCACACGCCGAGCGAATGGCGGCGGCAGCCGATTCCGCTGTGGTCGTTCAACTGGATCATCTGGTGCTGGGATTATTATTGGGCGACGGGCGATGTTGATTTTGCGCGGCGGATTTTTCCGGCGGTGGCGGAGGGCGTGGACGACGCGCTCGGCCGCATCGGGCCGCAGGGGCTCTTCGCGTGGCCGGGGGTCTGGCATTTCACCGAGTGGGCGCACGGGCGGGACGACAACCATGCGATCAACACGGCCGAGCAGGCGGGCCTCGTGGCCGCGCTCGATGCGGCCGGCCGGCTGGCCAAAGCCATCGGCCGTCCGTGGCAGCGCCACGCGGCGCGGCGCGGGATTGTCCGTGCGGTCAACCGCCACCTGTGGAACCCCAAGCGAGGCTGTTATGCCGACAGCCTGCACGCCGACGGCACGCAGTCGCCGGTCGCCAGCCAGCTGACCAATGCGATGGTGGCGTTGCACGGCATTGGCGGTGTCGCATGGTCGCGGCGGCTCGCGCTCGATCTGGCCGGCGGCAAACGATCCGACCTGCTGCCCATCGGCAGCCCCTACGGTTTGTTTCACATCCTGGAATTGCTGGACCGCTACGGTCACGTGGAGGCGATTTTCCGGCACGTGCGCCACCGCTGGGGCGACATGGTGCGGGCGGGCGACGGCACGACGTGGGAGACGTTTGCGGAGCACGGCCACGGCGCCTGGCCGACGCGGAGCCGTTGTCATCCGTTTTCCGCCTACGTGGTGAAATACTTCGCCAAATACCTGCTGGGCCTCGAAGTGCTGGCACCGGGCTATGTGAAGGTGCGCATCCGCCCGCGTCCGCCGCAGGGAATCGTCTCCTGCCACGGTGCCGTGCCGACCCCGCACGGCTTGCTGCAAGTGTCGTGGCGAAAAGAAGGCCGCCGTATCCGAATCACTACATCGGGAACGGGGTCAGGCCATCGGGAACGGGGTCAGGCCGTAAATTGTAAATTAACGGTAGCTATCGAATTCCTATATGCCTTCCCTTCAGAGAAATATCGAAATTTGGCCCATTCTGTGAATCAGGAGTTCCGGTCAGAATTAATTAACAATTTACGGCCTGACCCCATTCACGGCCAGAGCCAGGCGAAGGTGCCGGCGGTGACGAGGCCGTAGAGCAGGCCGTCGATGGTGCACTTCACGGTCGTGCACCAGCTCCGGCGCATCCAGATGGATTGCGGCCACTGGGCGGCGGCGTAGGCGAGGAATGACACGGTGCCGACGATCCGAAACACGGCGAGATAGGACGCTTCCGCCGGCACGGTGTGGTGGGCCACGTAGGCCGTGAAAAATCCCACCACGAGCAGGAAGATGAACCACTGCACGAAGGTGAGGCCCATGTTGCCCTGACCCTTGGGCAGGACGGTGAGCAACACGTTGGGGCCGGCGTCGAGCTTGGCCTTGAACTCGGGCGAGTTGTAGTCGCCGCCTTCGCACGCGGGCATCATGTAGTCGCCCGCCGGCACATTGAACGGCCGCAGGGCGTCGCGGACCTTGTCCTCGTCGGGCACTTTTTTGAAATCTTTCTTATGCCAGGGCAGCGCCATGTGAAGGATGCCGCTGAGGATGAACACGAACACGGCGGACAGCAGGATCGGGAGCCAGAGCGAGAGCATGGGGAGTATCTCCGATGGGGGTTGGGGTTTGGGGGTAAGCACACCGTCGTGCGGCGTGCGCGGGGATTGACCCGAGCCTGTCCGGCCGGTCTCGCTCCGTCAATCGCCCGGATGCCGCGGCGCCGGCCCTGAACATTCAACCCAGTCCCGGGTTGATTCCCGGCGGCGCCCGGCTACGCACGCATTCCGTTATCCCATGGCAAACTTCCCCACCGCTTCCGAGCGCTTCCTCTTCGAGACCCAGGGTTATCTCGTTCTCGAAAATTTTCTGGCCGCCGACCATGTCGCGCGGCTGCTCGCCGCGCTCGATGCGGCGGTTGCCCGCCGCCGCGCCGGCTACCCCGCGGGCTACAAGGCCGTCTGGCCGCCGAAGCAGAAAGCCGACCTCACGCAGATTCACGGCGAGAAGAGCACGCGCATCCTCAACATCCTGGAGGACGATGCGCTTTTCCGCGAGCTGCTCGACTGGCCGGCACTGCTGCCCTACGTCCACGCCTTCTGCAACCGCGACCCCCACTACTGCGCGTCCGACGCGATCGTCGAGGAGACCGCCGATTTCCTCAAGCGCACGGACGGCTGGCACATTGACGGCAGCGACAACGGCTATCGCAGCCTCAGCCCGCAGATCCCGCTGCTCCAGCTCAAGGTCGGCTATTACCTCACCGACATGACGCGGCCCTGGCGCGGCAACCTCACCGTCGTGCCCGGCAGCCATCTGTCCCGCGCCGAGCCCGCGCCCGAGGAGCGCCGCAAGCGCGAGCTCTTTCCCGGCGCGCTGCAGGTGTGCGCGCCCGCCGGCAGCGTCATCTTTTTCCACAACGCCATCTGGCACACCGCCGCGCCCTACGAGCCGGCCGCGCCCGGCCGCCGCATGCTCTACTACGCCTACGAGCATCCGTGGATGATGGCCAACACCGCGCACTGGGGTTACAGCAGGGATTTCTACAACCGGCAGCTCACGCCCGCGCAGCGCCAGTTCTTCCACGGCTTCCTCTTCGATCCGCCCGAGTGGCGCGGCGGGATCTGAGGGCTCCTTGTCATGACCACCCCGACCCCCGGCAGCAACGAGGCCCGGATCCGCGAGTGGGTTGACCAGTTCAACCGCGACGGATGCCTCTTCCTCAAAAACATCCTCCCGCCCGCGCTCTGCGCCGAGCTGCGCGCGGACCTCGACCGCATCCTCGAGGAAAAGGCCCGCCACGGGGGCAACGAGTCCGGCAGCAATGACTTTCTGTTGCGCGCCTTCGAGCACAGCCCGGCCAACCTGCGGCTCTTTGATTTCGAGCCCATCGTTTCCTTCGCGGAAGCCCTCGTCGCCCCGGACTGCCACGTCATCCACAACAACTCCT
>VFQQ010004870.1_pt1 | contig 11505 bp, 14 predicted proteins | sample 3512341 | NCBI WGS metagenome assembly VFQQ01 (sample SAMN10412373, study PRJNA504923) | tailings metagenome | isolation source: Relicate 2 Philex TSF1 revegetated site | place: Philippines: Tuba, Benguet | collected 2017-08-29 | reverse complement strand
GTGGAGATGTCCGGACCCGCCAGCGCAACCGGCTACCCCATCGCCCCACAGCCGTCCCGCCACCTGGCCGGCTGCAGCCAGCTCACCTCCCTCGACCTGCGGATGTGCAATCTGGGAGACATGCCTCCCGGCCTGAGCACGCTGACCGCGCTGCGCAAGCTGAAGCTCTGGTACGATGACTTGCGAGACGCTGAGCGCTGGGCCGAGCTGGGCCGCCTGCCCCAGCTGACGCACCTCCACTTGGAGCTTTGCCTGCTGGAGGAGGTGCCGGCACCGCTGTCCCGCCTCACCGGCCTGCACACCCTGTGAGCGCTGCTGCGGTGTGCACATGTTGTGTGCCGTGCAGGGTTGGCATGCGCACATGCAAGGGGCCTGTGCCCCGCTGGCGGCAATGCTGGGAGCATGTGTGTGTTCTGTACCTGTGCCCTGGCAGCTGGCCAGCACGTGAAGCTGCCTTGGTGGCCACGCATGTGCTGCAGGGTGCTTCGAGGCAACTGGAACTTGGAGCGGCGCTGGGAGCGGCTTGCCCCCCTGACCGGCCTGGCAAACCTTGGCCTTGCCGGCACCCATTTCAGTCGCCTGCCGGCAGTGCTGTCCCGGCTGACTGGCCTTCAAGGGCTTGTCCTGTTCGGCTGCAACCAGCTGACAGCCAGTGATGAGGCGTTGCGGCCGCTGCGGGGGCACCCCAGCCTGCGCACCCTGTACGCAAACTGCTGCGAGAGCCTGGCAGCAGTGCCTGCCGTGCTCAGCACGCTGCGCAGTCTCCAGTTGTTGGCCTTCAATGGCAGCAGGCGCCTGGCTGAGGGCGGCGGCTGGCACCACCTGGCAGGCCTGAGCAGCCTGACCCGCCTCGACCTGCTTGCCTGCGGCGTCAATGAAGCGCCGCCAGAGCTGGCTGGGTTTGCCCAGGCCGGCATCCTTCGCCTCTATCTGTGAATGGCCTGCATCCCATGCTGTTTGTTTGGTTAGATCCGCTTTGCCGCTCATGTGTGCGACGTGTGTACGACCGCTGTTTGGCTGCTGCTCCATGCTCCTCACACACATCTAGACCTGCCCACATGCTTTGGCCTGCCACTGCGCGCGCTGATTTTACACAGTAGCTTAATGTGGGTCAATCGCCTGAGTGAGTGAGTCCTCGCCAGTGCGGGCTGGGATCTGTGAGCACTAGCGACACTGCCGTCGCCTGCGTTGCAGCCTGCTTGACGGCCGGCGCTCTCCTGCTCCTCATTGCAGCACACGTGGAGTTCGGTTTTGCAAGCAGCTATTGTTGCAGCGCAGGTGTGTCTTGCTCAAGGGCCAGTGCACGGCGGTTGGCGCCCCAGCTCACACTTGATGGGCACTCTGCAATCCTTCCATCTTACTGGGCCATTCTGCATGATCAAAGCGCCTGAGCTCATCCAAGCTGGGATTTGAGGATGTGCACTTCCTGCACTCGGCGCCGTGCCCGCTGAGGTGCCGCCACCGCTGCCCTGTGAGGCCCTCGGCTGCACAGCACCCGTGATTTCGTCTGGCGTGCCTCCAAGCCTGCAGAAAGCCGTGGGCTCCACCAGACCTGCCTCCAGAACCGCGCCCTTAGTTCAGCGCCTAGCTACCAAACCCTAGCCAACCAGGCTATACAAGGCCACTGTGTGCCATTTGCTTACACGGGAGGGTGTCAACGCCTCCTGCTGGCTCTCCTCAACACCGCCGCCGCCCTGCCGCCCTGCGCATCGGCCGCCAATGCGCTGCGCTCTCCAAACTCTCCTCAACCTGCAGGCTGTCTGTCGGCTGCTGCCAAGTGCGCCCCTCTGCCATGTCGCAAGCAACCTTGGGCTCGCCCTCCGCTCGAACTGCCAGCGCTCCTCCCACCCTGCTGCACCTGCCCCGCGCCGTGCTGGCGTTCATCGCCTCCAAGCTGCATTTGCCCAGAGATCGGCTGCGCTTGGAGGCTAGCTGCCGCACCCTGCTAGACGCATCCTGCGGCCAGCTGAGCCGCATCTATTGGGGCGGCCCCAGGCTCGTGTTCAGCTTCTATTCGGATGATGATGTGGAGGACGCCGCTGCCCTGCTGGCTGCCCGCCGCCCAACAGTTTCGGGCCTGAATCTTGAGACCAGCAGCGAGATACCTTACGATGCACCCCTGCTGCCGTCGCCGTCACGTGAGCTGCTGCTGCCCTTGAGCTGCAGGCGCGCTTCGTATCAACCAAGTTGGATTGTGATGTTTGACCCAGCTCTGGTGATTCGTACCTCCTGACCTGACGCCCCATCACCCCTGCTGCCCGCCTGCAGTGCCCGGCCTGAAGGAGCTGGTGCTGGTGGGCCTGGGTTTCAGCCCGCCAGAGTGGGACAGCGTGCTGCAGCACTCGCGGCTCACCTCCCTGGTGCTGACCAACTGCTGGTTCTATGAGGGCGCGGGTGCCCAGCCGCTGCGGGTGCTGACCGCTCTGCAGCAGCTGGAGATGTGTGGGCCACGGGACGACGACGGCTATCCCATCAGCCCGCCCCCCTGCCTCCAGCTGGCGGGCTGCAGCCAGCTCACCTCGCTCGCTCTCGCCTCGTGCGACCTCGGCGACCTGCCCCCAGGCCTGACCACGCTGTTCGCGCTGCGCAGCTTGCACATGCGCTGTGACGACCTCAGCGCAGCGCAGCGCTGGGCTGACCTGACGCACCTGCGCCAGCTGACGCAGCTCAAGCTGGAGCGCTGCTACTTGGAGGAGGTGCCGGAGCCGCTGTCCCACCTCACCGGCCTGCACAACCTGTGAGTGGGAATGCCGTTTGCCTCGTGTGGGCTGGCTTGTGCAAATGCCAGCTGTCTGTGCTCTGCCGGCTGGTCTGCAGCCGAGCCGCCCCGCTGGCCGCAGCTGGGTGCTGCATAAGCTTTTTGTGCATTGGCCCTGGTAGGCAGCTGAACTGCCCCGCCGTCCGTGCCTGTGCTACAGGTGGCTGCACGCCAATTGGGACTTGGAGCGGGCCTGGGAGCGGCTTGCACCCCTGACCGGCCTGACGTTTCTCAGCCTTGCCGGCACCCAGTTCAGCCGCCTGCCGGCAGTGCTGTCGCGGCTGACCGACCTTGAAACGCTGGACCTGCTTGGTTGCAACCAGTTGACAGCCAGTGACGAGGCGTGGCGGCCGCTGCAGGGCCACCCCAGCCTGCGCTTCCTGAACGCCATGTGGTGCGAGGGCCTAGCAGCAGTGCCGGCACTGCTCAGCACGCTGCGCAGGCTGGAGGATGTGAACTTCTGCCTGAGTGGGCGGTTGCGTGAGGGCGGCGGCTGGCGCCACCTCACAGCCCTAAGCAGCCTGACCCGACTCAGCCTGACTGGCTGTGGCCTGCAGGGCATGCCGGCAGAGCTGGCTGCATTGGTGAAGCCGGCATCGCCTGCCTGTGAATTGCTGCTTGCATTGCACCGCCTGTGTCTTGTTGGGATTGCCTACCCCCGTGTCACTGCTGCTCCTTCTCACACACAGCTGCCTGTCTTCTTGGCCTGCCACTTGCTCGCTAATTTTACACAGTAGCTTATGCGTGTGCGGGGCACATCGGTTGGGGAAGGAAGCCATTCGTTGGAGGGAGGGACGGGGGACAGTTCGCAGTGCGTGCGGCTATCTAGACAAACAACACGGAGCGCGGCGTGGCCGCGAAAATTGGGTTGGGGGAAGGCACAGAGAGATACAGGGGTGTTGGCAGAGGGCGGAGCTCTGGTTCGTTCCATCGGGAGTGTGGAATAGCTGGGAAAAGCGGGTTTGATCTTCTCAAGGAGGGCAAGAGGAGGGAGGCATGCGTCGCCGGCCACGCTACGCGCGCGGGCGGCCGGGGCAATTGGAGATGCAAGCAATTCGAAAGCATAACGGAGGACAGGTGTAGCGGGGGAGCGGTTGGCTAGTGTACACGAGTGAGCAGGGGCATCAGACATGGGGCGGGGCGCGTGTGATGGTGTGGGTAGTAAGCCCGCATCGGGTGGACAGGGGCGGGTGGAGCGTGGAAGGAAGATGGATAGACGGTAGCAAGGCGAGAGGCAGAAGGGGATTCACAGGCCCCGCGGGCCGCAAATGGCCGGCGCGGCAGGGATGCATGATGGATGTCACAAAACAGTCCATCAAATCGTCGGCAGCGCCACGCCTATAGCGAGTGTCCACCCGCACAGCACAGCCAGCTGAGCGGCATGAGCCGGGGGAGGGCACGCAGGGGCGGCGGGCACGCCTCGAGTGGGAGTTAAGCGTCGATCGGTACTTGCTACAGTGCGGGCAGAGTCCTGCCCAGCGCATGGGTGGAGGGAGATGGACACAGGCGCGTGCTACAGGGCACGCTGGCAGGCCAGCCTGGCACGGGGCGCAGGGCTGCCGCTGCCAATGCTCTAAAGGTTTACTCGGAAGGCGCGCGGTGCGGGCAGCCCTTGCGCCGCTTGGCGGCCGGGCCGTGGAAGTCGGCCCTGCAGGGATGAAGGACGGGGGGCAGTGGCATGATCATGATGCAGCTCAATGAAACGCAATGCCTTGCACGGCCACTGCAGTGCAGGTGGTGCTGAGTGTGGCATGCGCAGCTGCGCAGTGCAGGGCCAGCAGCCTGAGCACGAAACGTCGGCCGCCGGCACAGTAGCCACAAGGGCATGGCCACCCAGCACAGCAGCCGCATGGGCCTTCAGCCAGCACACGCAGAACAGCACAAAAGGCAACTTAACACAACACTCACATGCCGTCGCTATCGCTAGCGGGGTTGAACGCATCGGCAACTGCACGCTGCGACTGCGCCAGGTGGGAGGGCGTGCCGGGCGCGCCGCCGCCACTGCTGCCGCTGCTGTGCGTGTGTCCGGCCGCGGGCGCGGCCAGCGCGCGCAGGCTGACGTGCTTCACCCCCGCCGCTGCGTCCAGCTTGCACTGCAGCGAGCAGAAGAGGCTGACGTCCTGCAGGTGCCGGCAGCACACGGTGCAGAGGGAGGCGCCCACGGCGCCCTTGGGCGGGCGCGGCTGCGGGCGGCGCCGCAGGAAGATGACCTTGCTGGAGTTGATGGTGTAGCCTGCGGGTTAGGAAAAGCGGGGATGCAGTGGAAGGTTAAGGAAGGTTTTGAGGGGAGCGGTCAGCCAGCAGGCAGCAGGTGGCACACAGCAGCGAGACGTACCCTCCCTCGCTAGCTCAACCAGAGCAGGCAGAGCTGCGGCAAACGCACAATGCCGGTACGGGGCAACCCAAGCATTGCTCACCCTGCACGCCGGAGATGTCGGCAAAGCGAGAGATGTCCTGCACCTTCACCACATCGTGGTAGCTAGAGCGGCGGACCTGCAGCCGAGCAAGCGCAGGCGGGTGGTGAGCCGGCAAGATTGCGCTGCGATCGCACAGATTGTGCTGCGGCGCGTGGCGGCAGCTGCGCGGAACCTGGCCGTGCTGGGCATGCCGGCGCTGGCCTGCCGTGCACAGCCCGCGGCTCGCACCTGGATGTACGTGTCCAGGGGCTGCGCGGCGACGCACAGCGTGCAGCAGGCGGTGTGCGTGGACAGGTCGAAAAAGTTGAGCTGGCACTCGCGCGGCGGGTGCGCGGCGTGCACGGGGCAGTGCCCGAAAAAGTCCTCGCACTGCGTGAGGTCCAGCAGCTCTGTCATGGAGCCCTGGGCAGTGGCTACAAGGGGCGGGGCCAGGCTCCTGCAGCGCGGGGCGGGCGGGAGGAAAAGGGCCTCTGAGCGCAAGCGCCGCGGCGTCGTGCGGAGGCGCCGGCGTGCGGGCGGGCAGCGGCGGGCGGGCGCGGCGGCCTGCGGCCCGCCCGCAGCGCGCATTGGGCCCTGACCGGCGGGCTGGGCCCGGGTCGGGCGGGTTCGGGCCGCGAAGGCCAACGGAGACCAAGCCGCGAAAGTTTCGCTCGATCTCCCGCCGGCGGCCCCACCCTGCGCGATCATTGCTAGCGCACCTGGTGGGGAGGGCGGTGGGGGGCGTGCAAGCGCGCGGCAGGAAGGGACGCGGCGAGGGGTTGGCTCGGAGCGCGGGGGGGCGCGAGGTTGAGGTCTGAGGCACGCCAGAGGCAATGTGCGTGAAGGCGCTAGGGGCCGGAATGAGGCTGGTTAATAAGCACGAGAACCGCGCCGCCAGCCCCATGAGTCTTGAGTGAATCAAGGCGTATCGCGCTGCTGGGCACGCATTTTGTCCCAGAAGGGTGCTCGAAGGCATTTCCTAGCAGCTGCGAGGGGCCGGGCGGCCCGATCGCGAGACCGCCCAACTTGAACTTACCCCGCCGTTGGGCGCCGCCTGCAAGGGCGGGAAGGCATGGCATGTGCCCCCCAACCCTTGCCCACCCACTCAGGGGTTCTGCCATGTTCAAGCAAGCCCTTGGGGAGTGAAAATGGACCAACAGGGTGGGGGTTTTGCTGCGCGGTCGGCCCGCCCTCGCCGACCAGGCACGGTCCGCCGGCCGCTGCTCTTTCACATGGGGCACACGTGCCCTCACGGGGCCCCGGCTGGCTCTACTCCTCTGCTGGTGCGCTGTGGCCCTCGTGGTGTGCTGTGGCTGGTGCCGGCTGATTTACAGGCAGCAAGCACAGCGGGCAGCGCTGCTGGAGAGCACCGAGCATTTGGGCATGTTGCAGGCGGAGTTGCAGTATTAGCGGGGAGGGAGGAAGGGGATGAAATGATAGGGGAAAAAGGATGCGGGGGCAAGGGGGCAGTGTGGGCTTCAAAATGAGGCGGCACTTGCCAAACATTTGCTGCGCGGCGCCGGGGCCACGTGGGAGCCTGGTCGGCCGGCCGGCGGCGCGCCGCTGCCGTCGCTGCCGGAATGCAGCGGCGCAGCGCAATGAAATGAAGAGGGCCTATGCTACACTGAACTTTGGCTGGCGGGCCGGGGCGGGCCGGCCCTGCCCACCCGCTGGTATCAGCAGGCGGAGGGGCGGCGCCGCCCGGGCGTGTCATGTCGTGTCATCATTCATAAGGGGCCGCGGCGGGCGGAAAACTGGCGCTGCGCGGCGGGGGGCTGAGCGGCTGTCAGCTGTCGCGAGGCGCGCAGGAGCGGCGTGGGGGGGCTAGGGGTACTTGCTGCCATGAAATGCTCCATGCTGTGGTTGCGCCGTCACTGCGGCTTGGCCGGGCCCTGCTGCTGCTGCAGCGGCGCGGCGGGGTCGCTGAATGCCAGCGCCAGCTCGCGCTGCTCTACCAGCGGCACCTCTGGCGCCGCCGCCACTGCCGGCATGGGCTGCTGCTGCCGCGGCTTCAGCACGAGCCACAGGCCGTTGGTGGTGTGGATGGTGGCGCCGGTGGTCATGCCCACTGCAGAGCCAGGGAGCAGGTGGGGAGCGGGAGGGTTTGGCATGGGGCAGGGGAGGAGCGAGGAAGGCTGCCTGCTTGGGGTTTGCACAGAGCGTCTGGAGAGCACAGCGGGGCATGCAGCCTGCAGCACAAGCCTTCAGAACGCCATTGGAAGCAGCGAGCAACCCAAACAGCCCAGTAACACTGCCGCGCAGCAGGGCACGCACCAGGCGGCTTGTCGGGCGCGCGCTCAAAGTCGAAGCGGCGCACAATCATGGCCGCGGCCGTCACCGCCTCCAGCAGCGCAAACTGGTCGCCTGCGCAGGAGTAACAAAACAGGGATGGCACAGTTGCAGTGAAGGCATAAGTACAAACAGGTGGGCAACAGTGCCAGTGCGGCAGCAAGCGCTTGTGTTGCGGCGGCCCCACTGCAGCAGGAGGTTTCTGTGTTGCACCGTGCTTGGCAGCCCCAGGCTGACAAGCCTGTGGCAGCGCATCACGGGCTCACCAATGCACTTGCGCTTGCCGCCGCCAAAGGGCAGGTACTTGAAGTCGTGGGTGGCCTCGTTGGGCACCGGCTGGTCCACGGGGAAGCGCTCGGGCTTGAAGACGTCCGCGTCCTCCCACAGCTCGGGGGAGCTGCACAAAAGGGGGAGGATTGCAGATGGGCAATAATTGGAGCTATGCAATTGCAGGGAACTGGCCGGTGGAGCGTGGCATGCCCAGCTGGGGAAGCAATTGGCATGGGCAGGCTGGCTTCAGCAACACGCCCGCACATGAAGCAGAGTCCCACAAATGCACTCGTTGTCGTCACTGTGCCCAAATGAAGTCATGCGCACCGGTGCAGGTTCCAGGTGGAGATGAAGATGTCGGAGCCCTTGGGCACCTTGTAGCCGCCCAGCTCGTCGTCGTCCAGCGCGCGCCTGAAGGAGCAGGTGGGAGGGTGGAGAAGGCATGGTGAGTATGAGCAGGGCAGGGTGATGTGTACGGGAGTGACGCAGCCTGAAGGAGCAGGTGGGAGGATGGAGAAGGGATGAGTATGAGCAGGGAGATGAGTATAAGCCCCACAAGCTTGGACCTGTGGACAGAAAAAGCCCTGAACCAGCGTTGCCGCCAAGCCAGCGGGCGCGAATTGTGAGAAGCAGGTAGCGCGGGGACACCCGCGCTTGACCAACCCACTCACCCACCACCCATGCGCACCTGATGAGCACGGGGGGCTGCGGGTACAGGCGCATCGCCTCGTTGATGACGCGCGTGGTGTAGCGCAGCTCGCGCCAGTCCTCAAAGCTGGGCTTGCGGTCGCCCAGCACCGCGTCAATCTGCGGGAACGGTACATGGCCAAGGAACCATTGAAGTTGGGCCATTGAGTTGCGGAGCAGGGGCTTGCAAGGCTGAGGCCGCCGGAAGGCAGCAATGACCTCAGTGCTTAACCCTTCTGAGGAGCATGCGTGTGGGGACGGAACCGCACACAGCAGACCACATTGGCCTCAATCAGCACAGTCCGCGCAGCACAGCAGGCACAGCGCAGCAGGCACATCACAGCGCAGCGCACCTCCTCCCGCATCTTGGCCACCACGTCTGGCCGGTCGGCGATGCAGTGGAAGGTCCAGGTGAGCACCGCCGCCGTGGTCTCGTGCCCCGCAATCAGCAGGGTCATGAGGTCGTCACGCAGCTGCTTGGAGGTGATGTCGTCGCCTGTGGCAGGGCAGGGGCGGGGCAGCAGCACGGTGTGTGGGTTGGATGCCTTTTGGGCTCAGAAGGGGCAGCACGCTGTCCCAACTCCGTCCCGGCAGCAGGCTGTGAGGACACCGACACCTGGCGGCCGCGAAACCTTCCAGCCGCGCCACGCACCCGAGGCGAAGAGGAAGTGCAGGATGTCTGCACGTGCTCAAACCCGCCCAGGCAAGCAGTTTGCGGTGCATTGCAGGGCTCACGCACCCGAGGCGATGAGGAAGTGGAGGATGGAGGGGTCGGCCTTGGACAGGAACTCCTCCACAAACTCCTCGTCCTCCTCCTCCACCTGGGGAGAGAAGGGCAGAGCAGGGCAGCAAGTGTTATCATCAGTTAGGACAATTGAAAGTGGTGCAAATCTCCTCCACAAACTCCTCGTCCTCCTCCTCCACCTGGGGCAATGTGAAGTGAAGCAGGGGCCAAGTGAGGCAGGGCAGCAGGCGCAGGTTTGATCATCGCCGACACACGTTTCAAAAGCTCAGTAGGGCCAAGCTGGGCCGGCTCTACTTGCTGCAGCCAATCAGCGCCCGATAAACCCTCGGCAAGCCCAGCCGGCAGCGGCCAGGCTGCAATCGGCGCCCCGCCCCAGCGCACCAGCTTCTTGCACTTGGCAATCAGCACGTCCAGGGTGTCGGAGATGAGCTGCAGCGCCTCCATGTTGCGCCGCTGGCGCGGCACCTGGGGCGGGCAAGGCAGGGCAGGCACGGCATGAGCAGGGAGGGCAGGACGGAATTCTATGCGGGGAACGTCGGAGGCTGCACGCTGCTCAAGTGCTGGCACAGCTGCGTCATGGAGCCCCTGCGGCCCAGCAGCCAACCAAGTTCTCCAAAGCGGCTCACCAGGTAGCGCAGGGGCGCGATGTTCCAGTAGGCAATGGGGTAGGTTGAGCGGTATTCAGCCTCGCGCAGCGTCGTGTACACCGCCTGCTCGAGAGCAGGTGGCAGCAGGCGGCGGTTGAGGGCTGCAGTAGTGCAGGGATGACCATTGTGCATGGCTGCCCAGGCTAGCAGATCCTCGTACCCCCACCCTGCCAACATTTGCCAACATGCTAAATGCGCTAAAATGCGCACCTGGATCACGGGGTCGTCGTGCGTGAGCGAGTCAAAGTCGTAGTTGAACACCGCCTGCAGGGGGGTGGAGGAGTGCTCCGGTTGATGTACCATACACATACAGCAGCCAAGCTGTGCGACACAGGCAGGTGGACTTTACGTTGACCAGCACAGCACCGCTGCAACAGGGGGCCCACCTTGCCGATGATGTCTAGGCCGAAGCGGGAGAAGAAGTTCTCCATCTCCACAGGCTCCCCCGTCTGCAGGCGAAAACAAGGCGGGGGGCAACGCAGTGGGCGAAGCAGATCAGCAGCACGCTTCCACCACGCACTGTGCAGCCCAGCCGAAATCCCGCTCCCCGCAGTCCCGAAGTGCCTGCACCGGCCCAGCTGCACCACCCCCGTACACCCACTGCCAAACCAGTCAGCTTAGCAGCAGCACGCAGCAGCCCCGAGCATACCTGCGCCGCCTTGTCCAGCTGCGCCGCGCCGTGCAGCGCGCAGTCGCCAAACATGTCCAGCATGGCGGCCAGGTACTTCTTGTGCAGCGCCGGCAGGATGGCCCTGCGGCAGCGCACAACACAAAAGTATGAGCGGGGTGCTCGCCATGCAAGCAGGCAGGTAACTAGTGTGCAGCGCCGGCAGGATGGCCCTGCGGCAGCGCACAACGCAATCCGATGAGCGGGGTGCTCAAACAGCGGCGCGGCGGCATCTGATAGAGCTTCTTCATGCAGACAGGCGGGAGATGGGCGGCTGGGTAGGAGCGGCTTGCCGCTGGCTGTCACGGCTGCGGCACACTGGTCTGGGCAGGGCCAGCCTGGATGCCATGCGCATGCGCATGCATTTATGGACAGTCAGGAGTGCACCACGACCGCAGCTCACCTGCGGCGCACGCGCCACACCTCGCCGTCAGCGGGGATGAGGCCCTGCCCCATCACAAAGTCCAGGATCTCGCTCAGCAGGCCCTTGGAGTAGTTGCTGGCGTTGTAGAGCAAGATCTGTTGCGGGGGAGAGGGGAGGCGCCAGGTAGCGCCACCTCAAGCGTGGACTCGCGCACGTCCAGGCAGCACGCAGGCCGCGGAAACCGAGAACCAAACTGCTCAAAGAACCAAACTGCCCAACCAACCGAAGATTCCACCCCGGGCGGCATGTGCGACAGCAGGACAGGCACGCGTGGAACTAGAACCTCAAAGCCACGAGAACGCCCGCCCCTGTTCTCACGTGCTTGGCCATGTCAGGGTCCGACACAATCACAAACTGCTTGGGCCCGAAGGACAGCTTGAAGACCTTGCCGTAGATGCGGTACAGCTTGAACAGCGGCACAAACACGGGCTGCGAGGGGGAAGGGCAGACGGTGTCAGCCATGCACGTGCTGAGCGGCTGCGTGTGTTGGAAGTGGGTGCTGGATTAGCAGGCATGCACCGCCGCACTGCAGCAGCAGCAGTAGCGCGCTGCCATGAAAGCAGCTGTGGCAGCAGCAGCAGCAGCAGCAGCAGCAGCAGCAGCAGCAGCAGCAGCAGCAGCA
>VFQQ010004869.1_pt1 | contig 11507 bp, 7 predicted proteins | sample 3512341 | NCBI WGS metagenome assembly VFQQ01 (sample SAMN10412373, study PRJNA504923) | tailings metagenome | isolation source: Relicate 2 Philex TSF1 revegetated site | place: Philippines: Tuba, Benguet | collected 2017-08-29 | reverse complement strand
TACCACAAAGGGTCGTGCGGTTTTGGTAAGCCATCCTTTATCATTCTCAAAAGCCTCTTTTTCACGGCTTCCTGGCGTAGACATTGCCTCAACGGCCTCGGTTCGTTTCTTAAAATACTTAAATACCGTACCGTAGGCAAAATCTTTTTCGTCAAGTCCGTTTTCTAGAATGAGTTGCAAACCTTGTTCAGCCCATTTACCTACTTGCCCTTCCCATTTTTTGACAGCCCCTACCAGCTGCCGCCGGATTTTCTTGAAGTCTTTGGCCGAAAGGTGCGTATTTTGTTTGATAGCTGCATAGCGCTGTTCATTGAGCAAATCATGCGCAAAAGCAGCTAATGCTTCTGGTAAACTGTGGTAGTTTTGTCCTTGTTGACTTGCTTCCAAATAAAATGCCTCCAAAATATCCGTAAGTTCGCCATAAGAATCGTCGCCTGTTTTTTCGAGCATTCGCTCTACTGCCATTAAAAGAAGTTCGCCTGCTTCCATTTCGACCTCAAACGAAAACGGGATTTCGAGTTCGTCAGTAAAAGCACTCACTACCCGCTGCACAAAACTATCAATAGTCAGAATCGCAAAATCACTGTAATCGTGTAAAATCTGTTTAAAAATTCGTTCGGCACGTTTGCGCAAATCTCGCTCCCGCAACACATAAGCGCCTTCTCTATCAGCTAAAGATTCGGGATACAATTCACGCAAAATATCATGAAGCATAGGGTCGTCGTCTCCACTAGCAAAGGCTTTCAACTTGCTCATGATGCGCTCTTTCATCTCACGCGTGGCCGCTTTGGTAAACGTAATCGCCAAAATATGCTTAAAATAATAAGCGTTTTCGTTTTGTAAAACGAGTTTTAGATACTCTTTGGTAAGGGTATAAGTCTTACCGGACCCAGCCGATGAACTAACGATTTTAAACATGTTTACCGATGTATAGCTCCTACGGAGCAATTTTATTTATTTCATTTACCGCTTATTGGCTACCGATATGTAGCTCCTACGGAGCATTTAATTTATTTCATTCACAGCTAATTCGCTACCGATATGCAGCTCCTACGGAGCAAGTTATTTATTTCATTTACCGCTAATTGGCTACCGATGTATAGCTACTACGGAGCATTTAATTTATTTCATTTACCGCTATTGGCTACCGATGTATAGCTCCTACGGAGCAATTTTATTTATTTCATTTACCGCTATTGGCTACCGATGTATAGCTCCTAAGGAGCATTTAATTTATTTCATTTACCGCTATTGGCTACTACCGATATATAGCTCCTACGGAGCATTTAATTTATTTCATCTACCGCCAATTGGCTAACGATTTGTAGCTCCTACGGAGCATTTAATTTATTTCATTTACCGCCAATTCGCTAACGATTTGTAGCTCCTATGGAGCAAGTTTATTCAATTCATCTACCGCCAATTGGCTACCGATGTATAGCTCCTACGGAGCAAGTTATTTATTTCATTTACCGCCAATTCGCTACCGATGTATAGCTCATACGGAGCATCTAATTTATTTCATTCACCGCTCATTCGCTACCGATATGCAGCTCCTACGGAGCAAGCTTATTGGCTACCGATATGTAGCTCCTACGGAGCATTTAATTTATTTCATTCACCGCTAATTCGCTAACGATGTATAGCTCATACGGAGCAAGTTATTTATTTCATTCACCGCTTATTGACTACCGATATGTAGCTCCTACGGAGCGTTTAATTTATTTACTATTCTTCACTTGGCTCCAATGGAACAATTAACCATTTGAGTAGATTGGGCATAACTTATTGATAGCACACTGAGAAGGCAAAAAAGTAAGAATAGAGGTTTCATCATGAGTATAAATATAGAACCTACAACAAAGGTATTTAAAAAAAGAGGCGACTATATTACGTAGTCACCTCTTAACCTGTTTTTAGAATTATTTTTCTTATTCCAGCACCCAACCTACGTATACAATGCGTCCGATAGGGGCGGCACCATATACTTGTACGGCATTGGCATTGAGGAGATTTGTACCGCCAAGCCGTAAACTACTCTTTAGTTTGGGGAATCGGTAGCTGACTTGACCGTCGAGCGTCCCGAAAGCTTCAATGTATCCTTCATCTACTGGCATAAAATACTGATAACCACTATTGTGACGATAATTAAACGCATAAGTAAGATGCTTGATAGGCTCTCCATTGAGGCCCAAATTGAACTTATGAGTAGGCGTATTGAAGCCCAAAATCAGCCCAGGCACATCATTTTCGTTGATATTTGACCATGTATAATTAGCGTTGAAATTGAGCTTTTTATGATAAAAGTATTCAACACTTGCTAACACACCTTGCGTCCGAACTTGGCGGTCGGCGTTGGCCCAAGTCTGAATCAAACGCCCACGGGTACGGTCGGTGGTGGGTTTAGCAAAATCACCCGTAGCCGCCGGAAGTGGCACACCTGTAGGGGTGAGACCGTCTTCTCGTCCATAAAACCGCAAAGTACCAATAAAATCGTTGTACAGAGAACGATAATAGCTCAAATCTACGTATAAACCTCTGGCTAATTGCCCTTTATAGCCAATCTCCCACGTATTGACCTGCTCAGGAGCTATTTTTTTGATGGTAATAGGTTTCAGAAAATCAGGATTTGCCTGACCATTGGGAAGCGCTGACACAGCATTGAGCCCTTGATAGCCTTGTGCTACGTTGCCCGCCACTAACAAACTCCCAAAATCAAGATAGATAAATTGGTCTAACTGCGCAGGTTGACGATAGGCTTGGGCATAATTGAGCCGAAGATTATGCTGACGATTGCTACCTACACTCAAAACCGCCGAAAGGCGTGGCGAAAAGCGTCCGCCAAAATTGCGGAATCTATCATAACGCCCTGCCGCCGCAAGTTTGAGGCGATTTTGCCAAAGCGAATAGCGTGCTTGTCCATATACTCCCCCATCCCAATTTACGATACGGTCACGGATTTGGAGGTCATTGGTATTGGGAGAAATCGGTGAATTGGGGCCATCAGAAAACAAAGTCCCTGCGGATTGTAGAAAATGCGTACGGTACGAACCTCCTGCAATCAAATTGAATTTTTGGATATTCCATTCTCTTTGCGCGCTAAAATCCCAAAAACGAGCAGTGTTAGCAAAAGCAGCGCCGCGTACCGTTTTGGTACCATTGATATCAATCAAGCCTACCCCGCTGACGATTTGTTCGCGCAATTGATTAAACAAAGGACTTCCTAGGGGCAATTGCACTCCTGACGCCAATTGCGATGCCAATGCTTGCGCTGCTTCGATACTTTGCCCTCCTGCCACTGCTTGCGGCAAGGTATAATTGGCCGGGACTCCTCCCGTAGGATTAGCCGCATATACATTGGGCAAAGCCGCTCCCGCCGCTAGTCCATTGCCACGCGCCGCCGCAAATACTTGATTCCATAAAGCAAAATAGTTTTGGGCAAAAGTAGGATAACGTACCCCTGAAGTGGCAGGAGCCATGGGAGCATTCATCAAGCCACTTGCCAGTGAATTCATATCGTAGGCTTTACCGCCATAATCAAACACCGTATAAGCCCTTATAAACCACTCATCGGTTTTTAGCTCGAAACGATGCACGTCGTATTTCATACCACGCTGTGCGTAGCGGCTTGTACTTTGAAAAATTCCATTACTCACGGCCAATTTATATTCATAAACGGCTTTCAAACGATTATTGATTTGCCAATGCAGCGACGGATTGATACGGAAGTTCCCTGCTTTATAGTTACCGTTGTTGAATAACTTAAAAGGATTTCCTGCCGATTCGTTCCAGTTAGCCATTTCGGCTTCGGTATATCCTTGGGTATATATCCGATACGCTGCGCCGTTGTTGAGAGCGGTCAAAGCAGGAGTCGATACCGTAGAGCCAATCTCTCCATAGCGATTGATGGCGTTCCAGCCCGCCAGATTGCCCGTGGCGTTGTTGAGCGGGTCAGAGCCGGCCAAGCCTCCAGAAGTTACTCGTTTAATAGCTGCATTGTTGGAAGATAAAAATTCATCAGCCTCAAAGTAGTTGGCATTCAATTTAATAGCCCATTTACTGCCTAATACTTTGGCATAGCGAACTTGGGCATCTATCATACTTCGATTGCCTCCTCGAAGCGACGCCGATAAGCCTTGGTATTTGAAAGGGTCTTTAGAATGCATGAGCAGTACGCCATTGAAGGCATTAGAGCCGTAGAGGGCAGAGTTGGCCCCAAACACAATGTCCACGCTTTCTAAATCAAGCTCTCCGATTCCGACCCAATTTCCATAATACAACGAGGCAGTAGGGGAAGTAACATCCACATAGTCGGCCAACTGCACTACCCGCTCGGCTTTGGAGCTATTGAAGCCGCGCGTGCTAAAACTCGTAATCAACCAACTCGACTGACTCACATCAATGCCTTTGAGACGTCCTAAAGAAGAAATCAATTCTGAAGAAGGCTGCTTTTGTAATTGGGCATTGGTCACTCGCTCTACTGTTATGGGGGTTTCCATGAGAGGCTCCGCAGTACGCGAAGCCGAAACAATCACTTCTTTAAGATATAATGTATCCAATTCTAAACGTCCAACCGAAACTTTTGGGGGAGTTTGCGCCCTTAAAAGGCTCGAAGCACTGAGTAGCAAGCTCATTAAAAATGAAGTAAACAGATTTTTCATAATCAATATTAAAGGTGGTTTTGAGGCAACAAACTTAGAAAGAAACCTTTAGGTTGTATATCTTTTCTCTTCTCAAAAAGACCTTAAAATAAGTGTATCCTCAGAAAATCAGCCATTTAGTTGTATATGAATGGTTTTTCTTAAAAATTCGCTTCACAATTTTTCACCTAAAATCAATTACAGCCAATGTACCAAAAACCGTCTGGTGCTTTTATTGCGGCGTCGTGGATTGCCTTAGCCGCAGGTATGGCAGGATTTATCATCGGCCTATGGAGAGCCGAAATGCTCCTCAACGAAAAGGGTTATTATTTTACCATTTTGATGTATGGATTGTTTTCGGCAGTATCAGTACAAAAGTGCGTCCGCGACCGCCTAGAAGGCATCCCTGTTACGGACATTTATTATGGAATCAGCTGGTTTTCGACCATTCTGTCCATTAGTTTATTAGCCGTTGGGCTTTGGAATGCCACCATGCTTCCGAGCGAAAAAGGATTCTATGCCTTTGCTTTTTTGCTCAGTATTTTTGGAGCTATTGCGGTTCAGAAAAACACCCGCGATAGCGAAGATGCTAAAAAATAAACATAAAGAGTAAATGACTTGGCAAAGGTGGCGTACCTTTGCCAAGTCTAGAATGAAGAGCAGAGAATCATTCTAGAGATACCCCCAAAATCTCATTTGTATGATTGCTCGCTTCCTGATGTTGGTTTTTTGTGTTGGTTTTGTAAAACTCTACGCTCAAAAAAAACAAATCGCCATTACCGTCGATGATTTGCCGTTTGTAAATGAAATTTCGCTTCAAAATTCCGTTGAGAATACGCAAAAATTCACAAAAATTTTGAAGAAAAATCAAATTTCGGCCATTGGATTTGTCAACGAATCGGCCCTTTATCGGAAATGGGGAGAAGTCGATAAGCGCATTGATTTGCTCAATACTTGGCTCCTCAACGGGCATTCGCTCGGCAATCATACCTATTCCCACCCTTCTTTCAATACCACTTCTCTCGAAGATTACAAAATTGACTTTCTCAAAGGCGAAAACGTAACCTCCAAACTTACCAAAGCACAGGGCAGTGTGTTGCGTTATTTTCGGCATCCTTTTTTACAAACGGGTAGCGATAGCCTCAAAAAATATGGCTTCAACCAATTTTTGGCACAACGTGGCTATCAAATAGCTCCCGTCACTATCGACAACGAAGATTATATTTTCAATAAAGTATACCGCGATGCTTACTTGAAAGGCAATCAAGCCCAAATGAAACGCGCCGTAGAAGCTTATATCTCGTATTTAGAGGCTTTGTTTGACTATTTTGAAAAATTGGCTTTCGTTCTCGAAAATCGCCCCATCAAGCAGGTTTTGCTTTGTCATGCCAACTTGATTAACAGCCAACATTTTGACAAGGTAATCGCGGTGATGCAAAAACGACAGTATGAATTTGTAACGCTAGACGAAGCCCTCACTGACCCGATTTATCAGAGTACCGAAACCTACGTAGGTAAAGGAGGATTTTCGTGGCTTCATCGCTGGAAACTAAGTAGAAATGTCAAATTTCCTCACAATGAGCCGTCTATCCCCGACGATATTATGAAGCTGTACGAGGCCAAATAATGTTTTGCTCTAAATTGATGATTATTTTTTTATGCATATTGGACATATCTCCTTGTTGGTAGCAGATTACGACGAAGCCATTGACTTTTATACTCAAAAACTTGGATTTGTTCTTTTGGAAGATACACTTCTCTCTCCTCAAAAGCGGTGGGTACTTGTAGCACCTTCGCCTACGTCGGAGTGTAGTTTATTGCTGGCCAAAGCCGCCAATGAAGATCAGCAAATGCAAATTGGGAGACAAAGCGGAGGGCGTGTTTTTTTGTTTTTATATACCGATACCTTCTGGGAAACGTATGAGCACCTAAAAGCTCAAGGAATTATGTTTTTGGAATCACCACGGCAAGAGCCTTATGGTTGCGTAGTTGTGTTTCAAGATTTATACGGCAATAAATGGGATTTATTAGAAAACAAAAAGCCTAAAAGCTAAGTACCATTTATTCTCTGAAGATTTGCGTCAGAGACGCAGCACCATTTTTGACCCAAATGATAGTTTGGGGCAATCTATCGCTCATCCCAGCATGAGGTCGGTACGGAATCGTATCGCCAATACAACGACATAAAGTCCCTGATTTTAGTTAACATTAGGTAAACAATTACCTCTATTTTACCTATCTCATTTTGAGTTTTACCAAAAACATCAGGCATAACCATTATTTTTGGCAGAAATTTTCTGACAAAAATGACGATCACAACTTTCCAAAACACAGATATTCAAACCAATGCGACTTATTTATTGACTGATAGTCGGCAATTGATTTTCCCCCAGCAAACTCTTTTCTTTGCCATCAAAGGCGCACGACACGACGGACACCAATATATTTTAGAGCTCTATCAAAAAGGCGTACGGCAATTTGTGGTAGAACAAAAATCCCTCTCTGAGGCACTTAGAGCGCAGCTGGAGACTTTGGAAGACACTCAAATCTGGGAAGTAGAAAGTAGTCTCAAAGCCCTGCAAGACTTGGTAAAACGCCACCGTGCACAGTTTGACATTCCAGTGATTGGCATTACGGGAAGTAATGGCAAAACCATCGTAAAGGAATGGCTCAGTCATCTTTTAAGCGCTGATTTTCGGATTGTTAAAAGCCCCAAAAGCTATAATTCACAGATTGGCGTACCGCTATCGGTATGGCAAATGAATGAGACGCATACCCTAGGGATTTTTGAAGCAGGTATTTCGCAAGTTCACGAAATGAAAACCCTGCAAGAAATCATCAAACCTAGCATTGGTATTTTTACCAACATCGGCTCGGCTCACGATGAAGGTTTTAGGAGTCGAAAACAAAAAGTAACCGAAAAACTTCGCCTCTTTACTCAGTGCAAACAGCTCATCTATCACGCCGACTACTCTGATATTGACGAAGAAATTAAGCTTATTTTAAAGCCCGTCAATCCTCAATGTGAGCTTGTCAGTTGGGGGCAAAGCTCGCATGCTACCATTCAAGTAGAATGGCAAATCGACCAAGAAAACAGCTATATCGTGCTAAAGTCGGCAGTAGAAGTGTATGACAATCACTTGTTTTCTGTTCCGTTTACCGATGAAGCGTCTATCGAAAACATCACTCATTGTATCATACTGATGCTCACAATGGGCATACCCTCTCACGAAATCCGTCAGCGGGTATTGCGCCTCCGCCCGATTTCGATGCGCCTTGAGCTCAAAGAAGGCACTAACAATTGCTACTTGATTGACGATACCTACAACAACGATTTGGTAGGATTGAGTATCGCCCTTAACTTTCTGAGCCAACAAGAACAACGTCCTCAAAAAATAGCGATTTTGTCGGACTTGCTCCAGACCGGTCAGAAGGAAGAAGAGTTGTATGCTCAAATCAATACTTTACTTCAAGAAAAAGGGATTCAGAAACTTATAGCCATTGGCGAGGCTTTTGCTCGCAATGCCCATTTGATACAAATCGAGGCCGCCTATTTTGCTTCTACGAACGATTTTTTAGCGCAACTCACGCCCCGTTTTTTTCGCGATGCGCTCATACTTATCAAAGGAGCTAGGCCTTTTCAGTTTGAGCGAATCGTGCACCGTTTACAACAAAAAGTGCACGGAACTGTACTCGAAATCAACCTTGATGCGCTCACTCACAATCTCAATTTTTATCGAAATAAGGTGGGCAACAACACCAAAATCATGGCAATGGTCAAAGCCTTTGCGTATGGCAGTGGTAGCGCAGAAGTAGCGCAGTTGTTGCAATTTCACCGGGTCGATTATCTAGCAGTAGCCTACGCTGATGAAGGAGTAACCCTACGTCAAAACGGGATAGAGCTACCGATAATGGTCATGAACCCTTCGCCCAACACCTTCGACAAACTCATTGAATACCAACTAGAACCCGAAATTTATAGCCACAAAATACTCGACGAATGGTTGTTTTTTCTGAATTCGTTTATTACCGATTCTTCCCCCAAGTATCTCATCCACCTCAAGCTTGACACGGGAATGCATCGGCTTGGGTTTACAGAAACAGATATACCGTCGCTAATTCAAAAATTAACCCAACATTCCAATATCCAAGTAGCGTCGATATTCTCACACCTAGTAGGTGCCGACGAAGCGATTCATAATGACTTTACGCAATTACAGCTCAAACGCTTTGAAGCCGGTGTCGCCTTGCTCCAAGAAGGTTTGGGCTATAAGCCTTTGCGCCATATTCTCAATTCTGCGGGTATAGTACGCTTTTCTGAGCATAAGTTTGACATGGTTCGATTGGGGATTGGACTGTACGGGGTAGAAGTCAATCGCCTAGAACAAAGAGCTTTACAGCAAATTGGCACTTTCAAGACGGTAGTATCACAAGTCAAACACCTACCCGCTGGCGAAACCATCGGCTACAGTCGTATGGGAGTTTTGAGCAAGCCCTCGACGATTGCTACCATCGCGATTGGCTACGCCGATGGCTACGACCGTCGTTTTGGAAAAGGCGTGGGCAAAGTACTCATCAATGGTGTACTATGTCCCGTAGTCGGCAATGTATGTATGGATATGACGATGGTGGATGCTACAGGAGTAGCCGTACAGGAAGGCGATGAAGTAATTATTTTTGGCAACGATTTACCGATTTATCAATTGGCCCAGCAGATCGGAACCATACCTTACGAATTGTTGACAGGCATCAGCGAACGAGTCAAACGTGTCTTTTATAAAGAATAAAGGCTAGGAAATTGCTCCCTAGCCTTAGTTTCATTTCTATCAATGGAATCACTGTTTGGTAGGAACCTTGGCTTTGGCATCATCAAAGCTTCTCTTTTTAGTTTCTAAGTCCGTTTGGGAAGTAGCGACATCTTTCTCGTTGATTTCTAGCTCCTTTTTAAGATTTGCTAGTTCTTTTTCGGTTTTTTCGATGTCTTTTTTAAGACTTTCTCCCTTGCGGGTAAGTTTGCTAAAATTCTTTTCTGCATCTTTCATAGCTTCTTCGGCTACGCGCGCATCATCATACAATATAGCATCCTCGGCAAATTTTTTCAAGAATGCCTCCGCTTCCGCATACCCTTTGGTACCTTGAGTGACATAAGAGCCATTTCCTAAGTCCAAATAAATAAAAACCTGCGAAAGTCCTTTTTTTGAAGTCACTTGGCTGGCCAAGTTGATTGATGATGAAGATACACTAGGAATATTGGCGGTAGCTACACGATACACTCCTCCTCTAGAGCTATTTACTTTACCGTATTGTTTTAAATAATCTTCCCAGTATTTCCCCAAATACTTTTCTTCGATTTTCGTCGTTACATATAAGCCTTCAAAAGTAGATTTGTCAATTTCTCTTTTGTCAGGTAAAACGGTTTGTGCGCTGGCTGAGTATCCCAAAACACAGGCTAAAGCAATAATAAGTATCTTTTTCATTCTTATTTGGTTTTTAATTTTGACGTAAAATACGCCCTTTAAGTCACAATTTTACGAATAAGACTCGACAATTTTCCCAATGAACCACAAGGTATTTTTATGATTTTTAGCAGTTTTAGACTGAATTTCGTACTTTTACCATAATTCAAACTTATATTTATACCCTCGTTCAACCACGATTCATAGGAAAGCTTCACTATCCAGTCTGCAAGTCCCTATATTGCCTACTCTCAATGCAGTTTTCTACCAATCTATGATGAGCTTACATCTCTAAAACCTTTAGCAAGTGAAGTCAAAAAGTAACCCAAGATTTGTCAACAAGGACAAGAATTTATTTTTCCCTACCCTCAAAAAAAGAGTAGATGCCTATTTTAAAGAACGCAATCTTTCCAAAAATGCCAACCAAGTCTTAGTTGTAAAAACAATAGCGCTTACCGCTCTGTATGTGCTTCCGTTTATTGGGGTGTTGGTTTTTCAGCCTCCCTTAGGAATCAGTTTAGTGCTATGGTTTTTGATAGGTATCGGCCTAGCTGGCTTAGGAATGAGCGTGATGCACGATGCAAATCACGGCGCTTATTCCGAAAATGATACCGTCAACTACTGGGTAGGCAACATCTATCTTAGTATGCTGGGCGGCTCTACTTTCAATTGGAATCTACAGCATAACGTCTTGCACCATATGTATACCAATGTGGTACATGTCGATGAAGATATTAACGATAAGCTCGTACTTAAGTTTTCGCCCCATACTCCTGTCAAATCATTTCATCATCTTCAATGGCTATATGCCTTCTTTTTTTATGGTTTACTTTCGCTTTATTGGGTTACGTTAAAAGACTTTATTCAGTTTACGATTCATATCCGCAACGGCATCAATACCAATACTAAAGCTCAAAATGCCGTAACGTTGTCAAAAATCATATTTGCCAAAGTGCTGTATTATGCTGTAATCATCGGTATTCCTACGATTGGCTTTCATATTCCCTTGGGGGAAGTAATCCTTGGCTTTTTAGTGATGCACTTCGTAGGGGGAATTATCTTGACCACGATTTTCCAATTAGCCCACTCGGTTGAAGGTACAAGTCATCCACTGCCCAACGAAAAAGGAATTATCGAAAACGACTGGGCGATTCATCAGCTCAACACGACGGTCAATTTCTCACGTCATAACAAATGGCTGTCGTGGTACGTGGGTGGGTTGAATTTTCAAGTAGAGCACCATTTATTTCCCAAGATTTCGCATGTTCATTATCCGGCTTTATCGGGGATTGTCAAAGAAACTGCTCAAGAGTTTGGCGTGCCTTATCTCGAAAATCCAACTTTTGGAGTAGCACTTAAGTCCCACATGGCTACCCTATACCAGCTTGGAAGGCTTCCCGACATGAATGAA
>VFQQ010004868.1_pt1 | contig 11508 bp, 5 predicted proteins | sample 3512341 | NCBI WGS metagenome assembly VFQQ01 (sample SAMN10412373, study PRJNA504923) | tailings metagenome | isolation source: Relicate 2 Philex TSF1 revegetated site | place: Philippines: Tuba, Benguet | collected 2017-08-29 | reverse complement strand
CTATTGTCGGTGGCAACGTGGTGTTCACGCCGACGGCGAACTACAACGGCCCGGCGAGCTTCAGCTACACGATCTCGGATGGTCAGGGTGGCACGGCCTCGGCCAGTGTCAGCCTCACCGTCACGGCGGTGAATGATGCGCCGGTGGCGGTGGCCAATAGTGGCCTGCTGGTGCAGCCGGATACCGCACTCACAATTGCTGCGGCTACGCTGCTGGCCAATGACAGCGATGCTGATGGCAATCCGCTGACCATTACGGCTGTTACGTCGCCATCTGGCGGCACGGTCGCCTTGAGTGGCGGCAATGTGGTGTTCACGCCGACAACTGGCTATCTTGGCGCGGCCTCGTTCACCTACACGATCTCGGATGGCCAGGGTGGTACTGCCTCGGCCAGTGTCAGCCTCACTGTGGCGCGCAATCCGGTGAACGGCGATGGCAACAACAACACGCTGAACGGTACGACAGGTGCTGATGAGCTGAACGGCTATGGCGGCAACGATATTCTGAATGGTGGTGCGGGTAGCGACGCGCTGATCGGTGGTGCCGGGAATGACACACTGAATGGTGATGCCGGGAATGATTACTACCGCTTTGGCCGGGGCGACGGCGTCGACCAGATCTACGATGATTACCGTTATCAGAATTATGAGGTTGTAGGGACTGGTGGTGATTCGAAGAGCGGCTATTACAACATCTATGGCTGGGTGACACGCCAGGGCGATGCTGGTGTTGACAGTATCGAGTTTGGCGCTGGCATTGCGGTTTCGGATATCCTGTTGCAGCAGGTCGGTAATGATCTGGTGGTTGGTCTGCAGGCGGTGGGCGGCGGTGTGGTGCTGGCCAGCGCGGCAACCGACCGTATGGTGATCAAGGACTGGTTCACACCCTTTAACCGTGTCGAAACCTTCCGCTTCAGTGATGGCGGCAGCCTGAACCTGGTGGGGGGTACCAGTGGTGCCGATACGCTGGCGGGGACGGCGGCGCATGATCTGATCTTTGGCCAGGACGGCAAGGATCTGATCACAGGTGGTGCTGGCAACGATCGGCTCTTGGGCGGTTCTGGTAGTGACAAGGCGATATATGGCGGCAATCGCGCCGACTATACGGTAACGGCGAATGGCGATGGCAGCTTCACGGTCCAGGACAATAATGCCGCCAATGGTGATGATGGCACCGATACGCTGATTGGTGTGGAGATTCTGCAGTTCCAAGATCAGGCATTGCAGATTCAGAATACCTTGCCTGTGGCGGTGGCCAATAGTGGCTATACGACGGCGGAGGATACGGCGCTGACCATTGCGGCGGCGAGCCTGCTGGCCAACGATACCGATGACGACGGTAATCCGCTGACCATCACCGGGGTATCGAGCCCGTCTGGTGGTACGGTCGCTATTGTCGGTGGCAACGTGGTGTTCACGCCGACGGCGAACTACAACGGCCCGGCCTCGTTCAGCTACACGATCTCGGATGGCCAGGGCGGCACGGCCTCGGCCAGTGTCAGCCTTACCGTCACGGCGGTGAATGATGCGCCTGTGGCGGTGGCCAATAGTGGCTACACGACGGCTGAGGATACGGCGCTGACGATCACGGCAGCGAGCCTGCTGGCCAATGACACGGATGTGGATGGCAATCCGCTGACGATCACAGCCGTTTCCAGTCCGTCTGGTGGTACGGTGGCTATTGTCGGTGGCAACGTGGTGTTCACGCCGACGGCGAACTACAACGGCCCGGCCTCGTTCACCTACACGATCTCGGATGGCCAGGGCGGTACGGCTTCGGCCAGCGTCAGCCTCACGGTCACGGCGGTGAATGATGCGCCAGTTGCGGTGGCCAATAGCGGCTATACGACGGCTGAGGATACGGCGCTGACGATCACGGCGGCGAGCCTGCTGGCCAATGACACGGATGTGGATGGCAATCCGCTGACAATCACAGCCGTTTCCAGTCCGTCTGGTGGTACGGTGGCTATTGTCGGTGGCAACGTGGTGTTCACGCCGACGGCGAACTACAACGGCCCGGCGAGCTTCAGCTACACGATCTCGGATGGTCAGGGTGGCACGGCCTCGGCCAGTGTCAGCCTCACCGTCACGGCGGTGAATGATGCGCCGGTGGCAAATCCGAATACTGGCCTGCTGGTGCCCTTCGAGACGGCGCTGACGATCACGGCGGCGAGCCTGCTGGCCAATGATACTGACGTCGATGGCAATCCGCTGACCATCACCGGGGTTTCCAGTCCATCGGGCGGTACGGTCGCCTTGAGCGGTGGCAACGTGGTGTTCACCCCGACTGCTGGTTATCTTGGTGCCGCCTCGTTCACCTACACGATCTCGGATGGTCAGGGCGGCACGGCCTCGGCCAGTGTCAGCCTCACGGTGGCGCGCAATCCGGTTGCCGGTGATGGCAACAACAACACGCTGAACGGCACTGCCAACCCCGATGAAATCAATGGCTATGCTGGCAATGATGTGATCAATGCTGGCGCTGGGAGCGACATTCTGATCGGCGGTACCGGCAACGACACGCTCAATGGCGGCGCGGGCAACGATGCTTACCGGTTTGGTCGGGGTGATGGTGTTGATCAAGTTTATGACGATTACCGTTACCAAGTGTATCAAGATGTTGGTGGCAGTACGGATCCAAAATGGGGTTATACCCCGAATATGCAATGGGTTACCCATCAAGGAGATGCCGGCAACGATACGATCGAATTCGGTTCGGGTATTGCGGCAAGTGATCTTCTATTCCAGCAAGTGGGAAATGACTTGGTCGTTGGTCTGCAGGCCGTTGGCGGCGGTGTGGTGCTGGCCAGCGCGGCAACCGACCGCATGGTGATCAAGGACTGGTTCACGCCCTATAACCGGGTCGAAACCTTCCGCTTCAGCGATGGTAGTACCCTTGGCCTGGTGGCAGGCACGGGTGGAGCAGATACTCTGAACGGTAGTGCCAGTGGCGAAATCCTGCTGGCTGGCGCGGGTAATGACACCGTGAATGGCCTGGGTGGTAACGACAATCTGGATGGCGGCGATGGCGACGATGTCTTGCAGGGTAACGCCGGCAGTGATGTCATCAATGGTGGTGCAGGCACTGATGCTGCCAGCTACAGCAATGCTGCTGGTGGTATCACGGTGGATTTGCGCTATGGCACCGGTCTGGGCGGTGACGCTCAGGGCGATGTACTGATCAGCATCGAGAATCTGATCGGCTCTGGCTATGGCGACGTTTTGATTGGCGATAGCGGGGCCAATCGCCTCGAAGGCGGCGATGGTGATGATTGGCTCTCCGGTCAGAGCGGCGGCGATACCCTTTATGGCGGCAATGGCTCGGACTTGATGGAAGGCGGTGCCGGCGCGGATTATATGGATGGCGGCGCTGGCAATCTTGATGAGGCCTATTACGGCAACTCGACTGCTGGGGTAACAGTCAACCTGGCGACCAATAGCCATAGCGGTGGCGAAGCCCAGGGTGACATTCTGGTCAATATCGAAGGTGTCGTTGGCAGTGCTTACGCTGACACACTTATCGGCAACACTGGGGCAAATCGTCTTACCGGTGGCGCCGGCAACGATACATTGAAGGGCGATGCCGGCAATGACATCTACCGCTACTATATCGGTGATGGCGTCGACCTGATCCATGACGATTACCGCTACTCGGTCTATCAGGATGTCGGTGGCACCTCTGATCCCAAGGGCGGATATATTCCGAACATGCAGTGGGTCACGCATCAGGGCGATGCGGGCGCTGATACGCTGCAATTCGGCCCCGGCATCTCGGCTTTCTCCTTGCTCTGGGAAAAGAGTGGCAACAATCTGGTCATTGGTATCCAGGATGCTGGCCGCAGCTATACGTCAACCAGCCAAGCCAGTGACCGCATCACCATCCAGGATTGGTTCACCACCTATAACAAGGTGGAGACCTTTGCCTTTGCCGATGGCTCTGCCTATCTCGCGGTGATGGGAGATGCCAACGCCAATAGCCTCAGCGGTGGCAGTGGCGCAGATATCCTGTATGGCGGTGGTGGTAATGACACGCTCATGGGTGGCGCGGGCGCCGATCTGCTGGTTGGCGGTGCCGGCAATGACACCTTGATCGGCGGCGCCGGTGCCGACAGCTACTATTTCGGTCGCAATTTTGCTGCGGACCGTATCGAAGAGGCGGGTGGCGATGGAGCAATCGACAAAGTGTTCTTCGACACGGGTATTGCCACCAACCAGCTCTGGTTCCGGCAATCGGGTAATGATTTGCTGGTGGATATCATCGGCAGCAGCGACCGCCTGACCATTGCCGGCTGGTATGCCTCTGCCGATGCGAAGACCGAGCAATTTGTGGCCGCCGACGGCAAGACGTTGTTGAGCGCCAACGTGCAGAATCTGGTTAATGCCATGGCCTCTTTCAGCCTGCCTTCAGCAGGCCAGACCACATTGCCGCAGGCATACCAGGATCAGCTTGGCAGCACTATTGCGGCCAATTGGACATAAGAGACCGATTTGAACTGAGGGGTACAGGTAATGTTCGCAGATTTGGGACTGGGGCGGCTCTACCGGCATCACGCGCTATTGCGGCCATCGGTGCAGTTCGTTGGTGCGGTGCAGATGGTGACGGGAGTGATCGTGGTTGCCGCCTTGCTGCTCAGCAATGTGGCTTGGCAGTGGTGGTTGGTCGCCCTTATCGGCTATTTCCTCTATGCCGGGGTCGGCCTCTCGGTCGGGTTCCACCGCTACTACGCGCACCGCAGTTTTCGCGCGCCGCGCTGGGCCGAGATCGCCTTCACTTTGCTCGGGGCATTGGGCTGCTCCGGCTCACCGGCGAGCTGGGTGATGATGCACCGACAGCATCACCATTATGCCGATCGGAATGGCGATCCACATTCACCGCACCATCACGGCATCAGCGTGATGTTCATCCATAATTACGTACCCAAAAACAATATCTGGCAGTTGCGCCGTGAATTCAAACGCGACCGCCTGCAGCTCTGGGTGCATCGCTATTATGTGCCGCTGGTGCTTGGCTTTGCCTTGCTGCTGCTGGCAATAGACTGGCGCCTGTTCGTCTTCGGCTGGGCCTTGCCGGTGACGGTGAAATTGTGGGTCAGTGGCATTGCCGTTTATGCGGGCCACAGGATTGGCTACCGCAATACCGAGACACGTGACGATAGCCGCAATGTCTGGTGGCTGGGCTATTTCGCCTGGGGTGAGGGCTGGCATAACAACCATCACGCCCGGCCGGGAAATTGGAATTTCTCCCAGCGTTGGTGGGAAGTGGATATGGGGGCCTGGGTGGTGCGGGCTATCCTGCTGCTCGGTGGCAAGGAGCCGGGCCGCAAGACACCCGTAGTGGCGGCACAGGGCAGTGACTGAAATGACGACCATCATGGCGAAGAAACCGGCAACCGCAGGTCTCGGCCTGCCGCAGACGCCGGAAGCGGAAAGCGGCGGCAGCCGTACCAATTCCGCTGTACTCGGCGATATCATCTTCCTGATGTTGCATTCCGGCATTCATCGCGGCTGGCCATTGGCGCTGCTGGAGCGGAATGTACTGCCTGCCATTCATCACAAGCAGTTCCGGCTTTATCACGATGACAATGGTCGACCGATTGGCTATGCCAGCTGGGCTTGGCTGAGCGATGAATTGGATAAGCTTTATGCCACGGGCACATATGGTTTGAAGCCGGAGGATTGGAAAAGCGGGCCTAATGCTTGGATGATTGATTTTGTCGCCCCTTTTGGTCATGCCACGGCCGTACGGCGACATTTACGGCGTGAGAAGGTTTTCGCTCCGACTAGAGTATGCAAGGCCTTCCGTAAGGTGAAGGGCGAAGACGCCATGTGGGTGATGCAGTTCGGCCCGCGCAAGACTATCGAGGCGACGGGCTGGAAGAATTACAAGCGACCTATCGTCAAAGCGCCTTTGCGCTGAATCTTGAGAGGCGATGGACGAGCATAAAAGCCGATTCATCTGGCCGCTTGATTTTCATGCGGGGCGTATTCCCTCTCGCCTCGCAGTGGTTATGCCATCAGGCGCCCTTCATTTCTCAGGCTTGAAATAGCGCAGCCGTAATCTCGCTGCCGGCTTTCATCATGCCGGTTTGCAGGCAGGAGACCGCATCACTCTGCTCTTGTAGCAATATTGCAATAGTCTCCGGCTCTACAGTCCGTTCGCCCCTCGACACTGCCTTGCCTGGCGTAACTCTTCGGGCAGTTGAAATCGCCTGTAGAAAGCTCGGGTTGAATTTTTGCTATGAGCGGCTTGTATCGGAGCAATTGAAGGCAGCGGATGAAATATTCCTTGCCTCGACTTCAGGGGGCATTACCCCGGTCCGGCAATGTGATCAGAAGGTGGGCGCCTCCAAAAACCCTCGTATTTGCTTGAGTGATCTGATTCATTTGGCCTGACAGGAGGCCAAGATGCGTCAGGCAGGATTGTTCGGATTATCGGATCATCTGAAGCGGCTATCGGCGCACGGCGATCCGCTGGAGGAACTGGGTCGGGTCATCGACTTCGAGGCATTCCGCCCGGTTTTGGTTGCGGCGCTGGCCTATGGCGACGGGGCGAAGGGCGGCCGTCCGCCCTATGACCCTGTGGCGATGCTCAAGGTTTTGGTGCTGGCCGCGCAGAACAATGTCGCTGATGGGCGGATGGAGTGTCTGATCCGGGACCGGCTGAGCTGGTTGCGCTTCCTCGGCTTCGATCTTGGCGCACCGACGCCCGATGCCAACACGATCCGCCTGTTCCGCGAGAAGCTGACCGAGGCGGGGGCGCTCGCCATGGTGTTTGCCGATTTCGACCGGCAGCTCAAGGAACGCGGCTATCTCGCCATGGGTGGGCAGATCGTCGATGCCACACTGGTGGCTGCACCCAAGCAGCGCAACACGGCGCCTGAAAAGGATGCGATCAAGGCGGGCAAAAAGGCCTGTGAGATTTGGCCCGAAGAGCCAGCCAAGGCGGCGCAGAAAGACACCGACGCACGCTGGACGCTCAAGTTCGCAAAGGCTAAACCCTTGGCGAACGGCAAGCCGGGCATCGACATCGCCATCCCGAGCTTCGGCTACAAGAGCCCCCGAGCTTCGGCTACAAGAGCAGTGTGTCGATCTGCCGGACCTTCGGCTTTATCCGCAAGGGCAAGGTCACCGACGCAGCGCGCTTCGACGGACGGATGCTGCGTGATGTCGTCAGCAGCGACACACCGCCTCCGATGTCTGGGCCGACACGGCCTATCGGAGCCAAGCCAACGAGGCATGGCTCAAGCGGCAGAGCCGGGTCAGCCGCATCCATCGCAAGAAGCCACGCGGCAAGCCGATGCCCGAACGCACCACCAGAGCCAACGCCGCCAAATCCAAAATCCGCGCCCGCGTGGAGCATGTGTTCGCCCGGCAGAAAGACCAGAAGGGGCTGTTCATCCGCACCATCGGCATCAAGCGCGCCGAAGCCAAGATTACCCTCGCCAACCTCGTCTACAACATGCACCGCCTCATCTTCCATGAACGGCGAGGAGCGACGGGATAGCTGCGCCTGAAAGACGGCAATGCCAACAAAAGCCATCAGAATGCAGGCCCGAGCGGCCCGCAATCACGCCAAATCCAGCCATGAACGCTCAGAGCCGCTCAGATCAATGGGTTGATAGAGGTGTCCAGGTTTTATTGGGGCGAACCGTCACGGAAAGCATTGCCGAGGAATATCAAAAGCTGCTGCGTGATCCGCATTTCGCCACAAAACTGTGAGATAATTGATCGTTCGAGGCACAGACCAACGGAATGGCCTGTATCAATTTATGATTAAAATAGTATTCTGAGATGTATGTTATGGATGGAATTGCACCATTAATGGGTGGTATATTTTTCTGTCTGACCCGCAAAATAATACAGAGTTCATCAATTGGACGCCGAAAACAAGATTGACAGTGGCTTATATGCGTTGGCCGCAATACTTCGGGTTTTTGGTCAGGCGGCAGATATCGGGCAATTGCAGCATCGTTTTGGCCGGTCGGACCGGCCGCTGACCGCTTCGGAATTGGTGCGCTGTAGCCGCCAACTGGAACTGAAAGTCCGGCTCATCAAAAGCAGCTGGGACCGCTTAGCCGGCACACAGCTGCCTGCCATAGCTGAATTGAACGATGGCCGCTTTGTCGTTCTGGCCGCCTATCGCGCTGAGGCAGGGCGGCAAGCCGTTCTGCTGTTGGATCAAGCCACGGGCCGCCCGGTTTCGATGAGCCAGGCAGAATTTCTGGTGTTGTGGTCGGGCCGGCTAGTGCTTGTTGCCAGCCGCGCCAATTTGGCGGGCAGCAGTCGACGCTTCGATATCACCTGGTTTATCCCGGCAATTGTCCGCTATCGCAAGATGTTTGGCGAAGTTCTGCTTGGTTCGTTCATCCTGCAGATACTCGCATTGATCTCACCCTTTGTATTCCAGATCATTATCGACAAGGTAATGGTCCACCGTTCGTTGACCACACTGGATGTGCTTATTTTCGCTCTGGTAACGATGTCGGTGTTCGAAGCGCTTTTCGGTGGCTTGCGCAGCTACCTGTTCTCCCACACGACAAACCGGGTGGATATGGAACTCGGCGCGCGGCTATTCAGTCATTTGATGAGCCTGCCGCTCGCATATTTTGAAGCAAGGCGCGTTGGCGATAGCGTCGCCCGCGTTCGAGAACTGGAGAATATTCGGAATTTCCTCACCGGCTCCGCATTGACTGTTGCTGTCGATGTGTTCTTCACCATCGTCTTCATTCTGGTGATGTTTATCTATAGTTCATTCTTAACCTGGATCGTCCTTATCTCGATCCCGTTCTATGTCGCATTGTCCTTATCGGTGACGCCGGTTTTGCGCCAGCGGCTGGATGAGAAATTTGCCCGGGGTGCAGAGAACCAGTCCTTCCTGGTGGAGCGGGTCGGTGGCATCGAAACGGTCAAGGCCATGGCGGTAGAGCCGCAGATGCAGCGGCGCTGGGAGGAACTGCTTGCCGCCTATGTCGGTGCTTCATTCCGGGCGGGCAACATCAGCAACATTGCCAGTCAGATTGCGCAGTTGATCAACAAGCTCGTCGTTGCTGCCACATTGTGGTTTGGTGCCAAGCTGGTAATTGGCGGTGAGTTGACGGTTGGTGAATTGGTTGCCTTCAATATGCTGGCTGGGCGGGTTAGTGCGCCAATTCTGCGAATGGCCCAGCTCTGGCAGGACTTTCAGCAAGCTCGTCTCTCCGTGCAGCGCCTGGGCGATATTCTCAACACGGTGCCGGAGAATGGCATGCGTGCAGGAAAGGCTTCCCTGCCATCGGTGAAAGGCGAAGTGCATTTCGATCGCGTGAATTTTCGCTATCAGCCGGATGCACCTGAGGTGTTGCGCAACATTTCCCTTCAGGTGCCGGCAGGTCAGGTTTTGGGTATTGTCGGCCCGTCCGGTTCGGGTAAGAGCACACTGACTAAGCTTATCCAGCGGCTGTATTCACCAGAATCGGGCAAAGTGCAGATAGACGGCCTTGATCTTGCCGGCATAGATGCCCTGGCCTTGCGCCGGCAGATCGGTGTGGTGCTTCAGGAGAATGTGCTGTTCACGGGCAGCGTGCGCGATAATATCGCTCTGGCGATGCCCGGCATTGAATTGCCCAGGGTTATTCTGGCGGCCGAACTCGCCGGGGCGCATGAATTCATCATGGCCCTGCCGCAGGGCTATGACACGGTTATTGGCGAGCGAGGTTCGACGCTCTCGGGCGGTCAGCGGCAGCGTATCGCCATTGCCCGTGCCCTGGTCGCTGATCCTCGGATATTGATCTTTGATGAGGCGACGAGTGCGCTGGATGTGGAATCGGAGGCGGCAATTCAGCGCAACATGCGCCAGATCTGCCAAGGACGAACGGTCATCATAATCGCCCACAGGCTTTCTGCCGTAAGGAATACCGACCGAGTGATCACCATAGATCGCGGTGCTGTAGTGGAAGATGGCACGCCTGATGAATTGCTCCATGCTGGCGGCCGGTTCGCGGCCATGTACCGTCAGCAAGCCGGAGGCATGCATGCTGTTTGAGGGATGGCGCCGCGCTGTTGCGGTAACGGGTGCGGCATTGGCCCAGGAGAAAGCCGCGCCGAAGCAACCTGATCGTGGGCGCGACGAAACAGAGTTTCTGCCCGCCGCCTTAGAGGTGCTGGAAACGCCGCCGTCACCCACGGCACGCATTTTCTTTTGGTTCATGACGGCTTTCCTCGTGATTGCTTTGGCCTGGTCACTCATAGGGCGCCTCGATGTTGTGGCGATGGCAGAAGGTAAGCTGGTGCCGGCTGGCAAGGTGAAGCTGATACAGCCTCTGGAGTCCGGCATCGTGCGGGCTATTCATGTCCATGATGGTCGCGCGGTGCGTGCGGGCGAATTACTGGTGGAACTCGATGCCACCGCTACCAGCGCCGACTTTCGGCGTTTGACGGCAGATCTCGTTGTGGCCGAGGCGGAAGCGGCGCGCCTGCGGGCGGCGCTGCATCCATTGGATCCAATAACGCACTACAAGCCGAATGCCATGGTCCCGTCCGAGCAGCGCATTATGCAGCAGGCATTGCTGCTGAATCAGACAGAGGAATATCGGGCCAAATTAGCCGCCCTGGACGAAGAAGCGACCAGGCGCAAAGCCGAGCGGCGATCTGTAGATACTGGGATCGAGAAGGTTTTGGCTGCCATGCCGCTGCTGCGCCAGCGCCACGAAGCCAGGCAGGAGCTGGCCGAAAAGGGTTTCGGCTCGCGTCTTATAGCTCTGGAATTGCAGCAGCAGGTTGTTGAGCAGCAACATGAATTGCAGGCGCTTCGACATCGCCGAGAGGAGAGCAATGCCGCTTTGGCTGGCCTCGAAAAGCAAAAGCGGCAATATGAAGCGGAGTACCACAAAACCATTCTGGCGCAGTTGACGGATACCGAGCGCAAGATTGCGGTACTGATTGAAGATTTGCTGAAGGCCGAGCAAAGGCAGGATCAGCAGCGCCTGCTGGCGCCGGTGGATGGCGTGGTGCAGCAATTGGCTGTGCATACCGTTGGCGGAGTGGTCACGCCGGCTCAGGCATTGATGGTGATCGTGCCGGCTGACATGCCATTGGAAATCGAGGCGATGCTGCCGAACCGTGATATTGGCTTTGTGCATCCAGGGCAACTGGCGGAAGTGAAGCTTGAAACCTACCTGTTTACGAAATATGGCACGCTGCCGGCGCGGGTCATATCAGTGTCGCCGGATGCTGTACAGGATGAAAAGCGCGGCCTGATCTATCCGGTTCGTATCGCGTTGGAGCGAAGCTGGATTGAAGTGGAGGGGCGGCGCATGAGCTTGGCTGCCGGCATGGCGCTTGTGGCCGAGATCAAGACCGATCAACGACGCGTTATCGATTACCTGCTTTCCCCGATCATGCGCTATCGTCAGGAAAGCCTGCGCGAGCGGTGAGAGTGACCGGCCCCCACTGAGTGGTCCGTTTGCAATGTTAGTTTAGAGTATCCGTTGTTATCAAGGGGTAATTTTTTGATATGTTCGATCTGCCTTGA
>VFQQ010004867.1_pt1 | contig 11509 bp, 21 predicted proteins | sample 3512341 | NCBI WGS metagenome assembly VFQQ01 (sample SAMN10412373, study PRJNA504923) | tailings metagenome | isolation source: Relicate 2 Philex TSF1 revegetated site | place: Philippines: Tuba, Benguet | collected 2017-08-29 | reverse complement strand
CACACACCCAGCGACACGCCCAAGCCCGCCCACCATGACGCCCACCATGCTGCAGTTACGGCCGTTTCTGACGCGGCCGGACACGGTAGCCATGGCGCCACGTCACGCAGCCATGAAAACGGCCACACGCACAGTCACGGCCATGCATGTGAGGGTGCACATGCGCATGGGTGCGCTGGACATGCGCATGGGGCGCATGAGAACATCAATGTGCGCAGTGCGTTTCTGCATGTATTGGGGGATGCACTACAGTCTATTGGTGTGGCAATTGCTGGCATCATTATCTGGGTGAAGCAGAATGACCCACGGTGAGAGTGACAGACACACACAGGCACGTGCGCACGCACAGGCACGTGCGCACGTACGGAGGCTCACGGCGTGCGCGCGCGCATACGCATAGAGGGCACACAGACGTGAACAAAGGCATAGCATGTGAACAGCATGGCCACATGCGCTCCCACCTGCACGGCTTGTGTGTGTGTGTGCGTGTGTGCTTATGTAGGTGGTTTATCGTTGACCCCATCTGTACGTTTATCTTCGCTGGCTTGGTGCTGCTGACCACACGTGCTATCGTGGTGGATATCTTCCACACGCTCATGGTGAGATGACACACACACATACACATGTACACACGGACACCCACACACACCATTACACACAGACACGGACACACACACACATGTCTGTCTGCCCTGTACTGGCCTGAACACGGGCGCGTCCCTTCTCGGTCTGCTCTGTAAGGCCGACTGACACACACACACACACACATACACATATACGCCCGCATGCAGGAGCACACGCGCACGCACACGGGGACAGCGCTGTGGGATACACTGTGAAGAGCAAGAAAAGATACGTGGACCACCTTGTATGTGTGTGTGTGTGTGTAGGAGCGTGCCCCCACTGCCACCGACGTACTTGTGGTTATCGACACAATCACACAGATGGATGGGGTAGTGGACGTACACGACTTCCATGTGAGTGTGTGTGTGTGTGTGTGTGTGTGACCCTGAGTGAGTGTGTGTGGCACTCTCAGTCTGACCTCTCAGTCGCGCCAGCGCCTGTTGTTGTCTGTTTCTGTGTGTGGGGGTCAAGCTAGGCAGCTGGCATCCCTCTACGTGTGTGTGTGTGTGTGTGTGTGTACACACAGGTCTGGCAGCTCACTTCAGGCCTCCCCGTCATGACAGCACACATCACCATACAAGACACAGCTGAGGCCGCACACATACTGGCCAAGCTCGAAGACTACCTACGCGCACAAGGCATTGACCACAGCACGATTCAAATCTGCAACCCGCCAGCCAACGCAGCAAGCCTGGACATGACCTGCAGCAACTGCAAGGGCAGCCTGGCACAGCCGGGCAGTGAGCAGCCGCAGCAGCCGCAGCAGCAGGAGGGGCTTAAACAGCCGCTGCTGCAGGGCGAGTGATACCTGACAGCGCGTTTGTGTAAGAGTAGGCTCGTGTGAGGTTGTGCAACCAATGATTGAGTGACGAGTGGGGTGTGTATGTATTTAGAGATGTGCCTGTACAGACCTGTATGTGTCTTTAGGGTATTGCTGGGTTATACGTAGGAAGGAGTGTGTGTGGGCCGCTTGACCTGGCCTGCCGAGACACGCGGGCCGGCAGCACTGCGCAGCAGAGACCTATCCTTGTCTGCTATTTAGTGGTCTTCTTGGATCAACTTATCCTCTATCTGCGCGCCGAATAAACGTCATCAGTGACATGTCACATGAGTCCGCCTGGATTGCTGGTCTGTCTGACTAATGCCTCCTTTTCTTCTGACTGTCTGCACTGCTCATGTCCCTCTTGTATGCTGCCTACGTGTCTTGCAACCCGTCTCTGTTGTGGCGTTCTTGCCGTTGCATACCTAGTCCTGCATATGCATACCTAGTCCTGCCCTGTCCATATCCCTACCTGCTGTAATCGCTTCACTCACAGCCTCAGACAGACAGACCCCACAGCTTGCATGAGCAGCTTACATATACAGCATTCTTACACCATTCACTAGCACATGCCTGGCACGATGTGGGTACGAGCTACTTCCTTGCAGCCACGAACGCGACAGCATGCAACACGCACAGAAAGAGCAGTCTTAAGATGTTCGATTACACTATGATTGGTTGAACAACTACGTACGTCAGCCTAAAAACGGGTATAGTCTACAGTGCAGCCAAACCTCAGTGTAGGTATGCCCCTATCTCTGCGCCCTGGTCCCTCTTCACATCTGCCAAGTCCTGCCAAGCGCGCTCTACATGGCCTGGATACTCGCTAGGTGCCTACATATCGCGGGGACTGCCACCGCCGACAGTCCTCTCTCGCAAATGGCGAGCGCTCAATGCCCAAATGGCGGGCGCTCAGTTGGTGGGCGCTGCTGTCTTGGCGGGCGACTTTGGCACGCTTGTGCGCAGGTATGCGTGTAGCTTCTTGCCGGATGCCAACACGAAGCCAAGGAACAGGGGGCTGGGACGACCCGGCCTGCGAGGACACACACACATACACACACGTGTAGGTCTTAGTGCAGATCCTAGGTACCTCTGATTGCATGTGAGCTCACGTGTGCGTTCATGTGCGCGTGCACGCCACCCACACAGCCAATCCAGCTGTTGAGCAACCACGTACAAGGAATGCGTAGGCAGCACACATGGGATTGTCTGTGTGTGCGTGTCTGTATGTGACACGCGTGTCACACCCACCTGCTCTTGAACTCAGGGTGGAACTGGCACGCCACATAGAACGGGTGGTCCTCTGGCTCCCTGCACAGCTCTAAGATTTCCATACGTTCACCGGACTCGTCTCGTCCAACGAACAACAGACCAGCCTCCTCGAGACGGGGCACGTACTCGGGATTCACCTCGTACCTGTATATGACACACACGCGCGCGCGCGCACAGATGAGCAAACATGAAAGACAACCCGCCCGTAGCCCATGTCCTCGTAGCCCAGGTCGACTCCCAGCAATCAGCGCATTTTTGCTATCAAAAGAATGTGTGTGGCATGTGTGTGTACGTGTGTGTACGTGTGTGTCTGTGTAGCACACCTGTGTCTGTGTCTCTCGTCAATGAATGATTCACGTTGGTATAGCTTGGCACTCATACACTGCACAGTCTGCAGGATGGTGCGACGCGCGCCAAGACGCATGGTGCCGCCCTGTATGTGTGACACACACAGCGACACAAACACACACACAGGATAACGACCTGTTGCGGAGCCGTACACACTCCTGCACACAGCAACAACGAGTCTGCAGTGTGTGTGTGTGTGTGCGTGTCTGCATGTGTGTATGTGTGTCACCTTGTGTGTCTTAGAGCCCTCAGGCATGAACACCACGAGTGGGTTTGGTGTGGCCTGTTGGAACTCAGTGGAGTGCGCGTCAGTGAGACCCAACACGTTACGAGCGAACTCGAGCACTGCAACCTGTACACACACACACACACACACACACACACATCAGGACACACCAAGTAGGAAGGCCGAGTAGACACACACGCACACACACACACACACTCGCGCTTCAAGTCCCCTCAGGTGTCTGCACTGTAAACTGGTTGTGAGCGAGTATGCAGGCGTGTGTGTGTATGTGTGTGTGTGTGTGTGTGTACACCCTACCTGCATGCCCAGGCAGATGCCAAAGTACGGCACCCTGTGTGTGCGGGCGTAGTGTGCTGCCAGCATCATCCCCTCCACACCACGTGTGCCGAACCCGCCTGGCACAATGATACCGTCAGCTGCGCGGAGACGTGTCCAGGCTGCCTCGTAGGCTGTGGGGTCTGAGGACTTAGTCTCTGGCTCCAAGTGACTGGCCTCAACCCACTCCAACTGTATGTGTTGACACATACACGCACACATGCACACAGTTGCGTAAGATCATGCAGGTTTCTCTTGGGACTGCCCCAACCTCGCATGAAGCAGACACGCAAACACACATACGCACATCTCTGTTCCCTTCCTATGTTGTGTGAGGGCCCCTCACATACAGACATGCATTGTATCTGGGGTTGCAATATAGAAGGCGGGTGGCCCTCTGTGTGTGTCAGAGAGCAGGATATAAGCCGAGTGTATATGTGTGTGTGCGTGTGTGTGTGTGTCCTGGTCATACCTTGAGCTTGAGCCTTGCCTCCATGCATGCGTGTTGTAACGACTTGATCACGGACAGGTACGCGTCACTGAGGAGTGTGTACTTGCCGATGAGTGAGATGTTGACTGGCTCAGTCAGACTGAATGAGTGAGACACACACACACACACAGCACACACAAACACACACAGTCCTCAGCACGCATGCACTGACTGTATAGCGTGCACTGTTCTGTGCACACACTGGCCAGCATAAAGACGTAAAGTACACGCATGTGGAGGCACACACACACGTACCTGTCCCATCTATCAGCCAGGTTAGTCTTCCATGCAGTGAGGTCCAGGCGAGAGCTGCCCTCCAGCTTGAGCTTCCTGTAATGTACACACACACACACACACACACACACACACACACACACACATGTCCATGAATTGTGCGCATGGCATGCATGGACGTGCTGCATAGTGCTGAGGCAAGCCTATCTGCATTGCTGGTCTCGTGTGTGTATTAAGACGAAATGTGCGCTCCCTGCTGCTCCCTACATGCATGATTGCCCCTGTGAAGCCTAACCAAACAGCCTGCAGGCCCCGTACCTGCAGATGACGTGGTGCGCTCCCTGCTGCTCCATGAGTAGGGGCACACGCCATATGTTGCTGACGTCATGCATGGTGAGCACACACTCGGGCTCAACCTGACAGAAGAGAGCCTGTCACACACACACACACACAAACACACACACTGATAGGGACGTACGCACATGTGTGTCACACTGACCAGCTTGTCAACGTGTAAGCTCATGTAAGCGCGCAGGCACGGCCACTGAGTGGGATGTGATAGCACAGACTTGCGATGGGTTTGGTAGCGCCTCGCATCCCATCAGTGGGCGTTGCCGCGCACTGAAGTGCAATGGCTTATGTGAGGCAAGCTCGTTGGGACAACTACAGCTTTCCCTGCACACTGCCGGCCAACAGTGTGTGTGTGTGTGTGTGTGTGTGTGTGTGTGTGTGTCACACTCACCAGCTTGTCCCTCACTCCTTCTTCCAAGGGCTCCTGACAACGACATGCTAGTAGGTTGGGGTGGAAGCCTAGAGACCTCAGTACCTGTGCACACACACAAAGACACACAGACACACACATGTTGGCTATCAAGGAAATGTGATTGAATGCACTCCCTGTACGTGCACATGCATGCATACTTTTGCTGAGTGCCAGTGCAGGCACACGTAGGCGTACATGGCGCACGAGACGCATGCTAGCACACCCATGCTCACCTGCACAGAGTGCTGTGTAGGCTTAGTCTTCTGTTCGCCCACCACACCGATCACTGGTACGAGTGACACGTGTACGTTACACATGTTGTCTGCGCCGACCTGTGTACAGAGGAACGCACACACACACACACACACACACACACAGTGTTGTCATTCACAGGCAAAAAGCACGCACATGCACACTTGCGTCAAGCTGGGCCACACGTGCGCGTGTGTTGGGGGCAAGCGCGTGGCTACACACACATACACACACACACACACGTACCTTGAACTGGAACTGTCTTAGTGCCTCAATGAAAGGCATTGACTCGATGTCTCCCACTGTACCACCTAGCTCGATCACACACACGTCTGGGGCACCCGTGGCACCTGTGTAACACGTGACACACACACACACACATGTCTGGCGAACGTGGGCATACAGCAAAGGCACAGGGTTATGTGACAGGGTTCTGTGTGTTTATGTATGTGCGCACGACTGCGTATCCGCCGTGTGTGCTCCGTGTGAGCGCGCGTGCTGCGTCCGCTGTCTGTCTTTCTCTGCCTCTCTGCATGTGTGTGTGTGTACACCCACCGTCCACAGGCTGGTGTGCCACACGCTGAATCCAGTCCTGAATAGCATCAGTGATGTGTGGCACCACCTGTACTGTCTTGCCTAGGTAGTCACCCCTGCGCTCCTTCTCAATCACTTGCTGCAAGGGGACACATGCACACACACACACACACACACACACACACGAGCCATGGATGCTTGCGAGGGCACGCGTAGACACAGGCGCGTCAGAGCGCAATACATACATATACACACACATACACACACACAGACACGTACCGAGTAGATCTTGCCAGTTGTTAGGTTGTTATCCTTTGTCAGCGTGATGTCTAGGAAACGCTCATAGTTGCCTAGATCCAGATCAGCCTGTGTGTACACACACACACAAACACACACACACACACAGTCTGAGAGTACCTGCAACAGGTAAGTCTATTCCAGCCTCAGTATGCCTCGGCCTCTGTGTTGTGGGCAGCGTCATGCTTGATTGCGAGGCACCCTGCTTGCCTGGCAGTACCTGTCTGTCTGTCTGTCTGTCTGTCTGTCTGTCTTTATGTATGTATGTACGTATGTATGTATGTGTGTGCGTGTGTGTATGCATAGCTGTGTGTGTGTGTGTGTGTGTGTGTGTGTGTGTGTATGTGTGTGTGTGTACGTGTGTGCACCGCCCACCTCGCCACCGTCGTCCAGCACAAACACCTCTCCGTGCTCGAAAGGAGACATTGTGCCAGCATCTGAGTTTAGGTATGGATCTGCAGTAAGTGTGGGCACACAGACACAGAGGAGCACTCAAAATGGCATTGGGGCACAGGGGCGGAGGCGCTAAGGACGCTGGTTCTGCTGCGCCAGAGGTGCGCGAGCCATTCGGCTGCCGTGCCGTGTGCATTCAATGCTGGGCCCTGCCCTGCCTAGGCGCGAGCGAACGTGCTAGGTAGATGCTAGCTGATGCTGCTGTGGTATAGGGCTGCAGTGGGTGGAAGCGAGTCTGCGAGTTTCCCCGGCCAATTCCGACAGCCAGGTCCAGCCTAGTGTGAAGGCTGTGCGCTGCGTGCTGCTGTGGCCTGTGCACCGAGCTGGCGTCATTGTGAGTGCTCAAGAGCTGCAGGCTGCTCACCAATCTTGATTGAGGTGACTCTGAAGCCACAGTTCTTGAGCAGCACGCCGATGCTGCTTGCAGTCACGCCCTTGCCCAGCCCGCTAACCACGCCGCCCGTGACTAGCACGTACTTCATCTTGACACTACCCGGAGTGCTGCTGTGGTGTTGGAGGCCCTGCGGCTGAGGCTGCCGTCAAAGTGCGGAGGTGGGCCCCGCGCCGCTCAAAAATCAAAAGGCGGCGTCTGTCTCCTCTGAGCTTCCTTTGGGTACCTGAAACTGTTGCTTGTCTACGTAGGTAAGTATAGCAGTCTACGAGGGCTTGCGAGGAGCGCGAGGGAGGGACAGGCGCACAAGTCACTCGTGTGAGAACACCCGTCCAAGGTCAGCGAAGTGCGCCTCCGTTGGCCCTCGTGGCCATCAGAGCATCCGCGCTCTAGCACATGCATAGCCGCATAGCACTTGTAGGGAGACGGTTGTCCATCCACGCCCAGAGCATACCCAAGACCCACCCACTGCAGTCACGCACCCTACCCTGTACAGCACACTTCCCATACCGTGCCAGCTGTCTTAGAGCTGCATCGGCTCATGCTGGAGCAGAAGCCAGCATGGACCAGCCCGTAGTTCTTCAAGCGTACGCGTCCGACGAGCCAACGCGCGACGCACTGACAGATTGTCTGCAACAGCCAGACTTTCCTTCGTCTGTGAAAATCCTATGGCCCAGTCAGCCCCACAGCAATGCGCCTGAAGGCCCTACGTTCGAAGGGGACCTGTACATGCAGCACCTGAGCAGCCAGGGCGCTCTGGGCAAGGCGCTTCTCACGGCCCAAGAGATTCAGTCCACGCAGGTGCGCGCCAGGCTAGGCAGCTTCAAGCCTCATAAGCAGAGGCCCTCAGTAACAAGGGGGCAGGGCAGGGATGGCAGGCGAGCAGGGTTCAGTCAGTGGAAAAGGAGGCGCGTGACTGAGAAGGCGCAGACCTTGCCGGGGCCCCTCCGATGCTGCACTGCGCATGCCTCGCTGGCTGTGACTGCAGGACTTCATGCGCGCACATCACTCTCAGCTCCCGGAGGGCACAGTGCTCACAGCAGAGCGGCAAGTATCAGGCAAAGGTACGCGCAGGCGCCACACACTTGCACGCATGATACCCGCACAGTTTGACTTCAGGGGTAGCTGGTGTGGTTCTATAAGCATGCAGGGCTATCGTAGATAATGTGGATGCGTGCTGAGTGCCGTTGTTCCTGTGTACGTCTACACACAGGTCGGGGAGGCATTGGCGTGCGCTTTGGGTGTGCGCGCTGGATACCCAACTGCGTGCAGTTGCTCTAGTTGTGTGGGTGTGGGTGTGGGCGTCTGTGTGCAGGTCGGGGGGGCAACCAGTGGACATCCCCAGCAGGATGTCTCATGTTCACTGCACACAGACCCTTGGCGATACCTGGGGACAAGGTGTGTGTGTGTACACACAGACAGACACACACACAGACCCATACAGACACGCACATAGTGTCTCATGGTACCTTGACTGAAGCATCTCCATGGCTTTGTCTTTCATCAGAGTTTGACTCTGTGGTATATGTGCGTGTGTCTGTGTGTGTGTGTGTGTCACTCTCAGGCTCCCTTTATCAACTATGTCATTTGTCTGGGTGTGTTGAGGGGGATACGTGACGCAGTACAGCGAACATGCCCGGTAGGTGACACACACGTGTGTGTGTGTGTGCGCGCGCATGTGGCCTGTGGGTGTAGCAGTGCCTACAGATGTGCGTGCGTGTGTGTGTGTGTGTGTGTGTCACATGCAGGGCCTCAACCTAGACAGTGTACGCATCAAGTGGCCAAACGACATATACTATGTACCCCCTCACCAATCACCACCCACCAAACAACGGCCAACACCCACCAGCGCGCCAGACACAGCAGCAGTAACACCACCAGCAGCAGCAGCAGCAGCAACAGAGAATGGCTCGGTCACACAAAGCAGTACCTCGGTCACACCAAGTAGCACCTCAGCCACGCCCTCTCGCACACAAGGCGCGCTCAAAATCGGCGGCGTGCTCATCCACACAACCTACTCCCGCGGCCGTTTCAACGTACTTGTTGGCATCGGTTTGAATGTTGCGAATCGACAGCCCACGACATGCCTGGATGCAATTGTGTCCGAGGCCTTGGAAAGACAAGGAGACAAGGGGCAGGGACAAGGGAAGGGTGAGCAGGGGGAGGGTGGTGTGAGTCTGCGTAAAGAGGTGGTGCTGGCGCGTGTGATATCGCACCTGGACGAGTGCTTCCAGGTGTGTGGCACACATACGCACACACACACACACACACACACATACTGGCACTGTCATGAGAAGCGTGGGCTGCGGCGCACACATATGGGCACACGCGCACGGACACACAGAGGAACACAGGCAGCAAGCTCGATTGGTAAATAGCCTCAGGCTGTGTGTGTGTGTGTGTGTGTGTGTGTGCATCCAGGTGTTTGAATCCCAGGGCTTTGCTCCCCTAGAGTCAGACTACCTGTCCTCCTGGCTGCACACAGGTCAAACAGTCAAATTTAAAGCTGGCGACAGCCAGAGCGTGGACGCCATTGTCAGCCCCACAAGCTCCTCCGCCCCACCGGCCAACATACACACACACAACAGCAATGCCCCCAGCTCACAGCAGGCTGCGGCCTCCAGCACAGGCACAGGCACACATACAGCAGACAGTCACGCACAGGAGAGCAGCGATAGTGTAGAGAATGGTGGTGCTAGTGTAGGAAACGACACGTTAGTTACGCTGCGTATACAGGGCGTTAGTCCTGCTGGGTTTTTGTTGGCGTTTGAAGAGGGCACAGGACGAGCGTACGAGCTGACACCGGATGGGAACAGCTTGGATATGCTGGCTGGCTTGCTGAGACGCAAGCTGGACTTGTGACTGAGAGACATGTGTACACAGTGACCGCTGTGTAAGACTGTACAGGGTTTGTACTTGGTGGTGTTTGGGCAGTGGAATGGTGTGGTTTCGTGCTTGCGTCGTCCCATGCTTGTCAGTACTCTTTAGCCTTGTGCTTATGTGTGCAGTAGTGGGACCCTTGTGTAATCCTGGCTTGTCTCATCTGTGCCAGCCTCTGTGTGCCAGTGAGTGCCGGCACTATCAGCGCAGCGAGAGAAACGTGGCACAGTGACGACAGGCACCAGCCACATACTGAACCGGCCCCTGGCCTCTGCACACGTGTGCGCCCAGCTCCCGCGTACTCTGTGTGTGCACGTGTGTCGTGTGTGCACGTGTAGAGGACGAAAGAGGTTACAAAACAGATGAGATTGCACCCCAGCACACAGAAGGGCTGCCCGGATGCGCGCACACGTGCGTCCGCGGCCTGCACTTCTATCACGATCGAGTCCCTTGGCGGCTCTAGCTTGCTGTACATCGCTTTGAAATTTGTGGTGCGGAATTGTACAGGTGTGGAGGGGGCGGGTGTCTTCCTGTGTGGCTGTGTACATGGGGTTCCCTTACGTAGGTGTAATGTGCCTGTTGCCAGTCGCTACTTAGCTACGCCGCAATCGCTACTTAGCTATGCCATATGCGGTCCGGTAGGTCACGAAGGGCGCAGAAATGCAAACGCACAAAAGCAATACAGAACCGGCGTACGAGAACCGGGCGGCGGTCTCCTCTTCTTTTCTTCCCTTCTTCATTGCAGCACCTTACTACACTGTTGCACATTGCTATAAAAGATCTAGCCCATCATTTCAGCTCATTCCGGGCGCCGGGCAAATGGCCCCTCCGCGAGTGCATCTTCACCTTGGAGCTTCATGTTGGCGCAGGCACTAGCGATCCGATAGCAGCGCACAGAGTACAGGTGCAGTGTTGGGTGGGCAGCGATGAAGACCAAGCAGAAGTGGAGCACACAAGAACACGACCAGCTGGCAAGGCTCGTGGAGATTGGGATTGCGCAGTTTGGCAGCACACAGGCTATCAAATGGCCTGACCTTGCTGAAGCCCTTGGAACAGGGCGTTCAGCACGGCAGTGCAGGGAGCGCTGGGAGAACTTCCGGTGGGCCGGATGGCATTCTACACTCTATACCTTGACCTAGCCCCTTCCCAGCCCGCAGCTGTGCTATACGCAATGATGACTCCTGCTGTCTTGCAGGCCGGATGCCAGGCGGGGGAACTGGACAATAGAAGAGGAGGACGCCCTCGCAGAGAGGTAAACGCCGGGCACCGGAGCCTACCCCGCAGAGGCAGCAGACGCAGATGATATCAGGCCTGAGTTCTACAGCGTGCAGAAAGCACTCTACGCAGCACAGGGGACACGGCCTGAACACAGCACAGCGTGGTCTGTCTGCGCCCGCGGTCCGCAGGCACGCAGAGGTGGGGCCTACGTGGAACCGCTTTATTGAGACGGTGGAGCGCTCCTCTGATGCCATCAAGAAGTGAGTGCAGCACCGCTCGCCGAGCACACGCTAGACAGCACAAGGGGGCAGCCGTACCGACGCACACGCTGGACATACAGCGCAAGGGGGTATCCGGACCCCCTCTCGCAG
>VFQQ010004866.1_pt1 | contig 11516 bp, 11 predicted proteins | sample 3512341 | NCBI WGS metagenome assembly VFQQ01 (sample SAMN10412373, study PRJNA504923) | tailings metagenome | isolation source: Relicate 2 Philex TSF1 revegetated site | place: Philippines: Tuba, Benguet | collected 2017-08-29 | reverse complement strand
ACTCGCCAATGGATGCCTGTGCTGCACGATCCGGCGCGATATCGGCGACACGCTCGCCGAGCGCATCGAAGCGCGCGATCGCGGCGAAACGCCGCATTTCTCGCGCATCGTGTTGGAAACGAGCGGCCTTGCGGAGCCCGCCGAGATTCTATCGACCCTGGCGGACGATCCGTTGATCGAACCGTTGATCCGCCTGAATCGGGTCGTCACGGTGATCGACGCCGTTCACGGGGATGAAACGCTCGCCACGCGGGCTGAGGCAATCGAACAAGCCGCCGTCGCGGATGTGCTGCTGCTCAGCAAGACCGATCTTCAAACACCGGCCCCGGCATTGCTCACGCGCTTGCACGACATCAATCCGGCCGCCGCGTTGCGTGACCTTTCGCAAGCGGATGCGCTTGACGGCGTGATGTTCGCCGATGCGCCGCGGGTTGCGCAAGCCTTCGAGCGGCCGCGCTTTCGTGCCAAGCACGGCGTCGACGCGATCTCGCTCGAGCTGACGCGCGCACCCACACGCTTCGAGTTTGCGCGGGAATTCGGCGGCTTCGCGACGCGTCATGGTGGCGCGCTGTTGCGAATGAAGGCGATTTTGCGTTTCGCCGATGCGCCGGATCGGGTCGCGACCCTCCATGCTGTTCGCCATACGCTGCACGCGCCCGAATGGCTGCCCGAATGGCCCGACGCGGATGAACGGGCGCGCCTGGTGCTGATTGGATCGGGCATCGATATGGCGGCGTTCGTCGCGGAAGTGCCTTGCGTCGCGGCAAAACCTTGGCGCGTGCCGGCGTTGGCACGGCCCTCGGCGGCCTGAGATTGGGAATTCGCATGTTCGACACCGTTATCCGCAATGCCAAAGCCGTTCTTCCCTCGGGCGCTGCGGTCATCGATATCGCGATCGCCGGCGAGACGGTCGCCGCGATCTCAGCGCCCGGCTCGCTGAAGGGCACGCGGACGATCGATGCCGACGGTATGATCGCGGTACCTGGCGGGATCGATCCGCATATCCATTCCTCCCGCCCGATGAAGATCGCGAGCGGCGAGGCGTTCATGAGCGGCTCGCCCGAGCAGGTCGGTCGCGCAGCGTTATGCGGCGGCACGACGATGCTGATGGATTTCGTGCAATGCCATCCGCACGAGACGCTAGTGCAATCGATCGCGGCGGCCGACGAATTGTGGCGCGGCAACAGCCCGTGCGATTACGCGTGGCATTTGATGCTGCATGGCGGTGTGCCGCACGATCAATTGGCGGAGATTGCCGAGGCGATCGGGGCGGGGCATGCGAGCGTGAAGATCTTCACGACCGACATCACGCCCAGTCGGCGCGGCCGGATGCTGAATTTCGGCGATATCTGGGAAGTGCTGAAGGTCGTCGCGGCGACCGGGGGGATCGCGGCGATCCACGCCGAGGACAACGACATCGTGATGCATATGTATGAAAAGCTGATCCGCGAGGATCGCGTGGCTTTCGAACATATGGCGGAGGTGCACAACACGCTGTCGGAAGACCTGGCGTTCAACCGGATCATCCGCTTGGCGGAGAACGTACCGGGTGCCGCCCTTTATATGATGCATGTCTCGGCGAGTGCGGGCGTGCGGGCGATTCGCGATTCGCGCGCGCGCGGCTTTCCGATCTACGGCGAAACGCTGCATCAATATCTGTTGTACACGGCCGAGGATTACAAAGCGCCGAACGGGCAGATTTACCACACCTATCCGTCGATCAAGTATCAGGCGGATCAGGATGATCTGTGGCGTGGCATGGCGGCGGGCTCGCTGCACAGTGTCGCGACCGACGAGGTATGCTGCCCGCTGCGTATCAAGACGCAAGGCAAGCGTATCGACGATGCGACGGGCGGCAATTCGGGTGTCGAGCCGAGGCTGAGCCTCATGTACACGCAGATGGTCGAGAAGCGCGGTTGGTCGCTGGAGAAATTCGTCGACCTGACCTCGGCGAATATCGCCAAGATCATGGGCATGTATCCACGTAAAGGTGCCATCGCCGTCGGTTCCGACGCCGATATCGTACTGCTCGATCCCGCCGCCAAGCGCGTGCTGACGGCATCGATGCTGCATGAAACCGACTACACGCCGTGGGAAGGGTGGGAGGTCGCCGTTTGGCCGGCCTATACGTTTCTGCGCGGCAAAATCGTCGCCGAGCGCGGTGAGTTCCGCGGCGACGTGGCCGATGGCAAGTGGATCGAGCGCAAGATCGATCCCGCCCTTCTGAAAGGGCCGGTGGTCTGATGGCCGCTTCTTCGAGCCGCCCCGTCGTTCTCGTTACCGGCGCCCAGAAGGGGATCGGCGCCGGTATGGCGCGCGCTTTCGCAGCTTCGGGCTACGACGTCGCGATCAACTATTTGGACGACGAAGCGGCGGCGCGAGCGGTGGCCGCCGATGTCGCGGCCGCAGGCGGTCGGGCGCATCTCGCCAAATGCGATATCTCCGATCTCGCGGCGCTGGAAGATATGGTTGCGGCAACGAACGAGACGTTCGGCCGGCTCGACGTTCTCGTCAACAATGCGGCGATTTTTCCGCGCTCGGATTTTTTGGATATGTCGGTCGCGGAATGGGACCGCGTGCAGGACGTGAATCTGCGCGCGACCGTGTTCGCTACGCAGTTCGCGGCGCGGATCATGACCAAACGTGGCGGCGGATCGGTGATCTGTACCGCGTCGCAAGCCGTTCGCGGCGTGCGCCGTTCGAGCCACTACGTCGCCGCGAAAGGTGCCATCGTGGCGCTGGTCCGCGCATTGGCGCTGGAACTAGCTCCGCATCGCATTCGCGTGAACGCGATTTCGCCGGGCCTGATCGATACCGACCAACCCCGGATCGTTCATAGCGATGCCGAACTGGCCGAACGCGCGCAACAAATTCCCTGGCAGCGCCTGGGTCAGCCGTCGGATATCGCCGCGACGGCGGTTTTCCTGGCCTCGCCTGCCGCCGACTACATCACCGGCCAGACGATCCACGTCAACGGCGGCAGCTACATGCCATGACCACGGAACGGGAATTCGCGGATAAGGCCGTCGTCGTAACGGGGGCGGCGCGCGGGATCGGTTATGCGCTGGTCGCGCGCTTGGCCGCGCAAGGTGCACGGGTCGCCGCGTTCGATATTCTGGACGGGGCGTTCGCGCATCCCAATATTGCCGCATATCGGGTCGATCTGCGCCGGGAAGGGGATATCGCGGATGCGGTCGATGCCTTCGCGGCCAAGCAAGGCGGCATTGATCTGCTGGTGAACAACGCGGCGGCGGTCACGCCCGCGAAGCCTGCCCCGGAATTGACGCTCGACGAATGGCGCATGGCTTTCGATGTCAACGTCACGGCGGCATTTCTGACCGCGCGCCATGCCGTGCCGCATATGCGCGGCCGGAAAGGGGCGGCGATCGTCAACGTCGCCTCGCAACTTGGCCATGTCGCGGCGTTCGGCAAGGCGGCTTACAGCGCCAGCAAGGCGGCATTGATCGCGTTCAGTCGCAGCCTGGCGGTCGATCTGGCGCCCGATGCGATCCGCGTGAATTCGATCTCGCCCGGGCCGGTTTGGACCGAGCGTATGGCGCCAAACTATGCCGACCGCGCTGCCGCTGAAAAGCGGCTGGGGGCAGACAATCTGCTCGGGCGCGTCGCCTCGGCCGACGAGATCGTCGATGCGATCCTTTTCCTGGGCGGCAGCCGCGCCGCCTATATGACGGGATCGGACCTTGTCGTCGATGGCGGGTATCTCGCCCGATGACCGCCTTAGATAAATCCGGAAGCAGCACCATGTCCGCCGACGTGACTCAATCGACAATCGCGCAACTCGCCGAGCTGATCCGCCGCCGGGAGTTATCGCCCGTCGAGTTGACGCAAGCCTATCTGACGCGGATCGAACGCTTCGATCGGTTCGTTCACGCCTATATCCAGGTTTTCGCCGACGAAGCCTTGGCCGCCGCGCACATTGCGGAAGCGGAGATTGCCGCAGGCACTTGGCGCGGCCCGATGCACGGCATTCCGGTCGCGTTGAAGGACAATATCGCCGCGCGCGAAGGGTTCACGACCTGCCATTCGGCGTTGATGAAGGACAACCGCACCGACTATGACGCGTTCGCGGTCGCACGCCTGCGCTCGGCCGGCGCGATCATTCTCGGCAAGCTCGCGATGTGGGAATTCGCGACCGGCGGCGGGTCGCTGGATACGCCGTGGCCGCCGGCGCGCAATCCTTGGAATACGGAGTTCAGCGCCAACGGTTCGTCCAGCGGTGCGGCGGTCGCCGTCGCGGCGGGTATGTGCGCGGCGGCTTTGGGTACGGATACGGGCGGATCGCTGCGCAATCCTGCCGCGTGGTGCGGCGTCGTCGGCATGAAGCCGACCTATGGTCTGGTCAGTCGGGGCGGCGTGGTGCCGCTTTCCTTTTCTCTCGACCATGTCGGGCCGGTCGGCTGGACGGCGCCCGATTGCGCCGCCGTGCTCGATGCGATCGCGGGACACGATCCCGCCGATCCGTCGAGCGTGGCCGAGGCCATCGCCGATCCTGCGACGGCGTTCCGGGGTTTGCGAGTCGGCTATGTCGCGCATTACTTGCAGGATGGCGCCGGTGTCGAGCCGGAGATGGCGAGCGCGGTCGCCGCGTCGCGCGATGTGCTGCGCGATGCGGGCGCCGTCGTTTCGGATGTGCGGTTGCCGCCGCTGCGCGAATATCAGGATGTCGGATTGCAGATCGCGCGGTCCGAAGCCTATGCGGTTCACGAGGACACGCTGCGTTCCAACCCGGAACTTTACGGCACGATGTCGCGCCGGCGCCTGCTGATGGGCGCCTTCATACCCGCGTCGTGCTACGTGAACGCCCAACGTGATCGGATGCGGCTGACGACCGATCTGCGCGAGATAATGCGCGACGTAGACATCCTGTTGTTGCCGATGGCGCGTTCGGCGGCGCGCGCGTTCGGGGACGATGTGTTGGGGGCGAGCGGTCCCTTTCTGGGCCGGCCATTCAACATAACGGGTACACCGGCGGCCTCGGTTTGCGCGGGGTTCTCGCGCGCGGGGTTGCCCCTGGCGGTTCAGATCGCCGGCCGTCCGTTCGAGGACAAGCTGGTGCTCGCCGCAGGCGCATTGATCGAAAACGCGCTCGGGCTGCGCACACGGCGGCCCGATCTGAGTGCCGCGTCGCATCGAAAGATTGCCTGAGGAGGAGAGCCATGTCGGAGATATTCGACACAAACGAGATCATCGTCTTCCAGGCGAAGTTGCTTGCTCTCAACCTCAGCCATGAGGACCAGCCAAAGTTCTTCGAATCGGTGAGCGAAATGCTCGCCGCGATCGCCAATACCCATCGTCCACACACGATGGCCGAAGAGCTCGCCACTGCCTTTCGATTGGTGCGTTGGCCGTCGAACCGCGATCAGCCATAGTCGGAAAGAATTCGTGTCATCGTCGGCGCGGTTTTCTTCAGATGCGCCGCGAAGCGCGCGGCGATCTTCGACCGTGCGTGGTTCAACGGCTCGATCATCTGGATCTTGTGCTCGATCACCGGCCGGAAGGGGCGGATCACGAGATCGGGGAACAGGCCGGTCGTGACCACCATCGGTTCGATCAATGCGATCGAAGTCAGCGTCGTCGCCATCATGCAGGCGAGCGTGCCGGAATTGACCTCGTAGGCGATCGGAAGATTGGCGATACCGGCGCGATTGAAAGCCTGGGCGATCTGGCCGCCCAGATGCGTCTGACTGGCGTAGGAGATAACTCGTTCGTCGTGCAGATCGTCGATCGAAACCAGCTTGGCCTTCGCCAGCTTGTGACGGCGATGGATCACGCAGGCGATTTCCGTCGTCGTCAAATGCGTCGACAGCAGATCCGGGTCGTTGACGGGATCGAAGACCACGCCGATATCCATTTCGCCGCGCCGCACGCGGTCGAAGACCTCCTGGCGGGTTAGCGATAGCGTGCTGATCGCGCCATGCTTCAGCGTCGTGCGGAACGAGGCGACGGCGGGCGGCAGCAGTGCCGTAATCAAGCCGGGGGAGGCGCCGACGGTCAGTCGGCCCCGCTGACCGCCGCGCAGATCCTTGGCGACGCGACCGAACACCGCGACGCGCGAGAAAATCGCCTCGGCCTCGGGGGCCAGCATTGTCGCCTCGGGCGTGGGGCGCAGGCGCCCGCCGACGCGCTCGAACAAACGGATGCCGAAATGGCTCTCCGCGTGGCGCAGCATCATGCTGCAAGCGGGTTGCGAAATACGCAGCGCGCGCGCGGCCCCGCTGACGGACCCGGCCTTCATCACTTCGTGGAAAACTTCGAGATGGCGCAGGTTCAAGCGGTATTCCGTCGTCGCAAAGGAAGGGTGATTGCCGGCGATCATACACGCACGCGCGGCGGCGTAGTATAGTGGGCTGCGGCAAACCGGAGCCCCCCGATGCGTTGGACGGTCCAGCAACTGCAGACATTCCGCATCTTCGCGGAAACCTTGAGCATGACGGAGACGTCGCGGCGGACCTTCGTGACGCAATCGGCCGTCAGCCAGAAGCTCAAAGAACTCGAGCACGCGCTGAAGATGAAACTCTTCTATCGGAAGGGCAACAAAGTGCTGCTGACGCAGGAAGGCGCGGCGCTGCTGCCGTCGATCGAGCTGGTGTTCGACGAAATGAACCGGATGGAGCGGCACGCGACGGAGATCCGCAGCGCCGAATTCGGCGAGTTGTCGCTGGTGACGATGCCGCCCTTGCTGCAAAGCATCCTGCCCGATGCGGTGGCCGAAACGGTCGAGCGTCATCCTGGGTTGCGCGTGAGCGTCGAGGCGCACAGCGCACCGGAGATCCTGTCGCGCATCCGACGCGAAGTCGCGGATGTCGGATTCACCTTCAGTGTCGACGACGATACGGGCGTCCATCTCGATCCGTTCATGTCGGTCCAGATCGTGTCGGTAATGCGCAAGGACAACCCACTCGCCAAGCGCCGGGCGCTGGGCATGGCCGATTTGGCGCGCGGGCGGACGATTTGCCACGCGCCCAACACGCCGATCGGACGCAAAGTTCTGGCCGCGTTGGGCTGGCCTGCCGACCGGCCCGGCCAGATTTTCGTCAACGGGTCGGCCATGGCGATCGAACTCGCCGCGCGCGGCGTAGGCATCGCGCTGACGCATCCGTTGACCATCGGCGCGCTGGCGCATCCCGATCTTGCGATCGTGCCGCTGCGTCCGGCCGTGACGGTGACGCTGATGATGGTCGTATCGCGCGCGCGCCTGCCTTCGGCGGGCATGCGCACGCTGATCGACAGCGTGCGCGGCATATCGAAGCGCCATGCCGAGTATCTGCGCCGTCTGGGCGCGTTCGCCGAGATCGTCGATCCGCAGTGAACATCTCCGCATATAAGCCAGGCTTATATGCGGAGTATGAGTTTGAATTGGCCCGTTTTGCGGGGCCTGCCTAACCTCCTTGCATAGGTCGTCCGCGCGGATGCCAGTCCCGCTGGCCGTGCGATACCCAAGGAGGAAGCGCCCATGTCCGTCGCGATCAAGAATTTGACCGTCCATACCGGCGCCGAGATCGACGGCGTGGATCTGTCCAAGCCGATCGATGCGGCGACCGTGGAACTGCTCGACCGGACCCTTGCCGATCGCGGCGTGCTGGTGTTTCACGGCCAGAATCTCGATCCGGACAGCTATTGCGCGGCGATCGCCAATTTCGGCGAATTGATGCAGCAAAGCGCCAAGCAGTTCTGCCTCGACGATAAGCCGATCGTCGGTTTCGTGTCGAACCGCGACAAGGCGAACGGCGTGCTGATCACGCGCGGTGAGCAGTATCACACCGACCACTCCAACTACGCCGAACCGCCGAAGGCGACGACGCTGTTTGCCGTCGAGATTCCAAACCAAGGCGGCGATACGCAGTTCGTCAACGTGCAGGCCGCCTATGCGGCATTGCCCGAAGCGACGCGCAAGGAGATCACCGGCTTGCAATGCCGCCATGTCGGCCAGTCGAGCCGCAGCCCGCGCAAGATGGCATCGACCTTGACCGGCGAAAAACGCCCCGAGGCGTTGCAGCCGGTCGTCGCGATCCATCCGTTGAACCGCAAGCCCGGCCTCTACCTCAACACGGCGCGGATGGAGGATATCCCCGGCTACTCGTCGGAGCAGGCGGGCGCCTTGATCGACAAGTTGATGGCCCATGCGACCGATACGAAATTCGAGTATCGCCACAAATGGACGAAGGGCGACGTGGTGATCTGGGACAACCGCACCGTCCTACACCAGGCCAATGGCGACGTGCCGTCCGATCAGTTTCGCTATCTGCTGCGCTTGATGGTGCGCGGCGTGGCGCTGGAGAATGCCGGGCAAGCCCAGGCGGCCGAGTAAGTCGCATGGCCGGCGAAATTCGGAACTCCGTCAAAGACAAGATCGCGGCCGGCAAGGCCGCGATCTTCATGCAGGTGAAGCTGGTCGAGAGCATCGAGATCGCGCAGATCGCGAAGACGGCGGGGTTCGACGGATTCTATATCGATCTCGAACACTCGACGATGACGCTGCGCGATGCCTCGCAAATCTGCATCGCGGGGCTTCAAGCGGGGATAGCGCCTTATGTACGTGTCCCCGCGCCGACGCCGGAATACGTTCAGCGCTGTTTGGATGGCGGCGCGTTGGGCGTTTTCGTGCCGCATGTCGAAACCGCCGAGCAGGCGCGTGCGGTCGTCGCGATCGCGAAATACGCGCCGATCGGTCAGCGCTCGTCGTCCGCGACATTGCCGCATACGCGCTACGAGAAATGGGACGTTCACGCGCTGCGCGCGGCGATGAACGCGGCGACCGGCATCGTGGCGATGATCGAGAGCGCTGCGGCGGCCGCGAATGTCGACGAGATTGCGGCCGTGCCGGGGATCGACGTGCTGCATATCGGCACCAGCGATCTTTGCGCCGATCTCGGTCTCGAAGGCCAGCCCGATCATCCCAAGGTCATGGAGATCTATCGCCGCACGCAGGAAGCCTGTTTGCGGCACGGTAAGGCGCTGGGAGCGGGGGGCATGGCCAGCCATCCCAAGCTCCGCGCCAAAATGGTCGAACTCGGCGCGCGCCTCGTCGTCACCGGCTCCGACCATAGTTTCATTCTGGCCGAAGCCAAGCGTCGCTGCGCCGAAGCCAACGCCGCCCAGACGCCAACCAACGGATAACGCCATGTTCGCACCCCCGCCCGAAGTCACGATGAAGCTCTTCACCAAGCTGCCGCCGGAACTGGAAATGCACGGCAAGAAGTCCGAGTGGTTTGTCGGCCGGCCGCGCGACATGGCGCCGTCGTTTCTGGAGGGGCCGTCTTTCGATCGCGACGGCAATCTCTATTGCGTCGATATTCCCTGGGGCCGCATCTTCAAGATCACGCCGGACGGAAAATGGGAGCTGTTCGTCAGCTATGATGGCGAGCCCAACGGCCTGAAGATCCACAAGGATGGCCGTATCTTTGTCGCCGATCAAAAGAACGGGATCGTGCAGATCGACCCCAAGACGCGCGAGATCAAGCCGTTTTTGCAGCGTGCGATGCTCGAGCGTTTGAAGGGCCCGAACGATCTGGTCTTCGCGTCCAACGGCGATCTTTATTTCACCGACCAGGGGCAGAGCGGTTTGCACAACCCGACCGGCCGCGTGTTTCGCGTTCGCGCGAGCGGCGAGGTCGAGCTGCTGCTGAAGGACGTGCCGAGCCCAAACGGCCTTGTGCTCAGCAAGGACGAGCGCATCCTGTTCCTCGCGGTGACCCGTACGAACAACATCTGGAAAGTGCCGTTGCTGCCCGGCGGCGGCGTCAGCAAGGTCGGCACCTATATCCAGCTTTCGGGCGGGGGCGGGCCCGACGGTCTGGCGCTCGACGAGGCGGGGAATCTGATCGTCGCGCATTCCGGGCTCGGCAGCATTTGGGTGTTCGAACCGCATGGCGAACCGATCTTGCGGGTGAAGACCTGTGCCGGTCGCTCGACCACCAACATCGCCTTCGGCGGCAAGGACAACAAGACGCTGTTCGCGACCGAATCGGTGACCGGCAGCATTCTGATGGCGGAAATGCCGGCCCCGGGCCGCCCGATGTACTCGCATATGTGATCGACATGACCGAGAAAATCCGGGTCGCCTTTCTCAGTAATCTCGAAGCGTCGGTGCGCGACATCGTGCGCGCGACCGCACCCGAGAAATACGACGTGGTCTTCGCCGATAAAGAAGATGAGGCGGGATTGGTCGCGACGGCGCGGGGCGCGCAAGTGTTCATCACGCGCGCGCCGAAGGTCACGAAGGCCGTCGTCGCCGCCGCACCCGGCCTCAAGCTCGTCCATAAGTTCGGTATCGGTATCGACAAGATCGATCTCGATGCGGTGTGGTCGACGGGGGCCGAGGTCGCGATCACCGCGGGCGCCAATGCGGCGGCGGTGGCCGAGCATGCCGTAATGCTGATGCTGGCGGTCAACCGGCGGCTCGGCTATCTCGACCGCACAACGCGCGCGGGCGAATGGCATCGCGACGCCATGCGCGCGCAATGCTGGCAATTGCGCGACAAGGTCGTCGGCATTGTGGGGTTCGGCAGTATCGGCCGGTCGGTGGCGCTCTGTCTGGCTGGTTTCGGGGCGACGATCCGCTATTACGATCTGCGTCGCGTCGATGCGACGACGGAGCGTGCGCACCGCGCGAGCTACGCGGAACTCGACGATCTGCTGGCGCAGGCGGATATCGTGTCGCTGCATCTACCCGCCAATGCGCATACGGAAAAGCTGATTGGGACAGAAGCGTTGGCACGGATGAAGCCGACCGCCATTCTGATCAACACCGCGCGCGGCGAATTGATCGACGAAGCGGCATTGATCGCGGCGCTGGATGCAGGAAAACTGCGTGGTGCGGGGCTCGACGTCTTTCGCAAGGAGCCGGTCGATCCCGCCGATCCCTTGCTCAAGCACGAACGGATCACGGTGACGCCCCATACGGCGGGAAGCGTGATCGACAACGTCGCTTCCGTCTGCGCGCATATCTTCCGCAACATCGACATGTTCCTCGCCGGCCAATCGCTGCCCGGCGAAGATGTCGTCCGTCGCCCCGGAGCGGGTAAATGAGCCGTCCTGTCGTCGTCGTCACGGATCCGATTCATCCTTACGGTATCGAACAATTGCAGGCGGCGTTCGATGTGCGCCGCTTCGGCTACTCGGTTGCGGATTCCGACAAGGAAGCGATCGAAGCGGCCGTCGCCGAAGCCGATCTGCTTGTCGTGCGCGCGATGCCGGTGACCGGGAAGCTGTTGGACCGCGCGCGGCGGCTTTCACTGGTCGTCAAGCATGGTGCCGGGATCGATAATATCGACGTCCCGGCGGCAACGTCGCGCGATATCCTGGTCGCCAATTGCGGCGAAGCGAACGCCCGCGCCGTCGCCGAGGCGACCGTGGCGCTGATGTTTGCGGCGATCCGACGCATTCCCGAGCTGCATCGGATCGTCGTGGAGCGCCATTTTTCCCAGAACTGGTTCGTCCAGCGCTGGCAGACCGAGTTCCAGCAGCTTTCCGAACGCACGCTGGGTCTGGTCGGG
>VFQQ010004865.1_pt1 | contig 11516 bp, 14 predicted proteins | sample 3512341 | NCBI WGS metagenome assembly VFQQ01 (sample SAMN10412373, study PRJNA504923) | tailings metagenome | isolation source: Relicate 2 Philex TSF1 revegetated site | place: Philippines: Tuba, Benguet | collected 2017-08-29 | reverse complement strand
TGTCTAGGTTCTCAATATTGGGCCGCCAATAAGCATGTTCCTAACTATTCTGCTTATTATGGCGTATTGCTCGACATGGTGGGTGCTAAAGGAGCGACATTTCCGAAAGAAGCATTTTCAAAACAATACGCTGGCGAAATCACCCAAAACCTATGGAATCTAGCCAGTCAACTAGGATACAGTTCGTATTTTATCCAACAAGACGGTTCGGCCATTACTGACGACCACCTGCCCGTCAACGAAACTGCCAAGATTCCGATGGTTGATATTATCCACCTTCAACTCAATAATCCTCAAAAAACTTTTTTTGAAGATTGGCATACCCATGAAGATGATATGCGCAATATCGACCCCGCTACTTTGAAAGCGGTAGGGCAGGTATTGCTGCAAGCATTATATCAAGAATCTTAATCTCCGCTGTCATGAAACATCTACGTATTTTAGTTTTGGTACCTTTCTTGTTCTTTTTTTCCTCCATTTGGGTAGGATGTAGCTCTCCGCCCGACAAATTCGGGAATTTAGATTTAATAAAATGGAGAAGTGACCGAGGTGGGTGCAATGACGTCAGAAAAGGGCTTGAAAATGACTTAAAACAAACCCAAGATAAACTTTTGGGAATGCATATTGAGGAAGTGGGCAGGATGCTTGGCCGTCCAGACATTAATCAGTTGGCGGGAAGAGACCAAAAATTTTATGTCTATTTTCTAGAAAAAGGACCCCATTGCAACGACATTGCTCAAAAGTCCAACGCTCAGAAATTAATTTTGAGGTTCAATTCTATAGGTTTGCTCTCCGAAATCACTTTTCAGGCACGACCTTTGTAATAAATCCTATCAATGTCACTGTTGGTAGAAGTTACAAAACAGTCGCAATCTATATGCCTTTCAACGATTAAATTTCCAATCAGATGCGTTTTAGTTTATTATTTTCTTTCTTATTTCTGACAGGTTTTACGGTACTAGCTCAGCATTTAAGACACAAAGGTTCCCTCGGAATTCAATACGTCGAAGCATCTGATTCTTTGTTGGCCGAAGAGCGTGTACTAGAGACTAGGGGGATTTGGGTAAAATCTGTTACGCCAGGTCTCACAGCTGCGGCACTCGGTATTCAAGTCAATGATATTTTAGTGGCTATCAACAATATCGACTCTCTTTACTTATATGATTTTCAGAAATTAGAAAAAAGCATCTACGAAAACGAACCTATTTCGATTACATACATCAGAGGACGTCGTAAAAATAGAGTAGTCGGACAGGTGGTAGCGGGTCGAAAAGAATCATCAAAAGGAGAGGTAAGATACGGAGAAGTAGCGTACAATCGAGGGTATTTACGCACCCTTATCCATAAGCCATACGGGGCGGCTCGTTTTCCTGCTATATTTTATATCCAAGACTATGAGTGTAACTCTATCGACTTTTCTAAAGATTCTTTATCTCCTGTCAAAAAGCTTATTGATGGCTGGGTGAAGGCTGGTTATGTGGTGTTTAGGGTTGAAAAACCCGGAATTGGCGAAAGCCAAGGAACAAAAGATTGCTCTCGGTTGAGTTTTGGAGAAGAGCTTTCTGCTTTTCAAAATGCTTTTACTACGTTCAAAAAACTACCTTTTGTAGATAGTACCCAAGCCTTTGTTTTTGGCCATGGTCTAGGTGGTTCAATTGCCCCCCTCCTAGTGGCTCAAACCCCTAGCAAGCCGCGTGGTATCATGGTGTATGGTAGTATTACCAAACCTTGGTTTGAGCACATGATTGATGTTTTCAGAAAACAGCCTCTGCTTCATAAGGAATCTCTCCAAGCTATTGACGCCACGACTCGCATGGTTACACCCTTGCTTTTTGAATGGCTCGTCCAAAACAAAAGCGTAAGTGATTTAATCCAAAATCCAGATTTTGAAGCGATTCTTACTTCTAAAGAAAATCCATTGCAATACTACAGAGGCACATTTTTTGGCAAAGCAGCCCCCTTTTTCCCTGAGCTCAATCAGCAAAATATCACTCAAGCATGGGTAGAAGCAGCTACTCCTACCTTATCTCTGCATGGGGAGTTTGACGAAAAGGCCATAAGTCCAGAATCTGCCCAAAGTATTGCTCGGCTTGTAAATGAGGTTTTGGTAGACAAAGGTAGCTATCAACTCATCAAAAATAGCGACCACTGGTTTGGGAAAATACAGTCTTTTGAAGAGTATTACAAACTCATCCAAAGTAAAAAATACACCCAGCACATTGAGCAAAATTTTAACCACGAAATCGTGGATGTAACTGTTAAATGGATGAAACAACAGCAGCAATGAGTATTGTTTACCAAGATATTTCGCTAGCTACTTTAGAAATTCTGGCCCAAAATCCCCAAACTGTCGTTGTAGATGTACGCGAGCCTTGGGAGTTTGAGGAGTTTAATATAGGAGGGATTAATATTCCACTGGCCGATATTCGAGAGCGACGAAAAGAGGTAATCCCCTTCCAAAATATCATCGTAATATGCACCAATGGTACGCGCTCGAAAGTAGCAGCAAAAGACTATTGTCGTGCGGAGGAGTTACAAACAAAATCAATTTTCCACCTCCAAGGGGGTATTTTGGAAGTGGAAGATTGAATCTTAATCGACCACAAAAACGCCTTCATATACTTTGACGGCAGGCCCGATTAGATATATATTGTTGAAGCCTGTCTCATCTTCGACAAACGAGACCCGGAGATTTCCTCCTTTGGTTTTGACATTGATAGGCTCAGTCATTCCAAATCGTTTGTGAGCCACTAAAGCGCAGGCCGTCACACCAGTCCCACATGAGTAGGTTTCGTCTTCTACGCCTCGCTCATAAGTACGCACGTAGAGTGTCTGCTCATCGAGGTTTTGCACAAAATTGACATTGGTTCCTCCTTTCGGGCCATATACATCTCCGTAGCGTATTTTTTTACCCTCAGTCACCACATCCACCGCTTCTACTTCTTCTACAAAAGTAACATAGTGAGGAGAGCCAGTATTTAAAAAGTAGTCGTTTCCATATGGGTTACCCCCTGTCACATCACCCATTTTTAAGAAAATCTCTTCTTCACAGGCGACGGCCTTGTGTTCTCCGTCTACGGCAATGAAAATCGTATTTTCCTCAAAAAGTCCCAAATCCTGGGCAAATCTTACGGTACAACGCCCGCCATTGCCACACATACTTCCTTCGCCTCCATCAGCATTGAAATACACCATTCTGAAATCGTATCCTTCCGCCTTGCGAAGTAAGATAAGGCCATCAGCCCCTATTCCAAAACGGCGATGGCATAAAAATTCGATAAAGTTTTTGTCGACAGGAAACTGCTCATCACGGTCGTCTATCATGATAAAGTCATTGCCTGTACCTTGGTACTTTGAAAATCTAATAGAAAATTTATCGTGCAGCATTGGAAGTAGCTATTTGGTATAAAATCAAAAACACAAACATAAAAAAAGCCGCCTCAAAAGACAGCTTTTTTATAACCACTCGCTTTGAGAAATTATTTCTTTTTCTCTTTAACACGAGCGGCTTTACCTTGTTTACCACGAAGATAAAACAAACGAGCACGACGTACTCTACCCTGACGTACCAATTCGATTTTGTCGATGCTTGGTGACAGAATAGGGATTATACGCTCTACACCCACTCCATTTGATACTTTACGGATAGTAAAGGTCTCTCCACTTCCACCTACATTGCGGCGTTGAATTACGGTTCCAGTAAATACCTGAATCCGCTCTTTGGTACCTTCAATAATTTTAAGGTGAACATTGAGGGTATCCCCTGCCTGAAACGAAGGAATGCTTTCGCGTTTTCCAGCGAATTCTGCATTAACCAACTTGATTAACTCATTAGACATTGTTGTAAATTAAATTGATGCTTTTTTCAGCGGACGGACACAAGCCGTCATTCAAAAAAGCGAGTTATCAAAAAATTGCCCGCAAAAGTACACATTTTAAACGCAAACTAAAACTAGAAGAAAGATTTTTTTATCACAAGTATCCACTCGTAGGTATGCTACAAGGTGGGTAGTAGCACAGCGATTTATCGCTCCCACATAAATTTTACAAAATTTATGTTGCTTTTCTTGAATAAGTGGGTCAAAAGCAAAACTCTATTCCTCTTTTGCGTTATGTCACTCAAGATTGTTATTGCTAGTTTTGATTTTTATCCAGCCCAGCATGGAATAGCCCAAGTAGCATTTCAGCACGCCTTTGGATTACATCAGCTAGGGTATGATGTCACGGTCGTCACGCAGCCTTTACCACAACAGGCTCCACAGTTCCCCTTCAAGTTGGTATGTTTTCCTATCCACTACCGCAGATTTTCGCTTCGTCCCAAAACCGAACAAGAAAAAGATTATCAGACCTACTTGCTTGAGTCAAATGCGGATGTTTTCTTTTTTCATTGTTGGGAAACATGGGTGTCTGAACTTGCATTACCCTTGTGGCAGCATATTAGGGGCAAGACCGTCTTGGTAAGTCATGGCACGACTCTCAATCTAATACTTCCCGGCGTGAAAGGCTGGATAAGGTGGTTGCTCAATCGGCCCTTGGCGTGGCGTTTTCCTGAAAAGTTAAAAAAATTTGACCACTATGTTTTTCTTAGCCCTAAACCTGACCCCCTTCGCATGACAGATGTGGTGTGGTTCAAACGCCTTTCACTTTCAAACTTTTCGGTGATTCCGAATGCTGCCCAACCTGATTTTGATATACCTACAAATCTCAATTTTAAGCAACACTACGGAATATCTACTTCAAATATGCTCCTTTGTGTAAGTAATTTCATGAAATCCAAAGGCCAACATCGGTTGATAAAGTGGTTTTTAGAGATGAATTTAGCAGATACTACCTTGATTTTGATTGGAAGTCATGTCAATTTGTATACCAAAAAGCTAAAAAAACTGGCTTCTACAAAATTAAACAAAACTATCTTTATATTTGACAAACTATCTCAATCACATATAAAGGCCGCTTATCATGCCTCCACTTTGTTTGTATCAGCTACCTTCACCGAAGTTCAGCCTTTGGTGCTCTTAGATTCAATGGCAGCTGGGGTTCCTTTCGTATGTAGAGACGTAGGAAGCGTATCTGAACTGGCAGGTGGGATGTATTTTCGGACTTCAGAGCAGTTCAAAAAACAAGTATTTTTTCTCTTGCAACATTCTCACGAACGTATGCAATTGAGTGAAGCGGGCAAGAAAGCCTATCATTCAGACTATAATTGGCAAAAAGTAATAAAGACCTATGATGAATTAATAAAAAAACTAGTCTCATGATTATCACGAAACTCCGAGGAGGGCTGGGCAATCAACTTTTTCAGTACGCCTTGGGGAGGCATTTGGCTCTCCGGCATCAGACTGAATTGAGATTTGACACCTCCTACCTCGACAAATCTCATCAATGGACTTATCGTAGCTTTGCATTGGAGGCATTTCATATCCAAGCTACCGCTGCCAATAAAACTGAAATCAAATCATTGAAAGGTACTTTCTCGCCTTGGCTATCCAAAATAAACCTTCCGAGGCATTTACATACGCATTATTATCGAGAGCCTCATTTTCACTTTGCCCCTTCTGTACTATCTATCCCCGACAAGGCCTATTTGGATGGATACTGGCAATCCGAAAAATATTTCGCTCCCATTGCCTCCACTATCCGGGAAGATTTGGCAATGCAATTTCCTCCTTCTGGTGCTTATCAAAATTGGTCAAAAAAAATCAAAAGTACTTTAGCCGTAAGTGTACATATACGCCGTGGTGACTATCTACACTATTCTAAATCAAATCTTTATTTGTGTACTTGCCCACAAGACTATTATCACCGAGCGCTTGATTTGCTCACCTCCCAAATCTCCTCTTCTTTTACTTTATTTGTATTTTCGGACGACATAGAATGGTGCAAAGCCAATTTATCGTTTTCCCATCCTACCCATTTTGTAGAGCCTCATTCTGCTCCCGAAGACTTGTGGCTGATGGCTTCTTGTCAGCATCATATCATTGCCAACAGTACCTTTAGCTGGTGGGGCGCTTGGCTCAACCCCAATCCCAATAAAATAGTAATCGCCCCGCTGGAGTGGTTCCATTCGGGGCGATTTGACACCAAAGATCTACTTCCTGAGTCTTGGCTTAGAATCTAAGAATCCTATACTTTGTGCTTCGCCATGTACTGCAAATACCTCACGATTTCGTCGAGCTCTCTATCGCTTAGGTGAGTCACGGCTGGCATTTTGCAGTCGTTGCGATACGATGAAGGAGCTTTTACAAATTGTTTGATATGCTCTATTTGCCAATACTCAGTGATGCTTTTGGGATAATTGAGTTCGGGTCCCATTTTTCCTCCTACTTTGTTGAGCGAATGACAAGTCAAACAATTTACTTTAAACAATTCAAATCCTTTGACTTGCGTATCATCTTCTTTAGGAAAAAGCACCGCTAATTCCTTTGAAGCGGCTGACAAACTTATTTTGACCAAATTGTAAGGCCATTTATAGGTTACATCCTTGGCAGGCACGTCGGTGTAGACTACATAAAACGGTGCTATTTTCATTTCATGATTCCCTTTTTTGGGATTTATCCAATCTTCGCCTGCGGGAGCATCTGTGTCAGACACAGCCAGATACGCTTTTTTGCTCAGTATTTTTGCGAGCGACATCGAAGGATTGTAGCCGTCTTCACACTCAAATACAATTTGGGTTTGGCTGAGGTCAAGTTTTTTGTAAGCCGGCAAAAATTGATCAAGGACCGTCTGCAAAGGAATAGCTTTATAAGACTTGGCCTTAAAAAATACAGGGTCATCTTTGACTTCTACCGTTTGAGCTTCGGGAAGAGAGGCTTTCACATCAGGCAAATAAACACTCAGGCTGTCTTTCACAACCTTTACTACCGTACTATCTGCCACAGTCGAGTGAGAAGCCTGCTTTTCTGAGCCTCCACAACTACCCAAAACAACTCCCAAAGTCAAAAAAATGAGCTGGGTTTTCATTGATTCCAGTTACTTAATAGTTGAGAAATCGGTAGCTTTCATATAGACTGATTCTACCTTGGCTGCCAACTTACCATTCTTTTCTGATTCGTCGCGTGCTTTGATCCAGACAGGATCTGCCCTAAACGCATCAAATGCCTGTTTTCCAGCTTCTTCACTAGGATGCGCCAAAATATAAATCAGAGTATCATCTTTGCCATCCACTGTCCAATAGGCTACGTTGGTCATGCCATGTTTTTTAAACAATTTGAGCGTGTGATCCCTAAAACGCGTCAACAAATCAGGCAATTTCCCTGTATTGGTGGTATACGTTCGTAGCTCAAATACGCGCTCTTTTTTACTTTTAGAGGATTTGATTTTGGGCGAAAAATCCGTGGCTTTCATAAAAATGCTTTCTACTTTAGAAACAATTTTGCCACTTAACTCCGACTCACTCTGCACTTTTTTCCACTCAGGATCAGATCCGAAGGCTTTCCATGCAGCGTCACGAGCAGCACGGTCAGGGTACGAAAGTACGTAGATGAGCTTGTTTTCTTCGTGTAAGGGCACCCAATATCCCACATTGGTCATCCCATGCTTTTCAAAAATCTTGGTCGTATGATTACGAAAACGTGTCAATAAAGCATCTAAACGACCTGGTTCAGTATAGTAAATACGGGTTTCGTATAAACGGGTATCTTGTGCATCAGCCGACAATACCGCTCCTAAAATGAGCATAATAAAAAGAATTTGTTTAAACATAAGTGCTTATTAGTTTATTTGCAGTTATTAAAGACACATCATACCACATTCTATGTTTCTCAAAACAAGTTTTCTTTCTTTTTTGTTAGGTTTATTGTTGATGGGTTGTTCACTCAAAACTTATCTTCGTAGTACTTCCCAAGCTATTTTCCAATACCAATCTTCTAGCAGCCCTCTCATAAGCGCGCACCGAGGAGGAGGAGATTATGCCGGCTATCCCGAAAACTGCATCGAATCCTTTGAATGGCTGGCTAAGCAGATGCCTCTTATCATTGAATGTGACATTTCTATGACCCAAGATAGCATCATGATGATGATGCACGATGATGCCCTAGAACGCACCACCAACGGCACTGGAAAAGTAAGAGAAGTATCGTGGAAATATTGCCAAAGTTTGCGATTAGAAGACAATAAAGGAACGCTCACTTCTTACAAAATCCCGACCCTCAATGACGTATTGAAATGGGGCAAAAATAAAGTTTTGTTTACCCTAGATGTGAAACGTAGCGTACCTTTCGAAAAAGTAATAGAACTAGTCAAAAAGCATCAAGCCGACAGCTACGCCGCTATTATTACCTACAACGCCCAAGATGCGGCGAAGGTACACCGCCTTGCCCCCGAAGTGATGATTTCGGTAACAATCCGTAACCAAGACGAATACCAACGACACCACGACCTAGGAATTCCCGACAATCGCATGATTGCCTTTGTGGGTACGAGAGAGCCCAATTCGTCTCTTTGTGAGTTTTTGCACGCCAAAGGCATCAGATGTATACTAGGTACTCTTGGCAACTTAGACAAAATGGCCGCAGCGCGCGGAGACCAGCTTTATCAAGAATTTGTCAAAAAAGGGGCTGATATTCTTTCCTCGGACCGTCCTCTAGAAGCATGGAGAACAATAAAACCCCAATAGAATACTTTCGATAAAGACCTCATGGTATGCTCTGAAAACATAATTTGGGAAGGAGTAGTTTAGTAGCTATATCAATCCAAAATATCATGATGATTTATCTCGCATTGGCGGCATTACTGCTAGGAGAAACATCTCTTGCCGAAAAACTCCAAAATTTGACGTGGAAAAAACGAGTAGTGGTGATTTATAGCCCTCACCGCAGCGATGCTAAGTTTCAACTTCAGAAACAACTATTTGAAGGTTTTTATGACGATTTTTTGGAACGAGACTTAGTGGTAATCGAATACACCCTACCCAATCTATCAGTAGAAGATAGGCAGGTTTTAAATCAAAGATTTGAATACAATCCCCAGGGATTTGGGTGCTGGCTTGTAGGTAAAGACGGCACTATCAAATTAAGTAGCTATGAGCCCGTCAATAGCTCAGAGCTTTTTGGACTGATAGATGCAATGCCTATGCGTCAGGCGGAGAAGAAAAAAAGTTAATCGTACTTTTTTACAAACTTAAAGTGCGTAGGCAGCAAGCCTTTACTTTCATAAAAACGATGCGTGTCTATTCGTTTTTTGTTGGCTGTTACTTCTAAAATTTTGAAATTTTCGCGCTTTGCCACTTCAAAAATCGCCCCTATAAGAAGACTCCCGATGCCTTTGCCCCGATACGCATCCTTGACAAACATCTCCTGAATTTCGCCTACTTTACCGCAGTGATGCAGCAGCCACTGAGCATGTACACTTGCGTACCCTATACACTCTTCCGCGTCGAAAGCCAAGAAATAATGGCAATCAGGATTAGCTAAGTTTTGGACATATATCCTATTAAACTCTTCAAAATCAAAAACCTCCTCCTCTAACTCACTGATAAATTGAAAAACACTGGACACGTCGAGTGGTAGCGCGGGTCTAATTGTGAGGCTCATACATCTCAGGTCAAAATTCTTGCATCAGGTCTGATTCGTACACAAGTGCTCCTTTTACGTTGCTAGCAGTAATAGAAACCATAGCAGCAGCTACCTTTTCGGCTTCGATGGCTCGGTACTTGATAGGGATAATACCTTGAAAAAATTTGGCCAACGCTTCCCCTATTTTTTCACCAGTACGGCTTTCAGAACGATTACCAAGCAGCAACGACGGTCTGAAAATAAGTACCGCTTCATACCCTAATCTTTTTAAGGCTTCTTCAATATCACCTTTTACGCGATTATAATAAAAAAGCGATTTTGAATTGGCCCCCATTGCCGTCACAATCGCAAATCGTTTGGCACCATTGGTAAGAGCCATTTGGGCTATTTGGTAAGGATAAGTATAATCAACTTTGTAAAAAGCTGCTTTTGAACCCGCTTTTTTCATAGTAGTGCCTAAACAACAAAACACGTCGTCGGCTTTTATGAGCGATATATCTGGTTTGTCAAAATCAAAAACAATACACTCAAGTTTCGAATGGCTGATATTCAATGGCTTACGAACAAGAACTTTGATATGTGTGTATTTTTCGGAAGTCAGTAGTTTTTCTACGACTTTTGCTCCCACCAAACCTGTAGCCCCAATCACTAATGCACTACGTTTTTCGGAGACCATATTTTATTGAATGGTTGTTTTGGTATAATTAATTTATATTTCAGACATATGTCTTCATTTTTATGCTACTTTGATGATAATGTTTTTGGGTAAGATAAATAGAAATTGTTTAATTAAAAAAAATAGGCACTCAACAATTTATTAAACGGTTTTGAAGAAAAGATTCAAAAAGTTGTTACATCAAGGTGTTGGTTAAAAATCAAACTCTATTACCTCTTTATCATTCAGCAAAATTTTGGTCAATTTTTCATGCTCTCTTTCCGAACCTTGCACAATCCAAGTACCTGTGATTGTATTACCGACCCGGCTTTGTATGCCTCTTTTGGCGTCTAGTCCCAAATCCCGAAATAGCATTTCGTAATTTTTGAGTGTTTTTTGCTGGAATTTACACACAATGCGGTAGTTACGAAGTTGATTGCGACGTTTTACTATGTTTTGAATAGGCAACAAAACATACAACACCACCAATACCAATCCAGAGGCTACCAATGCAATATGATAAAACCCGATTCCAACACACATCCCAAGTGCCGCCGTAGCCCAAGCGGTGGCAGCGGTTGTAATCCCTACGACGCGGTTGTTTTCTCGAAAAATAATCCCCCCTCCAATAAAACCGATACCTGTTACGATATTGGCGGCGATTCGTCCGGTATCGTTCCCTAATTTGGTAGAAATAACGGTAAACAGGGTCGCTCCCAACGATATAAGCATCATCGTTCGTAGCCCTGCCGATTTGCTGTGGTATTCGCGCTCCAATCCTATCAATGCCCCAAGCCCAGCCGCAATAAGCAACTTGACTATATCTTCACTTAGAAAGAGTTCCATAGAGTGTACTTAAATCAAATTAAAGGCCAGTAAGTTTCCAAAACACATTTCAGAAACTCGCTGAGTGGTGTCATTTTTACTTCATTAGGGTTGATTCATCCATTCCTCAATTTCATCAGCCTCTATGGGAATATGAGCCATGAGATCAATATTACCAGTTTCGGTAATCAGGATATTGTTTTCGAGCCGAATCCCCAGCCCTTCTTGTTTGATATAAATCCCAGGCTCACACGTAAAAACCATACCCGGTGCAAACTTGCGATAGCGGCTGCCGACATCGTGCACATCCAAGCCCAGTAAGTGAGAAGTGCCATGCATAAAATATTTTTTATACGCAGGCCATTCGGGGTCTTGGTTTTCGATGTCAGTTTTGGTCAACAAACCCAACCCCAACAATTCGCTTTCCATTACTTTTGCCACTTCAGCTTGGTATTCATCTAAAGTATTGCCCGTGGTGAGCATCATTTTAGCGGCTTTCATTACCCGCAAAACAGCCTCAT
>VFQQ010004864.1_pt1 | contig 11528 bp, 12 predicted proteins | sample 3512341 | NCBI WGS metagenome assembly VFQQ01 (sample SAMN10412373, study PRJNA504923) | tailings metagenome | isolation source: Relicate 2 Philex TSF1 revegetated site | place: Philippines: Tuba, Benguet | collected 2017-08-29 | reverse complement strand
AGGGGCGTTGCCGCACCAATTGTCCATGTGAGACACACACGTAGCCGGCTCCGACACACAGCCGGCTCCTGTTCCACCTAGTGGCTTGACACACATGCAAGGGATGTCGTGTCTTGAATGCAAAGTCAAGGAGAAGAGGAGATGGAGGGGCTCCCTGTGTCCGATACTGAAATGCTACATCCTGGGTGAGTAGGACGGATGGGTGCGTACGGACCGAGTGGGCCTCTCAGCATTCTACAAAGCCCCTGTGTGCTACTAATAAGCAGTGGCAGGGCAAGGCAAGTGCCAGCAACACAGCACAGACAGACTTCCCACCTAACGTGACCATGACACACAGAAACGTACAGAAATGCGCCATTCGCTTTCCACTGAATTATGGTACTGCACACCCACACATGCTGACTAAAGTCTAGTTGAGCGCACCCTGTAGCTCAGCAGAAAAAGCACACGGCACTCATTGCGCACTGCCGCAAGTAGCAAGCTTTTACGATTGGGACGTTCGGATTTTCGCAGCTCCTTTGCGTTCCCCAAGCAGCTCGCAGCACTTGACAGCTTGCATGCGACAGAATGGCTGCTCCAGGACCACAAGATGCCGCGCTCGAGCGAGTGCGAGGAGTGGAGCGCTCCTTGGACACGCGCTCTCAGAGGCCGCTCGGTTCTACTTCCCAGCGGCCTCTGGACACCAGGTCTCAGCGCCCTCTGGGCACCAAGTCACAGAAGCCTCTGAACAAAGCAAGCATCATCCAGCTTGCTACCCAGTCCAAAGTGGGCTGGGACATTGCTAGTCCAGATGAGGACACAGTGCCCTGGCACTCCGTGCCAACAGCAGAGGAGGTGGTGGCGGAGCTCGCCAGCTCTGTCACATCAGGGCTGTCAAAGAGCGAGGCAGCGCGCAGGCTCTCTGACTTTGGGTAGGGAATGCATTGCGTCAGAGGCCCGCACGCTACCATACCATCGGCAGTACTTGCAGCGCAGTACAACCACACTCGATGCCCTCATCGTCTTACTGGCCCCGCAGCGCTCCCTAGCCACAATGCATAGCTATCAGTGTGCAAGCCAGAGCGATGATGGCCAGCTTGCCCTGAACCCAAGCAGCTACAAGTGCGCCTCGCAAGCTATTGCCTAGCACACAAGCAGAACGCGCGTGTCTTGGCTGCCTGTTGCCCCGCAGGCCCAACAAGCTCACCCCGCCCGTCAAGGCAACCTTTCTGCAGAAGGTCTGGGCGCAGCTCAACAGCGTGGTCATCTGGATGCTCTTTGCCAGCGCCATCGTCAAGGGCGCGCTGCAACAGTGGCCTGAGTTCGGCCTCATTCTTGCGGTCATCATAGTCAACACAGCGATTGGTCTGATCCAGGAGGGCCGGGCCGAGCAGGCGGCCGCGGCCATCATGGCTATGCTGTCTGCCAACGCCAGGGTGTTGAGGGACGGCGAGCAGGCAATCGTGCCTGCTGAGGAGTTGGTCCCAGGCGACATTGTACTGCTGAAGAGCGGCGATAAGGTAAATGTTGCTACTGTACTGTACGCATACGGACCAGTACAGACCAAACAGTGTCAGTGCATGGCACACGCTGCATGATAGCAGTACAAAGACACTATGCGGGGATGCATGCAAGCACACGTGTGTGTGTGTGCGTGTGCGTCATCGCACATGCTCCGCAATAGCAGTACAGTGCGAGGATGCATGCTTACTCCGTGTGTGTGTGTGTGTGTGTGTGTGTGCGCGCTCGCAGGTCCCAGCAGACTTGCGTTTGATTGACGCCACCAACCTACAGGTACAGTGCAGCAGCGTGACAGTGACACACACACACACACACACACACACATGCAAGCCACAATCTGAGGCTGCTCAGTGCATGCCACACCTGGCCTACACGTTATGCCGCATCGCAGTCCTGTATGGGAAGGTGAAGAGAGGACGAGTGTGCATGTGTGTGTATGTTTCAATCTGCCTTACAGAGCATACAGACAGGGGACTCGCCCTATGTATGTGTGTGTGTGTGTGTGTGTGTGTGTGTGTCCACAGGTTCAGGAAGCCATGCTCACAGGCGAGTCCCTCCCCGTCTCAAAGACCCTCCACGCCATCCCCCCCGCAGCCACCCTCGGTGACCGCAAGTGCATGTGTTACAGCGCCACAGCAGTTGTGTCGGGCCAGGCGACGGGTGTGGTGGTGGCTACGGGAGACTCAGCAGAGATTGGTCAGATCAACATGCTTGTAAACACGGTAAGTACAGTTGTATGTGTGTACGCTTACATGGACAGGGTCAACCAGAGTCACACAGGGTCAAGAGCACAGGTCACAGTGTCGCTGTATTCGCAGAGGATAACACGGTGAGTGTATATGGAAGTACCTAACAGAGGTGTGTGTCAGGGACCATGCATCATAGGGACAGCCAGGGCATGTCAGCGCAGCCAGGGCATGTGACGTACGCTCGTGCCACTGCATGCTGGTCTGGCCACTGTCAGTCAAAGTCTGTACACATGCATTCTGCAGGTCGAGCGTGCCCAGAACAACCTCGTCCACCAGCTCCACGTGCTAGGTCGCTGGCTCGTAGTCCTTGTGCTCATCATTGCTCTCGTAGCCTTCCTACTCGCGCTGCTGTACGTCGACCAGGGCTTCACAGAGGCCTTTAAGAGCGCTGTGTCCATTGCTGTGGCGATCATCCCTGAGGGCCTACCGGCCATTGTGACGGTAGTGCTGGCTATCGGTACCACGGTGATGGCACGAAACAACGCGATCATCAGACAGGTGTGTGGATGTGTGTGTATGTGTGTGCGTCCTTCTGTGTCCACGATTGCATACAGCCGCACAAGCCAGAAGCGCATGCAAGAGAAGGTACATATGTGTGGATTTTGGCTGGTGGTCGTGCAGACATGGACAGGGATTGTGTGTGTGTGTGCGTGTGTGTGTGCGTGTGCATGTGTGTGCAGTTGCCTGCAGTGGAGACCCTTGGCAGCATCAATATCATTTGCTCTGACAAGACAGGTACGTCAGCGCAGAACCATGCAGTTACCGTGCAGGAGCATGCAAAGGAGCAGCGATGATTTGCCGAGCTTTACTAACGCATGCGCTCTGCATGGTTACGTACGCGTGCTTGCGACCTGCCCCTGCCCTTTCCATGCAGGCACGCTCACAAAGAATGAGATGACGGTAGTCAAGATCCGCACCGCATCCTCACTCTTCGGTGTTACCGGCGTCGGTTACGCGCCCACCGGCCACATCACCGCGCCCACCACCACGCCCACCACCGCGCCCGCCATTGACACCACCAGCACCACGATCGAAACCATCCCCACCTACAACCCCCATGTGGCTGCAAGCAACCGCAGCCTTGCGGTTGGCTCGACCGGTACTGCCGTTACCCGCAGCGACATGGTTACGGTTACTATCCATAACCCTAGCCCACCCGTACCTGACCCAACGGCTGCGGCCGTTTCCCCTGACACCCCACCACTACCAGAAGCCCAACTCCCAACCGTGCGAGCCCTGATCCAGGGCTTGCTTCTCTGCAACGACTCTAGCATCAGTGTCAATGTCAACGAGGGCACAGGGAAGGAGGTGTACGTGCCTTTGGGCGCGCCAACGGAGGCCGCCTTGCTCGTGCTGGGTCAGAAGGCTGGGCTGGACCTGAAGCAGCTACAGGGCAGCTACCCACGCGTGGCGTCGGTGCCATTTGAATCTGAGCACAAGTTCATGGTGACTGTGCACGAGGAGGGGGGCAAGAAGGTGATGTATGTGAAGGGCGCGCCTGATCGGCTGCTGCCTATGTGTAGTAGCCAGATAAGGGGGGATGATCTGGCGAGTGGGACGGCGCCGCTTGATTCGGAGTTCTGGAAGCATCAGCAGGCGGAGCTGAGTAGCCAGGGCCTGCGAGTACTGGCATTGTGCAGGTAAGGAACACATGCACCACTGCATGCATGCCATGTGTGTCCAAGAAGACTCAGGTGTATGTATGCATGCATGACAGGTGATGAACCACAGTTTGCATGGATCTGTGTGTGTATGTGCGCGCATGTGTGTGCGTTGACCCTGTGTGTGTGTGTCTGTGTGTGTGTGTGTGTGTGTCATCACTCGTGTAGGGCTGAGCTGCCCGACTCCACAGACCTCACACACCCAAGCTGCATGTGTGTGTTGTGTGTGTGTGTGTGTGTGTGTGTTTGCAGGGCTGAGTTGCCAGACTCCACAGACCTCACAGACCTCAGTCCCAAGACCATGCTATCCTTCAAGCCCTATCTGTCCATAGTACTAATGGTGGCTATCCTAGACCCCCCTAGGGCTGAGGCGATTGAGGCTGCACGTGTAGCACACGAGGCTGGTATTACAGTTAAGATGATTACCGGTGAGTGAGACATGTACGACACAGGTTACACTTCGTGTCACACTGTGTGTCGCTCACACTGGCATCACAGGTGATGCTGAGTGTCCCACTTGGTGAGACCGGCGTCACAGGCCACACTTCATGCCTTGCATTTCATTACCGACAAGTGTCCTGTTGCGGCTGTGTTGTGGCTGAATGTGTTGAAGGTGGCTCTGAGAGCACGCAAATCATTGTTTTTGTGCCTGTGTGTGTGTGTGTGTGTGTCACAGGTGACCATTCTCTCACAGCGCTCGCAATCGGCAAGATGCTCGGCATAGCCGGCAGTGGCCAGGTGCTTACAGGCCCTGAGATTGACCGAATGACAGACGAGGCACTGGGACACGTGGCAATGGTCTGCAACGTGTTCGCACGTACCAGCCCTGAGAACAAGCTGCGCATTGTGCGAGTCCTGCAGGTAAGGCGGGTTAGGCTGGGTGCCGAGGCACGTGGAAATGCGTGTATGCCACCGCAAGGTAGTGCAGGATGCTCGCTGTGCAGGCCTGTGCGTGCGTGGGTGTACTGTGTCGTGGGGTATGTGTGAGCGTGTGTGGCTGTACTGTGTCGTGTGCGCCATGACGGGTGACGGGTCTGATGCTGTGTGTGCGTGTGTGTGCGTATGTGTGTGTCTCACAGGACAAAGGTGTGCGCCAGAACGGGTGACGGGTCTGATACTGTGTGTGTGTGTGTGTTACAGGACAAGAAGCAGGTGTGTGCAATGACCGGTGACGGTGTCAATGACGCTCCAGCGCTGAAGGCTGCAGACGTGGGGGTGGCCATGGGCACAGGCACTGACGTCAGCAAGGAGGCGGCGAAGATGGTACTCACAGACGACAACTTCGCCACGTGAGTGAGACAGTGCACAGTGCACATGAAACTGTGCTGTGTACGACACGTTTTATCATGTTCTAGGTCTTACATACTCCTCACATGCTGACAGCTCTGCCACGTGAGTGACAAACACACAGTGCACAGGTTGTGTGTGTGTGTGTGTGTGTCACTTGCGTGCCAGTAAGCCACAAATGATGCTCGTCCTGTGCGCTCCTCAACGTGTGACCTGCGCTCCTGTTGCATGTGTGTGTGCGCGTGTGTTCATGTATGTAGAATCGTGGCTGCTGTGCGCGAGGGGCGCCGCGTGTGGGACAACATTCGTAAGATTCTTATCTTCAATCTACCAGTCAATCTGGCCCAGGGTCTGTCTATCATGTATTCGTATATACTGGGGCTGGAGAACCCACCTATCACTGCTCTACAGGTACAGCCTGTGATACACACACACACACACACACACACGCACGCACGCACATACACAGAGCTCCGCATGGCGTCACATGCCTGCGCCTACTATACACGCCACATGGTCAATGTGCATGTGCATGTCTGTGTATGTGTGTGCATTTGATTGCATGTGCCTCTCTCCTTTCTTTGTGTGAGTCCGCGTGTGTGCATGTGCCCTGGATGCATTTTTCATGTGTGCCCTGCTGTCTTGCACAGATCCTGTTGGTCAGCCTACTGGCATCTGTTACCCTAGCCATGTCTTAGTCACATGCAGGTGCACACCAACTCACATGCGTGAAATGTTGATACAACCCCATGCACACACACTCTGTTACGTGCCTGCGCCTACAGTATACACCAATACGCTGTCAGCCGAGCCTTTCTTTCCTTGCGTGTGTGCGTGCATGTGCGCCGGATGCATGGTTGGTGTCTGCTGCTGTGCCTTTGTGCCTTACGCAGGTGCTGCTGGTCAACCTTCTGACCTCCGTTACCCTTGGTCTCGCCCTGGCCGCTGAACCAGCCGAGCCCACTGTCATGAAGCGGCCACCCAGACGCCTGGGCAAGCGCCTAGTCGGCAAGCTGCTGCTGTGGCGCTGCTTCTTCGTGTGCCACCTGATTGTGATTCTTGTCATTGGCGGTTTCGAGTGGGGCAAGAATCAGGGCTTCACGTTGAACCAGAGGAGGGGCGAGGCGTTTGCTGTGCTGGTTGGCGCACAGGTGCGTGCTGCGCCACACGCCATGAAAATACTGCTGCTAGCATGTTTTCGCCGTTTGCATGTGGGATGCTAGGTACTCGCCCAGCCCTAGCAGCGCATGTGTGTATGTGTGTGAGACCCAGCTAGCTCTCTCCTCTGGAGCCTGAGCCGTGTTTTGCTCAGTCGGTTTTCAGACACTAGCAAACGCAAAAGACTGTGTGTGTGTGTGTGTGTGTGTGTGTGTGTGTGTGTGTGTGTCTTCGCAGGTGGCTTACTTCGTGTGCTGCCGGTTCCTCAAGATGTCATGTGTTCATTGGCGTGTATTCAAGGGCAACGTGGTGGCATACATCTCTTCCATTGGCACACTCGGCATGCTGGTAAGACATGGTAGTCTGTGCACGCACAGATGCACACACACGTGTCCCGCACGCGCCTGTAGAGCACGTGCCTGCAAGGCGCACTCCACGCTCATGTGTACCGTCTCGCGTGCACACCAAAGCTGAACGCCATCTTCATGCCTTTCACTTTTCATTCCATGGTAAACGTGTCTGTTCACACTCCCATGCAGGTGTTCCTCGTTTGCACACCCAAGGTCAACATGCGAAGTTTCACGTGTTTGTGTGTACACGCACACTTCCCCATGCAGGTTTTCTTCGTATGCACACCCAAGGTCAACGAATTCTTCAACATGGACATCTTAGTGGGCACACAGTGGGCTCGTGCCGCAGTCTGCATTGTCATCGTATTCGTGGTAGTCGAAATCGAGAAGGCCCTTGTCGACCCAGTCCTTATGCCAGTCATCAGGCCTGTGCTGACGTGGCTAGAGAACCACACGCCCAGCTGGCTGTCCGTGCAGCCGCGCGCGCTGCTAGGCCCCGTGAGGCGCTGCATCAACCCGGTGGCAGGCGGCAGGCGCAAGGCGCAGAAGGCGGGCAAGTCGCTGTCAGGCAGACATAGGCAGGGCAACGACACTGGCGCCGAGTAAGCCGCACAGGGCCTTGTTTGTGGCGCTCGGTTCTGTCGGGCCACATGGTTGCATATGCAAGCCACATGCAGACAATCGACACTACTGTCAGCGAGTAATCGCCAGGGAGCGGTTCTACGTGCTTGTAAAGGGCATTGCTTGGTGGGGTTAGGCTGTGGGTATCAGCTCTGGCTTATGCGCAGCGATATGTATGTAGCTTGGGCCGCCAGCCAGAACTCGCGGGGATACATTATCTCTGCACAGGGGCCAGCGACTTATGCTGTTGCCATGCTCATGCTTCCAGGCTTGTTGTGCACACGGGTCTTACTAGGCCATGTGCATTGTTATGGTGACATGGTCACTGCGTATCATATGCCTGGATCAGCAGGCGCCCCATAATCAGGCCGCACCCAGCTTCAGCAATCTCCCTGACAGTGTACCGCGTCTGTTTCTGCGTAATGCGTCTTGCTGTGTACTGCGCATGTCAGCCTATACTTCTTTTGTACTCTTCTTTACCTTCTATTGCACAGCTGATATCGGTTGGGCCTGTGCATGGATGTTTTGCTTGTTGTAGCGAGGGCGTGTACAATCACATATCTTGCTCTCACATGCATGTCGAGCGCGTAGGGCTGTCCTTTTCGGACTGCATGGGCTGTTTGAGCCCGCAGGAACTCTCCCTTACACACTATCACACACTTGTCAGTCCTCACTTGCTTCGTATCGTATTGCTATGGGAGCAGTAATCTCCCGACTGGGCTCAACTGGGCTGGTCAGGGCGCTGCAGCAGCAGGCATTCTCTAGCATTTGCATATCAATTTTCACCTCACTTCGACGATAAGCATTATGCTGCTCTTAGACGGACACAGGCACAGTTACGCGTGCAATAGAAGCCATGGAACTCCCCTCTTGCATATGTGATACTGACCCGCTTGCTTGGAAGCTAGGTTTGCCGCGCAATTTGTCTTCTTGTGTTGGTAGAGCTTGCTTGGCTCCTGGTTTGCGGGGTATGAACATGAGCGACTTCTTACGCGCTGTAAAGTATCATACGTGCGAACGAGCAGCGTACAGTGCGAACGAGCACCTTATAGACACTAGGTGCGACCCCGTACGCACAACAGGCTTCTGCAGGGTTAGGAGCATATGGCATAGGAGTATATGGCATAGGACGGGTGGCAGTGTGGCTGGCAGGCAGTACAAGAGTGAGGGCCGATTGTCTCCTTGTCTCCTGGCCTTCTTGCGTGCGTCACTGCCTGAGCAGTAGCTTCAGCAAGACAGAATGAAGGCGCGCCATTGCAGCTGTGGCCCACTCTCCAGCCTTCCGGTCCAGGGCGGCAGGTGCGTGCACCCAGCAGTAGCCCGTCACGCACAGCGCAGGCCGAGCCGGCTCACAAAACCTTCCAGTGGTAAACAGCTTGCTCCTAGCTTCGTGTCTGCCTAGGGACCTGCGCCGGTGAGCCTGGGCCGGTGAGCCCCAGCACGCAAAGCACCCTTGAGAACGATGTTGGCCCCGAGCCCCTGGCCTGACAAGCCAGGCCAGCCCCTGTCCACCGGAGACGCAGTGCGCATGTATGAGGCGATACTGGACACCACAGACAGGCTAGCAGATGCAGTGAAGGCGTCACGGCAGGCAGCGGAGGCTGCGGTCCAGGCCGCACGGGATGCACACAGCGCGTCGCAGAGCCTCCACCAGCCTTGCCCGCAGCCAGATGTAGCTCCTCAGGACTTCGTGCTGCAGGCAGCGGCGCATCTTGCAGTTGCAGAGGAAGCCTGCAAGGTCGCCCTGGCAGCGCGGAAAGACGCGAGCCTGGCCGCTGCGAAAGCATCGGCCCAAGCACACATCGCTGCCACAGCCACATCCGCAGCAATTGCTACCCTGCGGTCTCTGTGGCCACAGCAAGGTGCAGGCCAGCCCGCAGTGCCCCTCGCAGATGCCCTGGCCACCATCCACGTCAAGCACACTCTCCAGGCCCCTGGCTCAGCAAGAGACACAGTGGCAGCGCCAGAGCAAAGCGGTGGGGCATCCCACAGCCACCCCTTGCCGCCCACGCAAGCAGTAACAGCCACTGACCGCCTCCAAGCACAGCCCAGTGCTGTGCAGGCCCACATAGCCAAGTCAGCTCGTAGGGTCCCATCCACACCACAGACATCCCCACAGAAGCCGCAGCAAGCACCCACACACGCAATTGCAGCAGTCCCAGCACACACAGGCACAGCCAAACAGCAAGGCAGGCCCGCACGGGGCGACAGACAGACACCCGCCGCGCCCCCGCACGCCACAGCAGCCCGCCAGCCCCGCACCGCGGCGGCCCCCGCCGGCCGCAAGACGCGCGGCGGGGGCAGCGCCGCGCGCGGCAAGAAGGGCCGTGGTGCAAAAGACGCCAGTGAGGACGATTACGAACCATCTGATAATGGTGATAATGGGGCAAACAGTGGCAGTGGTGGCAGTGATAGTAGTGGGGGGGACGATGGGGGTAACGATGACAACAGTGGGGACGAAGATTACAACGGTGATACAACCGATGAAGAAACGGACGGCGACAATGAAGAAACCGACGACGAGGATGACGTCAGCTCAGGCTCTGATGGGGGTGGTGGCAAGAAGGGTAGGGGCAAGGCCACACGGGGCAAGGCAACAACGAAGGGGGGTGGTAAGGGGAAGGGAAAGGGTAAGGCGGGCAAGCAGCCGGCAAAGAAGACACGCGCCTCGAGCGCGAGGGGGTCGCGGAAGCGCGCCGCGGCGTCGGACAGCGAGTTGGAGGCGTCAAGCGGGGAGGACGCGGGCCGTACGGGACGGGGCGCCGCGGCGCGTGGTCGGCGTCAGTCTACACGTACCCGTGCCAAGCCTAACTACACTGCTTTAGCTGGTGAGGCAGAGACATCTGACAGCCAGGACAACCCACAGAGCGACCCCAACGACAGCGGCAGTGACAGTGAAGGTGAGCCAGCACGCGCGCGACCCACGCGTAACGCGAGGACCGCGCAGCGCGCCGCCCTGCACGCGCAGGCCGGCCAGCGCCGCGGCGCCGCGCGTGACGCGACGCCCGAGCCGCAGAGCCCGCAGGACTCCGACGGCGACGCCGCAGCCGCCGCCGGTCCGAGCACCGCGCGCCGCGGGCGGCGTTTGCTTGATACGCCAGACACAGCCTCCCCACGTGGCACCGCCGCACACAAACCACAACGAGCTCCACCACCACCATCCTCACGGGCAAAGCGACGCGTGGCAATGCTTAGCGATGATGATGAAGGCGCAGACGCAGATGGTGGTGTTGGTGGCCATGCTAAGTATGGTGCCGACCAAAATGAATCAGACAGCGAAGGCGCGGACAAGGACTCTGGCCCAGTAGTCAAACGTCGTCGTGCTAATGTACCACAGATAGTGATAAGCGATGACGATAGTGAAGGTAAGATATGTAACACATGGGTACAAGGGTACATGACACATGCTATGCAGGGCCATGCTATGCACAGCCAATGGTGCATGGCTCGACACGCATCGGCTGAATGCACATGGATTTGCATCGTGGACTTGTGCATGGCCGTCTTGGCTCTGTGTCCGTACTTGTGTGTGAGTGTGTATGTGTGTGTGTGTGTACACAGGGGGCTCTGAGCAGCGTCGCAAGCGGGAAAAAGAGAAGGCAGACAAAGCAGCACGCAAGAAAGCAGAGGCTGCCGCGGAGCTCGCAGACCTGCAGGACGCCGACGCGCCGGCCGCGCCGGCGGCGCCGGCGGGGGCCGGCCCCAGCCGCCGAGGCCTCCGACGCGCCGACGACGCCGCTGGTGCCGACGTACGGCCGCACCGCGAGACCGCCGGCAAGCGCAGGGGCGCTGACAAGGTCAACAACGCGCTGCGACGTTTGAAACAGCGCCGCGCTGGGGGCGCCGCAGCCGGCGGCGGCGGCGGCGGCGTCGGCGGGCCTCCTGACGACGACGATCACGATGGTGGTGAAAGCGAAGACAATATGGATGATGTTTATGATGCGAGAGAGGAAGACGGAGACTATTACTTCCAGCAACAGGCAAGGGGGGAGGGCAGGGGTGGTGGTGGGCCGAGGGGTAGGAGAGGTGGGCAGGGGGAAGGGCATGCAGGGGATGATGATGATGCAGTGGTGGGCGATCAGTTGGAGGAAGAGCGTGCAACGGACCTGGAGGACGACGGTTAGTGCGTACACACACACACACACACACACACACACACACGCGCGCGCGCGCGCGCACGTACGAGACCGTAGGCCTCCACG
>VFQQ010004863.1_pt1 | contig 11531 bp, 8 predicted proteins | sample 3512341 | NCBI WGS metagenome assembly VFQQ01 (sample SAMN10412373, study PRJNA504923) | tailings metagenome | isolation source: Relicate 2 Philex TSF1 revegetated site | place: Philippines: Tuba, Benguet | collected 2017-08-29 | reverse complement strand
GCTGCTATCCTTCGGCGGGCGGCTGGCCGAATGCACCAAGGCGGCATCGATGCTCGAGGCCAAGGGCCTGTCCACGACGGTGGCCGACGCACGCTTCGCCAAGCCGCTCGACCATGAGTTGATCCTGCAGATGGCCCGCCATCACCAGGTCGTCATCACCATCGAGGAAGGCGCCACCGGCGGATTCGGCGCGCATGTGCTGCACTTCCTCGCGTCGTCGGGCAGCCTCGATCGCGGCCTCTGCATTCGCACCATGACGCTTCCCGACGTCTTCCTCGACCAGGACACACCGCGCGCGATGTACGAGGCCGCCGGCCTGCATGCCCGTCACATCGTCGACACCGCGCTCTTGGCGCTCGGCATGGAAGCCGACATTCCTCGGGAACTGGCGCTCGCGATGGCGGTACGCGCCTGAGCTTTTTCCTGACGATCCGAAGCGCACTGCGCGGCTGAAACCGGATCAACAGCGGCCAGCCGAGCGGTTGGTCGCAGCTCAGGTTCGGGATTTCAGGCTTGCGTCGGGTTCATGCGCCAGACCGTCCAGTTCAGCGCTCCGGCGATGGTCACCCAGACGAGATAGGGCACGAAAAGCAGGGCGGCGGCAGTCGAGATCGGCAACGCCGTGACGAGGAAGCCGGCGACCAGCAGCCAGAGAAGCGCCACGCCGCCGAACGCGATATCCATGCGCCGCATTCCGAAGAACAACCCCGACCATGCCGCGTTCGCGAGGAGCTGCAGACCCCAGAACCAGATGGCCGCGCTGCCCGGCGCCTCGCTCCAGACCAGCCAGCCGGCGATCGCGATCATCAGATACAGGATCGACCAGACCGGCCCGAACACCCAGTCGGGCGGGGTCCAGCGCGGCTTGCGCAGCGACTGGTACCAGTCGCCCGGCTGGAAGAAGACCCCGCTCGACGCGGCAGCCACCACGAGGGCGATGAAGACGGCAAGCGACCAGTCGAGCGACACGAGCCTTGTTCCCGATGGATGAGACGCCGAGAGTTCCCGGAAGCGTTCGATAACAGATAGAGCTCTGCGGCACGTTCACAATCCGCACCGATGAACGCCGACCCAATTGTGACTATCAATTCGACATGACAGTTCGTAGTGTATTTCTCGTTTGACGTCCAGCAAGGCCGGACCGCAGTGACCCCAAGCGCGAGGATCCCGGAATCGACCGTGTCGCCCGTCCTGGCCGATGCGGTCCCGCGCGATCTCTGCACCGACTGCGGCATCTCGCGCAGTTCCGATCCGAAGGCCTGCGGCCGTGCCTGCCAGTTCATCCGGCCGGACTACGACCGGCTGGAGACGCAGGTGCATGGCCGCGCCCGGGATCCGGACCGGGCCGACGAACTGCATTTCGGGCCGTTCCGCCGCATGGTGCGGGCGTCGCTCAAGCGGCCGCGCGCCGGCGCGCAGTGGACCGGCATCACGACGCGCATCGCTGAACGGCTGCTGGAAACCGGCAAGGTCGATGCCGTGCTGGCGATGGCGCCCGATCCCGCCGACAGATGGCGCCCCATGCCGGTGATGGTGACAAGGCCCGAGGGCATGGCCGCCTGCCGCGGCATGCGCATGGGCTATGCGCCGCTGCTGGCGTTGCTGGAGCCTGCGCGCGAGCGGGGTTTCAGGCGGCTTGCCGTCGTCGGCATTCCTTGCCAGGTCCATGCCCTGCGCGCGCTGGAGCGGGAATACGGGTTCGAGCGTCTCTACGTGATCGGGACACCCTGCTCGGACAACACGACGACGGAGCGCTTCCACACGTTCCTCAAGCTTCTGGACGAGGAGCCGGACACCATCACCTATCTGGAATTCCGAGCGGACTACCGCGTGGAGTTGCGCTTCAGCGACGGCCGGACTCGCCTCGTCCCATTCCTCAAGCTGCCGATCTCGAAGCTTCCGGCGGATTTCTTTCCGCTCACCTGCCGGACCTGCGTCGACTACACCAATGTGCTCGCCGACATCACCGTCGGCTACATGGGCGGACACGGCGAGCAGTGGCTGCTGGTGCGCAACGAGCTAGGCGAAGAGCTTCTGGGCCTCCTCGGGGACGAAGTGGCGCTTTCGACCCCCGGCAGCGCCGGCAAGCGGGCTGGGCCGGTGAAGGGTTTTCTAGCGAATGTCGAGCGCGCGGCGGGCGGTCTGCCTCTGCGGTCGATGCCCGACTGGCTGCGGCCGATCGTCGGCTGGCTCATGCCGCGCTTTGGCCCGCGCGGGCTGGAGTTCGCGCGCGCCCGCGTCGAGATGAAGGCGGTCGAGACGATCCTGCATCTGCGGCGCGAACGACCGCGACGCCTGCGCCACATGGTGCCGGACCATGTCTGGGAACTGGTCAAATCCTACGGGCTGGAGCGGCGCCCGCACGAAGGCCGCTGAGCCAAGGGTCGAACGCGGCCGGCGGGCAGCGCCGTCGGCTCGCGCTGAGGTCGGCCTTAGTCGCCGTCGTCCTCGCCGTCGACGATGCCGAACCGGTTCATCTTGAGGTACAGCGCCTGCCGCGACAGGCCAAGCACACGAGCCGTCGAGGCGCGGTTGTTGCCGGTTAGCTTCAGCGCGGCCTCGATGCACATGCGCTCTATGACGTCCGTCGTGTCTCGGACGAGGTCCTTCATCGGCACGCGACCGATCATCTCGGCCAGTCGTTCGGCCGTCCGCGCGACGTCGCTGTTCGCCGCACCGTGCCCGGCGGATTCTGCATCGCGCACCCGCATCACGAACCCGAAGCCCGCGCCCTGCCCGCCCTGCAACCTCACACCCGACAGGTCGACCTCGGTCGTCTGCCCGTCGGCGCCGCGAACCGTGCCTGCGAATGTCGGGACGCGGCCATGACGACGGACCGTGTCGAACACGACGTCCCGCTCGGCATGGCTCCATCCGAGGAAATCGCCGAACGGCCTGCCGACGGTCTGCGCGGCGAGCGGGGCGGATGCCAGCGTCAGGAAGGATTCGTTCGCCCAGACCACGCGGCCGTCATCGTCGGTAATTACGATGGCCTCGGCCGCTTCACGGACGAGGCTCTCGATGCCCTGACCCGTCGCCGCGGCCGTCGAGCCGCCCTCCGGAGGCGTGGTGCCCAGTCTGATCATCGTCAGGTTGAGGTCGCCGGCGCGGAACAGTTCGGCCGCCAGGTCGATGGGCGCGTGCCCGTTCCGGGCGATCCGCCGCCGTGCCGGCGCACCGCTGGCGAGGACCTGCGAAAGCAGGGACTTCACATCCGCCTGCGAAGCCTTGCCGAAGAGCGCGGCGAGCTTCCTGCCGCCGGCCCGACTTGTGTCGATGCCGAGAATTGCGGCGGCGCGCGGATTTGCCTCGCGGATCCGGCCGGTGGCGGCATCGACCATGATGATGGCGTCGGAAGCAGTCTCGAAGAGAAGCCTGTACTGAGCCTCGGCCTGCTTCTGGACACGGGTGGTCCGTTCCATGGACTGCCGATTGGCCAGCAGTCTTGTCTGCAGGTCCGAGACGAGCCGAAGGTCACGCCCCATGAGGATGACCGCACTGCCGCCGCCGAGCCCCAGCGCGGCGTAGTGAACCGGGAGGTCGCCTCCGCCCTCAAGCACGTGGCTGACATCGAACCTGCGTACGCCCTGCCCCTCGCGCGCCATGCGTAGGGCGTTGCTCATGGCCTGTCGGCTGTCCTCGCGAACGACGGCGTCGATCTGTCGCCCGCGCCAGCGGTGGAGAGAGGCACCCGACTGCCCTTCGAGATTGTGGGACAGATCCGCGATGACATCGCGATCGTCGACGACCAGGGTCAGATCCGATGCAGCAGAGACCATGGCCGCAGCCGTCGGCCCATCGGCCCTGGCGAGATGACGTTCGGGTTCCCTGAAGTCGAACGACATGGTCGGCCTTCCAATCCTCGATCCGCACGGCCGAAGCGCCGCACGAGCCGCCACGAGGCTGGTTGCGGCGCTGAGCGGAACAAGCCGCGGACGAGGAAGGTATTGGGGCTTGAGGCCGGTTTTGTCCAGTCCCACGTTGCGGCAACTGTAACAATGGAATTACAGTGGGCGTGTCGCCGTAACGCGTCATTCGGCCTGCGGGTGCGGAAGCGACGGTGGGGAGTGCCATGGGAGATTCCGACCTGCGGGAAAGGCGAAAGCCCGAAGCGTTCCGATTCGTCCTGCGTCAGGCCACGCGCCCGGAACACGAGGCGCTCGACGCCCACCCTGCGTTCGCAAGTCTCATGTCCGGTACGCTCAGTCGAAACGGGTACCGCAGTCTCATGACGCAGTTCCATGATTTCTACTGCGTGCACGATCCGCTTCTCGATGCGTCCTGCAGGCTTCATTCGATGGAACGGCTGGGGTTCATCTATGCCCCGCGCAGCGGCATACTCGGTCGCGATCTCGCGGCGCTCGAGGGAAGAGCCGCTCGGCCCGCATCCGTCGGGCCCGCGCCGCCGAACCTCGAGACGGCAGGCTCGCTAGCCGGGGTTCTCTACGTGCTGGAGGGGTCGATGCTCGGGGGTGGTGTGCTGTCGCGCGCGGTCGGAGCGCTGCCCGCCGTGACCGGAGAGACCGGCGACGGCTACTGGCGCTGGTGCCGCGACCTGGGCGCGTCGCGCTGGGCGATGACATGCGCGATGATCGAGCGGCTTTCCACCAGCGGTGCGGCCAGAAGCGACATGATCTCGGGAGCGAGGGCCGCCTTCGCGACCTTCGCGGGATGGCTGGGGGGGTGGCGGGACGACAGCGTGCAGGTCGAGCCCGGCCGGCTGGACGTCGAGCGGTGCTGAAGCGCCCGGTCGATCTCACCTCGTGCGATACCGAGCCGATTCACCTGATCGGCGCCATCCAGCCGATCGGCGTGTTGCTGGCCGTCGATCCCGTCGGTCATACGATTGCATTCGCGAGCGACAACACGCAGGAAATGTTCGGTCATGCCTGCGGCGAACTGCTGGGGCGCCCGCTCGCCGCGCTGCTCGGCGAGGCGAACTGCGAGGCGCTGCGCGCGCGCAACCTGCAGCCCACGGCGCCCGACCTCCTGCGCCCATGGTTCCTGACGCTGGAAAAACCGTGCGGCGCCGCGGCGGATCTCGAATGCTACCCGCATGTCCACGACGGCTGGCTGATCCTCGAGTTCGTGCCGGTGGAGACCAATTCCGCAGTGATGTGGGAGACGGAGCTGGTCAGACAGCGAATCATATCCGAGCTGATCCAGCCCGAAACGCTGACGGAACTCGCGCAGGTCGGCGCGCAGATCGTCCGGGAGGTCACGGGTTTCGACCGGGTGATGATTTACCGGTTTGCCGAGGACAAGCATGGCGAGGTGATCGCCGAGTCCACGATCCGCAGCGACAGCTTCCTGGGGCTGCACTATCCCGCGTCGGACATTCCGGATCCCGCCCGTCGGCACTTCGCGCTCAACGTGATCCGCATCATTCCCGACATCAATGCGGTGCCCGTGCCGATCCTGACCCGTTCGGGGTCGATCGCAGACGAGGCTTCCGGCAGCCCGCTCGACCTGACGTTCTCCAAGCTGCGCGCGGTCGCGCCGGTCCATGTCGAATATCTGAACAACATGGGCGTCGGCGGCAGCATGTCGATCTCGCTGACCTCGAACCACGAACTCTGGGGGCTGGTGGCATGCCACCACTATGCGCCGATCACGCTGTCATGGAGCACCATGCGGTTCTGCGAGCTGATCGGAGGGACCATCTCCGCACTCCTGCAGAGCCTCGAGAACACGATCAAGCTCCGCCACAGCATCCGCGCGGAGAAGACGGCGTTCGCGATCGAGCGCGAGGCACGCCTGGGCAGGCCGCTGCGCGACGTGATCCGCGACTATGCCGAGGAACTCATGGACCAGTGCAGCGCGCAGGGCCTGGTTCTCTCGCTGGACAACAATGTGTACCGGACCGGCCTGACGCCGCCCTCCGCCGATGGCTACATGGCCCTCAAGCGAGCGCTGGTGGAAGGTATCGCCACTTCCGACCAGCTGAACGGCAAGATCGGCGCGGCGGCGGAGGATGCGACCGAGATTTCCGGCGCGGCAATGATGGAACTGTCCGACGACGGCCGGGACTGGCTGGTGCTGTTCCGCAGGTCGTATGCGCACACGATCCGGTGGGCGGGAAAACCTGACAAGGTCGGCACGCGCCTGGACGACGGGTCGATCCGGCTTTCGCCCCGAGGTTCGTTCGCGCTGTGGAGCGAGGAGCGTCGCGGCCGCAGCAAGCCGTTCAGCGAGACCGACCTGGAAATGCTGCGAATCACGCGCCGGGCGCTGTTTGCCGTCAACAGCCTCGACCGCGAACGGGGCGCGGTCCGGGCGCAGATCGCCGCCGAGGCGGAGGAGGCGCGGCTGCGCCTGGTTCTCCTCGATTCGGATCGCCATCGCTCGATGGGCGAACTGGCCGCGGCGCTGGCCCATGAGCTCAACCAGCCGCTCACGGCCGTGACCAACTATGTCAACGCCTGCCGTCAGGAACTGCGCAACAGCCGGTTCAACGTGCCCGAGCGCGTCGACCAGCTCATGGACCGCGCCGTCTCCGAATCGTCACGCGCCGCCGATCTCGTGCGACGCCTTCGCAACTTCATCCGGCAGGGACAGGTCGCGCTGGAACCGATGGACCTGCATGCGGTGATCCGCCAGGCCGCCGAACTGGCGCTGGTCGCCAGCGGCGAGAAGCGATGCGAAGTGGTCTTCCACCTCGACGCGGACCTGCCGGAGATTCTCGCGGACCCGGTGCAGATCGGCCAGGTGTTCCTGAATCTGTTCCGCAACAGCCTGACGGCGATGCGCGGCTGCCCGACCCGCATCCTGACGGTTTCCACCCGGAGGCTCGAATCAATGGTAAGGGTATCGGTGAAGGACACCGGCACCGGCATTCCGGAGGACATGATCGACAGCCTCTTCGAGCCGTTCCACAACTCGACGACGAGCGGCATGGGCATCGGCCTGTCCATATGCCGCTCGATCGTGGAAGCGCATGGGGGTAGGATATGGACTCAGACGTCGAACGGAGAAACCGAGTTCATCTTTACGCTGAAGATCCATGGCAGCCCTGACTCCTGAAGCCCCGCCCAACGCGCGCGTCTACATCGTCGACGACGACGAACCTGTCCGGGCATCGCTCTGCGCTCTTCTCGCCGCGCACAGGTATGACGCCGTCGGGGCGGCAAGTGCCGAGGAGTTCCTGGAGCAGTTCGAGCCGCGCGACGCGCTGTGCGCCCTGATAGATCTGCGCATGCCCGGCATGGGTGGCATGGAACTTCACAGGTTGCTTTCGGATCGTGGCATTGCCGTTCCGGTCATCATTCTCACGGCGCATGGCGACGTGCCGCTGGCGGTCGAGGCCATGAAGCGCGGCGCGATCGACTTCATCGAAAAGCCCGCGTCCGAATCGCAGCTCCTCAGCGCCATCGAGACGGCGGGACATCACCTGTCGAATCGGCAACAGCCCGGCCTCGCGGACGGAGTCGTGTCCGAGAGGCTGGCGCGGCTGACCGGGCGCGAACGCGAGGTTCTGAGCTACCTGGTCCTCGGCATGACCAACAAGCACATCGCCGACGAACTCGGGATCAGCCAGAGAACCGTCGAGATCCACCGATCCAGGATCCGCGAGAAGCTGGAAGCGCGCAGTCTGGCCGACCTGATCCGCATGATGCGGTGACCCGTCGCCCCTCGCAGGCGCGTCCCGTGCGGCCTGGATAGGCACTTTCTACGTAGCGGATTATCCGGCATAGCCCTGCCGCGACCTTTGCCGATAGCTTGCGCATGAGGAAACACATGCCGGGTAAGGGCAAAAAAGGCCAAACCCGCATCGGAGGGGAGGCCGCGCCGTGTCACCTGGCGAACGACCCGAGGCCCTGCAGGACGACGAACTGTCCGGCGATACGAAAACCGCGCGTCGCTACAGCGTCATGGTCGCCCTGAACCACGAGCAGATGGCCGCCGCAGAGGGCTGGCGGGCGGCCCACGGCATCTCGGATCAGGCGGAAGCGCTCGGCGAGTTGATCAGGCTGGGCCTGCTCAGCGAAGTCGCCAAGATCTACCGCCTCGTCTGCGACAATCGCGGATCGGAATCGAGACCGCGCGGACAGGGTTGATCCGCGCCCGTCGATCATTGATCCCCGACCGCCGGCAAGTCCGCGATCCGGGCTTCCGGAACTGCGGCGGTCGACCAGACCCATCCATCGGGTCCCACCCGAGGCGATCTAGAGGATCGCGGGCTCTTCCGTGGCAGGACCGAAGGCGGTCCCGAGGAAATCGAAGTCGCAGCCCTCGTGCGCCTGGCCGATGTGCTGGGCGTACATCCAGCCGTAGCCTCGGCCATAGCGCGCCTCGGGGGGCCGCCATGCGGCGCGGCGGGCGGCCAGTTCGGCCTCGTCGACCCGCATGTCGATCGTTCGAGCATCGACGTCGACCGTGATCACATCACCGGTGCGCACCAGCGCCAGCGGGCCGCCCACATGGGATTCCGGCGAGACGTGCAGCACGCAGGCGCCGTAGCTGGTGCCGCTCATGCGCGCGTCGGAGATGCGCAGCATGTCGCGGACGCCCATCTTGAGCAGCTTCTTCGGGATCGGCAGCATGCCCCATTCCGGCATGCCCGGCCCGCCCTGCGGCCCTGCCCCGCGCATGACCAGAACCGTATCCGGAGTCACGTCGAGATCCGGATCGTCGATGCGCTCCTTCATCTCGGCATAGGAATCGAACACGAGTGCCGGACCGGTATGGTTCAGCAACCTCGGATCGGCGGCGGACGGCTTCATGACGCATCCCTGCGGGGCGATGTTTCCGTAGAGCACGGCCATGGCCGGCTCGGTGGAGACGGGCCGGTCGAGCGGGCGGATGACGTCATCGTTCCACACCGGCGCGCCGGCGAAATTGTCGCCCAGGCTTCGTCCCGACACCGTCATCGGTTCGGGATGCAGCACGCCGCTGAGCCGCTGCATGAGCCCGAGAAGGCCGCCGGCATAGAAGAAATCTTCCATCAGGTAGTGCTCGCCCGACGGCCGCACGTTCGCCAGCAGCGGTATTCGGCGGCTCGCCCTCTCGAAATCGTCCAGGCCGACATCGTGGCCAGCGCGACGCGCCATCGCCACCACATGAATGATCGCGTTGGTGGAACAGCCCATCGCCATGGCGACCATGATGGCGTTCTCGAACGCCTCTCGCGACAGGATCGCCGAGGGCCGAAGCTCCTCGCCGACCATCGCGACGATGCGTCGCCCTGTCGCCGACGCCAGGCGGATGTGGCCGGCATCCGCCGCGGGAATCGACGAACCGCCCGGCAGGACCATGCCCATCGCCTCGGCGATCGCGGTCATGGTGCTCGCCGTGCCCATGGTCATGCAGTGGCCGTAGGAGCGGGCGATGCCGGCCTCCACCGCCTGCCATTCGGCGGCGTCGATCGTGCCGGCGCGTCGCTCGTCCCAGTATTTCCAGACGTCGGAGCCCGAGCCCAGCACCTCGCCGCGCAGATTGCCGCGCAGCATCGGCCCGGCAGGCATGAAGATCGCTGGAAGGTCCATGCTGATGGCGCCCAGCAGAAGGCCCGGCGTGGTCTTGTCGCAGCCGCCCATCAGCACCGCGCCGTCGACCGGGTGCGAGCGCAGCAGTTCCTCCGTCTCCATGGCGAGCAGGTTTCGGTAGAGCATCGTCGTCGGCTTGACGAAGGTTTCGGCCAGGGAGATCGCCGGCAGTTCGAGCGGGAAGCCGCCGGCCTGCAGGATGCCGCGCTTGACGTCCTCGACGCGCGTCTTGAAGTGCGCGTGGCACGGGTTGATGTCGGACCAGGTGTTGATCACCGCGATGACGGGCCGGCCGTTCCAGTCGTCGAGCCCGTAGCCCATCTGCATCAGCCGCGACCTGTGGCCGAAGCCGCGCAATTCGTCCGTGTCGAACCAACGCGCGCTGCGGAGCGGCTTTCTGCTCATGGCTGTCCCGTCACCGGCTGTGTGTAGCTTACCCTTCGTACAGCCGATCCGGCCCCCGATCCACCCACCGGCCAACGGCCTTCAAGCGCCCGGTTCGGCCGGCCTGCCTCGGCGGAGAAAGAGCAGCGCCCTTCCCCGCATTGGTGACGAAGCCGGCGCGCGGCCGGCTCCGTCCGCCTGACGAAAAGCTCACGAAGCGATCGACCGAACCGTCGGCAGCACCTGCGGCTCGGTCGAAAGCAGTTCGGGCGCGTTCAGATCACCCAGAACTCCGCGTCGGTGATGTCGAGATTGGCGCTGAGTGTGGCGAACTGGATCGGGGCCGCGGCGCCGGTTCCATCCTTGTCGAAGAACAGAGCGCCGGTCGCCTTGTTGTAGATGATGCGATCGTCCGCATCCATCGCCTTGCTGCCGACGTGGAATGCGGAGGACTGCAGCGCTCCCGCCTTCAGCCCGACAAACACGGAACGATCCAGATGGATCGTGTCGTCGGCGACATTGTAGTCGACGATCCTGTCGACATTGTTGGAACCCAGCTTCGTGCTGAAGCGGAACACGTCCTGACCGCCGTAGCCATAGAGCACGTCGTTGCCGGCTCCACCGTCGATGACGTTCGCCGCAGAGTTGCCCTTCAGCACGTTGGCGACCGCGTTGCCAGTGACGTTCGCCTTGGCCGAGCCCTCGAGCGTGACGTTCTCTATCGTGCCCTTGTAGCGGGACGCGTTCGTGAGATCCACGGAGATGGTGTAGATCTCGGTGTCGTTACCCGCGCCGCCGCTCATGAAGTCGGCCCCCGGGCCGCCGTCGAGCTTGTCCGCGCCGCCCCCGCCGGCCAGCCAGTCGTTGCCGTCGCCACCGTAGAGGAGATCGTCGCCATCGCCGCCGTATAGCCTGTCCACGCCCACACCGCCGGTCAGCGTATCGTTGCCGCCACCGCCATACAGGAGATCGTCGCCGGCACCGCCGTAGAGCTTGTCCAGACCGCTGCCGCCCCATAGGCTGTCGTTGCCGTCGCCGCCGTCGAGATCGTCGTTACCGACGCCGCCATACAGGCTGTCGTTCCCTCCCCGTCCCATCAGCTTGTCATTGCCGGCTCCGCCATAGAGCATGTCGTTGCCAAGGCCGCCGTCGAGAACGTCGTTGCCGACGTCGCCGTGAAGCCTGTCAGCGCCGTCACCGCCGACCAGGCTGTCATCGCCGCCGCGGCCGTAGATCACGTCGTCGCCCGCACCTCCGGCGAGGGCGTTGTCCTTGTCGTCGCCGAACAGGACCGCCGACTTCGCGGTGTTGACGGGCTGCTTGACGGGGTCCGTCGCCGGTTCACCCGGAAGCGGTTCCGTTGGGGTACTGCCTCCGTCGGTGGCGGTGTCGGTCGCCAGATTGTGCGCCTTGAAGACATTTTGCAGGGCTGGCAGGCTCTCCAGCCCGACATCGCCGTTCTGGGTTCCCCACTTGTAGGCGTAGTCGAATGCCGGATCGGGGACGGCAGCCTTCCAGCTGTCGAGCATCTTCTGGAGCTCGGTGGCCGTCGGGGTGCGATAGCTGTCGCCCGTATCGGTATCCCAGTTGCCGCCTCCGAAGCCCTGGTAGATCGGAACGATCTGTTCCAGCGGTATGCCGCCTGCGATGGCGGCCTTCACA
>VFQQ010004861.1_pt1 | contig 11531 bp, 10 predicted proteins | sample 3512341 | NCBI WGS metagenome assembly VFQQ01 (sample SAMN10412373, study PRJNA504923) | tailings metagenome | isolation source: Relicate 2 Philex TSF1 revegetated site | place: Philippines: Tuba, Benguet | collected 2017-08-29 | reverse complement strand
CTTATCGACGAAGCTTGGGGCGAGGCATCGAAAGAGCAGCACGAAGCATCAGGCGAGCATGCAGCCATCTTGGATGCCGTGAAGGACGTTGATGCAGTGATGCCGAAGCCGCGAGTGGAGCCTCAGGTAGACACCCCACCCGCCGATGTCGCCCTGAAGGAGTTGGCTGAAGACGCGGGCTTCAAGAAGCCCGAAGAGCAAAGAAAGTACATCGAGGACAAGAAGAACCTTCCCTTCGTCATCGAATCTGTGAACTTTCCTGGCAACGTGTTCATGAGTACCACTCACGTTGCCAACCAAGTCATCATCAGACTTAACACCCGACACCCGTTCTACCGTGAGATGTGGGAGCCCCTCAAGGCTATCTCAGAGCGCGACCCTGGGACAGTCTCCGGTGATGAGGCTGTGACCGCAGCTCGCCGAAGTGTCGAAGCCATGTCCTTGATGCTGATTGCCTATGGCAAAGCTGAGTCTATGAACCCGAATCCGGTTGAACAGTACGGCGACCTGACTCAGTACTGGGGGCAGTTTCTTGGAACGCTGCTGAACAAGGTGAAGAACGTGCTTTGACTGCTGGCTTCATGGGCGGGTAGGTGCACTCGACTCCGTCCACGGCGACCGCCCTATGTTCGTCGGAAGCCCAGCACAGGAGATGAAGGCCGGGCAGGTGCCCGGCCTTCAGGGTGGCACCGCCCTGTGCAGTGCCCCGTCTTCACATCAGCGGCTTCGAACGTCCGTTCCGACGGCGTGTCGCGCTTCTCGAAGGAGACCCCCAGCCCTCAGGCCGGGGGTCGAATCAAGAATCACGAATCACTCAGATTGGTGGTCTTGGTCCGGTACTCCCTACGCTGACATCCCTGCCAGCGACGCGCGGCTCTCACCCCGCGCGCCAGGTTCTGCTCATACACCGCCTCCCGGCGGTGTGACTCTCATGAACAGCAGTGCCTCGGACAGCACCCTGCTCCCGTCTTTCGACCCTTCCCACAAAGCAGCAAGTCTGCAGGGGGGCTCCCACTCGTCGGCACGTCGCTTCCGCGACGGTTGGACTGTGGCTACTCAACAGGTCTCCCGGTCATGGCTCATGGTCGGTTTCTCACGCCGACGAGCTGTAGACCTTCCCGAGTTCTCTCATATCGCACGAACACAACGAACGCGAGCTCCAGCTGTTGCATCACTGACGGCACTGCCGTCTCACCCCCTGCGCGCAAGGCGCAGGCAGGTTTTGGGGGGCCCAGGATTCCGTAACGGCTCCCTTACGCGCACCAGCTTTCATCACTCCTTGCTTGCCACCGCTGCGCGGTGGTACGTCCTTTCTGTCCAGTCTCTTGCATCAGTTCTTGACGAGCCCGCAGGCCCGGATGCTTCACCGCCAAGCTATTCGCCGACCCCTCTTGAGCTGCGCTTTCGCGCAACCCTCAGGGCCACCACCGTCCAATCACTCTCAGGTGGCCTGACTCCTTTCGGATGTCCTCAGGCGTGTCGGTCGAGACACAGGTTCAGTCCTCTCGAACTGCCCCTGCCCGTGCGCTCGTGCGCACGGAATCAATATGAGCGCCAACCACGGTTTCCAACGCCTCAGCGTCGTTCCCCCGTGGCCAGCGTGCCCTCGTCGCCCAATCTCTGCGCGCGTGCGCTCGGCGGAATGGAGTCGTCCGGCGAGGGTTGCAGTCCCTCTTTCCGAAACAGGTTCGCTGTCGACGCTTGCGCGTGCGAATACGAACACCGGCGCTCCGTTGCTTGCCGCACCAGCACTGTTAGATGCATGCGGCTTCCGCAGTCCTCCTATGGTTGAGGGCCATAGGAGGGGTTCATGAGAATCTGAGCAAGAGGGGCTTCGCCCCGTTCAATACGTTGGCACGCCAGCTGGTCCTTGGACCGGCCTTGGTGCCTCGGGGTGAGAGCCCTTCAGCATCGAATCTGTATCGTGTAGCGAGCCGCCGGAGCGGACATGTCCGCCGCATCTCCGGGCCCGTTGTCTCACGTTTTCTCATCAGAAATGAGAACTCTCAAAACCGATGAGACAACCCTGTAACTGGAGCCGCGCTGCTCGACGAGCATCTTCGACGTCTGCCGCGTTCTCGGACCCATTCCGCCCGGTGCCAGCGTCTGTGCCACCGCCCGCCCAATTCATAGCGGTTCATCTGCTCCTTGGCCTTTGCCAAGAGCAGTGAGTCGCTGTGAGATTTCCGTGCCGGCGCTAGCGCGCCGGCTTCCCTCCCTGTCGCTCGGGAATCCTTTGTAGTGACGTCGCTGTGCGACGCCACCCTCGGCGCGGCGCGCCTCGCTACACGTGGCATCTCTGTTATTGCGTCTCCGACGATGCCCGCATCCCGAACTTTCGACCCCCTCGTCTACAGCAGCAAGTCCGTGTTCTTGCAACGCGTGCAGGCCTGCGTCATTGACGGCTACCGCCACTACACCACCGGCACCGTTACGCCTGCGGCAGCCCTCGGGCTGGCCCGCAAGTTCAAGTCTGTCTACGCCGTGGACTGCGACAAAAACTCGCGCTACCGGCGCAAGCAGCAAGGGCTGGGCAACGCTCGCCTGCTGCTGTTCCAGAACCCAGAGCTGCTGGTGGACTTCGTCCTACTCGTGACGCCGGGTCTACACCCGGCTCATCAGCTGGAGCGGCTGGCCGATATCCGGACGCAACCGCTCGCTTACCGCGAGCTCGAGCTCGTCCAGTTGACGCTGAAGGGCCGCAGTAAACCCGGGCTGACCTGGCGACTGAACGCCGAGGCGATGGAGGGATGGAAGCACCGTCTGCATCTGGCCACAGTCCACAGCAACGAGGCGGAATTGCGCCAGTGCTGGAACAGCCTGTACCGCACGCTGGGATTTGGAGGTGTGCGCCGGCAGGTCGGCGAATTGGTCTCGTTCTGGCGCAAAGAGTGGGCCAGGTACCAGGGCAATCGACCGTGCCCGCTGGAGTACCCGCACAACGAGCTGCAGTACCGGGGCCGACCAGGCATCACCCAGGATGACCGAGGACGCTACTGGACCCTCGCGGGCTTTCCGTCGCCAGGCCAGCTCCCGAAGCTCTTCTATGTCCGCCTGCAGAGCGACGTCGGCACCCGGTTGAGCCAGCTCGTTACCGAGCTTGACGCAGAGCGCCGCCTGTCGCTCGCGGCCGCTGCGCAGACAAGCGTCTGACCGCTCTGACCGCTGCGCAGCTGAATCTCAAGCTGCGGATTCCTCTGCGCAGTGCATGCGTTTCCGCTGCGCGGCGGGAGCGTGATGGGGCTCGCTCTCTGCGCAGCGGTTGCCGAGGAGACGAATTCCTCTGCGCAGAGTTGCCCGAACAGCTGCGCAGCTAGTCGAGACCAGCCATCGCCAGCTGCGCAGATAAAAAATGCCCAGTCCGTTTGACTGCGTGGTGCCTACACGGATGGATGCGTCGCTACACGGCGCAGAACCACTGCAATCGAACGAGTACTTATGAAAGACTTTCACATCAAACAACCGCGCCTAGGCGAGCGGTCTGCCCCCATCGTTGGCTACGAGTACGACAAGCTACGCCAGCGCACACGAACGGTTTACCTCGGCAGTGTGCGCATCGACGCGAATCCCAACAGTCCTGCGCGCGCTGTTCGCCTGCGGCCGAACCCGGAGCTGGATGGTCAAGCCGTGGAGCTCACGCCCGAACGGCTGATTCAGGTCAGCGAGTGGCTTGAAGCTCATGGCACGTACCGACACAACCAGCGCATGGAGGAGCTCCACCAAGAACGCGTGCGCAAGTATCAAGAGCAGAAGGAGCAAGAGCGGGTGGCCAGCATCGAGGCCGAGTTGCGGCTGCGACTCGAGACGCAGTGGCGCGCGGAGTTCGAGGCCTCATTGCCGAAGCACACGGTCGACCCGCTCGTTGCGGCCGTCCAAGCCGTCTCCCGTGCCGGTGAGTTCTTGAAGACCGAGGCAGCTCGCCTGCGCAGCGAGGGGATACGGTTGACCCGCGTTCGCTCCACCCACCTCGGCACTCAGAAGTGCAAAACGGCGTTGGACCAGCTTCAGGCGCGGGCCAACCAGGTGCGACTCAGCGCGTTCGAGTGCTTCGCCAGAGACTGCAAAGAAGCGGGCCTCATGGCCGCCCAGATGCGTGGGGCCAAGCGTCGAGGCCCGTGACGAGAGAACGGCCTTCCCGTCCCTGGGAAGTTGCAACGTTGCAAGCCGGCTGGCCTAAGTGGCACTGACCCGCTGATTCCACGTCGCTAAACAGGGTTCCAGGTCATTTGACGGAGGAACCTTGAACCTAGACAACCTTCTTTCTGTTCTGCAATCGCGTGTTCGCATGGCATACCCAAGGCGCGCCAACGAGCGTCATGCCGCATCACCGATGTGGAATCAACCGGCGCACTCGGCGGCCCCCTTCCTGGCTACGAGCATCCCAAACCTGGTGGCCAAATCGCTGGAGGACCAGTCGCTGCCCCGCCACTGCATGGCATTGGTCTCCGCGTGTCGAAAGTCGGGCGCTGGCTATCTCGTGCATGTGCTGCAAGCCGGGAGCCTGCAGATTCGGACTTTCATGCCCACCTCCAGCGCGGGCAACCGCCGGTTGCTCGAGCACGCGGTCGCGCACGAGACGCTCAACATCACGCTTGACATCGAGGAGACAACGCACTCCCTTGAGATGCTGACCGTCCTCGACCGCGAATCGGCCCTGGCGGCGTTGGCGGTGCCGCAGGTGCCGGCCTCTGAAGCTGTGGTGGTCGACGAGGCGCTCGCGCTTCTTGCCCTGTCGGCGGTGCCAAACATCCGTTCACTGGCTCCCGGGGAGAAAGTGCTCGATGTGCTTGTCGCCTACGCCGGTGATACCGAAAGCATCGTTCGGTCTCGTGAGAGCGAATCCATGCGGGAAGCAATGGGGGAACACGGCCCCATTCACTGAGCCGAAAGCGCCTGGGACGGCAAGGCCCAAGGGCGCCTTACCAGTCGACTTTGGACGTTTGATTCATTGAGGCCGTGCCTGCGCGTCAGGTGCGGCCGCTTTCTTTTTATACGTGCATAGGCGAGCGGCAGGTGGCCGCAGCCGCCGCAACGTCGCCAGGTCACTGCGGATAAAGCGGGTTCATAGACCTCCCGGCGGAGGGCTCAACGGTTCCTCCGTGCGAACCAAGAACCCTCATCCAAGGAACACCTATGACACCACACCCCGACCACCGATTCAGCGGAGCCTCGGCGCTCCCGGGCCTCCAGCCAACCATCGACAACGAATCCGCAGGAGTCTTCGAATGACGCAATACAGCCTGCCTTACCGCCGCCGTGAGCAACCCCCGGTACCGACCTTCGACTTGGCTGAGCCCACGCCAGCCAAGACGAGGGCAGCCCGGGCCTACATCAAGCGCGTCGAGTCGAACCCGAAACTTCTCACGTTGGACGTCGAAACCATCGCCTCCTGCCGACCTGGCCTCGAACCTGATGAGGCTCTGACCGACCTGCAGTACGCGCATCGGTACCTGGCGTACTGGAGCGACTACCTCCACGACGATGATTTCGATGAAGGCCGCTTCAAGGTCCGTGTACAGCGAAGACACGTCGCTTCAGACGGAACGGATTCGCCCAAGCCACAACGCAGGAAGCGTCACTTTGCCGATGCGCATGAGGTCTTGCCTTGGACGCCTCCGCGATTTGGCAAGCTGGTGATGCACGACGGATTCGCCGTCATGAGCAGCCAGGTGCTGCGAAGCCAGGTTTTTCAATCTCCTCCGCTCGACACAGAGCTGCGTGCGTTGGGAGACCGCTCCATCTTTCGGCTGAAGGTCACCGGCTTCAGCCCGAACAGCGACCACTATCAACTGCTGCTGTTTGCGATTTCGCGAATGTCTGGCAACCCGGACCCACAGCTTGGCGCGGTGGTGCGCTTCACCACCAACGAGCTCATTGCCGAGCTGGGCTGGTCCCGCAACACGAAGAGCTATGTGCGGCTCGCCAGGCTCATCGAAGAGCTCAAGAAGGTCCGCCTGAAGTTTGAAGTGAAAGCGGAGAAGGGGAAGGTCGTGACCGATGGGCCGTTGTTCAGCTGTGTGACGGAGAAGCGCGAGGAGGAGGAGACACGCGACTGGCAGGTGGTGTTGACGCCCTCGTTGCTTCAGCTGTTTGGGTTCCAGCGCAACACACTGCTCGAGATGCGTGCTTGTCGGGCACTGCACACCAGTTCGTCGGCACTTTGGCTGTACTCGTTCGTGGCCAGCCAGAAGCCTGGCGAATCCATGACGTTCGATGTTCGACAGCTCTGCCGGGCCAGCGGCCTCTGGGCGGCCCGCGACGTCGACAACCGCAAGGCGCTGGTCAAGTTGCTGAAGAGCCTGCAGGACGGTTCGGCCCTTCGGCGCAACGGCGCCGGTGATGCAAGGGCCTCGACCTTCGAGCCCATCGTGGCCGCCTGGGAGCTTCAGAACACCTCCCACGGGTGGAAGGTCTCCATCACACGCAGCAGCGCCTTCACCAAGGCGTTGGAAGCGGCCTGAGGCAAGGCCTGCTTCTGGCGCGGACTTGCGGCCGGCGTCCAGCCGGCCGCTGTAGGCGCTTCTATGCCAGCTCGCTACACATGCAGGTAGTGGGCTTGCTGGACCTGGCCTGCCCCTTGGCCCACTCCGCGTCGCGCAGCGGCGCGCCGAACGGTCAGTCAGGCAGTGGGCCCGATTCACCTTGAGAAGGCTGGGCGCTCAGCTTCCTGATGTGTCCTCTACCTTCTTTCTTGGTTTACCTCCTACTGGCGTGGCATCCGACAGAGGCAACATCAAAAAAAGCGCTGGAGATTCAATAGGTTGCAGCTGCCACCCCCATCAAATCGAGTGGGAGTCAATGGCTCCATTGGCAAGGGTTCCAGACTACAGGCGCGGGAGCCAAAGACTACAGAAGCGGGAGGCAAGAGCCACGCGAGCGGGAGCCCATGACTACATCGTCGGGATGCTTGCGGCTTTCCCGACCTGGCGCCTAGGCAAGAAGTGCTTCAATGCCCCTCTCCTCGAGGATTTGGAGCAGCCTGGCAGCGGGACCGCGAAGGCATGCTCCCGGGCCAGGCGTCTCCCACCTGCGCACGGTCGAAATGCTGACATTCAGCAGCGCCGCGAAGGCCGTGCGGCTCATGCCGGCAGCGGTGATGCGCAGGTACACAACCCGCTCAGCCGGATAGTTCGGCGGCTTATCGTATTGCGTGGTTCGGTGGGGCACAGTGGCTTTCGATGCAAGTCGCGCGGGCCATGCGCTCTGACTTTCTTCCATTCAAGCGATGGCTGACCTGTCGACCCTGGTCAGGTCATCCCCGTGTACTTCGGGCAGCTGCCCAGGGCCTTGAGTCGCCCCCGCGCGCGCACGTGCAGTGGGCCGCAGCAGGCTTGCGGTGTCGCGCCCTGACTCTCGCAGCCGCCGGCGAGTGCCCCGATGGGAGCTGATGACTACATAAGCGGGAGTAGCTGTGGCGCGAGATTGGCTCGCGGCAGGCACGGCCAGGTCGAACTGGCGGGGGGCTCAGTTCCCGAACACCATCGCCACCAGCCTAGGCCAGGCTCGCTCGAGCGCCTTGCAGTTCAAGCGCGGCAGTGAACCGACGCGTTCACCGTCCTCAATCTGGCCCGTGGTGACGGTCGGGTAAATCCACAGCTGCTCGTCCGCGCGAATGACCTCATGCAGGGTGGCCCATCGGCCGCGCAAAGCTTCCGGCGCGTTGAGCATGAGCTGCACGAACAGCGCTCGGTGGGAGTCGTCGACTGGCAAGGGGTCGCGCCCAGCAAGCTGGGCGTTCCAGGCGGCGTACTGGCAGACCGCTGACTCGAACCAGTGCTGCAAGGGTTGCTGACGCTCTTGCGCCGCTTCCACCGCAGATGCAAAAACGCTCGGGCTCAGCCATGCAACGGTACGAATGGCCTTGTTGGAATCGCGTGGGACTGTTTGCTCCATTGGGTATCGGAGAGTTTCGACGCAAACATGCTGCCACCGACATAACCCGAACGCCACAATTACTTGTTACGAATCAAAAACTATCGACGGCCTATACGAGGTGCACGGTTTACGTGCACAACGAAAGGACAGTTGATATGCCAAGACGAGGAATCAGTGCCGCTGATGTCGCGCGAGCCTACGTGCAGCTCAGGCAGGAGGGCAGAGAGCCCAGTTTGCGCAACCTGCGGCTGCAAATCGGGCGCGGCGGATACGCAACCATCGCAGCCCACTTGAAGCGCTTGAGCTTCGTGCCGGAGGCCGAGCTGACGGCAAGGCGCCAGCGCACCCGGCAGGGGGTGGGGCGCCAGAGTACGCGGTGGGCCTCTGGAGCCCAGGCTGCCGATGCCATCCAGGCGTGATGTCGGGGTGACCGTCGCGGAACAACAGCGCGGCGCGCCATCGTGATTCAGGGGCCGCATCTCAACCGATGCGGCCCTTCTTTGGTCCACGGCAACATGGCGCCACGGCCGCTCACCTCGCGGGCACCATGGCGGTTCGCGGGGTATCTCGGTAGGTATGACGGACCTTGCCGCGCCTGCATTTTTCAGGCGTGCACGCGGATGCCGGCGTCTGGCGCTGGTATACTGACGCCATCGCGTTGTTGTTCTGGCAACGGTCTGGCAATGACAACGAGATTCGAGTGCGGAAGGTTGCGCTTGGCTGCGGTCTAGATGCCTGTAAGTGCTTGATTTACGTGATTGTTGGGTGTGGAAGCTTGCACCGAATGCGCGGATAGTTTTCTTGAAAATCCGCGTGTCGGTGGTTCGATTCCGCCCCAGGCCACCAAATAAAATCAAGCACTTAGCCCACCCTAGTCGGTGGGCTTTTTGCTTTTCTGACGGTGTTTCTGGCACTGTCATCGGTGGCTCACTGCGCACGGTTTCCATCGTGCACACAATGCCTGTTCGAACGGGCAATCTCAAGATGAGTTTGCCGGACGCATACGCATTAAAATGCCCGCACGAACAACAATACGCCTTTCCATGGCCGTCAGTTCAGACCTTCATCATCAATCGCGCGAGTATTGGACCTCTGTCACTACGTCGTACCTTGGCACCGCTGCCTATTACGATGCTCAAGAGAAGGTTCTGCGCCAAGTGTTAGCCTCGTATGCTCCTTTCCCGTCGGCACTTGACTTGGGCTGCGCGGATGGCCGCTTCACGCTAGTGGCGGCTGAACACGCTGACTATGTGCTGGGCGTAGATCTCAACCCAATGCTGATTCAACAAGCACGTGATCGTGTGCAGGCAACGCAGGGCGGGCGTATCGGCTTCCGGGTGGAGGCTGTTGATGAGCAACCGGAGTTAGGCACATGGGCGTTGGTGATGTGCTTGGGTGTGACCAGTTGCGTAATTTCCCCCGAGTCCTTCGACAATGTGGTTCGGTTGGTACGCGCGTGCGCACAGCCGGGCGGCTTGGTTTTGCTGAAAGATACGTTGTCACGGGATGAGCCCATCATCAACCGCAGTGGCCAGTACGTAGCCATGTACCGCAATAGGGATGCCTACCTTGCCGCTTTTTCAGCCGTCGGTCTGGAGTTCAGGCGCGAATTTCCTTTGTCCGAGACAGCGACAACCTCCAACGCGCTGATGGTCTTCGAAGTTGCTCAGTCCAATCCATAACTCGCCGTCGCGGCGAGAGCCTTCTCGAGATCGCGGGGAGTGTCGATCTCGGCGCACTTGATCTCGCAGGCGGGCAGTGGCAAGTGTTTGGCCAGTTCTTGGAATACGAAGGTCGAGGCCGTGGTGACGGTCGTGCCCAAGAAGTAGGCGATGCCGCACCATTCGTGGGAGGTCTCGGCAAAGCCAGGATCGCCGGTCCGCAAGAAGCCCGCCACGCGGCCCTGCGCGTCGAGTCTCACGCCCACGGCATCCTCGGTGGTACGCCGCGCGATGCCCACGATCGAGCTCTCAGACGTGCGGCACTGCGCCAAGAAGGCACGGAAGCTCTCCGGCTCGATAAGCAGGTCGCCGTCAACGGCCACATAGGGCTCGGACAGGAAACGTGAGCCTAGCGCAAGACTGTGCGTGTTGCTGGTGTGCGCGTACTCGGGGTTGCGCACGAAGGTCACATGCGGCCAGCGGGCGGCCACCTGCCGTACCACCTCGGCCTCCTTGAAGCCCACCACGATGCGCACGTCGGGGATGCAGCGGAACAGCTCCAACTGGTGGTCTATCAGTGTACGGCCACGCACCTCGAGCAGGCACTTAGGAATGTCCAATCCCAGGCGCGACCCCAGGCCCGCCGCGCTCACGACAATGTGCTTAACGTCTGGCACAGGGCCTCCTCGGAGAAACACAGGAAATCGGATAGTTGCACTAGGCTCTCGATGGGTTGGTGCACAGCGCCGAACGCGATGCGCACGTCAGCCTTCTCGAACATGGTCACGTCGCCCATGCCATCGCCTATCGCCACGATACGGTCGAAGCGCTGGCGCAGTTCCTGCACGGCGTCGCCCTTGTTGAGCACCTTCTGCACGCCGGTCAGCTTGTCGCCCTCAGCGGTACCTATGGACGAATAACAGCCCACCCGCAACTCGCGCACGAGGTCGGCGACCCACACGTCGAGGTTGCCGGTGATGATGAACGCGTTGTCGGGATGGGCGTGCAGGAACGAGACGATGCGGCGGTGCAGGTGCACCTGCGACGCAATCTCGCGCACGCGACGAATGGGCACGTCCGACAGGATTCGGCAGCGCAACCGGAACGAGCTCTCGAACGGGATAATTCCCTTGATGGTGGCGTCGGTGAGCGCCTTCATTTCCTCGTAGTAGCCCAGCTCCTCGGCGATGAGGGGCAGCAGCTCTTGCGAGGTCACGACGCCGTCGAGATCGAAGCAGAATGCGGAGGAGGGAGGGGTCATTGGGGCACCTCGCCTTTGCGTGCCAGCAGCCAGTACTGCCGCGTCTCGACACGGTTGTTCAGCTCGCCGTCCGGGTACAGCGGCTCGAACGGCACGGGTCGGAAGCCGCCGGTCGCCAACGCGTGATCGAACACCGCTTGCATCTCGCCCAGGCCGCGGTAGATCGCGCTGTATTCCTGCTGAAGTTCGTCCGACGGATGCGCGTCCAGCGTTAGGCGCTCGGTCACGCCTAGCGGCTCGCGCACGTACAGCAGGCAGTTCTCGTCGGCCACGTCCATCAAGCCCTTCAGGCAACGCGCCACCTGGCCGTCGTTCAGGTACAACATCAGGCCTGCGACGATGATGCGGTCGAAGCGCTTGCCGCCCAGTGCCTGGACGCTCACGCGGTCGGCGCTGAGCACGTCGAAGCGCGCGCGCGGCTCGTTTTTGCAGCGGTCGAGCGCGATCGCGACCAAGCTGGGGCTGAAGTCCACGCCCTGATATGACGCCACCTGGGGCAGTAACGCGTCGGCCCATCGACCGATGCCACAGCCTACGTCCAGCACGTGCTGGTGGCCATCCAAAGCCAGCTTGGGCAGCACCACTGCCTTTTCGTAGCGGTCGCGCTCATCGGCGATCTGCGGGTTCTGGTCTTGGTATAGAACGGCCGTCAGCGGATGGTCGGCGCTGTAGCGGGCGCCGCGTCCTTCGAAGAAGGCCAGCACCTTGTCTTCGCGAAGCTCGAGCTTCTCACC
>VFQQ010004860.1_pt1 | contig 11532 bp, 8 predicted proteins | sample 3512341 | NCBI WGS metagenome assembly VFQQ01 (sample SAMN10412373, study PRJNA504923) | tailings metagenome | isolation source: Relicate 2 Philex TSF1 revegetated site | place: Philippines: Tuba, Benguet | collected 2017-08-29 | reverse complement strand
GCACATTCTTAACCACGTTGGTGCCGATGAGCGCTCCCGCCCTCGCGATCCGCGGACTTCGCAAGACGTTCGACCGCCCGGCCGTCAACAATCTCGACCTCACGATCCGCATGGGCGAATTCTACTCGCTGCTCGGGCCGAACGGCGCCGGGAAAACCACCACGCTGCGCATGGTGGTAGGGCTGCTGCCACCGGATGAGGGCGAGATTCATATTTGCGGGATCGACGCACGGCGCGATCCGGTCGAGGCCAAGCGCATCGTCGCGTGGGTCTCGGACGAGCCGATGATCTACGACAAGCTGACACCGTACGAATATCTCGAGTTCGTCGCCGGGCTCTGGAGCCTCGAGGCCGGCGTTGCCGAGCAGCGCGCGACAGAGCTGATGGACTGGCTCGGACTCGCGCCGCATGCGCACGAGCGTTGCGAAGGATTTTCCAAGGGCATGCGGCAGAAGGTAGCCTTGGCGGGCGCTCTCGTGCACGGCCCGCGCGTCATCATTCTCGATGAGCCGCTCACCGGCCTCGACGCGGGTTCGGCGCGGCAGGTGAAGCGCGTGCTGCGCGAGCGCGTCGCGACCGGCGACACGGTCATCATGACCACGCACATCCTCGAAGTTGCCGAGCGCATGGCGGACCGCATCGGCGTCATCGCCGGCGGGCGGCTGATCGCCGAGGGCACGCTGGACGAGTTGCGCATGCAGGCCGGTCAGGGCCAGTCGAGCCTTGAGGACACATTCCTGACGCTGGTCGCCGAACAGCAGCAGGCCGCCTAAATGTCTGACATGGCGAATGCTCTTGATCGGCGAACCGGTGCCCACTTCGCCGGAGCATTCGCGGTCGGTACATTGCCGTGGTTCGCACAGCACGAGCTGCGGCTCGCGTGGCGCGATTTCAAGTCAATGATGACCGCCGGGCGACGTGGCCGCGAGCGCATCGTCGCGATCGCGATTGCGGTGTTCATCATCTTCGCGCACCTGCTCGCGTGGCACTTCGTGGGCAAGTACGTCGAGACGAGCGGCGCGCCGACAAAGTCCGCGTTCGTGGTGATCATGGGCAGCCTGCTGCTCTCGTGGTCGCTGCTGATCTCGCAGGCGATGGAGTCGGTCACGCGTGCGTTCTATGCACGCTCCGACCTCGATCTCATTCTCTCGTCCCCGGCGGCCGCCCGGAAAATCTTTGCGGTGCGCATCGGCGCGATGGCGCTCTCGGTCATGATGATGGCCGCGCTGCTCGGCGCGCCGATCATCAACGTACTGGTGATCCGCGGTGGCCCGCACTGGTTCGGCGCGTACGGCGTCGTCATCGCGATGGGGGCAACTGCCGCCGCGCTGGCAGTTGCAACGACCGTCGCGCTGTTTCGCGTTGTCGGCCCGAAGCGCACGCGGCTGATCGCGCAGATCGTCGCCGCCGTGATCGCCGCCATCTTCATCATCGGGCTACAGGTCGCCGCGATCCTGTCCTACGGCACGCTCTCGCGCATGGTGATGCTCGAATCCGACTGGCTCGTCGCGCTGGTGCCGGACACCGATAGCTGGTTCTGGATTCCCGCCCGTGCCGTGCTCGGCGACCTCACCGCGCTGGCCACCGTGCTTGGTCTCGCGCTTGCGATCCTTGGCGCCGCCATCGTGGTCTTCTCCACGAAATTCGGCGAGCACGCCATTGCGGCTTCCAGCGTCTCGGCCTCCGGCGTACGCCAGCGCGGCCGTTCCGGCTTTCGGACATCGGCGCCGATGCGCGCGCTGCGCCAGAAGGAATGGACGCTGCTGCGGCGCGACCCGTGGCTCGTCTCGCAGACGCTGATGCAGCTTCTCTATCTGCTGCCGCCCGCGCTGCTGCTGTGGCGCTCCTACGGCGAGCGGACCGACGCGCTCGTGGTGCTCGTGCCCGTACTGGTGATGGCGGCCGGGCAACTCGCGGGCGGTCTTGCGTGGCTCGCGATCTCGGGCGAGGACGCGCCGGACCTCGTGGCGACCGCACCGATCTCCTCGCACCACATCGTGCGCGCGAAGGTCGAAGCCGTGATGTTCGGCATCGCCATCGCGTTCATGCCGTTCGTCCTGGCGCTCGCGCTGTTGTCATTCCATGGCGCGGCCGTCGCGGCACTGGGCATCATCGCGTCCGCCGCCGCCGCGACCTGCATCCAGTTCTTCTTCCGCAAGCAGGCGACGCGGCGCTACTTCCGCCACCGCCAGACCGCCTCGCGCTTTGCGACATTCGCCGAGGCCTTCTCGTCGATCTCGTGGGCTGCGACGGCGGCACTCGCGGCCGGCGGCACATGGCTCGCGTGGTTCCCGGCGGCCATCGGCATCGGCATCCTGATCGCGGCGCGCTGGATGAGCCCGCACAAATGAAAACGCCGCCACCTTTCGGTGGCGGCGCTCATGTCGCGGAATTGGCCGTTCTCAGCTTCCCACGTTGCCCATGATCGGGCCGAACAGTTCCCAGCGCTCGCCGTTGAACTTCTGCATCTGCATCTGCTTGATCGGTGCGAAGTCGTTGGGGCCCGTGTTGATCGTGATGCCGGGCAGCAGCATCGGATGGCTCAAGTTCTTGAGGCTGGCGGCCTGCTTCATCACGTTGGCGCGTGTCAGGTCGTCCTTGGCGTTCTTGAGCACTTCGACCAGCGTCTGCGCCACGGTGTAGCCGTACACCGTGAAGCTCGAGTTCTTGTCACCCTCGGGGAAGTACTTGTCCATGAAGGCGAGCCATTCCTTCTTGCCGGGGTCGTTGTTCCAGGCCGGATCCGTCGGGTCCTTGGTGTAGCCCGTGGAGAGCAGCCCCTTGGACGCTTCAAGCCCCGCCGGCTTGAGCACCGAACCGACCGAGTTCGACACGTTGTTGAGCAGATGCACCGGCTGCCAGCCGATTTCGTGCGCTTTCTTGATCGCCTGCGCAGCGAACTTCGGCGTCGTGACGTTGAAGAACACGTCGGCGCCGGAGGCCTTCAGGTTGATGATCTGCGAGTCGACCGTCGGGTCGGCGGTTTCATAGGGCAGTTCTGAGATGATCATGGTCTTGGCCTTGTCGCCGAGACCGTCCTTGAGACCCTTGACGTAGTCCTTACCGTAGTCGTCGTTCTGGTAGAGGATGCCGATCTTGCCGGCCGGATGGTTCTTCAGGATGTACTCTGCATAGATGCGGCCCTCGCTCTGGTAGTTCGGCTGCCAGCCGATGGTCCAGGGATTGCCCTTCGGATCGTTCCATTTGGTGGCGCCGGTCGCCACGAACATCTGCGGCACCTTCTTGGAATTCATGTACTTCTGGATCGCGGTGTTGCCCGGCGTGCCGAGCGGCTGGAACACGAGCAGCACTTCGTCGCTCTCGACCAGCTTGCGCACCTGCTCGACGGCGCGCGGCGGCGAGTATGCGTCGTCATAGGTGATGTAGGTGATCTTGCGGCCGTTGATGCCGCCCTCGGCGTTGACCTTGTTGAAGTAGGCGCCGATGGTCTTGCCGATCAGGCCGTAGGCGGACGCCGGACCGCTGTACGGGTTGATGTTGCCGATCTTGATTTCCTTGTCGTTGGCGCCCGCGTCGTACTTCTTCTGTGCGAGCGCGGGAGACGAGGCCGCGATCGCGAAGCCCGCGATCGAGGCCAGCAGCATGCGTTTGGTCAATTGCATTGCTTCCTCCATTCGGCCGCGGTCAGCGGCCCTGTTGCACCAGTCGAGACAGAACCAGCCGAGCAAGGCCCGCGGCACCCGCGGGCATCACGAAAATGACAAGCAGCAGGATGACCCCATAGACCGCGCCGGCAAGACCCTTCGAGACCGACTCGGCGATGTGCGGCACGAACAGGACGAAGAAGCCGCCCGCGAGCGTGCCGGGGATCGAACCGACGCCGCCGATGACGAGACCCACGAACAGCGCGACCGCCAGAACGAACGTGAAGCTGTCCGGCGCGACGAACGCGATGGCAATCGCGCCGAGCGCGCCCGCGACGCCGGTGTAGAGCGCACTCACGCCGAAGGTCAGCGACTTGTAGAGCGAGACGTTGATGCCCATCGCGCTCGCGGCAATTGGATGATCGCGGATCGCAATCAGCGCGCGCCCGGTGCGGCTCTGCACGAGATTGCGGGCGCAGACGTACATCACGGCCGCGACCCCGACCGTCAGAACATAAAGCCACTGGTCGGAACTCAGTGGCAGCCCGAACGGCGCATCGGGCTTGATGATGACGATGCCCTGCACGCCGCCGGTCCAGTGTTCGACGAGGCTCGATTTCAGCATTTGCGGGATCGCAATCGCGAGCGCAAAGGTGGCGAGCGCTAGGTAGATGTTTTCGAGCCGCAGCGCCGGCAGGCCGAACAGGAAGCCGAACACGAAGCAGACGATTGCGGCGACCGGCAGCGCCCACATGTAGTGAATGCCGAGATTCTCCATCATGATCGCCGCCGTATAGGCGCCGATGGCGTAGAACGCCGAGTGGCCGAGCGAGAACTGGCCGTTGAAGCCGGTGAGCAGGTTGAGGCCGAGGATCGCGATGGCGTAGATGATCGCCAGCGTGATCTGGAAGATGTAGAAATTCTTCAACAGCAGCGGGATCGCGATCAGGATCACGGCGCCGACCGCGAGCATGATCAGCCGCCACGCCGGCATGCCAAGACCGGCAAGGGTGACGGCGGGCGGGGTGCGGGTTGCGGCCGGGCGCATTTCGTTCGGTGTCACCAGCATCACACCCTCGTCACGACCGGCCGGCCGAACAGGCCGCTCGGCTTCACGCACAGCACCGCCACGATGATGAACAGCGCAATGGAGAGTTTCATCTCGCGGCCGACCACCGGGATGTAGGTCCCGGCGAGATTCTCCATCACGCCGACTGCGAAGCCGCCGAGCACAGCGCCGCCGGGACTGGTCAGTCCGCCGACGACCGCGCCCGCGAAGCCATAGAGCAGGATCGAGAGCATCATGTTGGGCTCAAGGAATACGACCGGCGCGATGAGCATGCCGGCAACCGAGCCGACCGCCGCCGCCATGCCCCAGCCGAGGGCCGTCATCCAGCCGACGCGAATGCCGGCAAGCCGCGCCGACTCCGGGTTCGCGGCGGCAGCACGCATCGCAAGGCCGATCCGCGTGTGACGGAAGAAGAGATAGAGCAGCACCAGCATCAGCAGCGTGACGCCGATCATGCCGGCATCGTGCTTGTTGATCAGCGTCATCCCCATGAACTGACCGGAGCCGAACGGGCTCGGGAAGTTCTTGATGGTCCAGTCCCAGATAAAGCCGGCCGCCGAGTTGGTGATCGCGAGCAGCGCAATGAACGCCACCACGTGGCTGAGCACCGGTGCGTCGTGAATGGGCCGCAGCACGACGCGCTCGATCACCACACCCGCCGCGAACGAGATGACGATCGTCAGTCCGAATGCGAGCCAGTACGGGCATCCCCACTGGATCAGTTGCCAGGCGATGAAGGTCGAGAACATCGCCATCTCGCCTTGCGCGAAATTCAGGTGATCGATCGCCTGGTAGATCATCACCACGGCGAGCGCCATGCAGGCATAGATGCCGCCTGTCGCGAGCCCCGCCAGCACCTGATGCAGAAACAGTTCCATCCGGCTGTCCCGTCAGTATCCAAGATATGAGCGGCGAATATTCTCGTCGTCGCGCAATTGATGCGCCGGACCTGTCGTCACGAGACGGCCGGTCTCGATCAGATAGGCGGTGTCGGCGAGGTCGAGCGCGAGCGCGGCGTTCTGCTCGACCAGCAGCATGCTGACCTGCTCTTTCTGATTCAGCATGCGCAGGATGCCGAACAGTTCCTCGACAATCAGCGGCGCGAGGCCGAACGAGGGTTCATCCAGCCGCATCAGCTTCGGGCGCAACATCATGGCGCGGCCGACCGCCAGCATCTGCTGCTCGCCGCCCGAAAGCGTGCCCGCCTGCTGCCGGTGGCGCTCCTTGAGGCGGGGGAAATATGCGTAGACACGCTCGACATCGGCCGCGATGGCGGCGCGCCCGCTGCGCGTCATGGCGCCGATCTCGAGATTCTCCTCGACGGTCTGGCGCGTGAACGTGCCGCGGCCCTGCGGCACATGCGCGATGCCGAGCCGCACGATGTCCTCGGTGGCCTTCCCGGCGATCGGCTTGCCGCCGAATACGATCTCGCCGCTGGTGCGCGTCATTCCGGACAAGGCGCGCAGCGTGGTGGTCTTGCCCGCACCGTTGGCGCCTAGCATCGTGGTGATGCCGCCTTCTTCCACCGCGATGTCGATGCCGAACAGAACCTGCGTCGGCCCATAAAAGGCGCAGAGGCCGCGCGCTTCGAGGACGTGACTCATTTGGTCGTCCCCAGGTAGGCGCGGATCACGTCCTCGTTGCTCTGCACCTGCGCGGGCGTTCCCTCGGCGATCTTTTTGCCGAAATCCAACGCGACGACCTTGTCGCAGATCGACATCACCATGCTCATGTGATGTTCGACGAGCAGCACGGTCATCCGGCGTTCGTCGCGGATGCGCTTGATGAGCTGGCCGAGCCCGTGAATCTCGGTGTGGTTCAGGCCGCCCGCGGGCTCATCGAGCAGCAGCAGCTTCGGCCGCGCCGCGAGCGCGCGCGCCAGCTCGACGCGCTTCTGCAAGCCGAACGGCAGCGCCGCGACCGGGCGGAACGCCACATCGCCGAGATCGAGAAAGTCGATCAGCTCCCACGCAATGTCGGACAGTGCCCGCTCCTCGCGTCGTGTCCACGGCAGGCGCAACGCGTTGGACATGAAGTCCGTGTGGCCGAGCGGGTGGCTGCCGACGCGCACATTGTCGAGCACCGACATGGTGCGGAACAGCGCGAGGTTCTGGAACGTGCGGCCGATGCCGATCTCGGCAATGCGATGCGGCGGGCGCGAGAGAATGCTCTGCCCCTCGAACAGAATGTCACCCGAGGTCGGCGTGTAGAGGCGGGAAAAGCAGTTGAACAGCGTGGTCTTGCCGGCGCCGTTCGGACCGATCAGGCCGAGCAGGCAGCCGTCCGGAATCGTGAAAGCGACCTTGTCGAGCGCCACGATGCCGCCGAACCGGACGCTCACGTCGCGCACATCGATCAGCGGCGCGGCGTTCGCGCTGCTCGCGGCGCGGGGCGCTTCCATCACGGCTGCGGCCGGACCGGACATGCGGTGGCTCGCTAGCGGCGACGTGTCATGAGCAGAGGCGGAGCCGGCGGAGTTGCGAGCATCTCAAGACCCATGACGTTTCCCCTCGATCGTTTGCGGCGGCCGTTGACCGGCCGCTCATTTCATCGGCCGCTCAACGCAACCTCGACATTACGCACCATGTTGACGAGACGAGGACCGATATCGTTCTCGATCCGCTCCCGCGTGAATTGATAAGCCGGCGCGCCACAATTGAATGCGAACACACCCGACCCGTCGGGCGCGATCAACGGCACGCCGACCGCGTTGATGTCGCGCTCCCATTCGCCAAGCGCCACGGTGAAGCCGCGCGTCGCATAATCCTTGATGGCGCGTTCGATGCCGACCTTCGTCTTCGGCCAGTCCTTGCCTTCCTGCCGCTTGATGTAGCCGAGCAGCCAGTTGCGCTCGTCCTCGGGCATGCCGGCAATCAGGGCGCGGCCCATGGCGGTCGTGGCGATCGGCAAGCGCGAGCCCTGCATCAACCGCAGCATCGCGCCATGCTTGGAGCGGGCAAGTTCAAGATAAATGAGATCAAGCCGGTCGCGGGTGCCGAGCGCCACCACGGCGCCAGCATAGTCCGCAACTTCCTGCATGTGCGTGCGCGCGAGTTGACGAATGCGGATGTTCGCCAGCGCCGTGTAGCCGAGTGCAAGTGCCGCGGGAGCGAGTTGATACTTCGAGAGGCGCTCGACGTGAGCGAGATAGCCGAGCTTGGTCAATGTGTAGGTGAGCCGCGACACCGTCGGCTTCGGTAGCCCGGTGCGTTCGGCGATCTCGCCGTTGCCGAGCAGGCCCTCGGTCGGTGTGAACGCGCGCAGCACTTCGAGGCCGCGCGCGAGCGCTGTCACAAACTTGCGGTCGCCATTGATGGGAGCACGGGTGCCGCGCGGCGGCACAATATCCCAGGACTCGTGACCTGCTTCGAGGGTCAAGACGCAATCCGCTCCCACCGGAATGCACGCGGCTTGATCCGCGTGTCGTGAATTTGACAGCCACACCACCACAACCTAGCGTGACGGTCAACTTGCAGAACAAGGTTTCGCATTGCGGAATTATCTCGCAGCGCGAAATTGTGGCTCTTGAGCGCGCTCGCGCGATGCCGCAAGAGTAATGTTGCAAGAGTGGTGTGCGCTGAGCGCAGGCTCATGCGGTCGCGCAAGCTGGTACTGATGAGAACAGTCAGCCGAGGAAACGAACTTGGATAACCCTGTCAGCATGCGTCGCGACGGCAATGTCGCCATCATCACCATCGACAATCCGCCCGTGAATGCGCTGCGCCATGGCGTGCGCAAGGGCGTTCAGGATTGCGTCATCCAGGCGCGCGATGACGCCAGCATCGAGGCCATCATTCTCACCGGCGCGGGACGCACGTTCGTCGCGGGCGCCGACATCACGGAATTCGGCAAGCCACCGCAGGCGCCTTCGCTGATCGAGGTGATCGCCACGCTCGACGAGGTGAAGAAGCCGACCATCGCGGCGGTGCACGGCACGCCGCTCGGCGGCGGACTCGAACTCACGATGGGTTGCCACTTCCGCGTTGCCGCGGCGAGCACGCGGCTCGGCCTGCCCGAGATCAAGCTGGGTCTCATTCCGGGCGCGGGCGGCACGCAGCGCCTGCCGCGCCTCGTCGGCATCGAGAAGGCCGTGCCGATGATCCTCTCGGGCGATCCGATCCCCGCCAAGGACGCATTGGCGGCCGGCCTGGTCGACGAGATCATCGAGGGCGATCTGGTTGCCGGGGCGATTGCATTCGCCAGGAAAGTGCTGGCCGAGAAGTGGCCGCTGGTCCGCGTGAAAGATCGCGAGGACAAGCTCAAAGAGGTCCGCGCCAATCCGGCGAAATTCGACGAGATCGTCGCGCAGCACGCGAAGAAGACGCGCGGGCTGCATGCCCCGGCGGCTGCGATCGAGGCGATCAAGATGACGCTCGATACGCCGATCGACGAGGCGCAGAAGAAAGAGCGCGACCTGTTCATGAAATTGGTCGTCGGTGACCAGTCCAAGGCGCAGCGGCATATCTTCTTCGCGGAGCGCGAAGCCGCGAAGGTGCCCGGCATCGGAAAGGACACCGCCGCGCGCGAGATCAAGAAGGCAGCGGTCATCGGCGCCGGCACGATGGGCGGCGGCATTGCGATGAACTTCGCCAATGCCGGCATTCCGGTGACGATCATCGAGAACAACGAGGACGCGCTCAAGCGCGGCATGGCGACGATCGAGAAGAACTACAACACATCGGTGCAGCGCGGCTCGCTGCGCGAGGAGGACAAGGCAAAGCGCCTCGCGCTGTTCAATCCATCGACCGATCTCGACGCGCTCAAGGATGCGGACATCGTGATCGAAGCGATCTTCGAGAACATGCCGGTGAAGAAGGAACTGTTCGGCAAGATCGACAAGATCGCCAAGCCGGGCGCGGTGCTCGCCACCAACACCTCGTACCTCGACGTGAACGAGATCGCGCAGTCGACCTCGCGCGTGAAGGACGTGGTCGGCATGCACTTCTTCTCGCCCGCGAACGTGATGAAGCTGCTGGAAATCGTGCGCGGCAAGGATACAGCGCCGGATGTGCTCGCGACCGCGATGACGGTCGGCCGCACCATCAAGAAGGTGCCGGTGGTGGTCGGCGTGTGCCACGGCTTCGTCGGCAATCGCATGCTGTCCGCACGCGGGATCGAGTCCGAAAAGCTGCTGCTGGAAGGCGCGCTGCCGCAAGATGTGGACGGCGCGCTGACCGAGTTCGGTTTCCCGATGGGTCCGTTCGCGATGGGCGATCTCGCCGGGCTCGATGTCGGCTGGCGCTCGCGCAAGGAGCGCGGCGTGCGCAACGAGATCACCGACACGCTGGCGGAACAGGGCCGCTATGGCCAGAAGACCGGCAAGGGCTTCTATCTCTACGAGGGTCGCTCGTCGCGCCCCGATCCGGAGGTCGAGAAGCTGATCGTCGATGCTTCGGTGCGGATGGGCGTGAAGCGCCGCAACGTATCGAAGGAAGAGATCATCGAGCGGCTGATCTATCCGATGGTGAACGAAGGCGCGCGCATCCTCGAAGAAGGCATCGCGACGCGCTCGGGCGACATCGATGTGGTCTGGCTCTACGGCTACGGCTTCCCGGCCTGGCGCGGCGGCCCGATGCACTGGGCCGATACGGTCGGCCTTAAGAAGATCCGCGACCGGCTGCGCGAGATGTCGAAAGAAACCGGGGACAAGCGCCACGAGCCTGCCGCGCTACTCAACAAGCTTGCCGACGAGGGCGGGACGTTCGCCAGCGTCGGCGCCGCGAAGGCGGCTTGAGGAGATTGAATTTAGCTCCGCTCACCCCCGCGAAAGCGGGGGTCCAAAGCCAAAGAACTGGATGCCCGCTTTCGCGGGCATGAGCGGAAATAGATGGGATAGATAGGGAGCGACCGTATGACCGAGGCCGTCATTGTTTCTACCGCCCGCACGCCGATCGGCAAGGCATTCCGCGGCGCCTTCAACATGACGCATGGCGCCACGCTCGGCGGCCATGTGGTGAAGCACGCCGTCGAGCGCGCCGGGATCGATCCGGCCGAAGTCGAGGACGTGGTGCTCGGCTGCGCCACCCCCGAGAAGGCCACCGGCTCGAATATCGCGCGGCTCGCCGCGATCCGCGCCGGAATGCCGGTGACGGTGTCGGGCGTGACGGTGAACCGCTTCTGCTCGTCGGGCCTGCAGACGATTGCCATGGCGGCGCAGCGCATCATCGCTGGCGAGGCCGACTGCATCGTGGCCGGTGGCCTCGAAAGCATTTCGCTGACGCAGGAAGGCGGACGTTCCGGTCCGGTGACCGAGGAGTGGCTGCTGGCGCACAAGCCGGAAGTCTGGATGCCGATGATCGAGACCGCCGACATCGTGGCGGCGCGCTACAACGTCTCGCGCGAGGCGCAGGACGAGTATTCGCTGGAAAGCCAGCGCCGCACGGCCGCCGCGCAGCAGGCCGGAAAGTTCGCCGACGAGATCGTGCCGCTCGCCTCGAAGAAGAAGGTGGTCGACAAGAACACCAAGGCGGAGTCGATCGAGGACGCGCTGCTCAAGAGCGACGAAGGCAATCGTCCCGACACCAATCTGGAAGGCCTCGCGGGCCTGAAGCCCGTGCGCGAGGGCGGCTACATCACCGCCGGCAATGCGAGCCAGCTCTCCGATGGCGCCAGCGCGTGCGTGGTGATGAGCGCCGAGATGGCGAAGAAAAAGGGGCTGACGCCGCTCGGCACGTTCCGCGGCTTCGCGGTGGCGGGCTGCGAGCCGGACGAGATGGGCATCGGGCCGGTGTTCGCCGTGCCGAAGCTGCTCCAGCGCACCGGCGTCAAGATGAGCGACATCGACCTGTGGGAGCTGAACGAGGCGTTCGCCTCGCAGGTGCTCTACAGCCGCGACCGGCTCGGCATTCCGCAGGACAA
>VFQQ010004859.1_pt1 | contig 11535 bp, 6 predicted proteins | sample 3512341 | NCBI WGS metagenome assembly VFQQ01 (sample SAMN10412373, study PRJNA504923) | tailings metagenome | isolation source: Relicate 2 Philex TSF1 revegetated site | place: Philippines: Tuba, Benguet | collected 2017-08-29 | reverse complement strand
GTATAGTCGGCGCGATTGCCGCCATATATCGCCTTGTCACTACCAGAACCGCCCATCAGGCGGTCATTCCCAGCACCGCCAGAGATCACATCCTTGCCATCCTGACCAAGGATCAGATCGTTAGCGGCCGTGCCGGACAGAGTGTCGACACCGCTGCTTCCGACAATCACATTCAAGCTGCCGCCATCACTGAAGCGGAAGGTTTCGACACGGTTAAAGGGCGTGAACCAGTCCTTGATCACCATACGGTCGGTTGCCGCGCTGGCCAGCACGACGCCGCCGCCCACCGCCTGCAGACCAACCACCAGATCATTGCCCACCTGCTGCAACAGGATATCTGTGACCCCGATCCCAGCGCCGAACTCGATACTGTCAATACCCGCATCGCCCTGGCGCGTCACCCAGCCATAATTCGGACTATACTGACCACTCTTCGGATCATAACTACCACCAGTATCTTCGTAGCTTGAGTAACGATAATCGTCATGAATCAGATCGACGCCATCGCCGCGGCCAAAGCGGTAAGTATCATTGCCAACATCTCCCTTAAGTGTGTCGTTATTAGTCCCGCCGATCAAAATGTCATCGCCAGCACCGGCATTGATAGTATTGGCAAGGCCGTTGCCAATGAGGACGCTGTCTTCAGCGTTCCCATTAGCATTAATCGCCGCCTCACCTGTCAGTGTTAGATTTTCAATATGTGCAGATAGCGTGTAGCTAGCCGAAGCATAAACCGTATCTATGCCACCACCGGCGGCTTCAATGATTACGTCTCCCTCGGCATCGACATAGTAAGTATCGTTACCAGTACCACCAATCATCACGTCGTTACCGGCACCACCATCAATGATGTCGTTACCGCTACCACCAGACAAGGTATTAGCCCCGCTGCCGCCAATTAGCGTATCATCGAAAGCGGAGCCGATCAGATTCTCTATGCTATCAAGCGTATCACCAGCAGCATCGCCACCGCTGCCGCTACCGACGGCAAGATTCACGCCGACACCGGCTGCCGATCCAGCATAGCTGGCGGTATCAGAGCCAGCGCCACCAATCAGCAGATCGCCACCGCCACCGCCAATCAGCGTATCATCGCCGTCTCCCCCGTCGATATTGTCCTTACCCGCACCACCGGTGATATTGTCATTGCCGGCGAGGCCAAGCAGATGATTGACACTACTGGTGCCGACGAGCGTGTCATTCCCCGATGTGCCAGGTATTACTGCCATGGTCGAACCATCCGCGAAGCGGAACGTCTCGACACGATTGAAAGGTGTGAACCAGTCTTTTAGCACGACGCGATCTGCCGCCGCAGTGGCAGTCATCACGCCACCACCCACCGCTTGCAAGCCAATCACCAGGTCATTCGCCACCTGCTGCAGCAAAATATCAGCAATCGCGATTCCGGCACCGAATTCCAAAATATCTGCACCGGCATCGCCCTGGTGCGTTACCCAACCATAAACTGGCGTGGAACCGCCCTTTGGATCACTCTCATAGTGAGTGATCTCGTAACTCTGGTAGCGATAGTCGTCGTAGATTTGATCAACACCATCGCCGCGACCAAAGCGGTAGATGTCGTTACCACGACCGCCTGAAATCGTATCATTCCCTGAACTACCAACCAGAATGTCACCAGCGTCGCTTCCTGTGAGAGTGTCAGCATGGCTGCTACCGACAATCCCCTCAATATTACTAAAGCTATCGCCCTGAGCATGGCCGCCAGAGCCACTATTGCTAGCTAGATTGACTGTTACCCCGACATTGGAGGCCGCATAAATGGCGAAGTCTATGCCAGCGCCACCGTCCAAGTTGTCCGAGCCCGCGCCGCCCTCCAAGGTGTCATCACCGTCTCCTCCCGATAGGCTATCGTCACCGTCTCCGCCTTGCAGTGTATCATTTCCAGAATCGCCCAATAGGGCATCCGCTTCACTGCCACCGTCCAACAGGTCGTTACCAGCGCCACCCGAAAGTGTATCTGCCCCCGCCATACCGTAGAGCGTGTCGTTTCCGTCACCGCCTTCGAGACGATTGGCAACCGAGGATCCCGTCAGCGTGTCACCAAAGTTGCTGCCTATCAGGCCTTCAACATTGGTAAGTATATCGCCGGCCCCGTCGCCACTTGCCGTCAGTGTAGTCAAATTGGCTGTGACCGCAATGGAGGAATCAGCATAGCTCACCCTGTCGACACCAGCGCCACCGTCTATGGTGTCGTTGCCAGCTCCCCCTACTAAGATATCATCTCCATCCCCGCCGAACAGCTGATCGTCGCCAACGCCTCCCTGTAAGGTATCGTTGCCGGCGCCGCCATTCAGCCAGTCCGCACCTGCACCGCCGATCAAGATGTTGGCAGCGTCGTCGCCCGTTAGGCTATCATCATAGGATGAGCCAGTGAGATTCTCGATGCTGGTGAAGACATCACCAATCTGTTCACCGCCACCATAAACATTGCCCAGGCCGCCAGTACTTCCCGCTCCATGAACAAGGTCAATGGCAACTCGCGATGTGGCTTCGACATAACTCGCTGTGTCACTACCAGCACCACCGTTCAGCACATCCGCGCCAGAACCGCCGAGCAGAATATCGTCGCCATCACCCCCATTTAGTGTATCGCTGCCCGCGCCACCGACCAGTGTATCATTGCCGGCATCACCGTTTAACGTGTCACTACCAGATGGTGTGACTGCAGTTGCTTCGGTCGGCACATAAACGCCAGCAGAGGCACCTAGCAAGAGTTGGGCGCCCCAAGCATATAACGTTCCGGCAGATACTCCATCGACATCACGCCCAGCAATCGAAATCTGCACATTCCCGGAAGTGGCGCTATCTTGGTTGGTCAAGCTCCCACTGATACGATACCAGCCACCGCCGATCGCCTCGACATCGGCCTGCAACTGGGCCGCAGCATTACCCGCTGTCCGAACTGTACCGGTGATAAAATCGAATACGGCATAGGCATCCTGGTTCTGGCTGCCTGGCATGAATATTTGCAGCCAGGCCTCCGCCGCAGTACCTCGTTTTACATAAATTGAGCCGGTAACCTGTTGGTCGACACCGACAGAAAGCACTATCTGCTGATATATTGGGGAGTCCCCGGTACCGAAAGCGAGCAGATCAGCGGTCTGCTTGCCGCTAGGTGCTGTCGACTCATTCGCTGTGACGACAGCCTCTTGGCCTATCGGCCCATATTGCCAGCCAGCACCAGCGAAATCCTCACTCCAGTGCAATAGGTTCCAGCCGCCGTCACCGATCAGTACATCATCGCCAGAACCACCCGATAAGGCGTCGTCGCCATAGCCGCCGCTGAAAGTATTTGCGCCATCGTCGCCAGTCAGGGTATCTGAATAATCAGAACCGACGATATCCTCGACGGAGGTCATGTAATCACCAGCAGCGTCACCGCCAGTGAACGTCTTGGCCTTGAGATTTACCTGAACGGCAGCGATAGAGTTTTTGTAAGTAACAGTATCATGATCACCGCCTGCGCCATGCAACTGGTCTGCGCCGGCGCCACCGTCGAGCCAATCGTCACCATTCAAGCCATTCAGGAAGTTGTCACCAGCATCACCGATGAGAATATCGGCAAATTGACTACCAATGACCCGCTCGAATCCCGAAATGACATCACCGTCTGCCTCGCCCCCGAAAACGAAATTGCTGGCTAGATCAACATAAACCCCAGAAGTCGAGCGCTGATAATAGAGGCTATCGCTACCGGTGCCTCCAATCAGCGTATCAGCGCCGCTACCACCAGCCATATGGTCGTCATCGGCGCCACCATCGAGCCAGTCGTCGCCTTCACCACCAAAAAGAGTATCTTCGCCAGCATCGCCCCAGAGTTGATCCTCTCCGGCGTCGCCGACTATGGTATCACGCGCATCACCGCCGTGGAGCTGATCATCCCCCTCACCCCCAAACAAGTTATCTTCACCAGCTTCGCCCCAACTTATATCTGCTCCATCGCCACCCGTTATCGAATCATTTCCATTACCGCCGTAAGCAGTATCATTACCAGCATCACCATTCAGCACGTCATCGCTGGCTCCGCCTAGCAGCAAATCGTTACCAGCACCGCCATATAGGCGATCTATGCCGTCTCCGCCCTCCAAATGATCATTGCCAGCCTCACCGATGAGCACATCATCGCCACCAAGGCCCTGCAGGATGTCGTCCTCCGCGCGCCCGATCTGCCAATTGGCGCCGACATCCCCAGTAAGGGTATCGGGTGCCGCGCTGCCAAGCTGAAAGATGAGGCTGGCGATCGGAATCTCAGTGCCATCGCTGAAGACGAGATTCTCGATCCGCTGATCGCTGCTTAGCCAAGCCTTGATCACAACTTTGTTGACAAGTTGATTCATTGGCGCATCGCGATTAGTGAGATCAATAATCCCGATCACCAAGTCGGCGCCATCGACTTCGAACAACAGGTCTACTGGTGCAATGTCTGCGCCAAAATACAGTACGTCTTTTTCGCCCCCAGCATCGCTGATCTCATCAATCCCTTCGTCTCGGTTGACGACATATATGTCGTTGCCCGAACCACCGTCCAGGATATCGTTGCCAATGCCGCCGGCTAACACGTCTATGCCGGCTCCCCCCTGTAGCGTATCATCCCCCTCATCAGCCTGAAGAACATCGTCACCATCGGCCCCAGAAAGGACGTCGTTGCCCGCCCCGCCCTCAATGTGATCGGCATCGACACCACCAGACAAAGTGTCATTACCGTCACCGCCGTAAAGCGTGTCCTTGCCGGTACCACCGGACAACGTATCGTCACCAACGCCACCGATGATGACGTCATGCAATGCACCGCCATCGACGACATCGTTGCCAGATCCCGCGACAATCCAATCACTGTTGCCAGTACCGTTCAAATTATCCGATCCGGCAGAGCCATTGATAATACTGCGGTCATATATCCAGAAGGACTGCCCATCGGACAGAGTAATCTTCTCGATGCGACGGCTCATATCCGTCGCCCAGTCCTTGATGGTGATACGATCTGCCATGGTCAGTGCAGAAGCATCGGCGGCCTCGGTGTCGCGGATGCCAATCACCAGATCATTGCCTGACATGGCAAAAGCGAGATCTTCTGCCTCAATGCCCTCGCCGAACACCAAGGCATCGCCGCGACGACCAAACTCGTCAGGAATATTATCTTCGCCGCCATAAATCTTAGCGAGCAGGCCCTGCAACGTCGCCATATCATAGGGAATCTCGCCGCCCTTCCAAGCGGCATATAGGATATTCATCTCACTGTCAGTCAGATATCGCCCAAAACTAACTGCGGTACCCGCCTCTTTCCAAAAACCCTGCCTGCCTTCTCCGCGGCCATGCATGATATAATGCGTGTAGGCTGGAGTACCCAAACCCGAGTTTGTCCAGTTAGCGGGATCGCCAACATCTGGATAGGCCGCAAGATAGGCTTCGTCATCAAAGGCACGAGTTTCTATCTGTCCGCGCCAAGTCGGAGCATAGCCCTCTTCCACCCCATGCGTTAGCCAGTGAGCTAAACCTGATGACCAGTAAGTACCACGGCCGGCCAAAACATCAGGGTGGGCAGCCAGATAAGCATCTTCATCCCATTGTCGCCCGAAGATAATATCAGTTGCAACACGCCATGTTTCTCCCCAGGGGCCGCCGTAATCGACGCTATATTGCAGGTCCATGCCATAGCTGTTGGGAAAATCAAATGACACAAGTTCAGTTTGTCCCGAATCCACAGCGATATCGAGGATCGTGTCGTCACCATCGCCACGATTGAATTCGTATTTATCGTCGAGTTTTCCGCCACGCAGATGATCGCTACCCTTGCCACCAGACAATATGTCGATGCCATCGCCGCTGCTGATGGTGTCGTCACCGTCACCACCTCTCAAGCGATCATCGCCGGCTCCTGTGGTCAGAGTGTCATCTCCTCCCTTGCCATAGATATAGATAGCTTCAGTTCCTTGATAGGAGACGTGATCTGAACCAGCACCAAGAGTAAGATTTTCAATATCTGTGTTTTCAAACAACACATTTATATATGGGCTATCATCTGCCAAAAGCGCTGTATCGTAGCCATCTCCACCATAGATAGTGTCAGACGCATCGAACGATATTTCATCGTCACCGGCGCCTGCGTAAATCAGATCGGCCCCAGCTCCGCCTGAAATAAAATCGCCACCTGCACCGCCATAAAGAGTATCGTCGCCTGCACGTCCATCGATAGTGGCTCCATCACTTTGTCCCGCAGTAATAATGTCGTCAAATTCTGAGCCAAGTACGCCGACAAGACCCGCCATGTGAAGGTCAAAATACTCTAGCTGCTGATTGAACGACCGGATCAAGCCCCCAGAGGCAAGTCGATATTCCTGCGCTCCCGCTTCATCCGTCTTTACACCATAACTTCCAGTGCTGAACGCAACATCACCAACCACACCAACGGCACCGGTATTGGTTGTAAATGTGGTGGAGCCAAGTATCAGATTTCCATCTATTTCAGATCGTTGGTAATCACTGATCAAACTGATTGCAGCAATTCCACTTTCAAGGAGAGAATTTAACTCCCCGTCGTCCACCTGGCCATTCTGATTTATATCTCTCCACACCTTGAAGGATGTGAATTTACTGTCTGCGTCACTAATGATTCCGTCATTGTTGGAATCGAACGCAGACAGCCCTTCCAAATCGGTTTTTGCGCCAAGCATATATCCGACAAAGCTGATCTCCTTCGCTTGTGTCACCTCGCCATCATCATCAATATCATAAACCAATAAGGCGTCATCGCTATTGACCCAGCCCGTTCGTTCTGCATACCCATCGTCGTTGAAATCAAAAAGTACTGTAGAATCTTGCAGGCTCACCAGCTCCACGCCATCTCCATCCATGTCAAGCACAATCGGCTTCGACATGGGCTGCGCAGTAGGCGTCGCGTTATCAACATAACGGTTGAGAAAATCCACATAGCTTGCCAGCTCTGCTGCTGCAGTAGCAGAAGCCTCATTGATAGGGATTACCCCGACTCCATTAGACCAGCTTCCAAAGGCTCCAGAATTTTCGCTTAATGCATCTGAGGTATTCTTGTTTGCGATGCTGTATATATTATTTAATTTCGCATCGTATGATTTATTGAAGGCATAAAGGTTATAACCTGCAATGTCCGACTGTTCAGCAATGCGCATTGCAGTATACGCATTTTTTTGCATCTCCGCTGCTTGAGAAACGTAATTTGCGGCCCCCGTCCAGTCACCTTTCTGGGCCACACTCTCCGCCAAAGAAAAATATCGCTCCGCGTGGTACTGAAAATCTGGAATCACCGCGTGCGCATTGGATGAATCATATGCCATCGTCCACGGGATAAATTTCTCTTGCCAGAATATCCGCAATTCATTGAAGCCATCTATGGCTCCTTGAACTTTGCGAAATTCACGGTAAACGGGAACGACCAACTCAAGAATGTCCGATACCGTTATTTTGTCTAAGCCACTCATGATGCCTCCAAAATTATTTGGTGCTATTTGTTCAACACGATGTCGGCGCGGCCATCTAATGGGGACCAGTAAATAAACTTTGGTCTATGTAATAGGGCAGAAGCCGGAACCTTGAAAACATCCGTTGCGATGGGCACACTTGGTAATGATGAGAAAAGGGTTCCAGATTCACTTCTGTTGTCGTAAATGAGTACAATTTCGTTCGCAAACACTTCCGTCGATTTCATGCTGTAGGAAATTTCAGCGCCACAATTACCAATCAATGCAATGTATCTTCCTGTATTAATTTCAATTTCCTCTTCAATAGCTTGATAAGATCGGTCGGCTACAGAAATACACATATTCATTGACTGCAAACGCCTGACTTGTCCGTTCAGTAATATCGCTCCATTTTTAATGCCGATAATATCCCCAGGTATCGCTGCAACTCTTGATATGAAAAAATTATCCACTCGTTGATACACAACAAGATCACCCCTAAAAGCTGCATTCTTCTTGAAGTAATTATGTTCTATTACGATAACTTCGTTGGGGTATAATGTTGGAATCGACAGGGTTGATGGCCCTTGATAGAAGCCCCAAGCAGATAGTTTGAAGACGTGTACACTTGCGATAAATCCGAGAATCAAAAAGGGGTATGTCGCTAGGAAAATCGACAAAGAATGAGCATTCCTTCTGCCAATATCAGGTATGTAGGCGAAAGAATACTTCGGCAAAAATTTCAGAGAAATCGCTACCAGGGCCCGCAATAACATATAAACGATAGCTGTTGTCAGCTTAGCTTGCACTTCGGCGCGATTGTCAGGAACATCAAACCAAACAAAGTACACGACGACAACATCAAGAATAGTAATGACCGCCGTTACGAATGCCGCAGCACTATGATTGTTATTTCGAAGCAGCAGACGGCCTGGAGCAAGATACGCAAGGAAAACCTCAAGACCATTTCTCAGAACTTTTTTCATACTGGGAATCCTCATTGTTCCAGCATTGGTAATGCAAAGCGGTAATTTCCTCCTGTATATGAAAAACCCAATCTACGCATCAGACGATCAGACTGGACGATCGAGTCATTCGAAGTCACGTGAACAAAAATATCTCGCACACCTGCCGCCATCGCCCACTGCATAAAACTGTCCAGCAGTAGGATGGCCGAGCCTCCTCCGCGAAAAGCCGGAAGCATCTGCCATGCCAGTATTGTTGCAGCACGGTCTCGTGAATAGAATTTCTCACCCACACTTCCGATAAGGCATCCAGTGAGTTCCTGCGTCTCTGAATGCCGCGCCACGAAGATACTATGTTCTTTAGGCCTCTCTAACGCCCGCCTTACCAACTTGAGGCATTTTTCCATTGATAAAGTGCCGCCAGCCATTCTGCTTTCTGAATTGATGCGAAAGACATAACGCGCTGCCATCTGCATATCTGTTTCGCTTTTCATGCGCTCAATGACAATTTTTCCTTTTTTTAATTTGTCTCTGACTTTTTCGCTCAGCGGCCCCAGGGCGATTGGCTCACCCTCCACAGAATCTACACTCTCAAGTGAATTCTGTCGTATCGACCTCGTGGCATTTCGCTCCACAACGCGACCCGCACTACCCGCCAAATCAGACCGTATTTCGGCTTCTTTGCCATAAGGCGCCACAAGGAAAATTAGATACATAATTTTCCCGCATCGCCATTCCTCTGGTTTTAGTCCCTCTCCACCAGCTTGAAGGCGCTTTTCGACCTCTTCATTCACATAGGCCCAGGCAGCCACGGCGAAGGGCTTGCCCTTGTTGCGATAAAGGCGGAGTTGTCCAAGGCGATATGGAACACCGATCAGCGCCTCCAACGCGCCAATCGGCAGGTTGCGGAATTCCGGTGTCTGCATCAGTAGCCAGATTGCAGCGCCCAGCACCTCCATCGGATTGCCGGGTTGTGGCTGTAGTTGTGAGATGGAGTTGTCGCTGGCTGTGATGCTAGCCGATGCCCCCGCCTTCACCAATTGCTCAACCGCACGTGGCATACCGACACTCAGGCCAGGGTCCTTGGGCGCTGCAGGCACGTCGAGCATCTCGGCTGGCATTGCAGCACTTACGGCTCGGTCAGCTGAACTCAAGGTAGACACGCTCGAATGTTTTTTACCGACTGCCATAGTCTTCTGGCCAACCATGTTTTAGTCCCAGCAACCCTGACTGAAGGCTACACATCCTGTTAAAGTTGTGCAACTTAAAAATATTTAACTCTACTTATTAGAGAAAAATATAACATAAGTGAATTATATATATTATGTTACTGCAATTGGGGTCCGGACCCATTAACTGGATTCCCAAGGGAGTGTTTGCGTGATTCATTGTCTCCTGTAAGGAGGCAATAAGAATGTCGGATTTCTTTTGGTTTTCTGATGCTCAATGGGCTCGGATCGAGCCGCTTCTGCCGACGGACAGCCGCGGCCGGGATCGGGTTGATGACCGTCGGGTACTGAGCGGCATCGTCCACGCCCTGAAGCACGGTGGTCGCTGGGCCGATTGCCCGCGCGAGGTCTACGGTCCGAAGAAGACCCTCTACAATCGTTTTGTGCGCTGGGCGGAGCGCGGTATCTGGGACGGGATATTCAGCGCGCTGGCGGGCGCCGAGGACACACCTGACCGGCTGTTCATCGATTCCACCTGCATCAAGGTCCACCGCTGCGCGGGCGGCGGAAAAGGGGGGCCTTGGTTCATGGTATCGGCCGCACCAAAGGGGGGCGCAACACCAAGCTCCACGCCGTCTGTGATGGCAAAGGCAGGCCGCTCGTCCTGCTCCTGACGCCCGGAAACGTCCACGATTGCAAGCCCGCCCGCCGCTGCATTGAGGCCATGCCGCCCGCCAAGGAACTCGTTGCCGACAAAGGCTATGATAGCAAGGCCCTACGGGATTGGCTGCAAGAACGCGGAACCACGGCGGTCATCCCGCCGCGCAAAAACCGCAAGGTCCAATACGACTACGACAAGACCATCTACAAGCAGCGCAACATCATCGAACGCATGTTCTGTCGCCTCAAGGATTGGCGCCGCATCGCAACTCGCTTCGACCGCAACGTCAAAAACTTCTTCGCAGCAATCGCTCTCGCTGCTACCGTTATCTGGTGGCTGTAATGAGTCCGGACCCTAATTCACCAAATGAGTGAGTCTGGGGTGAAGAAGTTGTCAGAACTACGCGCCTCTATCAGTTGAGTGACCGCTTTGGCCGCGAGCGGTCGGCCTTCCGCTCCATCTCTCGGAGTATGTCCGCAGCTTCGTCATCACCCAGGGACCCGCTAGCCGACCTGGTGCCGATTGAGAACGCCGCGATGCAGGACCGCACCACTATCCAGTCAGACATGGATGATATCGACGTGCTGGGCATCATCAAGATTGATGTCCTGACACTGGGCATGCTGACCGCCATCCGCATGGCTCTCAATGTGATTGAGAGCATTACGGCCAAGCCTTCACGTTACTACCGTGCCGCAGGACGATCCCACCGTTTACGACATGCTCATCCGAGCAGACTCCGCTGGTGTCTTCCAGGTCGAACGTCGAGTATAGATGACCATGCTGCCGCGCTTGAAGCCCAAGAATTTCTACGACCTGATGATCGAGGTGGCCATTGTGCGGCCGGGTCCGATCCAGGGCGACATGGTACATCTCTATCTGCGCCGCCGCGATGGCAAGGAGCAGGTCACATATCCCTCGCCGCCCCTAGTTGTTTAGTCCCGGCATTTGATGGGTAGGATTCAGCCTGAATCTTTCTGGCTGATTTGTCCAGCTTTTGCAGATTTATTCGTAGGGCGTCAGGCCTTTGAGGGTCTTGAGACGCCTGGCGTAATTGTAGGCGTCGATGAAGTCATTGAGATGGGCTTCGAGCTGCTTATGGCCGTCGTAGTGATAGCGTTTGACGGTGGCTTCCTTGATCGTCCGGTTAATCCGCTCGACCTAGACCGTTTCATCCTCATATGGAATCGCCACGGCGCAGCGATTCCATATGAGGATGAAACGGTCTAGCTGTTTAGTCCCGGCATTTGCTGGAGCGGATTTAGGGTGAATCGTTCGGGCTCTTT
>VFQQ010004858.1_pt1 | contig 11536 bp, 9 predicted proteins | sample 3512341 | NCBI WGS metagenome assembly VFQQ01 (sample SAMN10412373, study PRJNA504923) | tailings metagenome | isolation source: Relicate 2 Philex TSF1 revegetated site | place: Philippines: Tuba, Benguet | collected 2017-08-29 | reverse complement strand
CCACAGGAGCATCAGCAGGAAGCCGATCAGCGCGCCGCTCCCTCTCACCGATGCTCCTCGTAGCTGACCTCCACCTTTGCGGCGAAGGCCTGCTGTTTGGCGGCGCCCTGGAAGCGGATGCTGTGCGTGCGCTCGTCGTAGATCCAGCCGTTCTCCGGATCGGACGGCACTTCCTGGCCGTCCACCAGCACGCGCAGGCTCGGCCGGTGGAGCGTCGCCCCGGCCGCGACCGGATCGAGCGCGACGGCGACGGTGTCGGCGATGCGGTCGCCGAGTGCCGCGAGGGGCGCGGAAAAATCCTCCTCGATGTTGAGCACCGTGCCGCCCGTGAGCTCGGCGGCACGGCGGTGCGACACGTTGCCCGGCGACACCACCGCGTGCATCTCGATCTTGCCGCGCTTGTTGCCCTTCACGAGGATGAAGGGCCGCAGCACCCAGTAATTGATGTAACTGTCGAGGGTCTGGCGTTTTTGCGGATTGCGCGCGTTGTATTGGTTGAGCAGCACCGGGAGCCTGCCGTCCTCAATCCACCTCGCCTCGCGCCCGCCGCCGGGCAACTCCCGCCACGTCGCCATGCGGGTCTCCTCCTCGTCCATGAAAAAGACCACGATCGTGGTGGCGTCGGGCCGCAGCAGGGCGTGCTGCTTTTGGGAGTAGTTTGCCACGAAGTTATACACCGCCGTGAAGGCCGTGCGGTTGCTGTCGCCGTTGGTGCCGACCTTCACGAGTTCGGCGAAGACACCGTCGGGCGTCCTGGGCGTCACCCACGGCTGGGGCATGACCGGCAGCGTCACCAGCCCGCCGTTGCTCGCCACCTGCTTGGTGACGGCCTTGGGCCGCTCGCGACGGTCGAGCACCACCCTCCCCGCGGCGTCGAGCTCAACGGAACGGACCTGCTTGAACAACGACGCCCGCCGGCCCGGCTCCACGTTGACGAAATCGGTCGTGAGCACGCCGATGCGGTAGTAGAGCCCGCGTTCGTCGAAGAGCTGCCGGAAACGCCGGAGGTTGGCCGCGATGCGGTCCTGGTGCGGGGCCATCGAAGGGGAGTTGTTGATGACGAACACGAGGTCCACCTCGCGACTCTTGGAGCGGTCTGCCAGCAGGCGCTTCGGCTCGCGGATCGGCTCGACGGTGACCACCACGACATTTTCCATGCCGAGCTGGGCATTGTTCGCATCGGCCGTGTAGTAGTGGAAACGGTCCTCGCCGATGAACCCGGGATTCGGGGCATAGGTCAGCTCACCGGTGTTCGGATTGATCCGGGCCGTGCCGTGCCGGGGTCGGTCCGCATCGCTCAGGGCATAGACCACCTTCCGGTTGGCGATGGTGGCGCGGTCGGTCACGCTCATGAAATCCTCGTGACTGGGAACCTGCCGGGTGACGGCAAGATTGGGCCGGGTGGTCAGCACGACCGCCCGCTCCGCGAGGACACGCTCCCGGTCCTCGGTGATCTCAAATTTCTCCAGGACCACCGGCGGGGCCGGCTGCACCTCGATCACGACCTCGTTGCGGAAAACCAGGCCGGAAGTTTCGTTGCGCACGGTGTAGGTGAACGAGTCCTCGCCCGCATGGTCTGGCTGCGGCCGGTAGGCAAAATAGCCCTGGCGGGCGGTCTTGTTCCGGAAGAAATCCGGATCGTTCCCGGCCAGCCCCACCCGGCCAAACCGGGGCTCGACCGTGATTGTGTAAACCAGGTCGCCGCCCAGCGTGTCGCCGATGAGTTCCGGGGGGACGACAAGCTGCCCGTGCACCCCCGCGTCCGCCTCGGCCAGCAACCGCATCGGCGTCGGCGAAACCAGTGTCTCCGCATCGTCCGCCACCGCGAGGGGCTCGGCGCCGGCCGTCAAACCCGTGAGCAAAAAGGACAGCCCCAGCAAACGCAGCCACGCGGGAAAAGAGAAAGTAAGCTTCATGAGGGAAGAACGATACCGACCTTGGAGTCTGTCAACCGGGGTCCGGTTCCATGTCCGGAGAAACCCGGCCAATCCTTCTGCCACGGACGGCACGGATCTCATCGGCTGAATCCGCGGCCAAGTTTAACCCCGCCCGGCCCTATTTCCCCGCCCCGCCCTGCGCCACCCACGCCGCATACTCCGCCCGCGGCATGAAGCGCAGGGAGGCGGAGTTGATGCAGTAGCGCAGACGGGTCGGGCGCGGGCCGTCGCGGAAGACGTGGCCCAGATGGCTGCCGCAGACATTGCAGTGCACCTCCGTGCGCACCATGCCGTGCGACCGGTCCACCAGCTCGCCGACGAAGGATTTCTCCAGCGGCTGGTAAAAGCTCGGCCAGCCCGTGCCGCTGTCGAACTTGGTCTTGCTGTCGAACAGCGGTGTGTCGCACCCCACACAGAAATAGATGCCGTCGGCCTTGCTGTCCCAGAACTCGTTGCGGAAGGGCGGTTCGGTGCCCTGCTGGCGCGCGACGTGATACTGCAGCGGCGTCAGCCGCTGCCGCCACTCGGCGTCGGTGCGCTGCACCTTGGCCTTGCTCATGTCGATGACGACGTTGGAAGGCAGCCCGCAGGCGGAAATCTCGCCCGGGGCGCATTCGAGGGCATCCTTGGCGGCGGTCTTCTTTTTCGAGGCATTCATGTCGGTGACAAACAGGACGCCGGCGGCAACGAGCAGCACCGGCAGGGTCAGGTGGCGGGGTTTCATGCGGAGGACACCTTAACCGGTCCCGGCGATTATTCCACCTTTACGGGCAGAATCCCGTCCCTGAACTCCGTCTGCAGCCGCTGGCCCGGGCGCAGCCCCTTCCGGGCGGCCACGGGCCGGCCGGCCTCGTCGCGGACGATGGCAAACCCACGGTTGAGCACCGAGGCGGGGCTCGCCGCCTGCAGGCGCTTCCACAGCGACAACAGCCGGTGCGACTCCAGCTGCACGCGCGCCTCGGGCGAATGCCGCTGCCACTGCGCCTGCCTCTCGGCCAAGGCCTGCCGTTTCCCCTGCACCGCCGCCCGCAGCGCACTGCCGAGGCGGTTGGCGAGGTCGTCCACCCGCAACTGGCCCTGCTGGACCTGGCCCGCCGGGCTCAACAGCCGCAGCCGGCTGCGGGCATGGTCGAGCCGTTCCCGCGCCCGCTCCATTGCGCCGTCGAGCGCCCCGAGCATGGCCTCCCGGGCGCGGTCCGCCCGTTCGAGCGCCGCCACGAAGTGGCTCGAGATCAGCTCCGCCGCCGCGCTCGGGGTCTCCGCCCGCACATCGGCCGCAAAGTCGCACAGGGTGAAGTCAATCTCATGCCCCACGGCCGAGATCACCGGCACGGGGCACGCCGCCACCGCACGCACCAGCGGCTCCTCGTTGAAGGCCCAGAGGTCCTCGAGGCTGCCGCCGCCACGGCCGATCACAAGCAGGTCAAAGATCCCCAGCTCCTGTGCGGTCGCCAGCATCGCCGCCATCTCCGCCGCCGCGCCCTCGCCCTGCACCTTGGCCGGCAGCACCACCACCCGGCCGCGCCAGCCGCGGCGCGTGAGGATGCGCAGGAAATCCTGCACCGCCGCGCCGGTCGGTGACGTGATGAAACCCACCGTCGCCGGCAGTTCGGGAATCGCCCGCTTGCGCGCCGCGTCAAACAGGCCCTCGTCCGCCAGCCGCTTTTTCAACGCCTCAAATTCGCGCTGCAGCCGGCCGACGCCGTCCTCGATCACCGCGCGCACGATGAGCTGATACTGGCCGCGCGCCTCATACACGCTCACTTCGCCGTAAACGACGACCTGCAGGCCGTCGCGCAGCTTCACGCTTTGCTTCGCCGCATCGCCGCGAAACAGCACGGCGCTCAGCTGCGCGCCGGCATCCTTCAGCGAAAAATACACATGCCCGCTGGCCTGCGCGCGCAGGTTCGACACCTCGCCCCGCACCCAGCCCGGCCGCAGCCCGCTTTCCAGCAGCGTTTTCACCCGGCGCGTGAACTCGCTCACCGACTCCACGCGGTCGTCCGCCTCGCCGAACAGGGACTCGTCGCGCTTTTTCATGCCGGAGGACGTTGCCGGCGGTAGTGGCGCCGGAGCAGTTGCACGGCCACCGTCAACGCCGCGAAGAGCATGATGGCGATGAGCGCCATCCGGCCCCGGCCCTGCATGACGGCATCGCCAAAGAGCACGAATGCGCAGGCGTAGGACGACGTGATCACCCAGGAGATCAGGAAATAGGTCGGGAAGGAAATGCCCGCCAGCCCGAGCAGGTAGCTTTGCAACACGTAGGGCGGGCCGGGCGTCACGCGCACCAGGATCACCAGGCTGCGTTGGTCGGCGGGAGCGGCCTGCGGCAGTTTGTAGCCAAGCCAGCGGCATAGCTTCTCCAGCCACGGGCGCAACGCGTAGCGGGCCAGCCAGTAGGTCAGCGCCAGGTTTACCGCCAGGCTCAACCACACCAGCAGCAACACCACCGGCATGCCCAGCGTCGGCGCAAACACCGGACCGGCGGTGAGGGTGAAGACCGACAGCGGGCAGCCCGCCGCCGGCAGCAACGCCATCAGGAGGAAATAGGTCGGCGCTCCCAGGCCGCGCACCCATACGACGCCCTGCTCCGCCAGCTCCCGCGGCGCGAGCTCCTGCGTCCGCACCCACCACCAGCCGGCGGCCAGCACCAGCAGGCCGGCGACGGCCAGCCCGCCGAAGCGGATCCAATTGAACTTGCGCTCCTCTGCGTCCATCCGCCCAGCCTGCCGCCCGGCGAGCCCGACCGTCAAGGGCGGCGTGCTCCACGCTTGCCCGCCGGGCGCCGCAACCCGACACTGCCGCCCGTTCGCGTGAGCACTCCCCACAACCGAATATTGCGTGACTGGCCGGCCGGTCTCATGGCCGCGGCCGCCCTGGCCACGGTGGCCCTCACGCTCGCCCATCCGGCTTCCACCCGGCAGTTCACCTGGCCGTGGGTGCTGGTGCTCACGGCGGTCTGGATTGCACCCGTCGTGGCCTTCCTGGCCACCCGCGAAGCCCGGCACTGGCCCGGCCGGCCGCTCACATCCGGATTGGTGCTGCTGGCCGGCGCAACCCTCGTCAGCGCCCTGTTCAGTCCTTTCGACCGGTTGAGCCTGCCGCGCGTGTGGCCGGCACTCGGCGGGGTCGCGCTGCTTTTCTGGCTGCATCACTGGCTCGCGGCTTCCGCTCCGCGCGCGCGCCGGCTCGCCCTGGGTCTCGCGGGCTTCGGCGCCATCCTGGCGGTTTGCAGCCTGCTTCTCTGGCGCTGGCAATCCCCCGGCATCCCGTGGTCGGTGCGCAACGCCATTCCTTTCGGCCACTCCAACTACACCGCCGGGGCGATGCTGCTCGTGCTCCCGTGGCTCGCCCTCGCCGGGTGGCAGGCGGCGGGATTGCCGCGGCTCGCATGGGCGCTGGCCGCGCTCACCGGCCTCGCGGTGCTGCTGACCACCAGCAGCCGCGCCGGCGTGCTGGCCCTGGGCGCGGTCGCGGCCGGCGGCGTGATCTTCGCGCTCGTGCGCGCCCCGTGGCCTCCGCGCCGCAAACTCGCGTTCGGGTTCGCGGCCGTGGCGCTGTTGTGCCTGACGGTGCTGGCCAATCCGCGGCTGCGCGAACTGGCGCTCGGCGGCGGCTGGAGCGACATTGCCCGCGAAAGCAACACCCAGCGCAGCGCCATGCTCCAGGCGGGCGCCCTGCTCGGCTCGGAGCGACCGCTCCTCGGCTGGGGTCCCGGCACCGTGCCGCTCGCCTACCCCAGGGTGCGCGCGCAACTTGCCGGCGGCGTGGACAACGTCCTGCAGCTGCACTGCACGCCGGTGCAGCTCTGGGCCACGCTCGGCACCGCCGGGCTCGCCGCACTCGGCCTGCTCTCACTTGCCACGGCCCAACGCATCCGGGCCGTGCTGCGCGCGCCCGGGCCGGTGCCGCTCACCGCCGCCGCCGCCCTGCTGGCCTACGGTTTGTTTGCTCTGACCGATCACCAGCTCGACCTGCCCGCGCTCAACGCCCTGCTCGTCCTGAATCTCGCACTGCTTTTCACCACCCCCAACCCGGCCAGTCCCCCGGGCCAAAGTAACCCAATAGGTTACTTTGGCGGGAGCGTGTTCCGGGGGACTTTAACGGGATTGGCGGCGTTGCTGTTGGCGATTCCGTTGTGGCGGACCACCCAGGACCTGCATGCCCGGCATGCCTACGAACAGGCGCTCGCCGCGCTGGGCGGCGGACAGACGGAGTCAGCGCTGGCATACTTGGCAACCGCAGCGCAACGCGCCCCCCACGATCCCTATTACCGTCACCAGCTCGCCGGCCGGCTGCTCGCGTTGCGCGCAGCGGAGGGCGACACGGCGCGGCGCGATGAACTGGCCGCCACGGCCGCGGAGCATCTCCGGCTCTCGCTGGCCGCCGGTTGTTTCGAGGAATACGCCCATCTCAACCTCGCCTGGCTCGCCCTCGAGGCCGGCTCGGCCCAGCTCGCCAACCGGCACTTCCGCAGCGCACTGGCACTGGCACCGCACCGCGGCGGCGCCTACTTTGGCCTTGGCCTCGCCCTTCGCGAAAACGGCGAACTGCACGCCGCCATCCGCGCCTTCGCGCTCGAATGGATCAACGATCCGATTGTGGCAACCCACCCGATCTGGGCCCACCCTGACTTCACCCACTACCGGCCCGCAATTGTCCGCGAAGCCGGCGCCATCCTCGACGAACTCGCCCCCAGCCACCAGGCCGCCGCCTACGTGGGCGAACTCTGGGCTTGGTGGAATGAAGCCGGCCCGCCGCCCGCCACGGGCTTCAACCGTGAGACCGACCGCTTCGCCGCGACACTAACAGCGATCACACGCGGGGAGCCCTTGCCCGCCGGCGCGCAGGACTACTCCTGGGGCCGTTTGCTCGACGCCTGGCTGCGCACTCCGGACAATTTCACCGTGCTGAGCCCGCGCGATCCGGCCTTTGCCGCCACGCTCGCGCGCCGCGCCGCGCGCCACCCCGCGCCCGCGGTCCATGGCTTCCTCACCGCCGGCCCGGAGGACGAAGCCAATCTCCTGCTGGCCATGCGCGCGGTCCGCACCGGCTACGGCGTCCTCGCCCTGCATCCCGACGGGCCGCCGCTCGCGGATGTTCCGGTGCGCCAGATCCCGCGGATCGTTTCCACGTTTGCCCCGGACGTGTTTCCCGCACGAGGCTGGCTCCCGGCGCGCGAATTGCTCCGGCGTCTGCCCGCCGCCAACCCATGAACGGAAACTCCCCGCAACGCCTGCGCAAGGTCCTGCTGCCGGCCGCCCTCGTGGCGGGGGACACCGTGTTCGCCTTCGGCGCCCTCGCGCTGGGCTACTGGCTGCGCTACGCTTCGCCCGTCGGTCGCCTCGGCCTCGAGGTGCCCAACGCCACCTTCGGCATTTACCTGCCGCTGCTGCTCGTCGGCGTCGCGTTTCTCATCGCGGCCTACGCCCAGCTGAACCTCTACACGGAGCGGCTCCTGCTGCGAAAATACCAAAGCATCGCGCTCATCATCAAGGGCACCAGCCTCTGGTTTGCCGCCTACCTCGGCTTGTCGCTGGTGCTGAAGTTCGAGCCGCCGATCTCACGGCTGTTTGTCGTCATCGGCTTTGTCTGCGTGATCGTCGTCATGGCGGTGTGGCGCTCGCTGTTCTATTTCGCCGTCACCCGGCCCGCCTGGCGCGACCGGCTGCGCCAGCGCGTGGCCCTCCTCGGCTGGAACGATGAAGCGCGCAACCTCACGGAGGCCCTCGCCGCCGATCCCGCCCACCCCTACCGCTTCTGCGGCGTCATCCCGCTGCCCGACGAAACCGCCCCGCCGCTGGCGCTCGGCACCCTCGGCGATCTCGAAACCCTCCTGCGCACGCACCAGATCGACGTGCTCATCGCCGCGCGGTCCGACCTGCCCCGCGACATCATGATCCGCGCGGTGGAAACCTGTGAGCGCACCTACACCGAGTGGAAGGTCATCCCGTCGTCCTTCCAGATCCTGCTGAGCGGCCTGCGCCTGCAGACCATCGGCCGGCTGCCCGTGCTCGGCGTGGAGGAGCTCGCGATCAACCAGCTCTTCAACCGCGCCCTCAAACGCGCCGTCGATGTCGGCGGCGCCGTGACCGGACTCGTGCTCGGCACGCCGGTTGTCCTCGCGCTTGCGGTGCTGATCAAGCTCGAGTCGCCCGGCGGCCCGGTTTTTTTCCGCCAGACCCGCATCGGCGCCGGCCACCGGCCGTTCACGCTGTGGAAACTCCGCAGCATGACGCCCGACGCCGCCGCCGCGGACCACGCCCGCCAGAGCACCGCCCGGCAGGACCCGCGCCTGCTGCGGCTCGGCGCCTGGATGCGGCGCTGGAATCTCGACGAGATCCCGCAGTTCTGGAACGTCCTCCGCGGCGACATGAGCCTTGTCGGCCCGCGCCCCGAGCGTCCCGTCCACGTGGACCGGCTCGCGCACGAAATCCCCCACTACCTCCCGCGCCACCTCGTGAAACCCGGTATGACCGGCTGGGCGCAGATCAACGGCCTGCGCGGCGAGACCGACCTCGCCCGCCGCATCCAGCACGACATCTATTACATCGAGAACTGGTCCCTCTGGCTCGACCTGCAAATCCTCGCCCTGACCTTCGTGCGCTGGCGCAACGCCTACTGAGGTCGCACCCGCCGCGCTCCGCTGAGGGCGGCGCGGAGGCGGGCAAGGTGCTTCCACGCACCGAAAGCGAACCGCCATTTCCAGCGCGAGCACCGGCTTGCGCCGAAATGTTTGAGATACACGTCACGGTTGGCGTCGAAGATTGCCGCGGACATCGCCTCGAACTCCTTCGCCACGCTCACGCCCTTCAGGTGCGTGATGCAGACGCACCCATCATAGACGATCCGGTGCCCGGCACGGCACACCCGGATGCACAGGTCGATGTCGTCGCCATACATGAAAAACCGCTCGTCAAACACCGCGTCACCCGGCTCAGCGACCGCAGCCAGCAGATCGCGCCGGCCGAGCATGAAGGCGCCGTTGATCATGCCCACGTCGTAAGTGCCGCCCGCGGGCAGGTGCGTGAGGTTGTAGCCGCTGAAAAGCGCCGTGCGCGGGAACGCCGCCGCCAATCCCGTCGCGCGGCAAAATCCATCCCACACCGACGGCACCGAGCGCCGGCACGCAAGATCCATGCTCCCGTCGGCCAATTCGAGCCGCGGCGATATCAGCCCGATGCCGGTCTCCTCCTGCACGCGCCGCACGCAATGCGCCAGCGCCGCCGCGTTGACGACGGTGTCGGGGTTGAGGAACAGCACGCATTCGCCGGTCGTGCGCCGGAAACCGAGGTTGTTCGCCCGGCCGAAACCGAGGTTCGCCTCCGGCACCACACAGTCCACCCAGGCAAATTCGCGCCGCACCCAATCCGCGGTGCCGTCCGCATTCCGCGAATTGTCCACCACCGCCACCTCGACCGCCCGGCCGGCCACCTCCCGCGGAATCGACCCCAGGCACGCCGGCAGCTCGTCGCGCGACCGGTAGGCAACGATGATGATGGAAAGGACTGGCGGCATCGAAACCCAGCCTTGTGGCTTTGCCGCCCGCCCGCAACCATCCCGATGTGCCATTGATCAGCATCATCGTGGTCTGCCGAAATCCGGGCGAAAAGCTGCGCACCACCATCGCCAGCGTCCGCGCCCAGCGCGAGGCCGACTGCGAGCTCGTCATCGTGGACGGCGGCTCAACCGACGGCACCCGCGCATGGCTGGAAGCAGAACGCACCCACTTCGGCACCCTCATAACGGAACCCGACCACGGCATCTACGATGCCATGAACAAGGGCATCGCCGCCGCCTGCGGCGACTGGGTTCTGTTTCTCGGTGCGGACGACCGGCTCGCCGCGCCGGACACGCTTGCTCAGGCGGCACAGCAGTTGGTGAATCACTCCGACGGCGTCCTTGCCGGCACCGCGCGTTTTGACGACGGACGGATCTATTCGCCGTCGCCCGCAACGGCCGTGTGCCGCAACTTCGTGCATCATCAGGGCACTTTTTATCGGCGGACACTGTTCCAACGTCACGGCATGTTCGACCTCTCCCTGCGCATTCAGGCCGACTACGATTTCAACCTGCGCCTGCTGCGCGCCGGCGTGGCCTTCACCCCGCTGCCGCTCCTCGTCAGCGACTGCGCGAGCGGCGGCGTGAGTGATGCCGGCCACTGGGCCAACTACCGTGAGGAAATCACCGTCCGCCACCGCCACTTCTCCGCCTGGCGCTGCTGGCCGTGGGATGCGGCCGCGGTCGCCCGCTGGATGCGCAAGCAACTTCTTAGCCCTTCCCGATCCCATGGCTGAAACCCTCCACTCCAGCCTGCAACGGTCGGTCAACCGCCTGCTCCATCCGCTCGGCCTCCACCTCGCGCGGCATGACCGGGTCTTTGACATGTCCGGCCTGCTGGCGCGCGCAAAGCTGCGGGGGCTGGCACCGGCCACCATCATCGACATCGGCGCTTCAGACGGCATCTGGTCGCTGCGCGCCCGCCGTCATTTTCCTGCCGCGCAGTTTCTGCTGTTCGAACCGCTGGCCGAGCGCCAGGCCGCCCTGCACCAACTGCACACCCAACACGGATTCGCGATCGAAGCGGCGGTCGCAGGAGCGATGGCCGGCGAAGTAGCCTTCACCGTGGACCCGGCGCTTGATGGGAGCGGCGTTGCCACCGCCGGAACCGCCGGCACGCGCACCGTGCCACAAACCACGGTGGACCACGCCGTGGACGCACGAAACCTGCGCGGCCCCTACGTGCTGAAGCTCGACACCCACGGCTACGAAATCCCCGTCCTCGACGGGGCCGCCCGCGTGCTTACGGGAACCGAGTTGCTGATCATCGAGGCCTACAACTTCACCCTTAACCCTGACTGCCTGCGCTTCCATGAACTCTGCGCGTGGCTTGAGGCACGCGGTTTCCGGTGCTGCGACCTGGCCGACCCGATGCGGCGGCCGGGCGACGGTGTGCTCTGGCAGATGGACCTGGCCTTTGCGCCCAAGGACCATCCGATGTTCGCCGCGAACGGTTACCGCTGAGCTGCGTTATTCCCCGCGGGCGAGCAGTTCCCCGAAGGTGATCGGGCCGTGCCGGGCGATCCGCTCCAGGTAGACCGGCAGGTTTGCCACGCGAAACACGAGTCGCGCCCAGCGGTGCGCCGGCGTGATCCGCGGCGCCGGCAGCGCCAGCTTCGCATGCGCCCGGTCGCTCTCTGCCTGCATCACCGGCAGGTTTTTCGTGAGCTGACCGGCGCGCAACCGGAAGGCGGCCACATTGCGCCAAGTCGCGCAACGGAAGGGCAGTCCCGCGACACAAGCGCGCGCCATGTATTCCGTATCGCCACAAAAACGGAAACTCTCGTCAAATCCGCCGATGCGCTCGTAAAGGTGGCGGGAAAAAAGTGTGCCATGCTGATAAACCGGTTCCACGCGCTGTGCGTAAAGCCGGCGGTTGAGCGACGGAAACGGCGAGATCGGAATCGAGCCGAGCGACTGCCCCTGGGTCCCGATCAATTTCACGCCGCCGTAAACGGCGCCGGCCGGATTATGCCGCAGGCCCTCCAACACGCAGGCGAAGCGCGGCAGCAGGAAATCGTCGTCGTTTATGTAGG
>VFQQ010004857.1_pt1 | contig 11537 bp, 9 predicted proteins | sample 3512341 | NCBI WGS metagenome assembly VFQQ01 (sample SAMN10412373, study PRJNA504923) | tailings metagenome | isolation source: Relicate 2 Philex TSF1 revegetated site | place: Philippines: Tuba, Benguet | collected 2017-08-29 | reverse complement strand
TCAGCATGACAAGACGGCTGCCACGATCATTGTCGTACATCAGCATCAATCCTGCCCCATGGGTCGTTGAAACGATCCGGCCTCCCATCATCCGATAGCCGGATTTGGAGAGATCCGGCAAAACCGGCTTGCGCCCCAGACGTTGCGTTGCCCATGCGACCAGTTCGTCCGTGCTGTCCGATCGCAACTCAACAGGCCTGGAGACATCCGAAGCAAAGGTGACGAAACTGTCGGTTGCTTCCCCGGCAAGCGCAACGACCCCTTCGCGGGCCGGCGGAAGCACCTCGCGGAGCGACCATCCACCAACGCCTGCAGCAACCATCAAAACGGCTGCCGCGGCTGCCGAGCGCCAGGAGGGCCAACGGCTCGAACGGTTTGCGACTATGATATGCGCCAGATTGAGCCGTGTCGGAACAGGTTCGCTGCTGACAGGATCAAACGCCGCTCTTATTTCCGCGCGATGATCGTTGTAGGATGCGAACCGCTCGGCGACGTCAGGGTGCTGTTCGAAGTAGGCTGACACTTCGGAGCGACGGTCATCGTTCAGAAGCCCGTCGATATATGCATGAAGATCGTCTTCTGTGATCGGCCTTCCGTTCATTTGACCCTCCGCAGATGTGTTCCCGACTTGCCCATCGCTCCTTTTGGCTGCTCCAAAATTTGCCTCAAGCGTTCCCGTGCCCGCGACAGACGCGACATGACAGTTCCAATCGGAACCCCGAGCACATCGGCGACCTGGGCGTAAGTCATATCCTCCATCGAGACGAGCAGGAGTACGCTTCGCTGTTCCTCCGGCAATTCACTGATCGCATCGACGATGCCTTGCTGCAACAAACGATCTTCCTGGGTGGGTTGACGAGACAGCGCCCCTTCCTTGACGTCATCGAACGAAAGGTGCGAACCGCGGCGTGCATTGCGCCTGAGATGACTTACGGCGATGTTGTGCAAAATGGCAAAAATCCATGTCCGGGGATCGTCATTGCGGCGCCGATGCCAATGAGCGATGACGCGTTCCAGACAATCCTGAACGAGATCGTCGGCAGCCGTCGTATCGCGCAACAAGCCCCGCGCATAACGGCGCAACGCCGGTATCATCGGTTCGACCGACTGCAGAATATCGTTCATGGCAATTCTGTTGATCCTGCTGGGGAATCCGCCCGCCAGGCGTAGTCCTGGCGGGCGGAGGATTTCACTTGGCCTGCACCTGGATCACATCGCCAGGTCCCTTTTCACCAGCCGCTGCGATCACCAGATACCGGCGCATTTCCTTGTTCGTGTTTTGAACAATCTGCCGGATCGGCCCTACCGTACTGACGACAGCGGAACCGGCCGGATTGGTCATGAAGGATGACAAGGCCTGCAAATCGCCTTTTCCATTCGGGCTGGTTGCCAAGGCCAGAAAATAGCGCTTCTTCGGTTCCAGGCCAGTCACGGATGCCTGAAGAACCTGCAGCAGACCCTGTTCGAACAAAGTCACACTGGTCAACGCCTTGTTCTTGTCGGTCTCTGTCTTGGCCACCAGTTTGAGCTGAGCAGCCTCGGCCGCGATCCCGAGCGGCTGCAGGTTTGCCAACCCATCGCCTTGCGGCACCGCGTTTGGAACATAGGCGATCGCCTGGGGCGCCTGGCCGATCGGGACATTGCCGATCACCTTGTTGGCGAGCGTGTCGACGACCGCGAAGGCATCGCCATTCTCAAGGCCGACATAAACACGGGTTCCATCTCCGGACGGCCAAAGGCCATGAGGCAGGCTTCCAACAGGGATCGTTGCCACCTGTTCGAAATCGTCAACGCGAAAGACCTTTACTTGATCGAGACCACCGACCGTGACGTAGGCGAAAGTACCATTGGCATTACTGACGATGTTGACGTGGTTGGTGATAGGCCCGGTCTCGAACGTCTTGATGATATCGAAGGGCGGCTGAGCGTTGAAGACCTGGACCTTGCCGACATCCTTCAGCGTGAACCACACCTGCTTCCCATCCGGAGATGCAGCGATGTTCGGGCAGAACGGGCTCTCCTGCTTCACCCGTCCGACAATCTGGTGGTCGGCAACCGAGACGACCACCGTTTCCGGATTGAAGGACGAGCAGATGTAGCCGTATTTCCCATCGGGGGAGAATATCTGCATGCCTGGGCCGTTCGGAACCTTGATCCGGGTCTTTTCCTCAAAGCTCGTCGCATCGATCACGGAAATGTAGTCTTCGCCGCGAACGGTAACCCAGGCTTCCGTTCCATCGGGCGTGAAGAACACTTCATGCGGCGAGCGGCCCAGATACGTCGTGTGCTTCACCGCGTTCGAGGCGGTGTCGATGAACGTGACCGAGTTGGAGCCGATGGAGACGGCCGCCAGCGTTTTGTGATCAGGCGAAAACCCGAGGCCGTGCACCAGCAATTGCCCTTTGTATAGCGGACTCAAGCTGCTTGGCTGAGGCTCTCCCAGTTTGATGACGCCCAAAAGCTTGTTGGTTGAAGGATCTGTGACCGAAACGGTGTTTGAGAACTGTTCGGCGGCATAGACGCGATCCGAGCTGCTGATCGGAATATCGGGGGCGGATGCTGAAGCTGGCACCTGGCCGGCGACTGCCGCAACAGGTGTCCCAATCACACCGGCCAAAAGTCCCAGAGCAATTCCAGGAAAAGTGCGTTGCGATTTTCCGGCCGGAATTGCGTGAAAACAAAAGTCAGAGCGTTTCCGCGTTTCCGTGAAAAACGGAAACGCTCTGGGAGCAATTCCAGGAAAAGTGCGTAGCGGTTTTCCGACCGGAATTGCGCAAAGAGTTGGAGCGTTTCCGCGTTTCCGTGAAAAACGGAAACGCTCCAAGGATGCAAACACGCGCTTCATTGATGATCCTTCCGCTGTTTGGAACTGTCCGGCTCGTTTGCCGGTCAGACTGCCCATGGGGGAGTTTGTTGGCGTAGACGCACAACCGGCGGCATTATTCCGCGCCGCTTCATTTTTTCAGTGCAGCTCCGCGCTCAGAACCGATCCACAGGGCAGGCCTATTGCGCGCCGACATCACCGGTCCGGTCGCGTGAAAGCCCTAGTTGGCCGAAAATGAAGGGTTTTTGTCGTTGCTCCCGGCTGCATAGCCGCCCTACCAACCAGGGCAACAGCCGGTCGGGCCCACCACGGTCGATTCAATAAATTTCGGCGCAGGGGAATAGAGGGCTACCCCAGGCGTCTACCCCCGCGAGCCATCCTGGAATTCCCCAGCAGCTGAGCAGAGAGCCCTGATGATCAAGAAAGCGCTGGCCTATGCCGCTCCTCTGCCGCTGATGCTTGCCTCATCAACCGTCGCGGTCGGGCAAGAAGCTGCGAACTCATCTACAATGCTCGAGAGGATCGTTATCGAGAGCAATGTATTCGGCGTGCCTTCGCCCCGCGAAGCGGGCACATTGCTTCCCGCGGCCGCCGGCGGCCAGGTCGCAACGGGGAGCCAACTTGGCATTCTTGGCAACAGGGATGCCCTGACAACGCCTTTCAATGTTACCGGTTACACTGCCAAACTTATCGCCGACACCGAGGCGCGCAGCATCGCCGATGTTACGGCCAACGATCCATCGGTGCGCACCACCTTTCCGCGATCAAGCTATCGCGATGTCTATTCGATCCGCGGCTTCAACCTGTCCTCCTATAATCTGGGCTTCAACGGCCTCTATGGCATTGCGCCCAAACAGCGATATCCCGCCGAATTCGCCGAACGCGTCGAAATCCTGAAAGGGCCGGATACATTTTTGAACGGCGTTTCACTCGGCGGGAGCGTCGGCGGCACCATCAACATCATCTCGAAGAAGGCGACCGACGCCCCTGTCACATCGGTAGCCACGGCCTATGCCTCCGATGGCGATGTCGGCACCCACCTCGACTATGGCCGCCGATTTGGCACCAACAAGGAATTCGGCGTTCGGTTCAATGGGCTCGTTCGCGGCGGTGATCTTGCCATCGCCGATCAATCGGAAAGGCTCGGAGCCGGCGCACTCAGCCTCGACTATCAAGGCGACCGTTTCCGCCTTTATGGGGACTTCGGCCTCCAGCAACAAAAACTCGATGCTCCCGACTGGACCGTGACGGTTGCGCCCGGCGTAAAGGCGATCCCTGTTCCGGCTTCCACGATCAGCCTTTCGCAACCTTGGACGTGGGTAAGGACCGGCGATGTCTATGGAGCCCTGAGAGCCGAATATGATCTCTCCGACAACTGGACCGCTTTCGGTGCTTTGGGTGCCAGTGCAACAGAGACGACCGGCCTCTATGTGCAACCGACTTCGCTAAGAGCCAACGGCGATTTTACGGGTGAAATTGCATCCTTCCCGTCGAACGGCACACATTACTCCGGCCAGTTGGGCATTCGCGGTCGCTTTGATACTGGGCCTGTCGAGCACAATGTGACGGTGGCTGCGGCACGTTGGGATCAAAACCTCAAGGCGACGCGAACCATTCTTGGCAAATTCTCTTCCAATATATTTGATCCAGTCTCCATCCCGCGTCCCGACACGTCTTCCATCATCGGCCTCGATGACATCCATCGTACCGCCGAACATGACTACACCAGTCTCGTTTTCGCGGACACGCTGGCTCTGCTGGATAGCCGACTTCTGCTTACAGTTGGGGGGCGCTGGCAAGGTATCGAAAGCAGCAATTTTTCCGCTTCCACGGGCGCGCGCACTTCGTCTTACGACAAATCGAAATTCTCTCCGGCCGCAGGTGCCGTATTCAAACTCTCCGACAATGTCAGCCTCTACGGGAACTATGTCGAAGCGCTGCAGCAAGGGACCTCGGCGCCTTCCGATGCAGTCAACCACGGCGAGGCTTTTGCGCCCATCGTCGCCCGGCAGATCGAAGCCGGCATCAAGGTCGATTGGGGCACCTGGTCGACAAGTCTCGGTGTTTTCCAGATCACACAGCCGACGGGCATCTCCGATCCCGTGACCAGGATCTACTCCCAGGATGGCGAACAGCAAAATCGCGGCATCGAGTTCAACCTTGCCGGCGAGCCCCTCGATGGCATTCGTGTCCTCGGCGGATTTCTGCTTCTGGATGGGCAGCTTACCCGCAGCTCGGGCGCAAGATATGATGGCAACAGCGCCATCGGCGCTCCAGACTATCAGTACAATCTTGGGATGGAATGGGACACACCGTTCGCTAGCGGATTGACGCTTTCGGCACGCGTGATCGGCACCGGAAAACAGTTCGTCGATGCGGCGAACACACAGGCAATCGATAGCTGGACCCGCTTTGATATCGGCGCTCGCTACAGGATCGAGCGACAAGATGGCGGGACCGTCACCCTACGGCTCGCCGTCGAGAACGTATTCGACAAGGGCTACTGGGCCTCCGCCACTTCGGAGCGGATCGCGGGTATCTCCCGTGGAGCACCGAGGACATTCCTCGCCTCGACCACCTTCGAATTCTGACCTGTTCGCAACGGCACCGCGACATGGCGTGCCTGTACTCGACACAGAAGGAAAGGCTTCAAAATGCCGGATGCAATCGACCGCCGAACGCTGCTTACAGCCGCATCAATTTTGGCTGCTGGTGCCGCTTTCCCGATGTCGGCGACCGCCGAAGAGCAGACTGAAAGCAACCATGCTCGCGCCATGATGGCGATAGCGCCGGACGCTCCGAAGATCGCGATGCTTGTCCACCCCAAGATGGTGGCGCTCGACCTCATCGGGCCAATGACGATCTTCAGCATCATGCGGTTCAATGTGCAGCTCGTCTGGAAGGACAGGACGCCGGTCTCGACCGATGTCGGCATTCACCTCGCCCCGACACAAACATTCGACGAATGTCCGCAGGAACTTGATGTCCTGTTCGTGCCAGGTGGGCTTTTTGGCACCATCGATTGCATGGGCGATGCTGAGGTATGCGCGTTTCTCGCCGACCGCGGATCACGTGCAAAATGGGTTACGAGCGTGTGCACCGGAGGGCTCTTGCTGGCGGCGGCCGGCCTGCTCAAGGGCTACGATGCCACCGCTCATTGGGCCGTCGCCGAGCTGCTTCCATTGATGGGTGCCCGTCATGTCGACAAACGCGTGGTTCGCGATCGTAACCGCATGACTGGTGGGGGCGTTACAGCGGGTATCGATTTCGGGCTGACGCTTGCCGCCGAATTGAAGGGGGAGGAAGCCGCCCGCCGGGCACAGTTGATCGTCGAATATGCGCCCGAGCCCCCCTTTGCCAACGGTACGCCAACCGAAGCTGGGGCCGACCGTATCGCGCAAATGCGCAAGGACCGCAAAGGAATGGACGCAAAGGCCTTTGCCGCCGCCCAGGCCGCAGGCAAACGGCTTGGCATCTAGTCGGCACATCCGCGCAACTCGTTTATTCGAAAGGACAGAAAATGCGTGGCTATCGCACCGCTCCCATCGCCGCATCCGAGATCACGCCCCGTGCAATCTACCTCGACAGGCGAAAGTTTCTTGCTGGAGCCGCGGCTTCGGGGTTGGCACTGTATGCGTCAACAAGCTCAGCTCTGCCGCTACAGGTCACCAGAAGCAAATTTTCGGCGGATGAGAAGACGACGCCGGTCGAGGCCGTGACGACTTACAACAATTTCTATGAATTCGGCTTTGACAAGGGTGACCCCTCCGCGAATTCAGGCAAGTTCAAGCCGTCTCCCTGGACCGTGCAGATCGATGGAATGGTGGCCCGGCCCACCACTTTCGATTTGGATCAGCTGACAAAAATGTTCCCGCTCGAAGAGCGCGTGTATCGCATGCGCTGCGTGGAAGCATGGTCGATGGTCATTCCATGGGACGGGTTTCCGCTCGCGGCGCTGCTGGACAAGGTAGAGCCGCTTGGCAGCGCGAAATATGTCGCCTTCGAAACGGTTGTGCGGCCAGCCGAAATGCCGGGTCAAAGCGGCCTGTTCCAGTCGCTCGCCTGGCCCTATGTCGAAGGGCTGCGCCTCGATGAAGCGCGTCATCCGCTGACACTTCTGGCTGTCGGCCTCTACGGAGAAACACTGCCGAACCAGAACGGTGCGCCCATTCGGCTTGTCGTGCCATGGAAGTACGGCTTCAAGGGCATAAAGTCGATCGTCCGCATCACGTTGACCGACAAGCAGCCCCCGACGACCTGGCAGCTCACCAATTCAGCCGAGTACGGCTTCTACGCCAATGTAAATCCAGAAGTCGACCACCCACGCTGGAGCCAGGCGACGGAAAGACCGGTCGGAGAAAGCGGTTTGTTTGCCGCACGCCGTCGGCCGACCTTGCCGTTCAATGGTTACGGCGATGAGGTGGCAGCGCTCTACACCGGCATGGATCTGAGAAAGAACTATTGACATGCTGTCCAGGCTGCAAATGCCAGGCCGCTGGCGTTCGTCATCCATCTGGGCGGTCTATGTAGTCGGCCTCCTTCCGGCGATATGGGCTTTCTATTTAGGCATGACAGACGCTCTCGGGGCAGATCCCGTCAAGGCGTTCGAGCATATTCTGGGGTTATGGTCACTTCGGTTTCTGATCATAACCCTGGCCATATCACCCCTGCGCAATCTCGGCGGGCCCAACCTCATTCGTTATCGTCGTGCCCTGGGCCTGTTGTGTTTCTACTATGTGGCGATGCATTTTGCTTTCTATGCGGTCGTGGATCAGGCCCTCGTGCTATCGGCCGTGTTGGATGACGTCCTGAAGCGGCCGTTTCTGATGCTCGGCATGGCAGCCTTGGTTATGCTCGTTCCACTGGCCGTGACATCCAACAATTTTTCGATCAAGCGGCTTGGGGCGAATTGGTCCCGCTTGCACAAACTCATCTATGTGATCGCCATTTCGGCGGCGCTGCATTACGCGCTCTCCACCAAGATCTGGGGGGCGGAGCACTACTTCTATCTTTCCCTTATCGCCATCCTTCTGGCTTTCAGGGTTGTATGGCATTTCGAACGACGCAGCCGAAAGCAAGTTGCCAGACCGGTCCCTTCCCGCTGACACGGATCGAGTACCGGGTGGCGTGATTACTGGCCTTCCCTTAAGAATAGTCACATGCATCGCATTGGTTTCTTCATCTATCCCGGACACCGGATACTCGACCTGGCAGGGCCTCTTGGCGCCTTCGAAGCTGCCAATGTCGTCGAAGAACGGCAGCTATACGACATGTCCGTTTTGTCAGCAGCGGGCGGGGCAGTTGCAGCCAGCAATGGCATACCTGTCGGCACCCAACCCTACAAAGAAGCAACCTTGGATACCGTGATGTTCATCGGCGGGCTGATCTCGCCGATGATCACACCGGATGCTATCGCGGCGGCCCGGGACCTTGCCGGCAGAACACGGCGTATCGCCAGTGTCTGCACCGGAGCATTCCTGCTCGCAGAGGCAGGATTGTTGGACGGAAAGCGCGCGACAACACATTGGCGTCGCGCGCGAGAATTGCAGCAGCGTCATCCTGCCGTGAAGGTGGAACCGGATCGGATATTCATTGCAGATGGGCCGATCTGGAGTTCGGCCGGGATTACTGCCGGAATTGATCTCGCATTGGCCCTGATCGAGGTCGACCACGGCACAAACCTTGCCCGAGCGGTTGCACGTGAACTGGTCGTCAATCATCGCCGCTCCGGTGGACAGTCACAGTTTTCTGCAATGTCGCAGATGGAACCCGACTCCGATCGAATGCGCCTTGCTCTGAACTTTGCACGCGAGCATCTCTCCGAACCCTTGCCGATAGAGCGCCTCGCTGAGGCAGCCAGATTAAGCGTGCGGCAATTCGTTCGTGCCTTTCGGCGGGAAACCGGAGAGACACCGGCCAAGGCAGTCGAGCGCCTTCGTGTCGAGGCTGCGCGAATGCGCCTGCAGGATGGCTCGGAGCCTGTCGAACAAATTGCTCGTGCGGTTGGCTTCAATGACCCCGAAAGAATGAGACGAGCGTTCGTGAAACTGCATGGATTGCCGCCACAAGCCATCCGGCGTGCAAACCGCCAGGATGGTGCGACATCCCCCAACCTGCTCCCGTAGCACCAGCCAGCTTTCCCAAAAGCCTAACCTGTACAAAGCCATTGCAGTTCGCCGTGCGCAGTCTCCGCATGGTATCGGGCAACATCCAAGCAGTGCAACACGCACCTCGCCAGCCTTGCCTTGGGCCAGAAGGCGCCGAGTGCGCAAGGCAGTTCGTCAATCACAAGCAGCGACAAAAAGAGAGGGAAATATGTCCTTTAGGCCACGCCAGCTTGCGGGTAGCGTTTGATCGCAATCGTCGCCCCAACTCCGCGTTCGTCGCGAAAGGAAGCATGCTATGGCCCGGAATTCCGACACTGAAACCACAGTGGAACCGTTGACCGGCAGCGAGATTTCCCGGCGCCAGACGCTGAAGTTTGGTGGCTTGGCCATGTTCGCGGCGTTGACGGCCGGGATGTTGCCGCTTGAGGCCATTTCCGCACAAGCGGCTGCGACAGCGCAAGACATCGAAGCAAAACCCTTCGAAATGCTGATCGTGCTTTATCCGACATTTACTCTGCTCGACTTTGCCGGGGTAAATGAAGTTTTTCAGCGTCTTAGCAACGTGAAGCTGCGCATTGGCACCCCCGACGGAGGCGCCGTCACATCCGACACGCATGTGACGATCGGAGCGACAGAGCGCCTCGCCGACATCTCTAGCTGTGACCTGATCTGTGTGGTCGGCGGCACGGACCGATCCTCGGCAATGGAACCTCATGTTCAACGGGAACTGCGCCGTCTGGCGCGCACCGCCAAATACATCACTTCCGTGTGCAATGGTTCACTCATCCTTGGCGCGGCGGGATTGCTGAAGGGCCGGCGCAGCGCTTGCCATTGGGCTCAACGGACTCTTCTGAAGCAATACGGAGCAATCCCGGACAGCGAGCGGGTCGTTCGTGATGGCAACCTCATCTCCGGTGGCGGCGTAACCGCGGGAATTGATTTCGCCCTGACCGTAGCAGCGGAACTGCGAGGCCCCATTCAAGCTCAGGTTACCCAGTTGCTCATGGAATACGATCCGGCGCCCCCCTTCCAATCCGGCAACCCCGAAAAGGCCTCGCCGGAAGTGTTGCAGGCCTTCGCGGAAAGATATCCTCGTCTCGCAGCCGTGGCCGGCCTTCCAGTGGCCCCGAAACCGTAAGCTTGCGCTGGTCGAAAATCCGGGAGCGAGGTCTGGACGGATGAAGGAAATTGCGATTGCGATGATCTGTATCTTGCTAACTGCAACGGCTGTGCCTGGCACAGCCGCAGAGCAAGAAAGGATCGTTCCCGCGCGGCGACTGCCGATCCCTTCGGACGTCAGCCCGCAACTGCGGTCTATAGCCGCCAATCCACCACCGGCAGATTACGACAAATGGCCGACATCCATTGAGGGCTGGGCACCTCGCCAGCACGCCAGCGAGATGAACGGAGCCAGGACCGCAGCCGAGATGGCCACTCGGCTGAACGTCACAGTCTCATCCAGAATCATGGGCGGCGTGACGGTCTTTGACGTGTTGCCCGAAACTGTAGCTCCGGAAAACAACAATCGATTGCTGATCCATCTTCATCCTGGCTGTTACGCCCTCGGTGGCGGGACCGCGGCTGCCGTCGAGGCTATCCTCATGGCAGGACTGGGCCACTTCCGTGTGGTGTCCGTCGATTATCGGATGCCACCCAAAGCGTATTTCCCTTCCGCACTGGATGATACGATCGCTGTTTGGAAGGAAGTTCTGAAAAAACACGATCCATCGCACATGGCGGTGTTCGGCTCTTCAGCCGGCGGCGCACTAACGCTTGCAATGATACTTCGAGCCAAACAGCTGGGGCTACCTTTGCCAGGTGCAATCGCGCCCGGAACACCGATGGCCGATCTGACTGCTGGTGGCGACAGCTTCGCGACGAACGCGATGATTGACAATGTTCTGGTTGCACCCGACGGGTTCTGTGGTCAGGGCGCCCGCTTTTACGCCAATGGACACGATCTGAAGGATCCGCTGCTTTCACCAGTCTATGGTGACTTCAGCAACTTTCCGCCGGCCATTTTGACGACCGGCACACGAGATTTGCTGCTGAGCGACACCGTGCGCGTCCATCGCAAGCTGCGCGCTGCGGGAGCAGAGGCGCAGCTCCAGGTGTTCGAAGCAATGTCGCACGCGCAATATCTCCGCGATGACAACAGTCCTGAGACACGAGAGATCTTTCGGGAAGTTTCCGCCTTCTTTGATCGACATCTCTCAAAGTAACGCCAGCACGGTCGAATCTCCGAAGTCCAGACACAAATCACACGACTGTCGGCTAGCAGAGGCGGCACCCCAAAGGACGATGCCGCCCGTTGCCGCGCCCCCTCAGAAAAGTGCCACGACCTTGTCCGCGATGACGTGCCCCAGCCTGATGTTGGTTTCGGCGGATAAATGAATGCCATCGACACCATCTGTGACGACATGATCACCAGCAGGAAGGAACTCAACCTTCATGAAATTGGCGAGCGCCCTGTAGAGCTCGGGGAGTTGTTTCGACTTCTCATAGCCCCCACCGAACATGCCTTCGAACCAGGGGTCAGGCATCGGTGCGAGCGGAGGCGGTGCGACAACAAGCACCTTTGGTGCTGGGTAGGGCGTGCCGACACC
>VFQQ010004855.1_pt1 | contig 11539 bp, 14 predicted proteins | sample 3512341 | NCBI WGS metagenome assembly VFQQ01 (sample SAMN10412373, study PRJNA504923) | tailings metagenome | isolation source: Relicate 2 Philex TSF1 revegetated site | place: Philippines: Tuba, Benguet | collected 2017-08-29 | reverse complement strand
ACCGTTCGGTCGCGTCTTGATTATTGCAGGTAGCAGTAGAGCGTGCCGTTCCGGCTGCTGGCGAGGCTCAGCATCGGTTCGCCGCGATCAAGTGTCAGCCGACCGCCTTCGATTTCAAGAGCATCGAGCAATGCGCCATTGTCGACGGAAAAGCCGGCTGCGCCGCCGCTCAGCGTCCCGCGGCCGCTCGGCCCCGTTGTGTTGGCGACTACGTAGTCGGCATCGGCGATGCCGATTGTTGCGATCAGGTTGCCGAAGCTACGGCACTCCCACTTTCCGTCGATCTCGCCCGCCGTCGCCGGAAGTGTCAGGGACAGTGCGGCGATGGCCAGTATCGATCCAAGACGTCTCGTCATTTTTCGCTACGCTCGTTTCACTGTCTTCGTTATGGCCGGCGCCTGAAGGCGAGGATGAGGACGGCAACCACGACCGCCATAATGCTGATGGCGACGACCGCGCCGGGACCCATCGACAAGGCGTTGAAGAAGCCGACAATCCCCGGGCCCACGGCGTTGCCTAGAAGCGATAGTTGAAGAGGGCATCGGTGGCGTTCTGAACGCGCTTGCAGTCGGCCTCGTCGAGATCGTCATAGTCGGCCTCGGCCCAGGCCATGAGGATCTTGGCACGCTTTTCATCACCGAGATCGCGCAGTCGCCAGTCTACGGCCGGGCCAAAATCCGCGACGACGCTCGCGGATGGCAGGCCGAATTGCTGGTTGCAGAACGTGGCGCGCAGCTGTGTGAGGTAGACCTGATAGAGATGGCGCTCGTCGCCCTTGTCGAACTTGCGGTCGACGGCCGGCGCGGTGGTCGGGAGCAAGGCAAGAGTGATGGTGGCGGCAGCGAGAATATGGCGCATCCGAATCTTCCCCTTGGCTCAGCGCGGCGGTATGTTGTTGCGGAGCGGCCCGGCGTCGGTGAGGAACATTGTGCAGCTCCATTCCGCAAACGTGTTGCGGTAGCAGGTGCCCTCGCCGCGCGACGGCGTTTCGGCGCAATTGGCGCCCTGGTTCATGGAATTGATCTCACCACACTGAATGCGGGTGGCGGTGCCGCGAATGGGGAATACCTCGAGCGAGGTGTCGGCATCCCGAAGGCTGTAGTCGGAGCTCTGTCCGAACGGTCGCCCCCCGCCCACCTGGATCGAAACATCCTCCAGCAGGAAGAGCTTGGAAGCGATACCGATCGGGTTGCGCTCATAGTCGCAGACATAGATAGCGAGTGCTTCGTCGGCAGTGGGAGCGCTGCCAGAAATGTCGGTAAACGGACCGCACTGGTAAGGCTCGCGAGTGCCGTATAGTTCGCTCATCGCTGCCTGCGCAGACAGTGGTGCAAGCACGACCAGAGCAGCGATGATCAGGCAAATTCTCAACATCTCTTCCCTCCAAATTGCAGCGAGAGCGACACGCACTAATTAATTGCTCACTGAGCATATTGTCAACTCACTGAGCTTTCGGTTGTTAACTTTCCCTTAGCTGTGGCAGGAAGGAGCGCCTGGACCTGCGGAATCTCCATTGGCTGCCAAACGCATTTCAGCTGCCGCCCTCGCCGACCTGCTCGAGCTGACCTCGCGCATGCTGCATTCGCGCGGCTACGCCGAAGACCTGTTTCCTGCGCAGTGGGTGGCGCTACGCTATTTCGCGCGCTCGCGACGGGAGTTACGCACGGCCAGCGAACTCGCCCGCTTCCAAGGCCTTGCCAATGGCCCGGTAAGCCGCACGGTGCGGACGCTGGTACATAAGGGCCTGCTCCGCAAGGCCGCCGAGCAGCCCAAAGGCCGCGCCGAACTGCTGGAACTCAGCGAGGCGGGGGAGCTGCTATTGCGAAAGGATCCGGCGGCCGAATTGACGGCGGTTTTGGCGAAGCTCGACGTCAACGACCAGATGGCGCTGGCCCGGGCGCTTGAGCAGGTCCTGCGCGGCATGTCGCCGTCTGTCTGATCAGGCCGTGCCGAGTGTCGCTTCCAGTTCGTCGACAAGAACACGGACATCAAACGGTTTCACATAAACTTTCTCGGCGCCCCAGACCTCCGCAAGCGCCGTAGCCGACGCGATGGAAAGACCCGGCCCGCCACCTGTGATGACGAAGACCGGCACGCCCGGCGCCTGTTTCTGGATGGCCCGCACAACCGCGATACCGTCCGCTCCCGGCATCCAGACATCGGTGACCACGGCGTCATAGGAGCGGCCACCGAGCATACCTATAGCCGCCTTGCCGTCTTCTGCTTCATCGACCGAGAAGCCCCGGTCGGTCAGTTCGAGCTTGAGCGCCAACCGATTAGCGGCGCTGTCATCGGCCACCAAGATCTGCCCGCTCATCGCTTGTCCTCCCTGGGCGGCGCTACCCTGATTTCGATGCTGGTGCCGGTGCCGAGCGCCGACCTGACCGCCAGTTCGCCACGCCAGTTGCGCACGATGTTGGCCACTACTGCAAGCCCGAGCCCGGTTCCTTCTGCGCGCCCGGTGACAAACGGCTCGCTGGCGCGGCGGCGAATGTGCTCGGGCATACCCGGTCCGTCGTCGGCGAAGACCAGCAGGGCGTCATCACCGTCGCGGCTCAGCGTCACGTCGATCCGGCCGGCGCCATCCATCGCCCTGATGGAGTTGGAGAGGAGGTTCGAGATCACCTGCAGCATCTCGCCCGGCGGCACGCTCGGTCCACTATCAAGCGACAGACTTTCTTCTACCTTTACTGTCGCCGGTACAGTCAGCTTTACGGTTTCGAGCGCCTTTCGTAGTGCATGGTCGATCGGCACGCGTTCGCCCGGCGTACGGATAGGATTGAAGGAGTTCAGGACGCCCGCCACGATCTCGCCAGCATGCTTGCCGGACGCGACAACCAGATCGAGCAGCGTCTTGGCCTCCTCGTCGCTGGTATGCTTGTCCCGAACGCGCTGGGCCAAGTTCACCATCGGATGGAGGAGGTTGTTGACCTCGTGCGCCACACCACTGGCAAGCTGACCGAGCGCCGAGAGCGTATTTTGGCGGCCTTCCCGCTCGCGTCGCTCCACACGCTCAGTGACGTCGCTGATGGTGCCGCGCAGACCGCGCCCGCCTTCGGCATGTTCGAACGGCACGAGGTTGAAGGAGAGCCAACCCTTGTTGCCGCCCAGTCTCCTGGCCGGCACTTCGAGATCGCCTATCCGCTCTCCAGTGTTCACCGCCCGACGGAACTGGCCGAGCACGGCTTCCGGATCGCCGTCGACATGTGGCGCGAGGGCGGTCTCCAGCTTGCTGCCCTCGACCAGTGCGAGTTCACGCGTCACCCGCCCGGCCGCGCCAACGATCTGGCCGCTGCCGTCGGTCTCGAAATAGCTGTCGGATGCAATCTCGGCATAGGCGCGGAAGCGCTGCTCGTTGGCCGTAGCCTCGCGCCGCAACGCTGCCTCACGCCGCTGGATATCGAGCACCACGATCACCGCCAAGAGGACAACGGTGGCGACCATATCAAGGTAGATTTCGAAGATGGCGATGAGCCAGGCTGCCGGCGCAGGCGTGAAATACATGGCCAGGCGGATGAAACTGCCGATCCCGAGCGGCGTGAAGGCGAATAGCAGTCCGCGTGCGCGCCTGTCGCCCCTGACTGCGAACCAGATGACTGTCGCCAGTCCAAGAACAAGTCCGATCGTCACCGGCGTCGCATTGTCAGTGATGAAAGGGATCGGATAGCCAAGGGCAGTAAACAGCGTCAGAATACCCTGGAACGGCAATAGCAGCGCAATCGTCGTCAGCACGAGCGCGAGACGCGGCGTCCGCTTAGGCAAATGCAGGTAGTTGATGGCGAGCAGCATCCAGAAGGCCGGCGGCCAAGGCTGCATCGCATAAAGCACGACATCGGCGACCTTGGGCCACATCGGCAACAGCTCGTAATGAACGTAGCCGCCCACACCGTAAACGAATATCCCCAGGGTGAACGACAACCCTGCCGCAAATACGAGGCTGCGCTCGCCCAGCCGTGTGCCGATGACCACGAGATAGACCGCAAGCACCCACATAATGCCGAGCAGGGCGGCGTAGATGGTCGCCTGCTGCGCTTCGGTCGCATCGTAGGCACGCGTAGTCTCGATGCTCAGTTGCGCCCGCATGGCGCCCAAGGAGTTGTAGCCGATCAGAATCTCGGCTCCTTCGAGTTGCTCGCGGGAAAAATCGAAGGTCGGCGTCCGTGTGGCGAGGCCACCCCGACGTTCGGCGCCATCGTAGCGCCAGGGGAATTCAGTGAAGATTCCATCCTTGACGACGACAAGTCGCGCCTCGCGAACGCGTGTGTTGTTGAGCACAAGCGCATAGCGATCAAAGGCCGGATCGAGGGCCGGGATGGTCGCGTGCATCCAGAGCTTGCCGCCCTGGTAGTAACGCAGGCCAACGCCGGGCATCTTGCCGTTCGGCGGCGTCATGCGGGCGACGATGCCGGGGAACGTCGTGGCATCGATCGTATCGATCTCGCCAAAATCGAGGAGCCAATCCACCTTGTCGCCGAGAAAGAGGGATGGATCAGGGCGCAGTGGCGGTTCGCTCTTCGCGTCGATCGAAGCCGCCTGCCACAGCAGGAACAATAGCGCTGCGATAAGGACGGCACCCAAGCCCCAGCCGATGCCGCGCGTGACACGCCCGATACCCGTCATACCGTAATTCCCCTAGCCGCCAACCCCCGGCGGGAGTTGCACTATTTCCGGTCCACGCGTCAGCGGCAAGCTCACTTGAGAGTCTGCGTGAGAGTGGGCGCAATCTCCTTGAGTGCCCCCCGGTCGAGAACGGCGCCTTGCAGCGGCATAGAGAACCGCCTAGCGCCGTGCCGGAAGCCCAAAGTGGGCCAAATCTTCGTCAGCGACCAGTCGGCGGCCTCCGCCATCGGCAGATCCCAGCGCCTACCCCTGCCAAAGGGCGTGAGCATCTCCAGCTCCAGCCAATCGCCGCGCAAGGTGAGTTCAGCCACCTGTCGTCGACCGATCCAGATGATGACCGGAACTGTAACGAGAAGGGTCACCAGCAGCACGGCCAACACGCCAAGGGCCGCGTGTAAGGCGTCGATGCCCTGGGTGAGGAGCACTGCCCAGGCGGTAAGAAAGCCGAGCAGGATGAAGGCCCAGTTCGTCGGGCCCATGCGATTGCTGTAGACAACGCGGTCAAACGGAATACGCATGGCGTCTCCTTGATAGCTCAGTGAGCAATATATCTGCATCCGGTCCTTGACAATATGCTCACTGAGCAATCATTAGACGCGGGCATACTGGAGGGATGCTATGTCCGACCTGACCACCAAAACTTTCGCCGCCGGCGTTCTGGTTGCACTCGCGGCCACGGCGTCGCCCGCGCTCGCTGGTAAAAACGAAGATGCCTTCGCAAACGCGGGCTACAACATGTGCGACGCCAAGCTGCTCGGGGCAGCCTATGGTGACAAGCTGATCAAACGTGTGATCAGCGACGCCGGTGAGAAAATACTCGACGGCTACCCCGATGTGATCGCCGGCGACATTGCCGACGCTCGGAACCAGTTCAGCGGCAATGTCGAGCTTTGCCCGGCGGATGACTTCTATTCGGCCGGCGACATCGCCTACTTCGCGCGCTTCTGGGACATCGACTCCGTATCCGAAGCCAAGGAGAAGATTTCGTCGCTGCTGATCGACGGGGCCAAGGCCGACATCGACGAGGCCATCGAGATGGCCAAGTGAGTGAGGAACTCGGCTGGACGATCGGCATCGAAGTCGAGCTGATCGCGCCAGCTGGCCTGTCACGATGCGACCTCGCCCAGGAGGTCGGCCGGCGCCACGGTGGCAGCGCCCACCGCCTCTTTCATCACCAGGCCGAGCCCAGCGCCGCCAAAGGAGTAACGATCTTCGAGACGTTGATGCCCGGGTTCGAAGCGCGCGATCGCCAGGGCCGGCGCCTCGGCACCTTCATCGACGACCTCACCTTGCAGACAGACCTCAATCGCGAGGCCCAACCGAAGCCGGGCTGGTACCGGATCGCGTCCGATGATGTCCGCCTGCTACGGCTGATCGACCGGCACGTGAACCCCGATGCACCGATCGAAACTGTGCTCGACCCTGTGGCCACTCTGCTCGGGGGCACAGTCGACGAGAAGGAAGGCGGCATTAGACGCTTGTCCGACTCCGAGGGATCGCCGGTAGCGCTCGCTGCGCCCCTTCCAGGCGAACGCGAACGCGCCTGCGAGATCGTCACTCCACCCATTGCGACGGACCAATTCGCGACGCTGGACAAGCTGCTGCAGCCCGCTCGCGACTTGGGTTTCGCGCTGCCGCACGAGGGCGCGGTTCACATTCACTTCGACGGCCGCCCGCTGCAGGATGCCGGTCGGCTGCAGCGCATCGTTCGGCGACTGGAAGACGAGCGTGATGCGCTGCGCACCAACTGCGCAACCAATCCGGCCTGCCGGCGGCTTGGTCCACAACCGCCCGCCGTACTGGACGCCATCTTTGCCGATGATTTCGCTGCCCTACCCTGGCCGATGGCCGCGGAGCGATTGGCCGAGGCCGGACCGACGAAGTACTGCGACTTCAATATCCTCAATCTGCTCGGACACAAGCCCAACAAGCTGACACTGGAAATCCGCATCCTTGGACCCAGCCTCGACACAAGCTGGATCCTGGACCGCGCGGCGCAGTTCCGGGACATCATCGCGGCCGCGGCATGACGCCGGCCCGTGTTGCGGATTGAGCACATGATCCTGACCAACGTCTGCAAGCGGCGTGACTAAGTCTGCTCACTGAGCATATAACAACTCATCTCAAAGGGGATTTCATCATGCTCAAGAAGCTCACACCCATTCTGGGTTCGGTCATGGCGCTGGCAGCGGCACCCGCATCAGCGGCCGACCTCATCGTCGTCGACGACACCATGTACGATCCGGCGCCCGTAGCGAGCTGGACTGGCTTTTACGCCGGCGCTGTCCTGGGCGGACACCTGGGCACTGTCGTCCAATACTCCTGTACGGGTCTCTGCTCAGGCAACTTCCCGCTCAATGGTGGGATTGGTGGCCTCGAGGCCGGCTACGATCACCAGCTCGACGCGAACTGGGTGCTCGGCGGCTTCCTGCAGCTGCCCCTCCTGCGTCCGACCGGCAGCGCCACGATTGGTGGCGGCATTGCAACCTTCACAGTCACTCCGCAATGGGCCGTCAATGGTGGTGTTCGCCTCGGCTACGCCTTCGACGCGCTGCTTCCCTACGCCCATGCCGGCGTCGCCGTGGTCAACACCAGCGTCAGCAATTCGGCCACCGGCACGTCGTCCTCGGCCACGCATCTCGGGCTCAGCGTTGGCGTTGGCCTCGAAGCGATGGTCACCGACCATATCGCGCTCGACGGGCGCTACACTTACACCACGCTTGGAGCTCAGACCTACAACTGGGGGGGCGGTGCGTCGCAATATGGCGAGAACGCCCATAACTTCACTTTGGGTGTGAAATACCGCTTCTGACCTGAAGGCACTTCGGGCATTCCGGCGCACGCCGGGATGCCGACATTCCTGGCCATCTCCGAGCATGCAAACTGATCTTTCCGGCAAGGTAGCGATTGTCACCGGCGGCACCGGTGGCATTGGCAGCGCCGTGGTGGCCGACCTGGCACGGCAAGGAGCTCGCGTGACGTTCACGGGACGGGACCTCGAACGTGGAGCAGAGGTAACTAAGGTGACCGGAGCCACATTCGTCGCCTACGACGCTACGGAGCATAGAGGCGCGGCCCGCTTCGTCGACAGCATTGTCGAACGCGAGGGGCGGATCGACATCCTCGTGAACAATGCTGGCCGTCTCGGCAAAGCGCAGAATGTCGAGGCGACGGAAATGGCGGTGCTCGACGACACGCTTTCGCTGCACCTAAAGGCGCCGTGGAACCTGATGAACCAAGTGGCGCCTAAGATGCGGAAGAGCGGAGGCGGCAGCATCGTCAATGTCGCCTCGGTGGCAGCCCATCGCGTCGGGGCGTCGTCGACCGCCTACTCCGTCGCCAAAGCCGCTATGGTCCACCTGACTCGATGCGCGGCGGCTGAATTTGGCCCTGACCGTATCCGCGTGAACTCGGTGTCTCCAGGCTTCATCGAAACCAAAATCCACGCCGATGCACTCTCCGGGGACGACGATCGCCGTGAGCGCTTCTTGCAGGGGCTTGGTCGACTGTTTCTGACCCGACAGGCACTGCCCTACACCGGGCTGCCAGCCGATATCGCCGAACTCATTATCTTTCTTTGCTCCGACGAGTCCCGCTTCATCACCGGCACCGACATTGTTGCGGATGGCGGCATGATGTGGGGTCGCGCCGGGCTCATGTAGGGACCGCCGACATGACTACCGATATTGCCTTATTGCGCGAGGAACTGCTCACTATCATCGAAAAGGACGGCATGATCCCACGGGATAGGCTGACGCCTGATGCGACTATGGAGTCACTTAATCTCGCGTCCTACGACATGGTCATGGTGCTGATGGGCATTGAGGACAAATATGGCCTCTACCTCACGGTCGATGCCGGCCTCCTGGATGCCAAGACGTTGGACGAACTCCTCGACCACATGGCGCACCGCATCGCCGCAGGCGTGCCGGACGAGAAGTCGACCGCACCGCTTCCGACCACTCCGACCGCTGAATGACCCGGCCACGAGTGGTGATCTCCGGTATGGGCGCGGTCAGCGCCGCCGGGATTGGTGTGCCGAGCTTGTGGGGTGCAGTCCGTGACGGAGTCTCCCGCGTTCGCCGCCTCAACGACGACGCGTTTGCAAAGTCTCGCGTGAAACAGGCTGCCAGTGTACCCGACTTCGACATCGCCGCCCATTTCGAGCCCGCCAAGGCAGCGACCCTGGATCGCTTTGCAGCGTTCGCCCTATTGGCCGCAGAGGAGGCGGTCCGACAGAGCGGTTTGGCGTCGGAGAGACTAGGCGATCGGTGTGCGGTCATTATGGGCTCGGGCATTGGCGGCGCATCGACTAGCGAAGCGGCCGCGCTCGGCTTTCACGTCGGCGGTCAACGTCCCGACCCGATGGCGATCCCAAAGACCATGCCGAGCGCCGCAGCCTCGCATATCAGCATGCGCTATGGCGCGACCGGGCCAACCTTGTGCATCTCCAGCGCCTGTGCGTCATCGGCGCAGGCAATTGGCATCGGATTGCAGATGATCCGCGCCGGACTGATCGATCAGGCAATCGTAGGTGGCAGCGAAGCGATGCTGGCGCCGGCGGTGATGCGGGCGTGGGAAATGTTGAGGGTCCTCGCACCGGGCCTCAATCGCCCCTTTTCTCGTGATCGCGACGGCATGGTGCTCGGCGAGGGTGCGGGAATATTGGTGCTCGAACGCGAGGATGTTTGTCGTGCCCGCGGCGGCCGGCCTATCGTCGAACTGTGCGGCTATGGCACATCGAGCGATGGCAGGGACCTATTGCGCACCGACCCGGCCGGTGCGGCCCGATCAATGTCGGCGGCCATGGGCGATGCGGAGATTGACCCAGCCGATATCGGCTACATCAATGCACACGGAACGGGTACGGTCCTAAACGACATTGCCGAGACCGAAGCGGTTCGCAGCGTGCTCGGCCCATCCCGCGTGCCAATGTCCTCCACAAAGCCTATCCACGGGCACGCCATCGGAGCGGCCGGTGCGTTGGAACTCGTCGTGACCGTCATGGCTATCGTCCACCAATGGTTGCCGCCGACAATCAACTGGACGAGTCCCGATCCTCAATGCGACTTCGATGTCGTGGCTAACTGTGGCCGCCCATCGATATTCCATGCGGCGATGTCGAATTCTTTCGCCTTCGGCGGCATCAACGCTTCTCTGTTGGTACGTGCGTTCTGAGTGCTGACCGTCATGCCACCGGTGGATCCGACAATGTCCGCTTTGGGCCAAAGAGCTGTCGTTCCGCCGCGTCCGCTTTGCGCCAGAAGCGGACATTGACTCACCCGCGCACATCAGGCCCTATGCGCCCGTCGTAGGTTCCTCGGCGGCCACAAACCAACGGGGATTAAAAGGGAACACGGTGCGACGTACCCATCAGGGCGCAAAACCGTGACTGCCCCCGCAACTGTGAGCGGATAGTTCTTCCGAGTACCCACTGGTGAGAGCCGGGAAGGATCGGAGGCGCATCGACCCGCAAGTCAGGAGACCTGCCAATCGACGATCCTTTCAACCCGGCCGGGGTGTGCCGAGGGGAACGAAGATGGCGCTCGACGACCACATCGCAGCATTTTGCCTGATCCGTTTGTCCGGACTGCCCTGCCTTTTGGCGGAGGCTTCCGATGGAGCTGGCGAAGCGACTCGTCGGCGGTAGACCGGCACGCCTCCAGGTCGAGGGGCTAAGCTGGGGGCCGTTTACAAGACACCCAATCATCGAGGACCTGTCCTTCACCGTTTCGGCGGGCGAAATGCTGGCTGTGGCCGGACCCAATGGCGCGGGCAAGTCGAGCCTGTTGCGCTGCCTCTACCGCTTCCACCCTCCCAATGCCGGACGGGTGCTGGTGGACGGCGAGGACATCTGGACGATCAAGCCGAAGGTGCTGGCCCGGCGTGTCTCTACGGTCTTGCAGGAGCCCGCCTCGGACTTCGGCCTGACGGTGGCCGAGATCATCGAGCTTGGCCTCACCCCACACCTCGAACGGTTCAGTGGCCGCGACTACGCACCAGTCGAGGATGCCCTCGCGCTGATGGACCTGACGGCCCTCGCGGCTCGCGACTTTGCGTCCCTCTCCGGGGGCGAGAAGCAGCGCGTGATGATCGCAAGGGCGCTGGTGCAGAAACCCGATCTGCTGATCCTCGACGAGCCCACTAACCACCTCGACATCCGCCATCACCTCGAAGTGCTGGCGCTGCTCTCGGCGCTGCCCACCACCGTCATCGTCTCGCTGCACGACCTGGCTCTGGCGTCGGCACACGCCGACCGGGTGCTGGTGCTGGATCGTGGACGGCAGGTGCAGCTCGGGGCTCCGCTCGATGTGCTGACCCCCGAGACCATCCGCCAGACCTTCGCGGTCGAAGCAGCCATCGACAGCCATCCGGCGACGGGTCGGCCCCGCTTTTCCTTTCATCTCAACCAGATGACAACCTGAGGGACATCTCCATGCGTCTACTGCCTATCCTTGCGGTCTCGGCCGCCATCTTCGCTACTGGGGCCACCGCCTCGGGCTTCCCCGTCACCGTCAAGAGCTGTAACCGCGACGTTATGTTTGAGGCGGCGCCCACCAAGGCCATCTCGAACGACGTGAACCTGACCGAGATGATGCTGGCGCTTAGCCTCACCGATCATATGGTGGGTTATACCGGCGTGTCCGACTGGAAGACTCTGGACGAGACGCTGCGCGAAGGCGTCAAGGAACTGCCGGAGCTGTCCACGAACTACCCGACCAAGGAGGTGCTGCTCGGCGCCGATGCCGATTTCTATTTTGCTGGCTGGAACTACGGCATGAAGGTCGGCGGCGAGGTCACCCCTGAGACGCTCGGCGAGTTCGGCATCAAGGTCTACGAGCTGACCGAGAGCTGCATCCACATCATGGAAAAGGCCAAGGCCTCCATGGACGACATGTACACCGACCTGCTGAACCTC
>VFQQ010004854.1_pt1 | contig 11545 bp, 1 predicted proteins | sample 3512341 | NCBI WGS metagenome assembly VFQQ01 (sample SAMN10412373, study PRJNA504923) | tailings metagenome | isolation source: Relicate 2 Philex TSF1 revegetated site | place: Philippines: Tuba, Benguet | collected 2017-08-29 | reverse complement strand
AATAGATTGGCTGCGGCTTCCTGTGTAATGGCATCATCTTCATAACAGGCCACCAGGTTGCTTGCGTTACATAAAAATTGGATGGCATAAGGGTTACCAAACACAAAAGAAATCTGGTTGGGTAGTTGTTGCAGTTGCGAAAGCAAATCTATAGCTGGCTGACTAATTCCATATTTATTGGCAGGCCTTCTGCTAAAGCCATGCAAGCCAGTAATAATGGCATCGTATCCTTTCAATTGCTGTAATAATGTATTGGCCTTTTCTGCATTATCTTTTAGATCAAAAAAGAAAAGGTCTGCTTTGTATTGGTCTCGGATTTGAGTAGCGAATATATTGGCTTGTGTAGTACCAATACCTACATACGCAACCTTACCAGTGCTTTTCAGTGGAAGTAGTGCGGCATTATTTAATTTGAGCAGTGTAAGCGCATTGGCCGATAATACCTTGTTGATCTCCTTAGTCTTAATATTCAGGTCATTGGCCAGGTTAGTGGTATCAATGTATTGTGGTTTGTTAAGGCCAAGGTGATATTTAGCCAGCAGTACTTTCTTCACCCTGGCATTCAGATCGTCCCAGGTTAGTTTTCCATCTTTAATGGCTTGTTTTACCTTTTCAATACTACCTGGAATATCACCAGGCAAGCAAAGCATATCATTTCCGGCTATAAGTGACATCACTGATGCATCACCTTTTGGATAGTATTTGGCTACGCCCTGCATTTCCAATGCATCGGTAAATGAAATACCCTGGTAACCAAGTTCTTTCTTCAAGAGGTCTGTTACATTTTTGGGTGACAGCGAAGTAGGTAAATTGCTGGTGGTGTCAATTGATGGGATCGATAAGTGTGCAATCATTACACTACCTACGCCTTCTTTAATCAACTCGCGGAAGGGATAAAGTTCCAATTGATCGAGTTGTACTCTTGTTTTGTTGATCATTGGAAGATCATGGTGCGAGTCTACACTCACATCACCATGACCAGGAAAGTGCTTGGCGCAAGCCATGATGCCCATGTCCTGCATGCCTTTCATATATTGTACGCCATACAGGGCTACCTTGTACTTGTCTTCACCAAAGCTTCTGTCGTTGATAACAGGGTTCAATGGATTATTATTAATGTCTACATCAGGCGCATAGTTAACATGGATGCCCAATCTTTTACATTGTTCTCCTACTGCTTTACCAAACTGATAAATCATACTGGCATCTGGCACCGCACCCATCATGAGTTGGCGTGGGAAGTTGATGACACTGTCTAAACGCATGCCCAGTCCCCATTCGCCATCAATAGCAATCATGAGGGGTGTTTTAGCAATCGATTGATAGAAATTGGTAAGTGTTGCTTGTCGTACCGGACCTCCCTGAAAAAAACAAAGTCCGCCTACATTATATTTCTTAACCAACTCAGTTACTTCCTTAATATGATCTGCCCCAAGGTTGCTATGTGCCCGAATGATCATGAGTTGGGCGATCCTTTCTTCCTTAGTTAGTTTCCTGAATTGTTTCTTCACCCACCTGTCGGCCTCACGTGAGTGCTGATAAAATTGTTGTGCCGAAGAGGTCATGCTCAATACGAGTGAGCAAATGATTGCAAGCGTATATCTCATATAGACTATTGTTCAGTACACAAGTTAATGAATATCGTAAATAATGCGTTTTTATGCGGTTTTTTGCGGAATAAATAGGTCGCTTTTGACCTAAAATGTATAAAATAACAAAGGCGCTCCCAATAACGAGCGCCTTTGCGGTGGATTTTTTTGTTGTATTTGTAGCTACTTCGCTTTTCTTTTTGTGTTCAAATGCCTGATCAGCACGGGTAACAGGATCAGGTTGGTGAGGGTTCCGGTTACCAGGGTTAATGAAGTGAGCCATCCCAGTGCCTTGGTACTTCCAAAGTCGCTGATACAGAAAATAATAAATCCTGCAATCAGCACCAGGGAAGTGTAGATAATACTGATGCCCGTATGCCGAATGGTTTGCACCAGGGTTTGGTTTACCTGTCCGTTATAGTGTGGTAGTTCCTGTTTATAATTAATGAGGAACCGTATGGTTACATCAATCACGATACCTAAGGCCACACTAAAGACAAGCACAGTAGAAGGTTTTAATGCAATATCAACCCAGCCCATCACGCCAGCGGTGATTAGGAGAGGAACTACATTAGGGATAAGTGAGCACAACAGAATCCTGAATGATCTGAATAGATAGAGCATACAAAGTGTGATCAGCAGGAAGGCCCACCCAATACTTTCCTTTAGTCCGCGGATAATAAAACTTGATCCTTCCAGAAAAGTGATACTGCTACCAGTAAAAGTGAGTTGGTAGGATGCTGTATCAAAAATGGTCTGTGCTTTTTCTTCAAATTGGTGGATGAGCAGTGGCAGTTTTGTGCTACCCACATCTTTCATATTGACACTAATGCGAGCTACTTGTTTGTTGCTGTCCATGAAACTGCTGATGATTTTACCAATGCCACCTGCATTTTTTCCGGAACCACTGTTTTGTTTAAGGTAGGGCCCCATGAATGCCAGGTCTCCTTCATAGGGAATATCATAGCTGAGTGTATCTCCATCATAGTAAGCCTGCTTGGCAAATTTCAATCCTTCTGCAAAAGATAGTGGTCTGGCTGTTTCGGGGAATGAATCAATATACACAGATAGTTCATTGATTCTGGAGATGGGGCCTGTATTGCGTAGCAGTCCATTTTTCTTCTTGGTGTCAACCAGTATCTCTAAAGGCATTACACCGCCAAAATTATTTTCAAACCATTTCAAATCTGTATAGATTTTATCCTTCTTTGGCAGATCATCCACAATGAATCCTTCACTTCTGAGTTTGAATATCCCGATGATGGCAAATAGGCAAACGGCTCCTGTAACAGCATACACCCATTTGGCATGTTGGAAGGTCCAGCGTTCAATACGAACCAATATTTTCTCCAGGAATGCATTGTCCAGGTAACGGGTATGTGTTGCTTTTGGAGGTTTCAGGTAGCTGAGTACGGAAGGAATAAATATCAGGGATATGAAAAAGAGAGCCATGATATTGATGCCTGATACCATTCCGAATTCTTGCAGTAGTGCACTCTTGGTAAGAGCAAAAACAGCAAATCCAATGGCAGCGGCGATATTACAAAACAGGGTTACAATCCCCATTCTGCCTACCATGGTAACCAGTGCTTTTTGCTGATCGCCGGTTTCTCTGTAAGATGTGTGATACTTATTGAGGAAATAGATACAGTTAGGTACACCAATCACCACAATTAATGGTGGAATGAGTGCAGTAAGTAAAGTGATTTTATATCCCAGTAGTACCAGTGTGCCAAGGCTCCATACAACACCCATACCTACTACCACCAGGCTCATGATCATCGCACTGAATGAGCGGAAGAATAATAATAATGTGATGGCAGATAGCAGCAAGGACCCAATCAGGAACCAGTTCATTTCATCTTTAATCCTGTCTCCAATAGTGGTTCGGATAAAGGGAAGACCACTTACATGTAATTCATTTTGGGTATTTTTTTCAAACACTTTAACCTGGGCCATGATATCATTCACCAGCCTGCTCCTGCTTTTACTGTTGATGGTATCGCTATTCACAGTAACAGCCATTAGATAAGCACCATCATTATATAGCAGTGTTTTGTAAAAGGGCAGTGATTGCAAAATAGCAGCAGCGCTATCAAGAGCCGCCTGGTCCTGGTAAGGGGCTTTGAAAATCTTTACAGGTACCAGTTGCTGATTTTCGCGATCATTGATGAGGTTGGAAGCATCTGGCGCACTAAGCACACCTGTTACACCACTCACCTGCTTTAATCTTTCCTGCAGTGCAGCTACTTCATTGAAGTATTCTTTTTTGAAGAACTGTTCAGTTTCAAATCCAAGAACCAATGTATTGCCATCACCTCCAAATCGCTGGATGAAAGATTGGTAGTCACGGTATTTGGGATTGTCTGTTGGGATTGCTCTGGTAAACTCATAGCTCAATTTTACCTGAGCGGCAAAATAGCCCATGACAACTGTTATTACGAATAGTAGTGTTAAGAGCCATGCTCTTTTTTGCAGAATAAACTGCCCTAATCTGTACCACATAGTCTTGTAAATAGCGTTTTTCTTAATGTATCAACAATCCACTCTGTTGCGATTTGTGCTGTAGTGTTTCAACTACAAAGAAAAGAAGAAACCTGCACATAGAATCGCAGAGAATTAATAAGCCGATGCGAAGTAACAGTATTACTTTCATGCATCCCTATGAAATCCGTTTACGGAAGACGTTTTCTCCGTCTTTTTTTTGAGAAATACCGTATATCCAATATCCATGTTCCCCCGCATGCGCATATATCCGTTTGTGGTGCTCCTATGCAGCTACCTCATTGGCACTTATCAGCTAATGGGTCAGGGAGTATGTACTGGTAATGCCCTTGTTCCGGTATTCTATCAGGATTTTGGACAGGGTAGTTCTTCTACTTCCAAAACAACGGTTCCTTCTGGTTTCATCACCAATTATCAATTTGATAACGTAGGTTCTGATGGTCGTTATATTGTAACACCACGCGTTCAGAATTCAGGTAAAGGCGACTGGGCTGTTGGTGGTGATCATACCGGAAATACCAATGGTAATATGTTCCTGGTCAATGCCGGAACTGGTGCTTCACTTTTCTTTTCTCAGCAGGTAGATAATCTATGTCCCGGATCTACCTATAATTTTTCTGCCTGGCTGGCTAATGTGAATACAACCAGTAATACATTAAACATTGATTGTAGGAATAACTATGTGTACCCAAATGTTACATTCCTGATCAAGAATACCGGTGGAACAGTGCTCGCTTCTTATAGTACTGGTAATCTTCCTTTAACTGCTAACCGAACTGTTCCCCCAAACTGGCAACAGTATGGCTTTAGTTTTGCTTTACCATCAGGCACTACATCCTTGGTGTTAGAGATGGTTGATGCCTATGGCGGACAACCACAATGTGGGAATGATCTTGCGATCGATGATATTCTTTTCACAGCTTGTACACCAACCGCATCAGTATCTTTATCTACTCCTACATCTGTATGTGAGGGATCTAATACCTCGCTGAGTGTTTCGTTAGTGAATAGTCCCTTTACTTCTCCCGCTTTTCAATGGCAGAAAAGTACAAATGCTGGTACTACCTGGGCCAACGTAGGAACTCCTTCTACCAGCGCAACATCTTTTGCACTCAATAGTGTAACCAATGCCGATGGCGCTTTGTATAGGGTATTAGTAGGGCCGGATATAGCAAGTTTATCATCAAGTACTTGTATCACTGCTTCTGCTCCGGTTGGTTTAACCATTATGCCAAGACCTGCCGTGAGTATCAGTACAGCTAGTCCGATATGTTCGGGTAATACAGTTAATATTATTTCTTCTGCTACCGGTGGTATTACCCCTTATACCTACAGTTGGGTTGGCCCCAACGGATACAGCGGCAGTTCAGCTAATTTTACTATCAATAATGTGCCTGTTGAAGGAAGTGGAAATTATTCCCTCACCGTTCGTGGATCCAATGGATGTACAGCCACTGATGTAATTAATGTAACAGTCAATCAAACACCCTTTATATCTGCAATCAATGGTCCTGATGGGGGATGTGTAGGATCTGATCTTAGCTTCTCTGCTAGTCCTTCAGGCGGTGTATGGGCAAGTAGCAATACAAGTATAGCAACTGTAAATGCAGCCGGAGTAGTTCGTTTGTTATCGGCTGGCAGTGCACAAATCACGTATAGTGTTCAGGGAAATGGATGTACCGCAACCAGTAGTCGAACTGTTTATTCCTCTTCAGTAGTTATGGGTAGTGATGTGCTGGAATGTAATAATGGTGTAAGAACCTATAGCGGTGCTGCCTCGAATCCATATTATGTTGGTTATGGCAATAACCTGGGTACAGATACGTATGCATGGACCATCACCAATCGAACTACAGGACAGGTTGTAACAGATGTATATAAGGGCGGAACAGGTACTTCATCCAAGTATCCTTCTGTACAACTTGACAATGGCAATTGGTATACTATGGCATTGGTGTATACCAGTAATGGAATTAGTTGCGCAGCTTCTCAAAATATTTACAAACAAATAGAATTAACGGGAAAAATCGCCAGTGCTCAGGATACATCTATTTGTGCTACTGCTACCCAGGTATTGATGCGTGGAGAGGTTTCATTGGTAGCTAATAATATTGGCTGGAGAACATTGAATGGAACGGGTACATTTAGTGCACCCAATCAGCTGTATAGCTATTATACGCCCAGTGCTGCTGATAAAGCGGCTGGCAGGGTCTTTATTGTTTTCGAAGCTTCCACTTCTTTAAATGCCAATGGTAACTGTGGTTCTTCTACTGTGTCGGATACCATGGATTTACATATTCTCCCCGAGAACAGGGGTACAGATTTATCACAAATGATTTGTAGTGGTCAGCGATTTGAACATATTCCTTCTTCAACCATCGCGGGTAGTAGCTATATATGGGTACCAACCCTGGTTAGTGGAGCGGGTACTGGTTTGGACTTAATGGGTACTGGTACCATCGACAATGTATTGACCAATCAATCCAATACGCAGCCAATGGTTATCGACTACCGGATCACACCTTCTTTTGCCGGATGTGATGGGGTTCCTTATACAGTAAGGGTAACAGTAGCGCCATTACCTGCATTAACTATAAACAATGCAACTGCAACTCTTTGTTCTGGTGATGCTACAGCCATTTCATGGACTAGCTCCCTAACCAATATGTCGTATACATGGTCTTCCAGTGTGCTAGCAGGTGCCGTTACCGGCAACGCTCAGTTAATAACACCTTCTTCAAACAATATTATCAATGATGTATTGGTAAACACCGGGCTTACTGATGCTACAGTCCGATATACAATTACTGCGAACAGCATGTCTGGCTGTACCAGTCAACTGATAACTGATGTGATTGTTCATCCACCTGTATCCGCTGCTCAGGCAGGCAATGATCAGGCACTTTGTAACGTAAATAGTATTCAGTTATCTGCTGTTGCCCCATTGGTTGGTACAGGTAGTTGGACTTTGGTATCTGGTCCTGGTACGCCTGTATTTAATGATGCAACACTCGCTAATGCTGTCGTATCTGGCATTCAGCCGGGTACTTATGTTTTCAGGTGGATTGTAACAAATGGTACTTGTAGTAGTTCTACGGATGATGTAACTGTGGTAGTTAGTGCAGCTACCCAGGCTGGTACCTTAAGTGGTGATGCAACCGTTTGTGTGTCTGGGCATTCCGGAACTGTTACATTATCGGGTCAGCTAGGGCAAATACTCCGTTGGGAGCGTTCAATAGATATGGGTGCTAACTGGACTACAGAGCCTGGTACTACAACAGTTTTGAACTATACGGATCTGCCTGTTACCACATTCTATAGGGTACTGGTAGAAAATGGTCATTGTGCCGCAGCTTATTCCAATACGGTTACCATTACCGTTCAACAGTTACCCACTACTGCGAATGCCGGTCCTGACCAAACCCTGAACAATGTGTCTGCCATTACACTGGCGGGTAATGAACCATTGGTAGGTGCAGGAACCTGGTCGCTAATATCCGGACCCGGAAGCCCTTCTTTTAGCAACCCATCTTTATTCAATACTTCAGTAAACGGATTAGTAACAGGTACCTATGTTTTTAGATGGACCATATCAAATGGTGTATGTAGTAGCAGTGCAGATGAGATAGCCGTGGTGATTGAGCCTCCTTCTGTTGGTGGTACGATCACAGCAGATGCTACTGTTTGTGCAACTGCCAATAATGGGACACTTAGTTTATCTGGCCAGGTAGGAAATATTATTCAGTGGGAGTTCTCCACGAATAATGGAATCGATTGGAATGTGATAACGAATACCCTGTCAACTTATTCTTATAATAATCTGCCTACCACTACTCAGTTCCGTGCTTTGGTTAAAAATGGAGTAGGGGTGCCTGCTTATTCTTCTGTTGCTACCATCACTGTGTTACCTGCTGTAACAATAGCCGAGGCCGGTATGGATCAAACACTTTGTAATGTAACCAATGCACAGCTATCAGGTAATACACCGGTTTCCGGAGCAGGCGTCTGGACAATGGTTTCCGGTCCATCGGCTGCAACGATTGCTAATGCTGGTGATGCTGGTACTACAGTTAGCGGATTGGTGGCTGGCAGTTATGTATTCAGGTGGACGATCTCAAATGCAGTCTGTAGTGCTTCATCGGATGAAGTGAATATGACTGTTATTCCTCCAACAGTAGCCGGTATGTTAAGTGGTACAGCAACAGTATGTGCTACCTCCAATAGTGGTACCATCAGTTTGAGTGGTCAGGTGGGTACAATTGTACACTATGAATATTCTCAGGATCATGGTACTAGCTGGCAGGTATTATCCGGAACGGGAGGTCGGTTGAGTATCAATTATCAGGATCTGCCTACTACTACCCAATACCGGGCCTTAGTAAAAAATGGCGTATGTAATGGCGCATATAGCAATACTGTAACGGTGACCGTATTGCCTGCAGTTACAATTGCTCAGGCCGGTACGGATCAAACACTTTGTAATGTAACCAATGCACAGCTATCAGGTAATACACCGGTTTCCGGAGCAGGCGTCTGGACAATGGTTTCCGGTCCATCGGCTGCAACGATTGCTAATGCTGGTGATGCTGGTACTGCAGTTAGCGGATTGGTGGCTGGCAGTTATGTATTCAGGTGGACGATTACGAATGCAGCATGTAGTGCCTCATCGGATGAAGTGAGCATGACTGTTATTCCTCCAACAGTAGCCGGTATGTTAAGTGGTATAGCAACAGTATGTGCTACCTCCAATAGTGGTACCATCAGTTTGAGTGGTCAGGTGGGTACAATTGTACACTATGAATATTCTCAGGATCATGGTACTAGCTGGCAGGTATTATCCGGAACGGGAGGTCGGTTGAGTATCAATTATCAGGATCTGCCTACTACTACCCAATACCGGGCCTTAGTAAAAAATGGCGTATGTAATGGCGCATATAGCAATACTGTAACGGTGACCGTATTGCCTGCAGTTACAATTGCTCAGGCCGGTACGGATCAAACACTTTGTAATGTAACCAATGCACAGCTATCAGGTAATACACCGGTTTCCGGAGCAGGCGTCTGGACAATGGTTTCCGGTCCATCGGCTGCAACGATTGCTAATGCTGGTGATGCTGGTACTACGGTTAGTGGATTGGTGGCTGGTAGTTATGTATTCAGGTGGACGATTACGAATGCAGCATGTAGTACCTCATTGGATGAAGTGACGATTAAGGTTGATGCAGCACCAAATCCTGGTACATTAGCGGGATCGGCTACGGTTTGTGCTACATCAAATACGGGAACGGTTACTTTATCAGGCCAACTAGGTAACGTAGTAAGATGGGAGCGCTCGTCTGATCAGGGCAATACCTGGGATCCGATTGCACAAACTGCAACACAATTCACGTATACAAATCTTCAAACAACAACATTATACAGAGTTGTGGTGGCGAATGGTATTTGTGCCGCACAGGCTGGTTTACCTGTTGAAATAAAAGTTGATGCGCCCAGTGCAGCCGGCACCTTAACTGGTAATGCTGTGGTTTGCGCTGATGCGAACCAGGGACAACTTGCTTTAACAGCATATACGGGCTCCATCACTCATTGGGAATATTCGCTGAATGCTGGTGCCAGCTGGCAACAGCTTTCGGTTAGCTCAGCTAATTATGTATTCAATACGCTAACACAAACCACAAGCTATCGGGTATGGGTACAAAATGGTACTTGTGCTGCTGAAGCTTCTTCTGCAGTTACTGTTGAAGTAAATCCTGTAACGATTCCAGGAACTATTGGAGGCGGAGCTACCGTTTGCGCTTCCGGTAATAACGGAACATTACTACTGGCGGGAGAAAGAGGTCGTGTTATTCAGTGGGAGTACACCGAGGATCATGGCGTTAGCTGGCATACCATCACGAATACTCAACCCTCATTGAACTATCAGCAGTTGAGTACTACTACCGGATACAGGGTATTGGTTCAAAATGGGGTATGTGCACCCGCCTATACGCCTGTAGTAGAAGTAGTGGTAAATGAAGCTTCGATTGGCGGACAATTGACAGGAACACAAACGGTTTGTTCGGGGATTAATAATGGAACGATTAGCTTGTCGGGTCATCGGGGATCGATTATTGGATGGGAATATTCCGTAGATGCTGGTGTAAACTGGTTACCTGTTGTGCATCAAACATCACAGCTGAACTATCAGAATTTGGTTCAGGAAACATGGTACAGGGCATTGGTTCAAAATGGTGTGTGTGGTGTTGCTTATAGTGATATCGCTACAATTAGTATTGATCAGCCTACACAGGCCGGTACCATTGCGGGATCAGTAACGGTATGTGCGAGTGGTAATAGTGGACTGCTAACCCTGCAAGGACAACAGGGAACTGTACTGTTATGGGAGTACTCAGTGAATGCAGGTCAAAACTGGCAGATCATTGCAGGCCATACTGCCACTACTTATTCATTCAATAATCTCACGGTGAGCACACAATATCGCGTAACCGTGAAAAGTGGAACATGTGCTGCTGCAAATACTACAGCAGCAACTGTGCAGGTAATACCCGTGATTCAGCAAATCCTTCCCGGTACAGATTATACATTATGTACAGGACAAGAATTAATCATTCCTGCTTCGCCGGCTACAGGAGGTAATGGTGCTTATCAGTATCAGTGGGAGTGGCTGAATAGTGCACAGCAGTGGGAGCCCATACCTGCTGCTACACAATCAATACTTCGTTTGGTGCCAACGGCAAGTATGCGTTTCCGACGGGTTGTTACTTCAGGTATCTGTACCAGTATCGGGGCGACCATACAGGTTACCGTTCAGTCACCGATTGCCAATAATATAATTAGCGCACCCGCTGAAGTATGTATGAATGGTACAATTACCATACAAGGAAGTTTGCCAACCGGTGGTGATGGTGTGTATAGCTATACCTGGGAGCAAAGTATTGATCATGGTGCTACCTGGACTACTATCCAGAATACGCAGGCTAAAGATCTTACAGTTACTGGCGTAAACAGAGATCTGCAGATCAGGCGTGTGGTAACAACAGCTTTGTGCAGTGGCTTACAGGCCAGTACCTCTGCTACGTTCAATATAACTGTTCGTGAACATGCTATTGCGGCGATTACCGTAGCCCAGGCAGTGGCTTGTGCACCATTTGAATTAAAGAATGATAATATCAAAGCAACAGCATTTCCAGCCAATAACAGTACGTATGAATGGCTGGTAAACGGTAATAGTATCGGAACTGGTATTCTTTTCCCTGGATATAGAATGGGAATAGGCGAAGGGCAAGCTGTGATTACCCTTAATGTGAAGAGCTTGTATGGTTGTAATGATGCCAGCGCAACTACCACTATTCGTGCAGAACAGCCAGTAGCACCTGTTATTGGCCTTAGTGATACATTGGGCTGTGGCCCAATGCAGGTGCTGATCACCAACCAAACGCCATCAGTAAATG
>VFQQ010004850.1_pt1 | contig 11552 bp, 11 predicted proteins | sample 3512341 | NCBI WGS metagenome assembly VFQQ01 (sample SAMN10412373, study PRJNA504923) | tailings metagenome | isolation source: Relicate 2 Philex TSF1 revegetated site | place: Philippines: Tuba, Benguet | collected 2017-08-29 | reverse complement strand
CTGACAGGCGGGCTCAGGGTGGACCGCGTGCAGCTGAACCACAGCAAGAGGTGAGTACTTGTGTGTGTGCGTGTGTGTGTATGTCCCTCTATCTGGCAGAGTGCAGATGCCAGCACGACACCTGCCGTGTGAAGAAGGAGCCACTTAACTCTCGTGTGTGTGTGTGTGTGTCACGTGTGTTTTCACAGATCTCATCTGATTTCAATGATGATCTGGATGACTATCAATCAGCAGAGGAGGGCTCTCCCCACACAAGCCCTGATGACAATCTTCCACAGGCCAAGGGCCCTCATGTACACACGTCAGTAGCTACAGAGGTGGTTGATTTGGTTAGTGGGGAGGGGGACGAGGAGCCTGCACGACGGCCTCATGCTCGGCCACAGGCTGCGCAACCTCGTGCAGCGCAGCCGAGGGCCTCTGGACAAGGGGCATTGGAGAAGGTTGCAGCAGAGGTGTTAGCAACTGGACTAAGGCACAAACAAGCACAGGTGAGACATTGCACGTGTGTGTGTGTGTGTGTCAGCGTGCTCATGCCCCTGAGGTCGCGTGCTTAGTGGCACAGACAAGGAATGATGGCCAAACCTCAGCATCATTTATGCCACAGCATGCATGTGTGTGTGTGGTGCCTTGTACATGTGTGCTGTGTGTACACAGGCTGATGACGATCAAGTACAGATAGCCCAGCACCACACATCTGCCACCAAGCGAGGTGCTACCAACACAACACACGGGCCACAACCAGCAGCTAAGCGCGCACGCAACGACGCAGCGGCCGCTGCAGCCCGGTCCCCGCGCCCCCCTGCAGCTATGCTGCCGCTGTTGCTTCCAGCGTCACCCGCCGCAGCTGCAACAGACAAGCAGCAAGCGGGGCCGTCGCGCGGCCCCGCCCACCAGCCGCGCAGCGCGGCGGACGCCGCGGCGAGTCCGCCCGCGCGCCGGCCTTTAGTGACAAAGAGCACTAAGGTTGTGAAGACACCTAGATCTGCGGGGGCCAGTAGTGGAGGGTTCACGTCGCCTGACAGCTTTGCAAACACGGTACGAGTATGAGAAAACATGGTTCCTTATTCTGGTAGACTGGCTCAGCTGGTTGAATTTGCATGCATGCTTAAGCGGCACGGATGGGTGCACCCTGCGTACGCCCGTACGTGTGTGTGTGTGTGTGTGTGTGTGATCACTTTGCTACAGTGGCTCTCTTTGCTGCAGCCTGGTGTGGACCACTGTATTGTCAAGCCTGAAACCTGCTACCCATGGCTCTATTGCTGCGCCTGATTTGCATGCATGTTTGAGATTGTACGGATGGTGCACAATGCCGATGCCCATACGTGTGTGTATGTGTACGTGTGTGTAGGAGCCCCTGGCTGCGGGAGGCGCTCATGACGGTGAGAGGCGTAAGAACAATCCCTGGAGCAATGAGGAAACAGAAACGCTCGTTTACCTTGTTGAATTGTTAGAGGGTGGCAAGGGGAAGGTTAGTTGGGCGCAACTCAAAATCATGGACTCGGCCAACGGGCACGTACTCAAGACCAGAGACCAGGTACGTGTGTGTGTGTGTGTGTGTGTGTGTGTGTGTGTGTGTGTGTGTGTGTGTGTGCTGTGTGTACGTGTGTGTGCCACATGGCACCGTGTTCTAGTCCAGAGCAGGCATAGCACTGGATGGTCGCCAGCCCGTGTGTGTGCCTGCGGGTATGATACGTCCGTCAGTATGCTTGTATGTGTGCCCGTGTGTGTCTGTGTGGACTTCAGGTGGCCTGCAAGGACAAGTGGCGTAACCTGACTAAACCGATAAATGCGCAAGAGCTAAAGCAGCTCAGGGCACGAGCGCAGAAAAGGATAAGGAAGCAAGGCTAGCTAAGTCGTGTGCCCAAGCACAGGCGTATTGTCATGGCTCCATGTCATGCCTTCATGAGCGCTGCATAGCGCATACGGCGCTGGCACATAGCTGACAGAGATACCCCAGCACAGGTGCCCTGTCATGGCAGCCATGGAAGCTCTATGATGTTAGGCGCACAGGCTAGGCAGCCACGTCAGGGGTGTGCACCCTGACGTCAATACGTCTGGGCGGCCTTTGGGCTTGACTGCCAAACAGGCTTAGCGTGGGTGCCTGGCTTGTAGATCGTGCAGGTTTCAAAACGTAGCTTATTCATGTTCATTCATCCTCATGTTGACCAAGACTCACTCGATAGCCTCCGTGTGACGTACCGGTATACAGAGACACTGCGCGCTTATGCAGTGGCGTCTGCTGCCAAGACATACGCGGCATTAGAGGGACATCATGTCTTGCTGTGCTCATGCGCAAGGGTTTTAGGATGGGTTGTGCATCACATGACTGGTGCAACTAGATGAGCTACTGGCTCTGTGTGTGGTAATGGAGAGCGCCGACTGAGGTTGGCCGTCGGTCACACATGATTTCTCACAGATAAATGATCACCTTACATCTTTGATTACAGGCGAGATGTGCTCATGTACAACAGTGCGACACAAGCAGTGGTGGTAGAAGGCTGTGTAAGGATGTATCCAAAGCGTATGCACAAAGAGTCACGCGCAGCACGCAGAGCTACTACTCAAGGCTCCAGCACTGGCGCATACAGCATGACTCAATGCTTGGTGTTTCATATCACGAGGGCATCACTGGTCGAATCACATGCGCAAGTATCCGAGTAATGCGCAGCACGCACGCACGCTCGGTATACAGTACCACCAAATCGCGCGCATCATGTCAGCAGATCTGCCTCGCACCCGTATGCTGCGAGCTATCGCGCTCTATAGTCCAAGTGCGTGAGGATCTAAGCTCGTGTGTTCTGTACATGCACCTGGTCACTCATGTGGCAGCACGCCCGCCTTTTTCAGGTTGGCGATCTTGTCTTTGAGATCACCCTGCAGTGCACATACACGACATGCCCGTTTGAAGACAGAGCGACTGCTGCACATTGTTGGCTATGCAAACTGCAATGGCAGGTGTGCAAGAGCGCACCGCAAGCTAATCTACTGTCTGCGCGCACACTCCCATGGTGCATGGCGTAGGCACGATGCCATGAGCGCTGCTGTTCTTCTCTGCGACACGGGAACACCCACTATGATAATGGAACTGCTTGTGGGACTTACCGGCGTGCGTCTGCTAAGCAGCTTCTTATTCGCCGCATCAATCTCCTTGATCTTTACCCACTTCCCTTGCCTACCCAGCCGAACCCACAACTCAATCAGCTCCTTGGTCTCCTCAGCCGTCCAGGGCACGCCCACACGCCGGCCTGTAGGGCCGCGCTCCACACCATCGGAGTCATCCAGGCCCACACGCGGGCTCGGCGGGCCAGCCCCTTCGGGTATCAAGCTCGCTGGCAACACCCTCACACCCTTCCCTGGCGTACCCCCTGCTTGCTGCCTCTGTTGTGGGTTGTTTTTAGGATTGTTAGGATTGTTGTCATTCTGGCCATCATCAGCATCGCTATCTATTTCTATAGCATCTGGGTGTGCAGCTGCTGCGGGCTGGTGTGGTGCAGGGCGCGAGGGTCCGGCTGCAACGGCGGCGGCGTCGTTGCGTGCGCGCTTAGCTGCGGGTTGTGGCGCGTGTGTTGTGTTGGTAGCACCTCGCTTGGTGGCAGATGTGTGGTGCTGGGGGGCGTGTGAAGGACCTGCTATCTGTACTTGATCGTCATCAGCCTGTGTACACACAAACACACACATGTGTGTACACACAAACACACACATACACACACACACACACACACACACACACACAAGGCATGACAAACTCATTCACACTGCGTAGCACGGACAAAGGCAAGGCAGGTGGCATGACAAACGCGCCATGAACAACATATTGTGTAAATGGCTTGCAGTCGGGCCAAAAAGGGGCTTGACAGAGGGAGGCACAAGCATTGACACACACACACACACACGCACGCACGCGCGCACGCGCGCATGCCGTCTCTTACCTGTGCTTGCGTCTGTCGTGTATGCTGTCGTGTCGGCTCCTCGTCCCCCTCCCCACTAACCAAATCAACCACCTCTGCAGCTACTGACTTGTGTACATGAGGGCCCTTGCCCTGTGGAAGCTTGTCATCAGGGCTTGTGCGGGGCGAGCCCTCCTCTGCTGATTGATAGTCATCCAGATCATCATTGAAATCAGATGAGATCTGTGAAACACACACACACACACACACACACACACACACACACACGAAATGGAAGCTCCATAGCACACGGTTGTCGTGCGGGCATTTGCACTTGACTGGCAGCTGGGACTGTGAGCACCGTGTCACCCATACACACACACACAGACACACACGCACACACACAAGTGCTCACCTCTTGCTGTGGTTCAGCTGCACGCGGTCCACCCTGAGCCCGCCTGTCAGGCAGCGCACCATTGCCCCCACCTGCCCCAATCCCAGCTTGTCTCTGCGCTGTGTGTCTATCAGGCGGCCCAACCCTGTCTGTGCCCCGCACGCGTGTGCGCGCTGCGGCTCCCTTGGGCGGTAGAAACTCGCTGTAGGTCTGTTGCAATGCCGTTATAGCCTCCTGGTCTGTTGGCTTTGTTTTCCCCCTCAACCGCACCCACGAGTCTGGTAGTGTGCGTTGTGCGTCTTTGGCCCAGGTAACCACACGCTTCCACTGTACACACATACAAACACACATGCACACACGCACAGACGTAGCACACCCGTCTGTGGAAGGGTTTCCGTTGCTCCTGTAATGCATTGCTTCAAGGCCAAGGCTTCCGCTGTTTGAGAGCGCTAAGGTCCTCAGTTGTTCCAGTGGCATAACACCCACACACAAACGCACCTCGCCTTTCACGCTGGCCACCTCCTTGATCCTCTGCATGAACGTGTCCAGATCATTGCCTGAACCTTGAGTCAGAGCTTCATACGCTGATTTTTGCCTACGCACACGCACGCAATACGCGAAACATGGCATGCCGTTTGTCACTCTTCTGTGCGCTCCCTCACTATCGCTCTGGCTCTGATCTGCTTAAGCTGTGTCAGTGTGTGTATCTGTGTCTGTGCGTGCGTGTGCTGGAATGGCACACAGCTGTAGAAAACCAAGCGGTACCCACGCGCTTGTGATGGCTTCGTGTTGCTCTGTCAGGCCCAGGGCTTTATCAACCTCTGCTAGTAGACGCTTGAGGGTAGTGCCCTTTATCAAACGCTTGTCTTGACCGTAGAAACCGTAGTGCGGCAGCAGAGAAAAGTAAGCCTGCGATACGTAACACGCATACGTGCTCTTTGTACCTTCCATGTATGCAGTATATGTCTGTGTCTGTGGGGTTGTCTCGCCTCCCCATGACAAAGTGTGTGCGTGTGTGTTGTGTGTCTGTGTGTGTGTTGTGTGTATGTGTGTACCAATGTGTGTGTGTGTGTCATGATCTGACTGACCGACTCTAGCACTTGGTCCGCTGTCCAGGGGTCATCCTCTTGCGAGTCTACCAGCAGTTCATCTGCCCACAGGTCCTCAGGACTCATACCGTAGCCCTGCCAGTATGAGGTGTACTGGGGGTCCGTCGCGTAGTCGCGCACACTGAGCATGTGGGGCAGCGCAGCAGCCAGGCCTGCGGCATCGCGTCGTGCCTTGGCGGTCTCCAAGACCACCCTGCAGACAGTGCAGTACTCCAGAAGGTCACTGAGCGAAGAGCGTGACGCTTTCTGAGGCTGTCAAGTGTCTACCAACACCGCGTGACAGCTGGGTCCGCTGCCTCTGGTGCTGCGTCCCTCACCTGAGGTGCCACCGGACGCAAAGCAGAGGCGGCACTCGGGCGATGCTTTCCTCGCCCTGCTCTAACCGCTCATACAAGAGCTCAAGAAAGCTGGGTGTGGCGCTGAACTGGGGCCCTGCGCTACTGCACGAGTAGTCTGCGTCTGCGAACAACTGGTAGATGTCAACCAACATCGTGTGGCCCTCCCAGGGCGCAGCGCGCACCGCGCAGCAGAGGTTGGACCGAGTCAAGGGGGTGTTGTGCTGCTGGGCGTGCTGTGTATGGTGGGCTTGCCGGGCTACGCAAGCCACCAACGGGCTGCTACAGATATGCGCAATGTATCATGTCAGAGAGCGAAGCGAAGGCAAAGTGCAGCGAAGCGGTGGAAGGCCGCACTCGGTCTCACACCCGTTGGCGCCATCCGGCAAAAGCGCACCATCGCACCCCTGTGCCTTCCTTCCATTTCGTGCTGCTTTCACGCTTTCCAAGCAGCTTACTTAGCCACCCATACTCGCTAGACACCAATCGGCGCGCTCAGTTTGCGTTAAGAAGCGAGGACACGGACGCAGACAGTTCGCGAGATGAGCGCGGATGGGCCTTCCCTGCTGCAGGATCTGCGCAGCAGCATCAGGTCAGTGGTCAGGGGCATTCGGCAAGCCAAGTGGCCTTCATGAGGTCAAGGTTCTGGCGTCTGATGGGAGGTTTAGGTGTTTGATGAGGGCGCGCGCGGGCTTGGGTGTTTTAGGTGTTTTAGGAATCTAGAAGCTCCAGACAATGGCCAGCAGATGCCAATGCCCTCATTCTTCACTGCTCTTGAGCCATCTGCTGTGTGCGCAGGGCCATAACAGGCGTGCAAAAGGGTTGCTCGCGCGAGCGACTCCTCGCCATCCTGCCGCACATGATGGACGTCAAGCGACTGGTCCTGGACCCCGCCAATCAGCCGCAGTGGGCCGCACTGGGCATCACGAGGAGACATCTCTGGCCAGCAGACGCAGACGAGATACTCAGCCAGGCAAGCCACCAGCACGCGTGCCTTGCAACCAAATCTTGCTGTTGCGCACACCCACTGCACAGCGCGCGCAGTCTGACACTAGGCAGCAGAGAAACCGCTGCCCGACGTATGTGTGTGGATGGTGCAGGCGTATGTGTCACTTGTCCCCGTCGTATATGGTGAGCTGTGCGGGGAAATTGAGGCTCACGACCTTACCTGGGATGATCTGCGGACATCGCTCAATGATAAGCTTGGCCTGGCAGACAACCAGCAAGCAGATGAAGCCATAGCCAGCAGGTAAAGAGTGTTGTCACCGGTGAACCACCCTGACCTTGCCTGCAAAGGCTTGTGCAGCCAGCTAGTGTACCTGCGATCTGTGTGTGTTGGGGTTTGGCTCACAGGCTGCTGGAATGGGAGCGTACTTGGGACGCTGCTGAGTCGCCACGTGAAGCGATTGATCAGATCGCTGCCGCGTACCCAAAGCACAGGAACCAGGTGAGCAGCTGACACACACACAGACACACACATACACGCATACACACATGCACACACAGACACACATAACTAATAGCATCCTAATAGGGCATGCAGGGAGTGTGGGGAGGACATGCTAGGCATTTGCTGATTCCGTATATGTGTGTGTGTGTGTGTGTGTTTGGCTATGCTTGCAGCTGCAAGCTATTGACACGTGGTGTAAGCGCGTCTTACGCGCCCTGCCGGAGCCCGACGCTGCAACCATGAACCCACCCCCTGCCAGATCAGACACCCCACACGACACACACACGCAGCACCCATCAAGCAACCGTCATGGACATGCCAAGGACACAGGCGCACCAGCAGCACGCCCACGCGAGGATCGCAGTCAACAGGCCCGCGGCGCGCGCCGGGAGACGGCCCCGCCGCGAGCCCCGTCGCCGCCGCCGTCGCCGATGGATGCGGCCCCCGTCACGGGACCACACCGCAAGGTGGTGCGGTTCAAATCCCCGAGCGTGAGCTCCAAGGGCACTTCAAAAGCTACACACGATGCAAGTAATCCTACTGATGTTCACAGTGAGCTAGAGGCTGCAGGGTTGGGTTACATTATTTACACTAAGGATGAATGGTTGGCATCAAAGAGGGTCGCTGCGCCCTCCACAGGCCCCACCACCCCACACACCACCCGTACCGGTCAGCCACACACGACCCAGGGAAACCGCCAGCACCACCAGCACCACCAGCAGCAACAGGGGGCACAGCGTGCGTCAGACCACGCAGGGTACGTGTCTGATGGTAGTGGCGGTTCTGACAGTGAGAACGACACCTCCCCGCCACGTAAGCGCGTCAAGCCAGGCCGTCCATCGGGCAACAGCATGCGTGGCCAGGCACGCCCAGACGCACGGACCGGGCCCACACATGCGGCCCATGGTGTGCCTAAGGGCGGCCCGGCACGGGGCGGTGGCATCTCACGGCTGCTTGGCCGTGCGAGTGGGTTCAGGCTGGGTGCGGCCACCACTGCTCAAGAGGCCAGTGTTGGTGGTGCCCACGGTGTAGGTAGTGAAGGACACTACCCGAGCAGCGAGTGGCCCAGTGACATACGTGAAGAGGCAAGGGAAGTGAGGGAGATCAGAGAGGGCCGTAAACGCGACCACAGGGGCGGTAACGGGGCTGGACACATCAGCCGCAAAAGAGCGCACACGGGCGCACACCAGGGCGGCACGGGCGACAAGGAGGACCATATGGGTGGTAATGCTGAACAGGGCCAGGAGTTGGACGCACACCAGGGCGGTGCCGACGCAGAGTACAGTGACGGAGACAGAGAGGGTGTCAGTGAGGGTGAACATGTCAGTGATAGTGAAGGTGGTGTGTCTGACGACGATAGATATGAGGGTGTCAAACTGGCGGGTAGTGATCGCGATTACAGTCCAGATGGGGAGGAGGATGTGCGTGTGGGTGGGGAGGAGCCGGCTGAGCCACAGAGGGTGAGTTTGTCTGTATGCGTGCCTCCATGCAAGCACTTCATGCAATCAGTAATGTCCCACGCACAGGCTCCACAGAGGGTGAGTGCACGCATACACGGCTGTACACCTGCTGCCAGCATTCCCAACAATTGGAAGCACATTGGGTGAGGTTGTCAGTATGCATGCGAGGGAGGAAGCATTGTATGAAGAATGTTACATGCCAGGGAGTCATAATAATCTTGCCTTCTGCGCACTTGCACCACACTTGCCACGCCAGACACAGCGTCTCTGTGTTCGTTTCTGCTTGCAGTTTGTGTGGCCCAGGCGTACACGCTCAGACTGGTTTGCTGCGGAAACAAAGAGGCTGTACGAGCTATACTACAGTATACCCAAGCAAAGGGGTATGTCAAGGTGGGCGCCTGTACACCGCCTCTGACAAAGAAACGCGGCGTGCGTGATGTGTGTTCCCTATGCCTGGGACGCCCTCGACACAGCACTTGTCGCCGTTGCACCTGTGTGCATGCAGACTGATCTACGAAGAAGACCGTAAGCACCCTGATGGCCCTCTGTTGTATCCTAACCGCCATCAGGTCCGTTACAGTACCGTTGTCAGCATGACAACCGACGTAACAGCACTCCGCATGCCTGCCTCACGCATGTACTGACATCTTTGCGCCTGATGCATGTACAGACAGAGACAGCTCTTCCCCATGATATGTAACAGTCACTTTTTCTGAGCGCCTGTTCTCCCTTTGCCTGTCAGTGCACGCACACGCGCACACACGCACATACAGTCGCCTATAATGAATCATGTGTCTGTCTGCCTATCATCAAGTGTCTTGTGGTCTCGCATGCGCAGGATAGCATTGGCAGCAAACTGAAGAACGACAGAATACACGGCAAGCGGCCCCCACCAGCTGCTTCGGCACACCCCAGCCACCTAGACAAGGTACAGAAGCCATTGCGTGTTCCACATGGCGGCGCTCACCGTGAAGACCCGCAACCCCACCGCGCTGCACCGCAGCATGGGCCTGCGGGCGGTGCTAGGGATGGGGATGCTGACGTGGATGATGCGAGGGACGAGCGCGCGCAGCAGCGGCCTGGGCGTAGACCACAGCACGCGCAGCACGCACAGCAGCAGCAGGACGCAGAGGAGCCCGCCTTCCAGTGGCCGCCTGCGCACGTCGAGGAAAGGCAGCGTAGGGAGCGCGAGCAGCAGCAGCAGCAGCAGGCAGGCCCACACGCTGATGATGGAATGCCAGACGCGGCCGCGCCAGGAGAGGAGCGCGGAGCAGACAGGGTGAGTGCCACGTTTACTGTGCACATGTACATGTGTGCGTGTGCGTGTGCGTGTGTGTGTGTGTGTGTGTATGCGTGTGTGTGTGTGTGCGTGTGTGTGTGTGTCTGTGTGTCTGTGTGTCTGTGTGTCTGTCATATTGTTTGCATGAGCAGGCAAGTGTACATGGACGTACGTGGTACGATGCGATTCTGTTCTTACGCACCTATGTATATATGCATGTGTGTGTGTGTGTGTGTGTGTGTGTGTCACAGGGTGTCAAGAGACGTCGTCCCCGCACCGAGTGGTCCGCTAAGGAGGTGGCGAGACTGTATGAGCTGCTACCCCAGTGTGTGACGGAATGGGACCTCGCTATGTGAGCTGCACACACACACACACACACACACACGCACACGCACACACGCACACAGACGCGTAGCCTTTATCCTTGTATGCAGTGTGTCCTGTGTACTGCATGAGGGTGTGCTCAAGTCAAGCCCATACTGTCCTGTCAAGTGTCAGTATGCCTCTGTGCATGAAGGCCCTTGTTGACGTCTGTGCGATGCAGATCCCGTCAGATCCACCTAAACGACTTCAGGCACCCTAGGGGACCAGTACTGTACCCGCACAGAGACCCGGTACGTACTCAGGACTTATGCACTTTGCCACCCGCATATGCCCCCATACCTACACTTAGTCTGGCGTCACATGTGTACTAGCATACATTTGACCGTGCCACACACAGCACACGCATGTGGAGGGCGCGATGATGCTTGGTCAGTAAGCATGCGACATTCTCTATGTGTGGTGCACGTACATGTCTGTCTGTATGTGTGTGTATGTGGATATGTGAGCAGGAAAGCATCAAGAACAAGCTCAAAAACGACAGAAAACACGGCAGGGGTCCTTGGGGCCGCCCAGCCGCACCCCACGCACACACACCCAACAAAGCAGACCAGCCGGCGGCCCGCAGACCTGAGCCCATGCAGCACATACACGGTGACACCACACATGGTGGGGCCGCTCGCATGCCCACAGCTCCTAGTGGCCGCCGCCACGATGCCCTATCAGATCATGAGGACCCAATGAACACAGATGGGCACGGCCAGGGTGACGTGGCAGCTGGGCCAAGTAACGGTCACGTTAACGGGCGCAACCAGCTAGAAACGGATATCCACGAGCTGGGTGAGTTGAACACAATGATGGACGAAGGGGACGTGCCTCACTTCGTGCCAGCTCGGTTGTTTGGGGCACAGCACACAGGTGGTGTGCGCAGCGCAGCAAGGGAGGCTCAGGACGGCGCAGGTGCAGGAGCAGCGGGCACACGTGAAGGGACAGGGGTGCAAGAGGCAGCTCAGGCTCCCGCACGTCAGGGCTTCTGGCAGCGACTGTTTGGCTGGCGCAGGAAAACGGTCAACAAGCAACATCCAGATGAAGAGCTGCTCGATGCTGTTAATGCGGGGCCTGAGAGTGGGGGCGCTCATGAGAGTGAGGATGAGAGTGAGGGTGCTGGAGGGAGTGAAGGGGAGGACAGGGGTGGCGAGCATGGCATGCCGCACAACGATCGCGAGGCAGGCACTCATGCTGGCCACCCACACGAAGGGCCACGTGGCGCAGGCGTACAGGGCCAGGCACGTGTAGGGTCCCCACTACAGCCGCAGG
>VFQQ010004806.1_pt1 | contig 11633 bp, 10 predicted proteins | sample 3512341 | NCBI WGS metagenome assembly VFQQ01 (sample SAMN10412373, study PRJNA504923) | tailings metagenome | isolation source: Relicate 2 Philex TSF1 revegetated site | place: Philippines: Tuba, Benguet | collected 2017-08-29 | reverse complement strand
CAAAAATAGAACTTATATTTCTAAATACCAAATATTTGTGTGTGACAAAGTAGAACTAATAAGGCTATGTTTTTTGTTTTTTCTTTTGTGCGCTTGGGAACAGGATATTGTTTAAGATTAAACGATATCCGGGCGAATTAGGATGAAGGTTTAAATCGGTAGGTGGTTCGCCAACCTGGTGTTGGTAATCTTCGGGGTCGTGTCCGCCATAGAATGTCCAAGTTCCTTTTCCGGCAGTTCCATGAATGTATCGGGCTTCGCCTAACGATTTATTATCGGCTAATACAATTACATCGCTTTTTATGAATTGCTTTCTAAACGCGGTTGTTTGCCCCCAAAATCCTTTAACAGTATTGGTATGGTTTTGGTTAAGCATGGTAGGAATCATATCCCATTTAGCGCTAAATTCAAATAAACTAAACACGTCGTTATCTTCTGTAACGGGTCTTGTACCTTGCATGGCATCTATATAACTGTGTTCGTAAATAAACGGATCGTAATACAAGCGGTAATCTTTAAACGCAAAACCTTTGCTAAAATCAAGTTTTTTATCAGCATTCCAATCGGCAGGATCGCCATCAAAAGGTGTTTCGCAAATATCAATGCCATCGGCTGCCAAGGCTATGTCGTATGTATCGGTAGCGCTACACATGGCAAATAAAAATCCGCCACCAATTACATAATCGCGCACTTTTTTTGCAACGGCAAGCTTTAGTTCGCTAACCTTATTAAAGCCATATTTTGCGGCCATTGCTTCGGCTTCTTTTACTTCGGCTTTGTACCATGCGGCATTGGCATAACTCATATAAAATTTTCCAAATTGGCCCGTAAAATCCTCGTGGTGCAAGTGCAGCCAATCGTACATGGGCAGTTTGTTTTGTAATACCTCATCATCAAAAACTATATCGTAAGGAATTTCGGCATAGGTTAATACCAAGGTTACGGCATCATCCCAAGGTTGTTTGGTTTTTGGACTATAAACAGCAATTTTGGGTGCTTTAAGCAATCTAACCATTTCCATATTCACATCGGGCTTTGCAATGGTTGCAAGAATTTCGGTGGTTTGACCTTCACTTATAACATCATAACTTATTCCTCTAATTTTACATTCGCGCTCAATGGGTTCAGCAAAATAAATTAAGAAGCTGCCGCCTTTATAATTTAGCAACCACTGCACTTCTGCATCTTGTTTTAAAACCCAATATGCCAATCCATATGCTTTTAAATGGTTTTTTTGGGTTTGATCCATTGGAATTAAAATTCTGGTTGCATGTGTACTATATGCAACCATTAACAATATAAAAAGCAAGCAACTTTTTATTTTTATGTTTTTTAAAACAGCAGGGGATGTGTATTTAGGCAATTTCATGCGACAAAATTAATTGTTTTTGGTTTTGCTTATACTAACGCTTATTAACTCGTAAAGTTGCCTTAGTTCGGGTGTTTGTTGTAATAATTTTAAATGTTCGGTTATGGTACCTACATCGCCACGAATGGCAGGGCCGGTTTGAGCTTGAGCTGGCGTAATATGTAGAATTTTATTTGCAGTTTCTAAAATAAGAGGCTTTAGTATAGAAAAATCGAAGTGGTGTTTTTGGGCTATTTCTTCTGCAATAAAATACATATGGTTGGTAAAATTATTGGCAAATACTGCCGATAAATGCAAGTATTGTCGCTGTGCAGAATCTACGGCATACACTTTATGCGAAATTTTATCGGCCAATTGTTCTAAAATTCGGTAATTCTCTTCCGAGTTGGCTTCAAGGCAAATGGGTATATTGTTAAAATTATATTGTATGTTTAAACTAAAACTTTGAATAGGCCAAAAAACACCGCAGTTTTCAAAATTTTGCAACGCACTTACAGGAGTTAAACCACTGCAATGCACAACAATTGCTTTGGTTTTTAAGTTGTTGGTAATTTCTAAAATGGCCGTATCCGGAACAGCAATAAAAACCACATCGGTATCTTGTGCAAGTTCATTTAGGTTTGTATAAACCTTGGCATTGCACAAATTGGCCAATTGTTTTGCCGTTTGTGTGTTTCGGCCAAAAACACCTGTAATGCAGGCATTAGACTTTAAAAAAGCGCCGGCAAGTGCAAATGCTAATTTGCCACTACCTATAAAAGCTATGTTAATCAGAATGAGAAGATTTTAAATATCAAAAGTAGTAAAAAAAATTACAATTAAAAATCGGGCTATTTATAACGGTTTAGTCGTTGCCTTCGCCGCGTTTTAGGTTGTATTTTTCTATTTTATTATACAAATGGCTTCGTTGTATGTCAACTTCTTGAGCTGTTTTGGCCACATTCCAACCGTTTTTCTTAAGCTTTTCTTCAATAAAAATACGTTCAACATATTCTTTAAAACTCTGTAAGGTGCTAAAACGTTCGTATATGCTTTTTTCTTCGTCTTTAGCGTTAATCGGACTAGCATAACGTTTTACATCGTCGGCCGTAATGCGGTTTTGCCCTAGAATAAGCAGGCGTTCAACAATATTTCTTAATTCTCTAATATTGCCTGAAAAGTTAAGGTTTTTTAGCTCATCTAATGCTTGCGGCATAAACGTTTTACGTGGGATGCCATTGTCTTCGCAAATTTCTTTTATAAATTTTTCTGCGATTAGCGGAATGTCATCTCTGCGCTCATCTAATGAAGGCACATGAATTAGAATTACACTTAAACGATGGTATAAGTCCATTCTAAAATTGCCTTTTTCTATTTCTTTTAATAAGTCTTTGTTGGTAGCTGCAACAACGCGTACATTAACTTCAATGTCTTTATCGCCACCTACGCGGGTAATTTTATTTTCTTGTAATGCCCTTAAAACTTTAGCTTGAGCCGAAAGACTCATATCTCCAACTTCATCTAAAAATAAGGTGCCGCCATTGGCTTGTTCAAATTTGCCAATACGTTGTTTTATGGCCGATGTAAACGCGCCTTTTTCATGTCCAAATAATTCGCTTTCTATAAGCTCGGCAGGAATGGCTGCGCAGTTAATTTCTATTAATGGGCTTTTAAATCTATTGCTTTTTTCGTGTATCCAGCGGGCCACCAATTCTTTTCCGGTACCATTTTCTCCGGTAATTAACACACGTGCATCTGTTGGAGCCACCTTTTCAATGGTATCCATAATGGTTTTTATTGCCGGTGTATCGCCAATAATTTCTCGGGTTTTGGTAACTTTTCTGCGTAAAACTTTTGTTTCAACAACCAACTCTTTTTTATCTATGGCATTGCGTAAAGTAACCAATAATTTATTTAAATCGGGCGGTTTTACAATAAAATCAAAAGCCCCTTTACGAGTTGCATCCACAGCCATTTCAACGTTTCCGTGCCCGCTAATCATAATAAATGGCATATCGTCATCTATCTCTCGGGCTTTTTCTAAAACAGCCATGCCATCCATTTTTGGCATTTTAACATCGCACAACACTGCATCAAACTCTTCTTCCTCAATCTTTCTTAGTCCTTCTTCTCCATTGGCCGCCTCTTCAACTTGGTAACTCTCGTATTCTAAAATCTCACGTAGTGTATTGCGTATCGACTTTTCATCATCGATTATTAATATTTTGCCCATAACTTTTCTTAAATATTGTTTGCAAAGTGGAGATTTTTGTAGACATATCAAACGGTGTTGATATTTGGTTGATTTTTTTATGACAGACATTCAAAACGCAATTACAAAAGTACTCGGCAGTGGCCATGTGGTTTTATCTACATACCATGTTTCGGGAGGTTTTATAAACCAATCGTATAAAGTAATAACCAACAAAGGAAAGTACTTTGTAAAAACAAACAGTGCAACGGCATACCCAAAAATGTTTGCTAAAGAAATGGAAGGGTTGCAACGGTTGGGTTCAACCCAAACTGTTTACATTCCAATAGTTTACGGCCAATGCACCGTAAATAACCACAGTTTTTTGGTTTTAGAATGGATAGAACAAGGTATAATGCCGTTTGATTTTTATGCAAAATTAGGTAAATCGTTGGCAAAAATGCATTTACATGCTGCTACATATTTTGGTTTGAACCAACACAATTATATTGGCTCTTTGCCTCAATACAATACCGTTTATTATAACTGGCCACAGTTTTTTATAAAATGTCGCATTGAACCTATGCTATTGCTAGCCATTAAGGCCGGCCAATTAAGCGATGTGTATTTAAACCAATTACCGGCACTGTTTAATAATGCCAAAAAGTTATTTGTAGAGGAGCCTCCTGCCTTGTTGCATGGCGATTTATGGTGGGGCAATGTAATGGTTAACGAAGATGGTTTGCCAACGTTAATCGACCCGGCGGTTTATTATGGCAACCGCGAAATGGATATTGCCATGACTTTATTTACCGGTAAATGGCATAACGATTTTTATGATGCATACAATAATGTATATCCGCTGCAAACCGGATGGGAGCAAAGGGTAGATTTTTGTTTAATTTATTACTACTTAATACACTTGGTTTTGTTTGGAAATGTTTACTTGCCCCAAACCAAACGATTAATTGCTAAGTTTGCAAAATAAATGAATTACACAAAAAGCAATTTAGACGACACCATTTGTGCGTTAGCAACCCCAAACGGAACGGGTGCCATTGGCATTATTCGAATTAGTGGCAAAGACGCTATAGCCATAACTGCAAAAATTTTTAGCGGAAAAAATTTATTACAAGCCAATACCCATACTGCTCATTTTGGAAAAATAATTTTCGACAAACAAATAATTGATGAAGTACTTGCAACTGTTTTTGTTGAACCTAAAAGCTATACCGGCGAAAATACGGTTGAACTAAGTTGCCATGGATCGCCATATATTTTGCAACGTGTTTTAGAGGTATTGGTAAGTAATGGTGCCAGGTTGGCTCAACCCGGAGAATTTACTTTACGTGCCTTTTTAAACCAAAAATTAGATTTAAGTCAGGCCGAAGCCGTTGCCGATTTAATAGCCAGTAACAGCAGTGCCTCGCACAAAACAGCCATGCAACAAATGCGTGGTGGCTACAGCCAAGAGCTAAAAAATCTTAGACAAAAACTACTTGATTTTGCATCTTTAATAGAGCTTGAATTAGACTTTAGCGAAGAAGATGTTGAATTTGCAAGCAGAAACGAATTGTACAACCAAGTATCTGCCATAAAACAGTTTGTAGCTGCATTAATACAATCGTTTAAGTACGGAAACGTAATTAAACAGGGTATTCCAACAGTAATTGCAGGCAAACCAAATGCCGGAAAAAGCACATTGTTAAATGCCTTGTTAAACGAAGATCGTGCTATTGTAAGCAATATAGCAGGTACCACACGCGATGTTATTGAAGAAATGCTTGTTATTGATGGTTATATGTTTAGGTTAACCGATACCGCCGGTATTAGAAAAAGTGCCGATATTATTGAAACCATTGGTATTGAAAAAACATGGGAGAAAATTAGCAAAGCCAGCATTGTATTGTATTTGTTTGATGCTTCTATTACAACTCCCGAACAGCTAAAACTTGAATTGGATGCAATTGAATTGCATGATGCACAAATTATTCCAATAGCCAATAAAATAGACTTGTGCACAACAGCTGCTCTGCAACAATTTAGGGCATTCGAAAATGTTATTTATTTATCTTCGTTAAATAAAACACATATAACTGAGTTACTGGAAACATTAAGCAAATTGGCACATGCACAAACCGGCGAAAACGATTTGGTTGTAACCAATACGCGACATGTGCAGGGTTTGCAAAACGCATACGATGCATTGGCAAATGTATTAAATGGTATGGATGCCGGAATTACAGGCGAGTTGCTTGCATTTGATTTAAGAGCTGCCATCGAAGCACTATCGGAAATACTGGGTTTAGTAACTACCGATGAGCTATTAGGTAATATTTTTAGCCGTTTTTGCATCGGAAAGTAAATAGCTTTATGTTACTTTTTAAATCCTTGTTTTTGTTCGTCACAAAGAAAATTTTGCTCACGCCCTGCGCTCATCGGGGCATCCTCGAAAAAGGTAATTTTTTGGCATTGTATTCCTCATGTTAATTCCACTATAAGAGCGCATTCGAATTCAACTCAAATCTACCTGGCGCATACGAGGTGTGCGGTGGGGGTCAAGCAAAGGAGCGAAATTTTAATTTTCAGGCCTAAGGAAGGGTTGGGTTGCGCGAGAAAATTAAAATTTGGCTTTGCTTGGCTCCTTTGGCTCCACCTTTGGAGAAGCAAAGGTGGAAAAAAGAAAATATTACCAGAATTTTGATAGTACCTGAATCATGAATAACACATTTGAATGTTTTAGAGGCTTTTTATGGTCTGACTATATAACTGAAAAATATTAGTATTGTCTTTAATGAAAAAAAACTCAAATATTTGTATATCAATACAGTGTACGCATTTCGCCCCCAGTATAGTCAAGGCATTGCTTTACCATCCGACTTCATAAGTCAAGTAATAACTTTACTAAATACTTGCAATAGTCAAGTATTAGCTTTACTTTTGCCCTGTCAAAGTCAATCTATAACTTTACTTTATGGGCAAGAAATCACTTCAACTGCAACAGCTTAACAGCAAAATGCTGGGCTTTGCCTCACTCAAACAGGTGGCCATGCCACCCACCGGATGGATAAAAGCCATCCGCACCGCCATTGGCATGTCTATGCAGCAATTGGGCAACAAGTTGAATGTTTCCAAGCAAGGCGTCATGGACATTGAGAAGCGGGAAAAAGACGGTTCTATTACCATCAAATCCCTGCGGGAAATTGCCCGTGCTATGGATATGCAGTTGGTGTATGGGTTTGTACCCAATGACGGATCGCTGGATGCCCTCATTGAAAAAAGGGCCACCGAACTGGCCACCCAAATTGTGATGCGTACCGCCAATACCATGAAGCTGGAAGACCAGGCTAATTCAAAAAAGCGGATTGAAGCCGCCATCAGGGAAAGGGCAGCAGCCATTAAAAACGAAATGCCTAAAATTTTATGGGATTAGACTTAGACTACATTGATGGTCAAACCCCTTTAGATGAAGAAGAGAAAGACGGGCTGCTCATTCCTACCATTGCCACCCGTGGCGAGTTAGATGAATTTGAGCAGCAGAATATAGAACAAGCCGTACAATGGACACTGGGGCGTTCCTTTAAGCCGGATACGGTTTTTACGGAGGAGTTCATCCGAATGGTGCATAAACGCATGTATGCCGATGTATGGGCATGGGCAGGTGAGTTTCGCAAAACCAACCAAAACATTGGTATAGACAAATGGCAAATACCCACCGAGCTAAGGTACCTGCTGGATGATATCCGCTATTGGCACGAAAACAATACCTACCCACCCGATGAAATTGCCGTGCGGTTCAAACACCGCATTGTAAGCATCCATTGTTTCGCCAATGGCAACGGTAGGCACAGCCGCCTCATGGCCGACATCATCATTGAGAAAATCTACAAGCAGCCCGTATTCAGTTGGGGCGCTGCCCTGAGCTTGTCGATGGGTGCAGCCAACCTGTCCAGCGAAGGCGATGCCCGGGCAGCCTACCTCAAAGCAGTAAAAGCAGCCGACCAGGGCGATTACAGTTTACTCCTGGCTTTTGCCCGTTCCTGATAATCCCATTCATAGCCATTCGTAAGCCTCCACCGGAGGCTTTTTTGCTGTTGTTACACCCCACAACGGAGGAAATCCGAAGGGGCAGTTGCAGGCTTTGCAAACTTTGCAAGCTTGCAAAATAAGTCGGTACACCCTTTATTTTATTTGTTAAACAGTTTCCTTGTTAATACTATCCTTGTTGGTTATTTGTTGCCCAATTAACTGAAATCCTTGATAATTAAGGGTTCAGTAATTTTTGTATCGGAAAGTAACTTACATTATAATAACCAAATTGGGTTAAGTGCAAAAACTTAACCTAATATTTTTGCATAAACGATTTCCTGTTTATTTATGGTAATCAGATTGTTATATTGTAATTGTGTTGAAGCTTACCATTAAAAAACTGGCCGTGTAAAAGAAAATTTTGGCACTTTTGGCTCAAAAATTAACTTTGCCAAAATCTTAACCACTTTGAATCGTTCAGTTAACAAATTCCCTGCAACACTTTTATTGGCCGATGGCACCGTTTTTTACGGCACTTCTATTGGAAAAATAGGCACCACAACCGGAGAAATTTGCTTTAATACCGGCATGACCGGCTATCAGGAGGTTTTTACAGATCCTAGTTACTCAGGCCAAATTTTGGTTGAAACCAACGTACATATTGGCAATTATGGTATTTTAAATGCTGAATCAGAATCCGATTCGATAAAAATTGCCGGTTTGGTATGTAAGAGTTTTAATATACCATTTTCGCGCAAGCATGCAGAACTTTCTACACAAGAATATTTTGCACAACATAATTTAATTGGTATTGCCGATGTAGATACCCGGGCTGTGGTTAGACATATTCGCAGCAAAGGCGCTATGAATGCCATTATTAGCAGCGAAGGAAAAACCATAGATGAATTAAAAGCCGAGTTAGCCGCTGTACCTGGCATGGAAGGTTTAGAATTGGCATCAACAGTATCTACACCACAAACTTATTATATGGGCAACCCTGAATCGCCAAGGAAGGTGGCCGTATTAGATTTTGGTGTTAAACAAAATATTTTACGCTGTTTGGTTGAACGCGACAATTACTTAGCCGTATTTAATGCCAAAACGCCATTGGATGAAATTTTAAAATTTAATCCGGATGGTTTTATGCTAAGCAACGGCCCCGGCGATCCCGGAGTAATGCCATATGCTGTTGAAACAGTAAAACAAATGGTTGATACAGGTATACCACTTTTTGGCATTTGTTTGGGGCACCAAATTCTTTGCGAAAGTCAAGGATTAAAAACCTTTAAAATGCATAATGGTCATCGAGGTTTAAATCATCCGGTAAAAAATTTACAAACCGGTAAATGCGAAATTACTTCGCAAAACCATGGATTTGCTGTAGATGCATCAGAAACCAACAACCATCCAACCGTAGAGCTAACGCATATAAACCTTAACGACAATACTGTTGAAGGAATAAAGTTAAAAAACAAAGCCGCATTTTCGGTTCAATACCACCCCGAATCGGCACCAGGCCCGCACGATAGCCGCTATTTATTCGACGATTTTGTAAACTTAATAAACCAACATAAAAACATATGAGCTTAATTGTAGATATTAAAGCACGTCAGGTGCTAGACAGCAGAGGTAACCCAACCGTAGAAGCAGAAGTTATAACCGAAGCCGGCTTTTTAGGTCGCGCAGCCGTTCCTTCGGGTGCAAGTACCGGTGCTCACGAGGCGGCCGAATTGCGCGATGGCGATAAGCATACGTACCTTGGTAAAGGTGTTTTAAAAGCGGTAAAAAATGTTAACGAAGCCATAGCCGAAAAACTTATTGGCGTAGATGTGGCCGACCAAAATGGTATTGACCGCAAAATGATAAAATTAGATGGTACCGACAATAAATCGAATTTAGGTGCCAACGCAATTTTGGCTGTTTCTATGGCTGCCGCTAAAGCGGCTGCTGCCGAGGCCGATTTACCTTTATACCGTTATATTGGTGGTGTTAATGCAAATACTTTGCCTATTCCATTAATGAATATCTTAAACGGTGGTGCACATGCCGATAATGCCATCGATTTTCAGGAATTTATGATTATGCCTACCAATGCCGATACGTTTAGCGAAGCTTTGCGCATGGGTGTTGAGGTTTTTCATGCCTTAAAAAGTGTATTAAAGAAAAAAGGATATAGCACAAACGTTGGAGACGAAGGCGGTTTTGCCCCTGATATTAAAAGTAACGACGAAGCTATTGAAACGGTATTAAAGGCCATCGAATCGGCCGGATACAAACCCGGCAAAGATATTTTTATTGCCATGGATGCCGCAACAACCGAATTCTACGACGAAAAAACCGGATTATATACTTTTAAAAAATCAGATAAACGCGAAATGTCGTCGAGCGAAATGGTTGCATTTTGGAAAGACTGGGTTAACAAATATCCAATTATTTCGATAGAAGATGGTTGTGCAGAAGACGATTGGAAAGGTTGGAAAGAATTAACCGAAGTTATTGGCAATAAATGCCAGTTAGTTGGCGATGATTTATTTGTAACCAATACCAAACGTTTAGGAAAAGGTATAGAAGGTGGTGTGGCTAATTCAATTCTTGTAAAAGTTAACCAAATAGGTACTTTAACAGAAACAATAAATGCCGTAAACATGGCCACCGCTGCTGGTTATACCAATATTATGAGTCACCGAAGTGGCGAAACCGAAGATACTACCATTGCCGATTTAGCAGTAGCTTTAAATAGCGGCCAAATTAAAACAGGTAGCGCAAGCCGCACCGATAGAATTGCTAAATACAACCAATTAATCCGCATCGAAGAGGAGTTGGGTAAAAATGCACATTATTTAGGCAAATCGTTTAAATACGCAAAATAAATTATGTTTTACATTAACCACAAAGTGGCGCTTTAGCGCGGCTTTGTGGTTTTTTATTGCTATTACTTTTTTTTGAACCAACAACCCTTGCATATAAACATTGAAACTGGTACCGTTTTATTGGTAAATAAACCGTTACGCTGGACCAGCTTTGATGCGGTGAATAAATTAAAAATGATGCTAATTCGTTGGTTATACAAACAACAACCACCAACAGAAGCTAAAAAGATAAAAGTTAAAGTGGGGCATGCAGGCACCCTCGATCCGTTGGCAACCGGTTTGCTTATTGTATGCATCGGAAAAGAAACCAAAAATATTGATGCTTACATGGGCATGGATAAAACCTATACAGGCAGTTTTTATTTAGGTGCCACAACACCCAGCTACGATTTAGAAACAGAAGTAAACGCAACCTTTCCAATAAACCATATTACCAACCAAATGATTTATAATGCGGCAAATGCTTTAAGCGGGGCACAACAACAATTGCCTCCTGTATTTTCTGCCATTAAAAAAGACGGTAAAAAAGCTTACGAAGCGGCTAGAAAAGGAGAGGAGATTGTATTAAATCCTAGAAGTGTGTTTATAAATAGCTTTGAAATTACAGCTATTGAATTGCCATTGGTTCAATTTAAAATTACTTGCAGCAAAGGAACCTACATACGCAGTATTGCCAACGATTTTGGAAAATTATTGCACAGTGGGGCTTATTTAAACAGTTTATGCCGCACACAAATAGGTAAATTTAGCTTAAACAATGCCTACCATATGCAAGATTTAATTGCCCATTTCGGAGAAGAAATAGCTGCAAAAACAGATTTGTAGTTTACCATTAAAAAACTGGCCAATAGAAAGATTTTTAGGATTAAATTCGTTCTAAAATTAAACAAAATAGTCGTTCCTTAAAAAGCTATTTCAACACACAGCAGCAACGAATTTTTAATTATTTAGATGATTTTAAATTGCAAGAAAGCCAAGATTTACAAGCAAAATCTTGCAAATTCATACAAGTAAATTGTTATTAAAACTACGATTGATCATCATCTATTAGTTATGTGGGAAAAGTGAATTTTTGCAAGCATAGAGGTCGCTTCTTATTAAGAACTTGTATCCCAAAATGCCACATCCCACGATTTTCTTTCCACTTTTTACTGCAAAAAGTGGAGCAAAAAACTTCGATGAGCAAGGCGCTTTG
>VFQQ010004805.1_pt1 | contig 11635 bp, 9 predicted proteins | sample 3512341 | NCBI WGS metagenome assembly VFQQ01 (sample SAMN10412373, study PRJNA504923) | tailings metagenome | isolation source: Relicate 2 Philex TSF1 revegetated site | place: Philippines: Tuba, Benguet | collected 2017-08-29 | reverse complement strand
GCCATCGCGAGAACCAGAACGTGCTTCTTCATGGTGATGCTCACTCCAAGGGAGGGGTTAGGACCAAAAACAGCTCAACCGTGGCGGCTGAAGACCCGGGCGAGGCATGCAAGTTCCAGACCCGCGCAGGGCGGCTCCGGCACCGGCGATGCCCCATGGTGGGGATCGCCGGCCATTCTAGTCAAGCGTGCAGCCCTTTTTGGCGCAATTCCACCAGCGTGGCGTCCAGGCATTTCAGGATCAGCGCCACCATTTCGTCGATCTGGGCCCGCGTCATCACCAGCGGCGGCGCAATGATCATGCGGTCGCCCACGGCGCGCATGATCAGGCCGTTCTTGAAGCAGTGGGCGCGGCACATCATGCCCACGGCCAGCTCCGGGTCGTACATCGCCCGGCTGGCCTTGTCCTTCACCAGCACCAGGCCACCCACAAAGCCGCAGGTTTCGGCCATGCCCACCAGCGGGTGCTGGCCGATCTCGGCGAAGCGCTGCGCCAGGTGCGGGCCCAGCTCCTCACGCACCTTGCGGGGCAGCTCCTCGCGCTCCATCAGCTCCAGGTTGGCCAGGGCCACGGCACAGGCCACGGGGTGGCCGCTGTAGGTGTAGCCGTGGTTGAACTCGCCGCCCTGCTCGATCAGCACCTTGGCCACGCGGTCGCCCACCATCACGCCGCCCAGGGGCACGTAGCCGCTGGTCACGCCCTTGGCGAAGGTCACCAGGTCGGGCCGGTAGCCGAACTTCTCGTACGCGAACCAGTGGCCCAGGCGGCCGAAGGCACAGATCACCTCGTCGCTGATGAGCAGGATGCCGTACTGGTCGACGATGCGCTGGATCTCGGGCCAGTAGGTGGCCGGCGGAATGATCACGCCGCCCGCGCCCTGCACCGGCTCGGCGATGAAGGCCGCCACCCGGTCGGCGCCGATCTCGAGGATCTTCTCTTCGAGCGAACGCGCCGCGCGCAGGCCGAAGTCGGCCTCGCTCTCGCCGGGCAATGCGTTTTCCAGGTAGTAGGGCTGCATCACGTGGGTGATGCCCGGGATCGGCAGGTCGCCCTGCGCGTGCATGCCGCTCATGCCGCCCAGCGACGCGCCGGCCATGGTGGAGCCGTGGTACGCGTTGTGGCGGCCGATGATGGTCTTGCGCTGCGGCTGGCCCAGCAGGTCCCAGTAGCGGCGCACCAGGCGCACGTTGGTGTCGTTGCTCTCACTGCCACTGGAGCTGAAGAACACGTGCTCGAACCTGCGCCCGCCCACCTCGGGCGCCAGCGCCGCCAGTTTGGCCGCCAGCTGCGCCGCCGGCACGTTGGTGGTCTGGAAGAAGCTGTTGTAGTAGGGCAGCGTCATGAGCTGCTGGTAGGCCGCGTCGGCCAGCTCCTTGCGCCCGTAGCCCGCGTTCACGCACCACAGCCCGCTCATGGCGTCGAGGATCTTGTGGCCCTCGCTGTCCCAGATGTAGATGCCCTCCGCGCGCGTGATCACGCGCGCGCCGCGCGTGGCCAGGTCACCGTGGTCGGTGAAGGGGTGGATGTAGTGCGCGCTGTCCAGCGCCTGGATGGCTTTGGTGTCTTGCTGTTCGGCGCGGCGCACCAGGGCCGGCGGGGCGATCAGGGTGGAGGTGTTCATCGGCGGGTTCCAGGTCAGACGTGCGTCAAACGTGCAGGAGCAGGTGTTCCCGCTCCCAGGGCGAAATCACTTTCATGAACTCGTCGAACTCGAGTTCCTTGATCTCGGTGTAGATGGTCACGAACTCGTGGCCCAGCACCTCGTGCAGGTCGGGCTCGCGGCGCAGCCAGTCGAGCGCCTCGCCCAGGCTGCGCGGCAGCGCGTAGGGCGAGAGGTAGGCGTCGCCCTTCATCTCGGGCTTGGGCTTGATCTTGTTCTTCATGCCCAGGTAGCCGCAGGCCAGCGTCATGGCCATGGCCACGTAAGGGTTGGCGTCGGCGCCGATCACGCGGTTCTCGATGCGCCGCGCCTCGGGCGAAGCGATGGGCGAGCGGATGCCGACCGTGCGGTTGTCGTGGCCCCACTCGATGTTGATCGGCGCGGCCGTGTGGCGGGAGAGGCGCCGGTAGCTGTTCACGTACGGCGCCACCAGCGCCATCGCGGCCGGGATGTAGCGCTGCAGACCGCCGATGTAGTGGAAGAAGGCATCCGAGCCGGTGCCGTCGTCGTTGCTGAAGATGTTCTTGCCGGTTTCCCGGTTCAGCACGCTCTGGTGCATGTGCATGGCGCTGCCCGGCTCGCCCGCGATGGGCTTGGCCATGAAGGTGGCGTACATGTCGTGGCGCAGCGCGCATTCGCGCACCGTGCGCTTGAAGAAGAACACCTCGTCGGCCAGGCCCAGCGGGTGGTCGTGGAAGAAGTTGATCTCCATCTGCCCGGCACCGATCTCGTGGATCAGCGTGTCCACGTTCAGGCCCATCACGTTGCAGTACTCGTAGATCTCCTCGAACAGCGGGTCGAACTCGTTCACCGCGTCGATGGAATACGCCTGGCGCGAGGTCTCGGCGCGGCCGCTGCGGCCGATGGGCGGGCGCAGCAGCGTGTTCGGGTCGGTGTTGCGCGCGGTCAGGTAGAACTCCAGCTCGGGCGCGATGACCGGGTCCCAGCCCTCGGCGGCGTACAGGTCGCAAATGCGGCGCAGCACGCTGCGCGGCGCGTAGGGCACCAGCTGGCCCTTGTGGTCGAAGCAATCGTGAATCACCTGCGCCGTGGGGTCGGTGGCCCAGGGCACGATGCGCACCGTGGTCGGGTCGGGGCGCAGCTGCATGTCGCGGTCGGTCGGCTCCACCACGTCGTAGTACGGGCCGCTGGCGGGCTGCTCGCCGGTCACGCTCATGGCCACGATGGCATGCGGCAGGCGCATGCCACGGTCTTCGGTGAACTTCACGCGCGGCAGGATCTTGCCGCGCGCCACGCCGGTCAGGTCGGGCACCAGGCACTCGACTTCGGTCACGCGGTTCTCGTTGAGCCAGCTCTCCAGCTCGATGAAATTCTTGGGGGCGCTCATGGCCTGCTCCTGGTTCTGTGTGGGTGGTTCGTTCGTGCTCGGGGGTGGGCGAGCGAACCTAACCAGGCTGGCTGCGCGCCAGGTCACTCGCCTGCAGGCGCAGGCTCATGCGTTGGCGGCAAGCGCGGCCGAAGGCTTCGAAGATCGCGGCGTAGAACGGCGTTTCCCAACAGCGCCACTCCGGGTGCCACTGCATGGCGTAAGCAAAGGTGCGTGCGCCCTTGACCGAAAACGCTTCCACCAGGCCGTCGGGCGCCCAGGCCAGCGGTGTCAGGCCCTCGGCCAGGCGGGCGATGCCCTGGCCGTGCAGCGAATTCACCTGCGCCGTGGTGCCTTGCGCCCACTCGGCGAAGGCGCTGCCCTCGGCGATGCGGATCGGGTGGCGCGGCGCGTACTGCTCGTCGGGCGGCGCGCCCTTCGGTTCGCGGTGGTCGTTCATGCCGGGCACGTTCTGCACCTGCTGGTACAGCGCACCACCCAGGGCCACGTTGATTTCCTGGAAGCCTCGGCAGATGCCCAGCAGCGGCACGCCCTGGTGCACGCAGGCCTTCACCAGCGCCAGCGTGAGCCGGTCGCGCTCGGCGTCCAGCGGCAGGCTCGGGTCGGCCACCTCTTCCTGAAAGTGCGAGGGGTGCACGTTCGAGGGCGAGCCGGTCAGCATCACGCCGTCCACCATCGCGATCAGTTCGTCGATCTGCTCGGCGTCGGCCAGGGGAAACATCACCGGCTGGGCCTGCGCGCCGACCTTCACGGCCCGCGCGTACTTGTCGCCCAGCAGCAAGAAGGGCATCTGGTGCCCGTGATCGCCCAGCAGGCGATGGTCGGCCGGCAGCCAGACCATGCATGGCGGCTTGTTCATGGAATCTCCTGACGGTCAGCGGCCATTGTGGCCAGGGAATTGGATGACAATGAGGGCCAGTTGCGCCCCCCGCATGGTGCCACTTAACGCGCCCCGGCGTCTTTGCTTTTCATGCTCTCCGAATACCTGCTGGCCGAGATGAACCGCCTGGGCGCACAAGACGCCCTGCCCCTGCACCGCCAGCTCTACGAGGCGCTGCGCCGCGCCATGCTCGACGGCAAGCTCGGCGCCGGCGAACGCCTGCCCTCCAGCCGCGATCTCGCGCAGGACCTGAACCTCTCGCGCAACACCGTGGTGGCCGCCATCAACCAGCTCAGCGTGGAGGGCTACCTGGCCAGCCGCGTGGGCAGCGGCACCTACGTGAACGACCACGTGCCACGCGCCAGCGGTGTGCGTGCCGCACGCGGTGCGCTGGCACAAGCCCCGCACCACCAGTCGCCGCACCTGTCGGCGCGTGGCGAGGCACTCGCCCATCGCTTCAACGCCACCGAGCTGGAGGTGCAGCCCTTCACCCCGGGTATCGCGGATTTCAGTGCCTTCCCGCTCGCGCTGTGGCAGCGCCTGCAGAACAAGCACTGGCGCATGACCTACCCGGACATGCTCGACTACAACACCAGCGGCGGCTACGCGCCGCTGCGCCGCGCCATCGCCGACTACCTGCGCGTGTTCCGCAGCGTGCAGCTCGAGGCCGACCAGGTCATCGTCACCACCGGCACCCAGCAATCGCTGGAACTTTGCGCGCGCCTGCTGGCCGACCACGGCGACACCGTGTGGGTGGAAGACCCGGCCTACTGGGGCGCGATGAAGGCCTTCATCGCCAACGGCCAACGCGTGCACCCCGTGGCCACCGACGACGAAGGCATCCACCCCACCGAGGCCGACGACGCACAGCCGCCCAAGTTGATCTACGTCACGCCCTCGCACCAGTACCCCACCGGCGCGGTCATGTCGCTGGCGCGGCGCCACCAGCTGCTGGCCACCGCACGCACGCACGGCGCCTGGGTGCTGGAGGACGACTACGACAGTGAATACCGCTTCAGCGGCCCGCCACTGTCCAGCCTGGAGGGGCTGGACCTGGACGGCCGCGTGCTCTACATGGGCACCTTCTCCAAGGTGCTCTACCCCGGCCTCAAGCTCGGCTACCTCGTCGTGCCCAAGGGCTTGGTGGAGCCCTTCCGCCAGGCCCACTACGACCTGCACCGCCCCGGCAACATGCCCACGCAAGCCGCACTGGCCGAGTTCATCGAGATGGGCCACTTCGCGAGTTCGCTGCGCCGCGCGCGCCAGACCTACGCCGAGCGCCGCCAGTGCCTGCTCGAAGGCCTCAAGCCCGTGCTGGGCGACGGCCCCGACGCACCGCGCATCAGCGGCGCCGAACAGGGCCTGCACCTGTGCCTGCGCCTGCCCGCACCCATCGACGACCAGGCCATCGCGCAGCGCCTCGCGCAGCAGGGCCTGATCGTGCGCCCGCTCTCCGCCTACTGCCTGCGCCGCCAGGACATGCGCGGCCTGGTCATCGGCTACGGCTACGCCGCGCTGAGCGAGATCCAGCGCTGCGGTCCGCTGGTGGCGGCGGCGGTAAAGAAGGCGGTGGGCTAATCAGCCGGCGATGCCGCCGAACTCGCGCCAGCCGCTCACGGCCACGCCCTCGCGTTCGTAGCGGCCGGTGCCGCCGAACACCAGCTGCGGCGCAGCGGTGCGCTCGCGCTGCTGTTCGGCCAAGGTGGCCCAGCGGTGAAGGCCATCGAACCAGTCGCTCGCCACCGTGCTGCCCGATTTGATCTCCACCGGCCGCAAGCCCTCGGGGTCATCGATCAACGCGTCGACTTCATGGCCGATGTGGTCGCGCCAGAAGAAAAGGTCGTTGGCCTGGCCGTCGTTGTACCGGCGCTTGAGCAACTCCCCCACCACCCAGGTCTCGAACAAGGCGCCGCGTGCGGGGTGCGTCTCCAGCATCTGGCGGTCACGAATGCCGAGCAGCCAGGCCATCAGGCCGGTGTCCAGAAAGTAGAGCTTGGGCGTCTTCACCAGGCGCTTGCCGAAGTTGCGGTGGTGTGGCAACAAGCGCATCACCAAGTAGCTGGTCTCCAGGACGGAGACCCACTCGCGCGCCGTGTTGCCGGCGATGCCGGCCTCGGCCCCCAACGCCGCCATGTTCAGCAACTGCCCCGAACGCGCCGCGCACAGGCGGATGAAACGCTGGAACTGGCCGAGGTCGCGCACCTCGATGAGCTGGCGCACGTCTCGCTCCACGTACGTGGCCACGTAGTTCGCGAACCAGTCGCCCGGGGCCAGCGGCCGGTCGTGCAGGGCCGGGTAGCCGCCCTGAAGCAACCAGTCATCGAGACGGGCAGGCGCGCGCGCCGCCCCCAGCTCCGACAAGGCCAGCGGCAGCAGCTCCACCCGGCCCACCCGCCCGGCCAGCGACTGCGTGATGCCGGCCATGAGCTCGAACTGCGCCGACCCGGTGAGCACGAACTCGCCCATGCGCCGGTGCTGGTCCACGATGCCCTGCAGCCAGGACAGCAGTTCGGGGCAACGCTGCACCTCGTCGAGCACGGCGCCGTCGGGAAACCGGGCCAGAAAACGCTTTGGGTCGTTCAAGGCGAACTGCCGCTCCTCCGGGTTCTCCAGGCTCACATAGGGCTTGTCGGGAAACACCGCGCGCGCCAGCGTGGTCTTGCCCGACTGCCGCGGACCTGTGAGGGCAACAATGGGGAAGCCCCGGGCCAGGCGTTGCAGCGCGGCGGCTCCGTGTCTGGGGATCATTTACAAATCAGAGTTTGAATTGCAGATTTGTAAGACTACACGCTCACACCACGTCGCGCAAGCGGTGCCACAGCATGCCCAGCGCCAGGCTGGGCGTGCGCAGCAGCCGCCCGCCCGGGAAGCGGTGGTGGCGCAGGCGCGCGAACACGTCGAAGCGGCCGGCCTGGCCGAGCACGGATTCGGCCACCAGCTGGCCGGCCAGCCCGGTGAGCGCCACGCCGTGGCCGCTGAAGCCCTGCAGGTAGTACAGGTTGTGGCCCAGGCGGCCGAAGTCGGGCGCGCGGTTCATGCTGATGTCGACGAAGCCGCCCCACACGAACTCGATCGGCACGGCGCCCAGCGCAGGGAACACCTGCGCCAGCCGGGCCTGCATCGCGGCCTGCAGGTTGTGCGGCGTCATGGTGGTGTAGCTCACGCGGCCGCCGAAGAGCATGCGGCGCTCGGCGCTGAAGCGGAAATAGTCGAGCACGAAATTGTTGTCGCACACCGCGGCGTCGCCGGGAATCAGGCGTTCGGCCAGGGCCGCGGCCACCGGCGCGGTGCCCACGATGTAGGTGCCCACCGGCATGATGCGCGGCGCGATCTCGGGCGCGACCGCGGGCCCGTACTCGGGCAGCATGCAGTTGCCCGCGAGCACGCCGAAGCGCGCCGAGACCTGGCCCTTCTCGGTGCGCGCGACCAGCGTGTCACCGCGCTGCAGCGCCGTCACGGCCGAGTGCTCGAAGATGCGCACGCCCGCGGCTTCGGCGGCGCGCGCCAGGCCCAGTGCGTACTTGAGCGGGTGCAGGTGGCCGCTGCGGGTTTCGCGCGCCGCGGCCAGGTAGCGGCCGCTGTCGATGTGGCGCTTCACCGCCTCGCCCTCGGCCCAGTCCACCGCAATGCCACGTGCGGCCAGGCCGTCCATCTCGGTGCGCAGGTCGCGCGCCTTGCGCGCCGAATCGGCCACGTACACGTAGCCGAAGCGGCGGTCGCAGTCGATGCCGTGTTCGGCGATGCGCCGGTCGATCAGGTCGATCGCCTCCAGCGACATGGCCCAGGCGCGGTCGGCGTCTTCGCGGCCCAGCTGTTCCTCGAACGGGCCCTGCCCGCTGGCGTAGCCCACGATGGCCTGGCCACCGTTGCGGCCGCTCGCGCCGCTGCCGATGCGGTCGGCCTCGAGCACCACCACCGACAGGCCGCGCTGCGCCATCTCCAGCGCGGCCGACAGGCCGGTGAAGCCGGCGCCGACCACCACCGCGTCGGCCTGGAGGTGCGCCTGCAACGGCGCGCGCGCCGGGCCGCGTTCCACGCTGGCCTCGTAGTAGCTGCGCTGGTTGAGCTGGGTGTCCGAGCCGATCAACGACATCTCAAGCGCCCTGGCTGCGTGCCACGCGGCCCGCGAGATACGTCCAGACGAAACACGCCGCGGCGTTGCTCGTGAGCTCGGCGTGGTCGTAGGCCGGGGCCACCTCCACGCAGTCCATGCCGATCCAGTTCAGGTCGGCCAGGCCCTCCAGAAACGTCAGCACCTGCGAGCTCGTCAGCCCGCCCGGTTCGGGCGTGCCGGTGCCGGGCGCAAAGGCGGGGTCGAGCACGTCGATGTCAAGGGTGAGGTAGGCCGGCCGATCACCGAGGCGCGCGCGGATCGCCTGCAGCGTGGGCTCCAGTCCCTTGCCGTCGAGCCCGCGCAGCGCGCGCGCGTTGAAGATCTGCCCGCCCTGATCGGCCACGTAATCGCGCGCAGCTCGCTCGCCACTGGAGCGGATGCCCACCTGCACCGTGTGCGCCGGGCTCACCAGGCCTTCCTGGATCGCCTCATACGTCCAGGTGCCGTGGCCCGAAGGCTCGCCGAAGTGGTCGACCCAGGTGTCGCAGTGCGCGTCGAAGTGCAGCAGCGCCAGCGGCTGGCCGTGGCGCGCACGCGCGGCACGCAGCAGCGACAGGGTGACGGAGTGATCACCACCCAGAAACACGCAGTGGTGCTTCGCCATCAGCTCGGCCGCCTGCCGCTCGATGTGCGCGCGCACCTCGGGCAGCGGCGAGGCGTTGGGCAGACGCATGTCGAGCGCATCGCCCACGTGCTCCAGTGGCGAGACGTCGAACACCGGGTGGATGCCGTCGCACAACATGAGGCTGGCCGCGCGGATGGCCTGCGGCCCGAAACGTGCGCCCGGCCGGTTGGTCACCACGCCGTCGTACGGCACGCCGCACACGGCATAGGGCTGCGCGGCCAGCGGCGCGCAGGCGAGAAAGCGGTTGCTGTTGTTGGCGTAGGCGAACTGACCGAGGGCCATGGCGTGCGGTGCGAGAAGAAGGGAAGGGAGAAAAGCGAGGCGGATGATGGCGCGGCACACCGCCCCGGCACGGGGCCACTTGGGCGCGCCGCCCGGCGTCCACCGCCCGCTTGGGGGATGGAATGACTTTGGTCACTTCCAGCCGGCACATCCGCTGCCTACCATTCGCGGCATGGACTTCGTCGCCGAGCGCCCCGCGCCCATCACCACCGCCAACGGCCTGCTGCTGGTCGATGACCACGATCTTGTGCGCCTGGGCCTGCTCACCCTGGTGCAATCGCACGCCGCCGACACCGGCCAGGACGTGCCGGTGTTCGAGGCCCGCACACTGGCCGAGGCGCTGGAGCTGTACCGCGAGCAACGCCACCGCATCGGCCTGGTGCTGCTCGACCTGCACCTGCCCGACGCGCACGGCATGAGCGGGCTCGACGACTTCCTGCGCGCCTGGCCGCAGGCGCCGGTGGTGGTGCTCTCCGGCGTGAACGACCCAGGCCTGATGCGCCACGTGGTGGCGCGTGGCGCGCTGGCCTACCTGCCCAAGTCGGGCGACCTGCAGCACGTGGTGGGCTTCATCCGCTCGCGCGGCACCTTCGGCCCGCAGGATCTGCTCGACACCGCCCCCCTGCGCCCGGAACAGACCACGCTGTCTACATGGAAGGGCGCCAGCGGCCAGCGCCTGTCGCTCACCGAGCGCCAGACACAGGTGCTCGAATGGGTGCTGGCCGGCGCCTCCAACCGCGAGATCGCCGAGCGCGCGCACCTCAGCGAGGGCACGGTCAAGAACCACGTGTCGGCCCTGCTGCTGCTGTTCGGCGTGCGCTCGCGCGCCCAGCTCATCAGCCAGCTGCGGTGAGCGCCGCGCCGCCCTTGGTCGGCATCGAAGAACGTGTGCACCGCGCGCAGGTCGCGGCGCTGTTCCGCAACCTCGCACCCTCCACGCTGGCCGACGTTGCCATCGCCTGGAGCGTGGCCGCCCTGTACTGGTGGCAGCTGCGCGACACCGGCGTGCTGCTGTGGCTGGCGCTGCACCTGGTGCAGACCGCGCGCTACCCCTTCCTGGGACGCTGGCACCAGGATCCGCAGGCCGACGAACGAAGCGCGCACTGGGCGCGCGTGCACGTGCGCGAACACGCCTTCTACAGCCTCACCTGGGGTCTTGCGCCCTGGTGCTTCCTGCCGGTCAACAACCAGCCCCTCACCGCGCTGCTCATGCTGGTGATCCTGGGCATCTGCAGCGCCGGCGTGCCCGCCATGGCCACGCGCTGGGCCTCGGTCATCGCCTTCACCGTTCCCATGGTGCTGGGCCTGGGCTCGGCCCTGGTCTGGCGCGGCGGCGACACGCTGCACCTGTTCCTTGCAGGTTGTTGCGTGGTCTACCTCGGCGCCACGCTGCTGTTTGCGCGCAACCTGCACCGCCTGCTCACCAAGGCGTTGCGCACGCGTTTCGAGAAAGAGGCACTGGCCGAGCAGCTCGCCGAGCAGATGGCGATCACGCGCCGCGCCAGCGAGGAGAAAACCCGTTTCTTCGCCGCCGCCAGCCACGACCTGCGCCAGCCCCTGCACGCCATCGCGCTGTTCGGCGCGGTGATCGAGCGCGAACTGCAGGGCCGCCCGGCTCTGGCCCATGCGCAACGCCTGATGGGCGCGGTGCGCGCGCTCGGCACCTCGCTCGACACCATGCTCGACGTCTCGCGCCTGGATGCCGGCGTCATCGAGCCCGAGCGGCGCGCCGTCGCCCTGGCCACCGTGTTCACGGCGCTGCTGCCCCTGTTCGCCACGCGCGCCGAAGAGGCCGGCCTGCAACTGCGCATCCGCGCCACGCCCCTGTGGGTACACACCGACCCGCAGCTGCTGCAGCGCCTGCTGGCCAACCTGGTGGAAAACGCCATCAAGTACACCCCGCAAGGCGGCGTTCTCGTGCTGGCCCGTGCGCGCGGCCCGCAGGTGTGGATCGAGGTCATCGACACCGGTGTGGGCATCGCGCCCGAGCACGCCGAGCGCGTGTTCGACGAGTTCTACCAGGTGGACAACCCGGGCCGCGACCGATCGCGCGGCCTGGGCATGGGCCTGGCCATCGTGCGTCGGCTCGCCGCGCTGCTGGGCCACACCATCGCGCTGCACTCACAGGTGGGGCGCGGCAGCCGCTTCCGGCTTGTGCTGCCCGCCGCCGCACCCCCGCCCGCCAGCGCGACCACACCTCCGCCGCCCGAAGCCGTCGAAACACCCCACCTGCCCCGTCGCGTGCTGCTCATCGACGACGAGGCCGACATCGCCCACGCGGCCGTGGCGCTGCTCGGCGGCTGGGGCATTGCCCTCACGGCGGTGGACAACGAAGCCCGCGCCGACGAAGCACTGGCCCGCGCCGCGCGCAGCGGCGAACCCTTCGACGCGCTTCTCTGCGACTACCGCCTCGCCGATGGCGCCGACGGCCTGCTCGCCGCCCAGCGCCTGCGCGCACGCCACGCGCCCCACCTGCCGCTGCTGCTGATCACCGGCGAAACCGCGCCCGAACGTCTGCAGCGCGTGCGCGACGCGGGCGTGCCCGTGCTCTACAAACCGGTCGACCCCGTGGCGCTGCGCCGGGCGCTCGGAGCGCTCGTCGCCTGAGCACGCCAGGCGCGCAGCCGCCATACCCTCCACAGGTATGGGGGCCATGCCTGCATAGACTGCTCCGAGCCCTTCGGGCAGGAGAGAGGCGTTGGAATCCGAACGGAAAAACCGGCTGC
>VFQQ010004804.1_pt1 | contig 11636 bp, 8 predicted proteins | sample 3512341 | NCBI WGS metagenome assembly VFQQ01 (sample SAMN10412373, study PRJNA504923) | tailings metagenome | isolation source: Relicate 2 Philex TSF1 revegetated site | place: Philippines: Tuba, Benguet | collected 2017-08-29 | reverse complement strand
GATCGTGCTTCCTGATGGCAATACCACCATTATTATTCAGGGCAAAAAGCGATTCAAAATTCGGGAGCAGGTCACTGATGACCCCTATTTTATCGCCAAAGTCGACTACCTGGAGGAGAATTTCCCAAGAAATTCCAAGAAAATCAAAGCGCTCGAAGAGTCACTGAAAGACGCAGCGACAAAGATCCTTCATCTCAACCCGGAGATCCCACGTGAAGCGCAGGTGGCCTTGGATAATATCGACAATACGCCTTTCCTGACGCACTTCCTTTCTTCCAATATCAATGCGCCCGTCGAAGCCAAACAGCGCCTTCTTGAGATCAACGATGGGGTGGAGCGAGCCACGCTTTTGCTTGAGTTCATGATGAAAGATATCCAGATGCTGGAGTTGAAGTCGGAGATCCAAAAGAAGGTACATACTGATATTGACCAGCAGCAGCGGGATTATTTCCTTCGTCAACAAATGAAGGTACTTCAAACCGAACTCGGAGAAGAAGGGCCCGAGAAAGAAGTGGAAGATCTTCGTGTCCGAGGGGAAAAGAAAAACTGGCCGCTGGAAGTCAAGAAGCATTTTGAAAAAGAGTTGGATAAAATCCTACGGATCAATCCATCTGCTGCCGAATATCCCATCGCGCTGAACTATGCGGAGACCATGGTTGAATTGCCTTGGAATGAGTTTACCCAGGATAATTTTGACCTGAAGCATGCCCGTGCCATTCTTGACTCGGATCATTTTGGGCTGGAAAAGGTCAAGGATAGAATCATTGAGTACCTGGCCGTATTGAAATTAAAGAATGACCTCAAAGGCCCAATTCTTTGCCTTTACGGACCCCCAGGTGTGGGTAAAACTTCTTTAGGGAAATCCATAGCTTCCGCCTTGGGGAGAAAATACATTCGAATGTCGCTGGGCGGCCTGCATGATGAGGCTGAGATCCGTGGACATCGGAAGACTTACGTGGGAGCAATGCCCGGTAAGATCATCCAAAATATGAAAAAGGTGAAAATCTCCAATCCGGTCTATGTACTGGATGAGATCGATAAGCTTTCTTCAGACTTCAGAGGAGATCCTTCTTCCGCATTTTTGGAAGTCTTGGATCCCGAGCAAAACAATGCGTTTCTGGACAACTATCTTGAGGTCGAATATGACCTGAGCAAGGTGCTGTTTATCGCTACGGCCAACTCTCTGGATACCATTCAGCCAGCACTTCGAGACCGTATGGAAATCATTGAAGTCACGGGCTACACGCAAGAAGAAAAACTGGAGATTGCCAAGCGCCACCTGGTGCCGAAGCAGCGCAAAGAACATGGTTTGAAATCCAAGGATGTTTCCTTTGAAAAGGCCGCCTTGGTCAAGATCATTGAAGACTATACCCGAGAATCCGGAGTCAGAAGCTTGGAGCGTGCCATCGGAAAAGTCATCCGAAACATTGCCAAGTCGATCGCTATGGAGGAAGAGTATGAGCGCAAGATCACCCCTGATGCGGTTCGGAAGATTTTGGGTTCGGAGATTTTCGACAAGGAAACATACCAGGACAACAGTGTAGCCGGCGTAGTGACCGGACTGGCTTGGACCAGTGTGGGTGGGGAAATTCTGTTTATTGAAACCAGTTTGAGCAAAGGTAGAGGGAAATTGACCCTCTCCGGGCAGTTGGGTGAGGTAATGAAAGAGTCTGCCATGACAGCACTTTCCTACTTGAGATCCAAAGCCGAAAAATTGGGAATTGATCACCGGGTTTTTGAGCAGTACGATCTGCATATCCACGTACCTGCCGGTGCTGTGCCTAAAGATGGCCCATCTGCGGGGATTACGATGTTGACCGCTATGGCCTCGGTCTATACCCAGCGACGTGTCAAAGCAAAAGTCGCCATGACCGGGGAGATAAGCCTCATTGGAAAAGTAATGCCTGTCGGGGGAATCAAAGAAAAAATCTTAGCTGCCAAACGTGCCGGGATCAAAGAAATCATCCTTTGCAAAAAGAATAAGCGGGATATCGAGGAAATTGATCCACAGTATGTCAAAGGAGTAGAATTCCATTTTGTAGACAAAGTGGATGAAGTATTGGAGATTGCCCTGACCAAAACCAAAGTAGAAAATCCGTTGAAGTTTTCCCTGACTTCAGAGTCAAAGTCCAGTCTATAAGGATTCCTTTCGGAGAATGGCCTCCTTGAACACATGGAGGCCATTTTTCTTTTGAAAGCTAATTTGGCTCCATTTAACTAAACCACAACAACATGAATTCAATCGAATCACTCACTCCCAGACAGATTGTTGAAGAGTTGGATAAATACATTATCGGGCAGAAAGACGCCAAGCGAAACGTGGCAATCGCCTTACGAAACCGAATCCGTCGCATGATGGTCAAGTCTGATATTCAAAAGGACATCGTCCCCAACAATATCCTCATGATCGGTAGTACCGGTGTCGGAAAAACTGAAATAGCAAGGCGATTGGCAAAGATTGCCCAAGCACCTTTCACCAAGGTAGAGGCTTCAAAATTTACGGAGGTCGGATACGTAGGCAGGGATGTGGAAAGTATGGTCAGGGATCTGGTCGAACAGAGTGTCCATCTAGTCAGAGAAGTGAAAAAGGAAGAGGTGAAAGTCAAGGCAGCCGATGCGGTGGAGGAAGTGATTCTGGATATTCTGATTCCTCCGGTAAAAAGCGCCGGCTTTACCAGACCGATGTCCATCAGTACTGAATTGGATACAGATCCCAACTCTGATTCAGAATTGAATGAGCGTACTCGTGAGCGGTTCCGTGAAAAATTGAGAAATGGTGAGCTGGACGAGCGAAAAATCGAAATTAATGTCAAAGCCAGTTCCCCCGTGGGAATTGGCATGATCGGCAACGGCATGATGGATGACGCAAGCATGGCCGGGCTTCAGGATATGATTTCAGGGATGATGCCCAAGAAAACCAAGAAGCGGAAACTCACCATTGCAGAAGCTCGCAAAGTCCTCCTGGAAGAGGAAATGTCCAAATTAATTGACTTTGATGAGGTCAAGGAAGAAGCGATTCGTTTGGCGGAAAATAATGGAATCATTTTTATCGATGAGATCGATAAGATTGCTTCCAAGTCTGGAAAAAACGGAGGGGGGCCTGATGTCAGCCGAGAAGGAGTGCAGCGCGACTTACTTCCTATTGTCGAAGGATCCAGCGTGAACACCAAATACGGAGTGATCAATACAGACCACATTCTCTTTATTGCAGCAGGAGCTTTTCACGTAAGCAAGCCTTCAGATTTGATCCCTGAGCTTCAAGGTCGATTCCCAATCCGAGTAGAGCTTCAGAGTTTGACCCAAGAGGATTTTTCTAGGATTCTGCGTGAACCCAAAAATGCCCTCACCAAGCAATACATGGCGCTATTTGAAGCAGAACAAGTTTTCTTGGATTTTACCGAGGATGCGGTGGAGGAGATTGCACGACTGGCATTTTTGATCAATCAGGAAGTGGAAAATATCGGAGCCCGTCGACTGCACACTGTGATGAGTCACTTATTGAATGATTTTCTCTTTGAAGTTCCAGATCTGATTGAGCCTAATTCCAAAATCATGGTGACCAAAGAAATGGTCGAGCAGCGACTCAGTACTTTGGTGAAAAACAGGGATTTGTCCCAGTATATTCTTTAAGCTTGAGGATGATTAAAAGTAATTGACTTTTAAGGCATATGCGTACACTTCTTATCCTAACCGGTCATACCAAAGGACTGGGGCATGCGATTTTGGATGTATTCCTTTCCTTGGAGTCTGTCCAAGTCGTAGCGTTATCAAGAACTTCACTCGACCTGGGCCATTCCAATTTGAAAGAAATTCAATTGGACTTGAGTGACCTTGATGCCCTGGAAGCCACTATTCCGAAGGTATTTCCCAAAGCAGAAGGTTTTGAAAGATGCATTTTGATCAACAACGCAGGTTGGATTGGGGAAGTAAAGCCAGTGGGGAATCTTAATCCCAAGGGCATCCAAAGAGCCATGAATGTGAACCTCTTGGCCCCAATGACGCTGACAGATGCTTTTGTGAAAGCCTATCGGAATCATCAGGCTGAAAAAATCATTTTAAACGTCAGCTCGGGTGCTGCCCAAAAGCCTTTGCCTGGCTGGAGTGAGTATTGTACAGGTAAAGCGGGATTGGCGATGTTTTCCAAAGTGGCTCATGAGGAATTGAATGGATTGGGATTCCGGGTGTTTTCAGTAGCCCCTGGGATAGTGGATACCGGGATGCAGTCAGAAATAAGAAGGGCCGATCAACAGGATTTTCCTGCCTTGGAACGCTTCATTGGCTATAAATCAGAAGGGAAACTCAGTACTCCGGAGGAAGTGGCAGCTAAAATTTTTCAGTTGATTTCTCATCCGGAGCTTTTCCCTGAAGTAGTGCAGGATGTGAGAAATTATTAACCCTTTTTCTTTGGGTAATCGACAAACCACACTTGGGCGGTTTTAGGGCTCAGTTCATTCCAATGTTCTGACTTTAAAGTGAAGCCAAATTGACCTGAAGTGGGAAGATTGTCCAAGTTCCCTCCCAAATATTCGATCAAATCGTTAAGCCCAGGATTATGTCCAAAAATTAGCATAGTGTTTTTGGAGTCTTTTTGAAGATGGATATATTTCAAAATGGTAGATGGGCTGGAGTGATATAAGTTATTTTCCCAAGAGATTTCCTGAACAGGAAATTCAAGTTCCTGAGCAGTGATCAAGGCGGTTTCAGCTGCCCGTTTTGCAGTAGATGAGAGAATGATGTCGGGTTTTATCCCCCTTTTTTTAAGTCTCTTGGCCATCATAGGGGCATCCCGCTTTCCCCTATCGGCAAGTGGGCGGTCATGGTCGCTTAGCCAGGGATTATCCCAAGCAGATTTGGCATGTCGGATCAAAATAATTTTCTTCATTTTGGCAGAAAAAAAACGATTATTTTGTTTTTTTTAATCAAATATTTACATTTAAGCCTCTTTCAATTACAATTTATCACAATTCATTATGTTTACCGGAACAGTAAAATTTTACAATGAAGCCAAAGGTTTCGGATTTATCGTTGATGACGAAACTCAGGGAGATGTGTTTGTTCACGCTACTGGGTTAGTTGACAAAGTTGCTCAAAACGACAAAGTTACCTACGACATCAAAGATGGTAAAAAAGGACCCAACGCCATCAACGTCAAAAAGGCCTAATATATTCATCAGAATGTTTTAGCTTACCAGATCCCCCGAAACTTTAAGATTCGGGGGATTTTTGTTGATCCTCCGGATTGGAGATGGATCGGAATTGCGTAGGAAGTGATTTTAAATAAAGATCTCTTTTGGGATAGGGGATTTCAATGTCATTGGCTTTGAATGCCATGTAGATTTCAGACATCACCTCATTTCGGATCAATAGCATATTGTCCATATTGTCTATCCAAAACAACACTCTAAAATCCACTGAACTGTCGCTGAAATTTTGCATCAATACTCTTGGAGGTGGGTATTTCAAGATGCTTTCCCGATCCAGAACCTTATTCAGGATGGAGTTTACTTTTTCCATATCCGAATCATAAGACACCCCAATAATCAACTCAATCCTCCTTTTTTTGTCGGAAAGAGTCCAATTGATCAGGCTTTTGGATAATAAGTCACCGTTTGGAACAACGATTTCGGATCCATCATAGGCCTGAATCTTACTTGCCCGGATCCCTACTTCCTTTACTTTACCGGTAAGATTTCCTACTTCGATATCGTCTCCGATTTGGATAGGTCTTTCAAAAGCAAGGATAACTCCTGAAACCAAATTGTTGATGATGGTCTGAAGACCAAAACCGATGCCTACCGAAAGAGCGCCCAGGACAATGGTAATTTTGTCCAGAGGTATTTTGGCAGCTGTAATAGCAATAAAAAAGCCCAACCCCAACACACCCAGACGGATCAACAAAATGGAACTGCCGAGTTTTTTTGAATTTTGTTCGTCATTTTTCTGGTCCTTAATCGAGACAAAATAGACGAGGTAATTAGAAATCAAATAGGAAAGATAGACTAGACCGATAAACAGCAAAATACTTCCAAAAGTAAACGTACTATCTCCCAAGGATCGCTCTTCGACTAAGAAATTTTTTAATCGGCTGAATACAAAGTCATTGATGGCCAGATTGTATAGGTAAATGACTGCCCAAAACAAACCGGCCAGAAACAGAAACAAACTGTTGATTCGGTTTTTTAGCCTTTGAAAATCCAAAAAATTGGTCAGGTCATCATTATCTCTTTTGTTTTCAAGCAAAACATAACTGATTTCCATGGCTGATTTGACAAAAAAATACATGCAGACTCCATAGATAAACCCAATCGTACCTGCTACGCTAAAGATTTTGGCAAGGCTGAACCTTCCCAAACTATTTGCCAGCAAACCCAAAAATATAACTGCCAAGGTTACGGCTCTCAATCTTTTGAGGAAGACAATCTCCTTGGGATCTTCTGATTGAAATTTCCGGGGTATCTGCCACAATATCAATAAATAGATCAGGTTGCAAAACACGTAGTATACCCGTTCTTGATAAGCAATCTCCCAGTATAAATTGCTGATAGAAATAAACAAAAAAAGGAAAACCAAAACGATCCATTTCCAGGCATTTCGGGTTTGGAAATTGTCAAAGATCAATACAGAAGAAAAGAGCACTTGGAGGTAAATGAAAAAAGTAAGGAAGGCAATAGATGCGGTATCAAACATGAAAAAGACTAATGGAAGGAGTGCGAGCATGGTCGTAGCCAGCGTTTGCTTTCTGAGGTATTTTGTTCTTTGTAGGATAATTTCTCCGAATTCTTTGTCCTCTGCGATTTTTTTAATCACATTCCTAATCCCAAAATATCCGCACATTAAAATCAACAAAGCACAAAAACTGAGCAGAGGGTGAGAAAGCAATTGACGTCTTAGAAAGAGAAAATTGAGTTTCAAACTGTCCAGGGTGATCTGAAAAATAGACTTTGGCGAAGGGATTTGGTAAGACTCCCAGATGTAGTTGATTTCTTTTTTGAGGAGATTTTTTTCGAGAAAGGTTCGGTTATTTTCCAGGTATCTTTTTAGACCCAACAAGGTGATGGTGACTTTGCTGAGTCTTGCCTGGAATCGGGCAGCAATAAGCTCCTGTCGATACAGGGCACTATCAAGAGCATGGATATTGAATTTGAGATTTTGGATTTCTTCTGCGTAAGAGGGAAGTAAAGTGGAGTCACGGATTTTGAACAAAAAAAAATCATCTGATTTGATGGTTTTTAATAGGCTGTCCAATCGCTGGAGTCGATCCAGTTTTCCTTGGGCAATTTTATCCAATTCCTCATTTTTCTCCTGAATGCTTACAAGAATCTTGTCTAAGGCAAAGATGTATCTGAAGTTAAACTGGGTGTTGGGGGTTTTGATGCGTTCGTCCAATGCCTCTAGGGTGGTTTCCATTTCAGGTATTTCTTCGGAAAGCCTTATGGTGTCCATGGTGTCCTCAAGTTCCATTCGAATCTGATTGGCCAAGAGACTATATGTTTTTCCTTTCCGGATCAATTCTTCAAGTCTGGGGAAATCATTGTTTTTTAAATCCGAAAGGAAGCCATTACCCTCCTTGACCACCAAGCTATCCTTGGCCGAGGCAAAAAGAGAGTCCGTAGAAGTCTTGGAAATACTGTCTTGGGAGAAAGCCTGCAGAGAAAAACAAAGGCAAAAGAAAAAGGCGATACGGGTAAGGAAAAAAGACATGATGCAATGGTAAAAATCTAAAATAGAGATTAATCCAGAAAGCTGCTACGATTTTGAGCTGGGATTCATTGATCTGGTATAAAATAAGAAATTAAGACATTTTGACTTGTTTTTGATGGATTTTCGAAATTTTATCAGACAATATGACCTGAATTCTGTGCTGGAATGAAATTTTCTAGAAAGTATTCGTAAAACAAACCAACACAACTATGAAACTGGTAAGATATAATCAAATGGACCCTCAGTTTCCGGCTAGCTTTAGTGGCTTGCTGGACAGAATCTTTTCCGATTCGCTTGGCGCTGCGCTGAAACAGTTTACTCCGGCAGTGGATATTGCGGAGGATGATAAGACTTATGAAATTCATCTGTCCGTTCCGGGAGTTAAGAAATCTGATTTTCAGATACAACTTCAGGATGGGAAGCTGACCATCTCAGGTGAACGCAAAATGGAGGAGAAAAAAGATGGAAAAAACTTCCATAGTCTGGAAACCCAGTTTGGGAGTTTTGCAAGATCATTTTTCTTGCCTGAAGATGTCATGACTGAAAAAATAGAAGCTACTTATGAAGACGGTGTTTTGAAATTGATCCTTCCAAAGAGAGAAAAAAAAGTAGCAAGCTCTACTATCGTAGTCAAATAAAAGGATGAGCGGGAAAACCCGCCCTCTTTATTTTTGTTATTCTTGTGTTGGGGCTAAAAGCGGTTAATTCTTGTTAATTTAATCCCCTGGCATTATCCAAAGGCTTTAAAAGAAAGTCTAAAGGGTAAGAAATTTGTGGAATAATTCATTCAAAAGAAAACGACAACTATGACAAAGAAACAGTTCTTTTTGGGAATACTTCTGGCTGCTTTGGTAGGAGGAGTAGTAGCCTTAGCAGGGGTAAGTTTTCTGATCAAACCTCAAAATGCAGGCACCTTCGATGAAAAGCAGCAGGCAAGCTTTGTGAACATGTTGACTGGTGAAAACTTCACCATTCCCGACGGGATCAACTTTGTAGCTTCAGCCCAACTCGTCACTCCTGCGGTGGTCCACGTGAAAAGTCAGGTGGCTTACACTCCGAGAGCTCAACGTGATCCGATTCAGGAGTTTTTCGGAATTCCGGATCCAAGAGGAGATCGGGGTCAGGGAGGAAGCGGCAGCATGCCAATGAGTTCGGGATCAGGGGTAATCATTTCTCCTGACGGCTATATTGTTACCAACAATCACGTCATCGACGGGGCTACCAAAGTTGATATTTCACTGGACAACAATAAGCGGTACGAAGCCACGATCATCGGGACTGACCCTACCACCGATTTGGCCTTGTTGAAAATTGAGGCTAATAATCTTCCTTTTGTGAAATTTGGTGATTCGGACCAAACCAAAATCGGGGAGTGGGTATTGGCTGTCGGAAATCCATTTGACTTGAACTCTACCGTGACAGCAGGGATTATTTCTGCCAAGGCCAGAAATATCAACATCCTTCGCAACGTGGAGAACAACCTTCAAATCGAATCATTCCTTCAGACAGATGCAGTGGTCAATCCGGGTAACTCGGGCGGAGCATTGGTCAATCTTGCCGGAGAATTGATTGGGATCAATACTGCTATCGCATCCAACACGGGCACGTTCGCGGGGTATTCTTTTGCTGTCCCCAGTACCTTGGTCAAAAAGGTCATGGATGACTTGATGAAATATGGGACTGTCCAGAGAGGATTATTGGGAGTATCTATTCAGAGTGTAAGTCCAGAATTGGCAGACTACTTAAATAAAAAGTTCCCGGTCGATCAAGGAGTTTATGTAGGTGGAGTAAATGAGAATTCTGCCGGACAGGCTGCCGGATTGAAAGAAGGCGATATTATCATTTCCATTGATGGCAAAGCAGTCAACAACGTATCCATGCTTCAGGAGATGGTAGCGAGAAAACGGCCGGGTGATAAAGTGGAGGTAGAGTATATCAGAGACGGGAAAAACACCAAAGCCACAGCTACCCTGAAAAACTTCTCCGGAGATACCAATATCGTGAAGAAGGAAGTGCCAAAAACGTTCTCCTTTGAGGGTATCCAATTTGAGGATGTGAAACAACAGACAAAAGACCAGTTGAAAATAGCCGGTGGAGCTGTGATCAAGTCCAACGCCAATGAAGCCTGGAGAAATGCGGGTGCCAGAAATGGATTTATCATTACATCTGTAATCTCTGACTCAGGACGTAAAAAAGTGACTACCGCACAAGACATGATCGATTTTCTTTCAGGTGCGAAAGGTCAGGAAATCGTCGTGCTCGGGATGTTCCCTGATGGTACAGATTATTATTTTGAGGTCGAATTAAATTAATTCACTATTTCTTCATTCAAAAGCCGGTGAGAACCGGCTTTTTTTATGCTCGGTTTTTCCTACTTTCAGCTTGAATAAACCCTTTAAACCTAATGAAGAAGAACATATTACTCGTTTTGATTTGCCTGATCGGAATCCAGGATGATTTGTACGCTCAGACGATCTCTCCAGCGGCAAAAACTCCCGTAGGCGGTATCTCCCAAGAGCGTGTGATGAAACTAGACGCCATGCTCGAAGAAGCAATCCAAAAAGAACAAGTGCCTGGATTGGTGGCTATGGTCGTGAAAAACGGCCAGGTGGTTTATCATTCTGCTAAAGGGTTTGCAGATGTGGAAAGCGGGAAAAAGATGGAGAAAAACTCAATTTTCAGAATTGCCTCCCAGACCAAGGCGATTACCTCCACGGCAATCATGATCCTTTGGGAAGATGGAAAATTCAGACTGGATGACCCGATTTCCAAATACATTCCAGAATTCAAGAATCCGCAGGTGCTGAATACGTTTCGGTATGCAGATACCACCTATACGACTAAGCCAAGCAGCAGAGAAATTACCATTCGTCACCTCCTTACCCATACTTCAGGCTTGGGATATGGCGTGATTGATGGAGATGAACGGATGAAAATGATCTATCATAAGGCAGGAGTGGTGGATCTTTTTACCACTGAAAAAGTGACCATTGAGGAAAGTGTCAAGCGACTCGCTAAGCTTCCCCTTCACCACGAGCCTGGTACCAAATACACCTACAGTGAGGGGTTGGATGTATTGGGCTATCTGGTGGAAATCATATCCGGTAAGCCTTTCGATGTGTTTCTAAAAGAGCGGATTTTTGATCCGATTGGGATGAACGATACCCGTTTTTACTTAAGTGATGCCCAAGCTCCAAGATTGGTGACGGTGCACACCCGTAAAGACAACAAATGGGCATCCTATCCGGTGACTTTCTATGATCCTGATTTTCCAAAAACGGGGGCAAAAACCTTCTTTTCCGGTGGTGCGGGTCTTTCCAGTACTGCTGAAGATTACGCCAAGTTTCTCCAGATGTATATGAATGGGGGAATTTACAATGGGAAGCGAATACTGAGTCCTCATACGATTCACACCATGATGCAAAATCAAGTCGGTGATCTTTGGAATGGGGATAAATACCATGGAATAGGTTTTGGTGTCGTGACCGACAAAGGTGTGGCTTCAGGAGGTATGGGTAGCAAAGGAACCTTTGATTGGGGAGGCTATTTCAATACGCAATACTTTGCCGATCCTCAGACGGGCATTATCGGCTTGATTTTTAAGCAAACTTCCGGTGCCGGAAACGGGGATGAAACAAGCTGGAAATTCCGCCAAATGGTGTTCACGATCGTGGAATAAGTGGTGTGTGGTGACACACACCCCGGCGAAGCAGTTAGTGGTTGGTGAGGACACCAACCACGGCAAGGTCCCAACTGACATAGGTAGCCACAGATGCACAGAAATAACGAATCTGTGCATCTGTGGCTTTTTTATTTCCTTGAAAAATAGGCCATCATCAGGATCGAACCAGCTGTGCCGTCCATGGTAGGTTCGTTGGTGCTGTAGTCTCCCACCGCGTCATGGTAGACGATAAATGGATTTTGTCGACTGACAT